>Ga0181537_10001590_pt1 | contig 20679 bp, 16 predicted proteins | sample PEATcosm2014_Bin_39_FD_119765 | JGI IMG/M metagenome (GOLD analysis project Ga0181537, IMG submission 119765) | Peatland microbial communities from MTU Mesocosm Facility, Houghton, MI, USA - PEATcosm2014_Bin23_10_metaG | ecosystem: Environmental > Terrestrial > Soil > Wetlands > Peat | place... | reverse complement strand
GAGAACGACGGCGGTTTTGCCGACGCCGAACCGCATTACATCGGCCACCGTGACCGCCTGCGCGATCGCTTCCGCGAGGCGGGTCCCGACGCGCTGTCGGATTACGAGCTTCTGGAACTGTTGCTGTTCCGCGTGCAGCCGCGGCGGGACCTCAAGCCGCTCGCCAAATCGCTCCTGGAAAAATTCGGCTCGTTCGCCGAAGTGATCGCAGCGCCGGAATCGCGGCTTCGTGAAGTGAAGGGGCTAGGTGAAGCCTCCATCACCGATCTCAAGATCGTCCAAGCCGCGGTGAGCCGGTTTGTCCGCGGCGCGGTGAAAAAGCGGCCGGTGCTGTCGTCGTGGTCGACCGTGCTGGATTATTGCCGCACCGCGCAGGCCTTTGCCGACCGCGAGCAGTTCCGCGTGCTGTTTCTCGACAAGCGCAATCAGCTTATTGCCGACGAATTGCAGCAGACCGGCACTGTCGATCACACGCCAGTCTATCCGCGCGAAGTGGTCAAGCGCGCCTTGGAATTATCGGCGAGTGCGATCATCCTGGTGCACAATCATCCGTCCGGCGATCCGACGCCGTCGCGCGCCGACGTTCAGATGACGCAGCAGATCATCACAGTGGCGGACCCGCTCGGCATCGCCGTGCACGACCACATCATCGTCGGCAAGGACGGACATGCGAGCTTGAAGGGGCTGAAGCTGATTTGACGTTAGCAAACCGCGGATTTCGAAAGCGGCAAACGTGGGGATCAAAAATGTATTGGCCGGTCGGGCCTCGTGCGCTGAAAGATGCCAGCAATTTAAGTAAGTGCCTTCGGCGCTACGTAGTCTCGGGCGGCAGCTCGCAAACTTCTCGACAGCGCGCGCAATATCGCCTACCCGCGTCCAACTACCTTAGCGATGATTGCGCCTGCGTCAGCCGGGGCACCATCGCTCGTCCAGGAAATGTAGCGATCCGGTCGCACCAAAATGAGCTTCGCCTCGTAGGCAGTCCGGCCGTTGCTATAGCTGTCGCGCACGATCTTGAGCGGCACGTGCAGCTTCCGCGCTGCCTCTTCGAAGCCAGCTACCATTCGATTGTCCGCATCGAATGCGAGCAAGGTGAAGTCGGGGCTGAGTTCTTCGAAGATATTGCGTCCGGAAGACAAAAGCTGCGGCGGCAAGTGATGTCCGGCGCGCGCCTTGAAGGTGTGCGTGCCGCTGGCGCTGCTTAAGCCGCCCGGCGGGCCGAACACGATCGGCGAGCCTTCGTAATGCGGCTCGTAGGTCATGACCCGCGGCGCCGCGGCGTTGGCGAGCTCGTTCCAGGCGCGCTCGAATTCGGCGCGGTCGCGCTCCGGGTTGTAGCGATCCAGGAATTCGCGATCGCGCGCGATGCCCGCTTCGATGAAATCCTCGGCCGTCTCCTTGAAGATCGGCCGGCGTTCCTCGCTATAGGTGTGCAGCAGCGCGTCGCTGCCCCAGCCGTTAAGCTTGGCGGCAAGCTTCCAGCCGAGATTGACCACGTCATCGAGGCCGCTGTTAAGGCCGTAGGCGCCGTAAGGCGGATGCGAATGCGCGGCGTCGCCGGCGATGAAAACGCGGCCGGCCTGATATTTCTCAGCCACCGCGATGCGCAAATCCCAGAACCCGACATAATCGAAGTCGCAGGCGAAGGAAAAACCCGCTGCCTTCTGCAACATGCCGTGAAAATCGTAATTGTCGCGCGTGGTATCGGACGGCACCGGCGAGTGGAAAAACCAGCTCTCGCCGACGTCGACGCGGCCGAAGAATTGCCAATAGCCGCGCAGATCGGGATGGATGACGCGATAGGTCGAGCGCGGCGGAAAACGTTCGAGCTTTCGGTGCAGCTCGCGCGATCGGAACAGCGCCAGCACCATCAGCTCGTTGAAATCGGCGCCGCCGCGTTCGATGCCGGCCTCTTTGCGCACCATGGAATGGCTGCCGTCGCAGCCGATGGCATAATCGGCCCGCAGGCTCTCCCGTGTGGCGCCACCGTCTCCCGCGATGGAGACGCGCACGCCGCTGTCGTCCTGCTTGATCGTCTCCGCATTCCAGCCGAACCGCGCGTCGACATTGCCGAGTTCGGCGACCCGTGCGCGCAGCACATATTCGCCCTGGTATTGCGGCAGTCTCTCGTTTTCCTGGAAATAGTAGGAATTGACGATTTCCCGCAGCGGCGGCGCGTACCAATAGTCGCTGTTGAGATCGCCATAGGCGACGATACCGCTCATCGGATATGACGGCGGCAACAGCCGCGCCGCGCGCAATTTATCGGCGACGCCCCAGAAATAGAAATTCTCCATCGAGCGCTGCGTCAGGTTTTGGCCCTTGGGAATGTGCTGCGGCTCCAGCCTCCGCTCTACCAGCGCGCAGGAAATCCCACGCTGCCCAAGCTCGACAGCGAGCGCTGTGCCGACGGGCCCGCCGCCGACAATGACGACTTGATAATCGCTTTTCATCGCACTCGATCGGGTTGATGCATTCGCCCGCTACTGCCGCACCAGCAGAATCGGATCGGATGATTCAGGAACGCGTTGCCAGCTATTGGCGTCGTTCTGCTCGAACTGCCACGACTCGCCGCGCGGCGAGAGCAAAACCAATTCGCCTTCGTCCATGCGCCAGGCAACGGGATTAAAGCGCATGATCAAGGCATCGGCGCATCCGGGCTTGATCTTCAATACCAATACGTCGGTCCCGGCGGCGGCCTTTGCCAGCGTCAATGTGCAGACCGGCTTGCCCGCTGCGTGCGCGACGGTCCAGTCGCCGGCCAGATCGTCGGCTGAGAGCATCGGCGGCGCGGCGGCGCTCTGCAAAATGTAGCGGCCTTCTTCCGGCGTGAAGCCGTCATACATGCCGTTTTCGACCTCGGTGAGTTCGACCACCGAATTGCCGTGGGCGTCGATCAGGCGGAGGCTGCCGTAATTATCGACCGCCCAGCCGACCATGTCTTTGGTCGACGGAAACAGGTTGGGGCAGTTCTTGTCGATATCGAGTCGATGGCCGCCGGTCACGGCGTCGGTGCGGAAATTGAAGTGGCAGATTTTGTCGTGATCGGCATTGGAGAATTCCCATTTGCCGACCAGGGCGTTGGCTGCGTCGCTTAAGCCATTCGGCGGTTGCGGATTCTGCGCTGGGGGATTTTGCAGCTGTGGACTTTGCGCCTGCGGATTTTCCACTGGCGGAATTTGCGCCGGTGCGCTTGGCGGCGGCGCGTCCGGCGGCGCATTCTGCGCCCAGCTGGCGCCGCCGTGAAAGCCTGCCGCAATGGCGATTGCGATAAGGACGTTTTTTCTCATGCAATCCTAACTTTTGCCCCAGGCCCGCCACGGCGTTTCCGGTACCGGCGTCAGCGGTGGCTTGCCAGCGGCCCAGGCCAGGATGTTGTCGGCGACGAGTTGATCCATCTTTTGGCGGGTATAGACGGAGGCCGAGCCGAGATGGGGAAACAGCACGACATTGTCCATCTCGATCAGCTCTTTGGGCACGTCCGGCTCTTTGACAAAGACGTCGAGCCCGGCCGCCATGATCTTCTTGTCCTTGAGCGCCTTGATCAAAGCCGGCTCGTCGACCACCGAGCCGCGCGCCATGTTGATCAGGATGCCGTTGGCGCCGAGCGCATCGAGCACTTCGGCATTGATCATGTTGTGGGTCGCGGCGCCGCCCGGCACGATGACCATGAGCGTGTCGACGTCGCGCGCCATGTCGATCAGCCTAGGATAATGCCGATATGCGACGTCGCTCCGCTTTTGCCGCGCGTGATAGACGACCGGCACGCCGAAGGCGTCGAGGCGGCGCGCGATGGCTTTTCCGATCGCTCCCATGCCGACCATGCCGACGGTGCGGTTGCGCAACGTCGCTTTGCTAAGCGGATAACCTTTGTGCAGCCATTTTCCGGCACGGACGTGGCGCTCGGCCTGCGGCAGCTCCCGCACCGTGCACAGCAGCAGTCCGATCGCGGTGTCGGCGACTTCCTCGGTCAAGACCTCGGGCGTGTTGGTGACGATGATGTTATGCGCGGCGGCATATTTGGTGTCGACATTGTCGTATCCGACACCGAAGCTGGAAACGATCTCAAGCTTCGGGAAGCGTCCCAGCAGGCTTGCCGACATCTGTCCTTGGGCACAGGCGATGGCCCGCACGTTGCCATGCTCGGCGATGAAGGTCTCAAGATCGCTTGCATCCGCGGCTTTGTAGACGGTGCATGCCGCCTCAAGGCCCTTCACGATTGTCGGCTTCGTTGGACCGAAGAGCACAACCTCACGTCTTTCGGGCGCCATTCTCCATCCTCATACCAGCATGCTCACCGGCAATTCGATAAGAGTTTTGATGGCGGCCAAAAGCTGTGCGCCAAGTGCGCCGTCAAGCACGCGATGATCGCATGACAGCGTCACGCTCAGCATGCTGGCAAAGGCGACGCCGCCGTCTTCCTTCTCGATCGCCTGCCGGCGCGTGGCGCCGACCGCGAGGATGGTCGAGTGCGGGGGATTGATGATGGCGGTGAATTCACGCACGCCGTGCATGCCGAGATTCGAGATCGCCGACGCGCCACCCTGGTAATCCGCGGGTTTCAGCTTTTTGTCGCGCGCCCGCGCCGACAGCTCCTTCATTTCGGCCGAGATGGCGCTCAGCGATTTGGTCTCGGCGCTGCGAATGACAGGCGTGATCAGCCCGCCGTCGAGCGCGACCGCGACGCCGATGTCGGAATGCTTGAAGCGCAAGATGCGATCACCGGCCCACACCGCGTTTGCCGCCGGCACACGCTGCAGGCCGAGCGCCAGCGCGCGGATGACGAAATCATTCACGGAAAGCTTAAACGCTGGATTGCCGTCCTTGTCCTTGGGCGCGGCGCCATTGGCTTCCTCGCGCAGCGCGATCAGCCGATCAATGGCGACGTCGGCCATGAGATAGAAATGCGGAACGGTCGCCGCCTGCGTGAGCCGCGCCGCGATGGTGCGGCGCATGCCGTCAAGCGGCACTTCCTCAAAACTGTCGGGCGCGTACAGCGCTTTGATCTCGTCGGCGCCGGGTCCCGCGGCGGGACTGCCGGCACCGCGCGAAGGCCGCGGCGCATCCTCGACATCGCGTGCAACGATCCGGCCATGAGGGCCGGAACCGCGGATGCGTGACAGCTCGATTCCGGCCTCGCCGGCAAGCCGCCGCGCCAGCGGCGTAACAGTCGCGCCGCCGGGCAAGCGCGCTGGGCCAAAATTATGCTCTGGCGTGCGCACTTCGAAGAACGGATCGAGCTTTATGGGGCGCGTGTCTTGCTGCGGCACCGCCAGCTTCTGCGGCTGCGCCTCTTGGCGTTTTGGCGCCATCGGCGCGGGAGCCTGAGGCTTCGCCGCGGGTACCGCGGCTGCCGGCGCACTTGCGGCCGTTGCCGAGCCGTCGGCGATCACCGCGACCACGGCGCCGACCAACGCCACTTCACCTTCCGGCACGCGAATTTCGCTCAACACCCCGGAGGTCGTCGACGGCACTTCCATCGAGACCTTATCGGTCTCGATCTCAAATAGATTGTCGCCCGGCTTGACGGGCTCACCGGCCGATTTGAACCATTTGGTGATTTTTCCCTCGGCGACGGTTTCGCCGAGTTGCGGCATCAAGACGTCCATATTCACCCTCGAAGCCGTCTCACGTGATGCGCTGCCACACCACTTCCTGCATGGTGCCGACCGGCCGCAAGATCAGCCGATCTTCGACGAATTCATAGCCGCGCATCACGTCGCCCTTATCGCCGGGCTGCACGCTGCCCAGGCGGTGATGCGTCACCGTGCGCGCGTTCTCGTCGACCGAATAAGTGCCGAAATAGGCGATGTGGTTGGCGAGCGCTGCCTTGGCCTCTTCCGGCGTCGGCTCCTTGCCGGCGCGCGGCACTTCGCGATCGGGCGCGACGTGGCAGGCCATGTTACCGAGAGCGTCGTACATGATGATGCCCTTGGGATTGACGCCGCGCGCCGGGTCGGGCTTGCCGTCGAACGTGGTGCGCAGATAGCGCCACGAGCCGATCAGGCGTTGCGCGGCGGTTTGGCTGTGTGCGTTCACCAGGTCACCGAGATGTATTGCGTTTCCAAAAATTCCATCAAGCCTTCGTGCGCGCCTTCGCGGCCCAGCCCGGACTGCTTGACGCCGCCGAACGGCGCCGCGGGATCGGACACGATGCCGCGATTGAGTCCGATCATACCGAAGTCGAGTTTTTCGGAGACGCGCATGCCGCGACTCAAATCCTTGGTGTAGAGGTAAGCGACCAGTCCATATTCAGTGGCGTTGGCGCGAGTGATGACCTCGTCCTCGGACTTGAAGCTTTGCAGCGAGGCGACCGGGCCGAAGATTTCCTCGTTCAGCATTTTTGAATCATTGGACACATTTGAAAGCACGGTGGCCGGGTAGAAGAAACCGGGACCGTCGGGCAACTTGCCGCCGGTCAGCACCTTGGCGCCTTTTTGCACGGCGTCGTCGACCAGCTCGATCACCTTGTCGCGGCCTTCCTTGTTGACCAGCGGGCCGAGCGCCACGCCGTCATCGAGGCCGTTGCCCATTTTCAGTCCGGACATTTTGGCGGTCAGCTTCTTGGCGAACTCGTCATGAACTTTTTCTTGCACGTAGAAGCGGTTCGCGGCGGTGCAGGCTTCACCCATATTGCGCATTTTGGCGATCATGGCGCCGTCTATTGCCGCGTCGATGTCGGCATCGTCGAAGACTATAAAGGGCGCGTTGCCGCCAAGCTCCATGGCCGGCTTGACGATCGAGTCGGCTGCCTCGTGCAGAAGCTTGCGGCCGACCTCGGTCGATCCGGTGAACGACACCACCCGCACCCGCGGATCGTGCAGCATCGAGCCCACCACTTTGCCGGACGAGCGCGAGGGAATGACGTTGACCACGCCGGCCGGCACGCCGGCTTCCTCGAGGATCGGCATCAGCGCCAGCATGGTGAGCGGCGTATCGGATGCCGGCTTGAGCACGACCGGGCAGCCGGCGGCGAGCGCCGGGCCGATCTTGCGGGTCGCCATGGCCGCCGGGAAATTCCACGGCGTCACCAAGACCGCGATGCCGGCCGGCTTGTGGTGCACCAGGATGCGGGCGCCGGTGGACGGTGCGACCGAATTCTGGCCGATATTGCGCACCGCTTCCTCGGCATACCAGCGGAAGAATTCCGCCGCATAAGCGACTTCGCCGCGCGAGTCGGACAGCGCCTTGCCGTTTTCAATGGTGATGAGCTTCGCCAGCCGTTCGGCATCGCGCATGATGAGTTCAAAGGACTTGCGCAACACTTCGGCGCGCTCGCGCGGCTTTTTGGCGGCCCAACCGGGGAAAGCGGCACTGGCCGCGTCGAGGGCCGCTTTGGCGTCCTCGACGGTCGCGCTCGCTACGGAAGCGACTTTGTTCTCGGTCGCCGGATCGATCACATCGAACCGGCCGCCGTCGGACGATTTGCGCCACTTGCCGCCGATCCACAGATCGGTCGGGACGTTGGCGAGCAGATTGTCATACATGGCACTCATCTGACACACCGATCCTGTTGCCGCGCTATTTTCCGTTTTTCAGTTCGACAAGGATATTCTGATAGGGCTGGCCGCTGAGGTTGCGCAGCTCGTGCTTTTCGCCGGCGTCTTTCCAGATCACGCCGCCAACTTTGTCTTCCGCGATGATTGAATGTCCGCTGACGTCCTCAAGCTCGATCTTGCCGCCGCTGACATTGATGATGACGTAATCCAGCTTGTGGTGGTGCCACGGTTTCTTGCCGCCCGGAGCAACGCGCATATCCCAGACGCGCACTTGGTCGTTCTCGAAGATGACTTCGGTGCCTATGGGTCCGCTTGGATTCTCGCGGGTTGGTTCATTTGCCATGTTCGTCCTTTTGCTATGAGCCAAGGCTGCGCCGCACGCGATCGGCGATCCGATCGACGCTCGGCAGCGCGATGTCTTCGAGGATGTCGGCGGCCGGCAGCGGGATATGCGGCGTCGTGATCCGCACCGGCGGGCCGTCGAGATCATAGAACGCCTCGTCGGCGACGATGGAAACGATCTCGGCGCCCCAGCCGCACAGGCGCGGATTTTCCTCCACGGTAAACAGGCGATGCGTGCGCCCAACGGAGCCGAGAATCGTTTGTGTGTCGAGCGGCACCAGCGAGCGCACGTCGATCACTTCGCAATCGATGCCGTGCTCCGATTTCAGCTTTTCCGCTGCCGCGACCGCGCGCGGCACCATCATCGCCAGCGCCACGATCGTCGCGTCCTTGCCGGGCCGTACGATGGCGGCGGTGCCGAGCTTGTCGAGGATCTCGCCGTCCGGGACTTCGCCCTTGGTCGGATAGAGCGATTTATGTTCGAGGAAGATCACCGGATCGGGGTCGCGCACCGCCGCGGCCAGGAGCCCAACCACGTCGCGCGGCGACGACGGCGCCACGACTTTAAGTCCGGGAATCATCATGCACCAGTTCTCGACGCTCTGCGAATGCTGCGCGCCGAAGCGCGCGCCGCCGCCGTTGCCGGTGCGTACGACCAGCGGACATTTGACCTGGCCGTTCGACATATAGCGGCTTTTGGAGAACTCGTTGGCGATGTAGTCGAAGCAGACCGCGAAGAAATCCGAAAACATGATTTCGGCGATCGGCTTGAGGCCGGTCATCGCCGCTCCCATGGCGGCGCCGAGGATGGCCTGTTCGGAAATCGGCGTATCGCGCACGCGCAACGGGCCGAATTGCTCGTAAAGACCGACCGTGGCCTTGAACACGCCGCCGGCCTTGCCGATGTCCTCGCCGAGGAAGACCACGTCAGGATCGCGAGTCATCTCTTGCGCAATGCCGCGCACCACCGCGTCGCGATAGGTCAGTTCCGCCATGCGAAGCCTCCGTCGGCGTAAACATCGGTGGTGAGGAGATCGAGCGACGGCGGCGGCGCCGCCTTGCACTTCTCGGTCGCCTCGTCGACGCGCCGCTTCACGTCGGTCTCGATGCCGGCGATGACGCTGTCGGCGATGCCGAACTGTTTGAGCCGTTCGCGGTAGATTTTGATCGGGTCGCGCTCTTTCCACTTTTCGAGCTCGCCTTCCGGCCGGTACTTGGCGGGATCGGCGCGCGAATGTCCGCTGTAGCGATACGTCATGCATTCGATGAGAGAGGGACCTTCGCCGGCGCGCGCTTTTTTGTAGGCGGCCAGCGCGGTGCGGTAGACCTCGTCGGCATCATTGCCGTCGACGATGATGCGCGGCAGCCCATAGCTCGCGGCGCGGTCGGCGGCGGGATGCTGCACGGCGGTGACGTCGCCGATCGGCGTATATTCCATGTAAAGATTGTTCTCGCATATGAAGATCACCGGCAGCTTCCACACCGCGGCGAAATTCAGCGCCTCGTGAAAGGCGCCGATGTTGGTGGTGCCGTCGCCGAAGAAGCAAACCGACACGTCCTTCTGGCCTTTGTATTGCGCGCGCCATGCCGCGCCGCAGGCGATTGGCAGATGCGCGCCGATGATCGCGTAGGAGCCCATGACGCCGTGATCGACCGAGGTCAGGTGCATCGAGCCGCCTTTGCCGCGCATCAGCCCGATATCGCGCTGCATCAACTCACCCAGCACTTGCTCGATAGGGACGCCGCGCGCCAGCGTATGGGCGTGGCCGCGATAGGTGCAAAACGACAGATCGCCGGGCTGCATGGCGGCGGCGCAGCCGGCGGCGACCGCCTCCTGGCCGAGCGAGAGGTGGCTGGTGCCCTTGACCAGGTTCTGTAGAAAAAGGTCGAACGCCCGCTGCTCGGCTTCGCGGATTTCGACCTGAATGCGGTACATGCGAAGCCGCGTTTCCTCGCCGATATCATCGTTGAGGCTCGCATTGGGTGCGAGCTCGCGATCCTCGATCTTGGCCATGAAATATCCCTCGGGACAGCCGTTTTCTATTTAGGGCGCGGGCAACTTAACGCCAGTTGTGAAGGTGAGGCAATGTCATCCCGGCGGCGCGTCAGGCGGCGGCCCAACCGGTGGGCACGATGCCATTATGGCCGCGATACCGCTTGCGCGCGGCGTCACAAGTTCCTAACTCACGCTCGCGGGAGTCATCGATGAGCCAAGAATCCCTGGAATCCAGGAAATCCCAAGAGAGATCGCCGGAAAGTTCGGGGGAATACGTTCATCGCTTTTTCGGCGGGCCGCCCTTGGCGGTGGCCGGGCGGCTGATTCTGCTGTCGATCCTGGTCGGCGTCATCCTCGCCGCCATTGGTCTCGACCCGTGGAACGTCATTGAATCGGTGCAGCGGCTGATTCAGCAAATCTGGAATATGGGCTTCGACGCCGTGCGCTGGCTGTGGCGGTATTTCCTGCTCGGCGCCGTCATCGTGGTGCCGATCTGGCTCCTGGTCCGCCTCGCCAAGGCACCGCGCGGGCTGTAAGCGCGGCCGTAATCGCTTACTCGTCAGCCGGCGAACCGGAGGGCTGCGGCGGGCCGTCGCTTTCGCCCGACATGCCGTTATCGCCGCCCGCGGAATGATCCATGGCGTGATCGCGCGGACCGCCGCCGCGATGACGGCGACGCCGCCGATGCAGCGGAAAGCGGTCTGGACCATCGAATCCGTTATTTTGTCCTTGCGGCCCATTTTGGCCCGATCCGCCATTCGGACCCTGTCCGTTTTGCGGGGGCTGCGGCGGTTGCCCGCCGGTGATGAACGACGGCAACCGCTCGACATCGCCATCGTGATCCGGCGCGACATGCTGCGGCCGCGGTTGGAACTGCGGCTGTGGCTGATGTTGCGGCGGTTGGTGTTGCTGCGGCTGGTAGTGTTGCGGCTGATTTTGCGGCTGGTAGTGCTGCGGCTGATTATAATGCTGATTATGCTGCGGCTGATTATGCTGCTGTTCGCGCGGATAGACAGCTTGCGGCTCGCGCGGCGCGAATGGCTCGCCGGCCAAGCTCGGTTGATCATTGTCACCGTCGTCATAACCGTCATCGGACGTATTATTGCCCGCGCCGCCGCCGGGTTGCTGCTGGGAAAACGGCTGACTCTGGCGAAGCTGTTCCTGCGCGGCGGCGATCAGGCGGAAATAATGCTCGGCGTGCTGATAATAATTTTCCGAGGCGATCGAATCTCCGGAACTCTGCGCATCGCGGGCGAGCTGGAGATATTTTTCGGCGATGTGAGACGCCGTTCCCCGAATTTTTACGTCCTGCCCATTGGACTCGTACATTCGGGACAGCGGATTTTGGTAATGATGATGATGACCACCACCGCCACCGCCCTTACTACGATTGCGACCGCGCATACGCTTGTTGTTCTGACCGTTTCTCATGGTTTGCTGTTCTGCCAACCCCGTTATCTGCGACGGCACTAACGCCGCCGCTTCTGTTCACCTAAATCCCACCAACGTCGCGAATCCCCAGCCAAGCCGCCCTCACCGGCGGTTCATCCGTGGCGTCGCAATCCTTTCGTCACGCGCGCGACCGTTCATGTATCAACGCGCGCAGCACCGATGAAACTTTGCGGTCTGAATCTGGCGATCCCGTGTGCCGTCCAATCCGGCTTTCGCTATCCAGCTTTCGCTTTTTCTGCCTGGCCTTCGCTGCCGACCTCTTGGAGCAAGCTCTTCGAGCTATGCTCCGGGCGTTCAGGGCAGCGCGGCATCCCTCATTTCGGGTCGATTCCGTGACCGCAAGCTAGTCGGTTCCGGTTAACATTCCAAGTGCTTTTTTGCCGGGTCGCAATGCTTAAAGCTCAATCCAAGCCGAGCCATGGCTACTGCCCATCTACCTGCAATTGCTTGCAACGAGGGCGCGCGGCACCCCGTTAAGGTCGGGTTGGGCAGGCAATGGCGCAAGGCCTGCGGCAGCAAATAATGCGGCCACGGGTTCCGCCTGGCCGGCGCCGAGCTCGACGACGAGGACGCCGTCGGGCGCCAGCAGCGCCGGCGCAGCGCCCGCAATGGTGCGATAGAAGCGAAGGCCGTCGGCTCCCCCATCGAGCGCGAGATGCGGATCGAACAGGCGCACATCGGGCGGCAGCGTGGCGAGATCGCCGGACGCCACATAGGGCGGATTGGACACAATGATGTCGAAGGGGGCGTGCAATGCCGCCGCCATGTCGCAGGCGACAAAGCTCGCCCGGGTCAAACTCAGCCGCCGCGCATTGTCGCGGGCAATCGTCAGCGCGCGCGGACTCACATCGGTCCCCACTCCGAAGGCCCCCGACAGTTCGCTCAAAAGCGCGAGCAGGATCGCACCGGAGCCGGTGCCCAGATCGGCAATGCGCAATGTTGGCCGTCGCAGTCCGCGCGCCGCTACGGCCGCGAGCGCCGCCGTGACGATGGTTTCCGTCTCCGGCCGCGGCACCAGCGTCGCATCATCGACGCGCAGATCGAGGCTCCAGAATTCCTTGATGCCGAGGATGCGCGCCACCGGCTCATGGGCAAGGCGGCGCTGCGCCAAAGCGGCAATCGCGGTTGCTTCGGCGGCGCTCAAGCTGCGCGCGCCTGCGGCCGCCAACGCCGCATGATCGAGCGACAGCGCGTGCCCGATGAGGATGCGCGCGTCCAATTCTGGAGATTCGACGCCGCTGGCACGAAAGCTGGCGGCCCAAAAGCGCCGCGCGGCATCGATGGTGGCCGCAGTTACCGCAGCGGCCAGAGGGGGCATCGTCAAACGCCCTCGGCCGCGAGCAACGCCGCCTGGTTCTCGGTGACCAGCGCATCGATAATCTCGCCCAGCGCCTCGCCTTCGAGGATCTGCGGCAGCTTGTAGAGCGTGAGATTGATGCGGTGATCCGAGACGCGGCCTTGCGGATAATTGTAGGTGCGAATGCGCTCCGAGCGGTCGCCGGTGCCGACCTGGCCACGGCGTTCCGCGGCGCGCGCGGCATCGAGCTTCTGCCGCTCGAAATCGTAGAGTCGCGTCCGCAGTACGGCCATCGCCTTGGCGCGATTGCGGTGCTGCGAGCGATCCTCTTGCATCGCGACCACGATGCCTGACGGAAGATGCGTGATGCGTATCGCCGACTCGGTTTTGTTGACGTGCTGACCGCCCGCACCGCTGGACCGCAAGGTGTCGATCTTGAGGTCGGCATCATTGATCACGATGTCGAGGTCTTGGGCCTCGGGCAGCACGGCGACCGTGGCGGTCGAGGTGTGAATCCGTCCCTGTGCTTCCGTGTCGGGCACGCGCTGGACGCGGTGGACGCCGGATTCGTATTTCAGCTTGGCGAAAGCGCCGCGGCCGCGGACTTCGGCGATGACCTCCTTGAAGCCGCCCATCGAGCCCTCGCTCGCGGTCACGATTTCGACTTTCCAGCCCTGCTTGGCGGCATAGCGCTCGTACATGCGGAACAGATTGCCGGCGAACAACGACGCTTCATCGCCGCCGGTGCCGGCGCGAATTTCGAGAATGACATTGCGGTCGTCCATCGCATCTTTGGGGAGGAGCGCCAGCCGCAATTGTTGCTCGAGCGCCGCGCGCCGCGCTTCGAGCGCGGGTTTTTCCGCTTCGGCGATGGACCGCATCTCGGCGTCGGTTGCCGGATCGGCGATCAGCCCGGTCAGCCCGTCAAGCTCATGCTGCGCGGCGCGATAGGAATTGACCGCCTGAACCACGGGTGCAAGCTCGGCAAGTTCGCGCGACAGCTTGACATAGGTCTCGGACGGCAATGCCGTGGTGAGGTCGCGTTCCAGCGCCGCATGCCGGACGACGAGCGCGTTGAGTTTCTGATCGGGTAGCATGATCCGTCTCGCGTCATGCTCGGCCACAGCCGTTCGAAAAACGGCGTCGCTTCGCTCGCCTATGGTGCCGGGCAGTCACGCCTTACGCGCTAAGTAGAAGACGTATGGAGCCGGGACAAGCCCGCCTATGGCGGCTTTGCTATCTTAAAGCTGCAAGCCGGCGCCGGCGGCAAATTTCTCCAGTTGCGCCCGGATCGGCTCGCCGGGGCGGCTTCCTTGCTCGATCAAGGGGGAAAGGAATGCAGCAATCTTGCGGCAGTCCACGTCGAGCAGCATCGCTTTGACCGGACCGATAGCGGACGGCGTCAGCGACAGCGAACGATAGCCGATGGCGATCAAAGCGAGCGCTCCGATCGGCTGCGAGGCGAGCTCGCCGCATACCGTCGCCGGCTTTTCATAGGCACGGGCCTTGTCGGAAATATCCTTAAGCGCGCGCAGAACCGGCGCCGACAGCGGATCGAAGCGGCCGGACACGCGCGGATTGCCGCGGTCGACCGCATAGAGAAACTGCACCAGATCGTTTGAGCCGACCGAGAGAAAATCGACGCGTTCGAGGAGTTCGTCGAGCTGATAAAGCAGCGACGGAACCTCGACCATGGTCCCAATCTCGACCTCGGCGGGCAGCTTATGGCCGTGGCGGCGCAGATGCGTCAATTCGCGTTCGACCAAATCCTTGGCTTGATCGAATTCCGCCACGACGGAAATCATCGGAAACATGATCTTAAGCGCGCGGCTGCCGGCCGCCCGCAGCAAGGCGCGCAATTGCGTGCGCAGCAATCCGGGGCGGTCGAGGCCGAGCCTGATCGCGCGCCAGCCGAGCGCGGGGTTCTCCTCCTCGATGTTGCGCATATAAGGCAGCACCTTGTCGCCGCCGATATCGAGCGTGCGGAAAGTCACGGGTTTGTCGCCTGCGGCATCGAGCACGGCGCGGTACAGAGCATATTGCTCGTTGGCGCGCGGAAAATTCGGCGCCACCATGAATTGCAGCTCGGTACGGAACAGGCCGATGCCGCCGGCGCCGGTGTCAGCGATATGCGGCAGGTCGACGCTCAATCCGGCATTAAGGAGCAGCGTGATTTCTTGGCCGTCCTTGGTGACGCAGGGCTTGTCGCGCAATGCCGAATATTGCTGCTGCCGCCGCGCGCGCAGCCGCACACGTTCGGCGTAGGCCGCTTCCATGTCGGGCAGCGGACGGATGTGTAGATCCCCGGTCGAGCCGTCGACGATGACGGCGTCGCCCGGGTCGGCGATACCGGTGGCGTTGTCGATGTCGCCGATCGCCGGAATGCCGAGCGCGCGCGCCACGATCGTGACATGCGAATGCGGGCCGCCTTCTTCCAGAATGAGGCCGCGCAACCGCTTGCGATCGTAGTCGAGCAACGCCGCGGGTCCCATCGAGCGGGCGACCAGGATGGCGTTTTCCGGCAGGTTCTCGCGTGACGGCGCGTGGTCGCGGCCGGTGAGCTGACGCATCAGCCGGTTGGCGAGATCGTCGAGATCGTGCAAGCGCTCGCGCAGGAACGGGTCGGTTTGCCGCAGCATGCGCGCGCGGGTGTCGGACTGAACGCGCTCGACCGCGGCTTCCGCGGTAAGGCCCGTCATCACCGCTTCTTCGAGCTTGTGCACCCAGCCGCGGTCATGGGCGAACATGCGATAGGCTTCGAGAATCTCGCGATGCTCGCCGCCCTCTACCACATCGCCATGTTCGAGCATTTCGTCGAGGCTCGACTGCAAGGTTTCGATGGCGGCTTTGAGATGCGCCAATTCCTTCGGCACGTCGTCGGCGATGAAATTGGTGACGACAACGCGCGGCTCGTGCAGGACGACATGGCCGAGCGCGATGCCCTCGCTCAGCGCCGACCCCTTGAAATGGACGGTGCGCCGCGCCGCCGGCTCGGCGCCCGGAGGCGCCAGTGCCGAGAGCTCGCCGGAGGCGATCATCTCGGCGAGCACCATGGCGGTGGTTTGCAGCGCCTCGACCTCTTCTTCCGAATAGGTGCGGCGCGCGCGGTTCTGCACGTCGAGCACGCCGAGCGTATTGCCGGCGCGCAGGATCGGCACGCCGAGGAACGAGTGATAGATTTCCTCGCCGGTTTCCGGCCGGTAGGAGTAGGCCGGATGCGCCTGGGCGTTCGACAGGTTGATCGCGGTGGCCTGGCTCGCGACCAGGCCGACCAGGCCTTCGTCGGCACGCATCACGGTGCGGTGCACGGCGTCGCGATTGAGGCCTTCGGTGGCATAGAGCTCCAGGGTCGAATCGACGCGCAGCACATAGACCGAGCAGACCTCCGCAACCATGTTGGCGGCGATCAGCACCACGATCTTGTCCAGGCGCTCCTGCGCGCTGACCGGCTCCGCCATCACTTCGCGAAGCCGGCGTAACAGCACGCGCGGACCGCCGAGTGCGCCACGCATTGCGTGAGGTCCCCTCGGGCGAGTTTGACCGGAGCGGAGCCCGTGGCGCGCCGGCCTGATCAAAGTGGAATTCGCCCAGGTCCCGGCCCGCGGCGAATATCCCCAAGCCTATATCGAATGCGGCATGCAAACCGCAAGCCAGAGACAGCGATATGACGACACCGGATATTGTGCGGCGCAGCGTGAAAAGCGGCTATCGGCCGGTGGACGGCTGGCGATTCCGCGATTAGGCCGGCTACGGTGTCGCGTTATCGAGATCGTACAGCGAATGCAGCGTGCGCACCGCGAGCTCGGTGAAAGCCGCGTCGATCAGAAGTGAAAACTTGATCTCCGAGGTGGTGATGGCGCGGATATTGATGGAGCGCTCGGCGAGCGCGCTGAACGCCATCGCGGCGACGCCGGCATGGCTGCGCATGCCGATGCCGATCACCGAAATCTTGGCGCAATCAGTGGCGCCGTCGAGCCGCCGATACCCGATCGCCGCTCTCGCCTTGGCGATCACGTCGAGCGCACGCTGATAGTCCGCTGCCGGCACGGTGAAGGTGATGTCCGTCGTTTTGCCGTCCGCCGAGACGTTCTGCACGATCATGTCGACGTTGACGTTGGCGTCGGCGAGCGGACCGAAAATGGCGGCCGCAACACCGGGCTTGTCCAAAACCTCGCGGACCGAGATTTGCGCCTCGTCCCTGGAGAAGGCGATGCCGGTGACGGTTTGTTGTTCCATGATCTCCCCCTCGTCGCAAATCAGTGTCCCGGGCGGATGGCCGTGCGGATCTATTTGTTCCGGCGGGTCGAAGCTCGAGCGCACGAAGATGCGTACATTGTGCACCATGCCGAGCTCGACGGAGCGCACCTGCAAGACCTTGGCGCCGAGCGAAGCGAGCTCCAGCATTTCCTCGAAAGCGACCTTGTCGAGCCGGCGGGCGCGCGGCACGACGCGCGGGTCGGTGGTGTAGACGCCGTCGACGTCGGTATAGATGTCGCAACGGTCGGCGTGGATCGCAGCCGCGATCGCCACCGCCGACGTATCCGATCCGCCGCGGCCGAGCGTGGTGACGCGATTGGTCGCCTGGTGCAGGCCCTGGAAGCCGGCGATGACGGCGACCTCCTTGCGTTCCTTGAAACGGCGGATCAGCTCCTCGCCGTTGACGTTGAGGATGCGCGCCGAGGCGTGCGCTTCCGATGTCAGGATCGGCAACTGCCAGCCTTGCCAGGAGCGCGCATTGATATCGAGGTCCTGCAGCGTGATGGCGAGGAGGCCGGCCGTCACCTGCTCGCCGGTGGCGACGACGGCATCGTATTCGCGGGCGTCGAAAATCCTGCTCGCCGCCTCGCACCAGGAGACGAGCTGATTGGTCGTACCGGCCATGGCCGAGACCACGACGGCGACCTCATGGCCGGCGTCGACCTCGCGCTTGACGTGGCGCGCGACGTTGCGGATGCGGTCGATATCGGCGACCGACGTTCCGCCGAATTTCATGACGAGGCGAGCCATGATGTGTATTGGCGCCAGTTAGGTGAATGGGCGCGTATACATACCGGCGAGGTCGGCCTGCTGCAACATCGGCCGGTTGTGCGCGTCGGCGGTTTGTTTCGTCATATTCGATCGTGATACTGACCGCCGAATTGCGCTACAAAATGATTGGACGGGGTTGGACGAGGTAGCGACATAAGCCGCACAGTGCGTCGCGTGAGGAAGTGAAATGCCGGCCATCAAAGACCCGGTCAGCGGTCTCGAATATTACGAACTCAGCCATCGTTGGGGCATGTATACCCCGATCTTCCCGGGCTACGAGGAGATCAAGCTCGAACGCATCACGCATCACGCCAAGCAAGGCGTGATGACGCATAAGATCACCACGATTTTCCATACCTCGACGCACGTCAACGCGCCGCTTCATCTGGTTCCCGGCGCGGCGGCAGTCGGCGCGCTTCCGCTTGAAACTTTCTTCGGCAGCGGTGTCGTGCTGTCGATCCCGAAAAAGAAATGGGGCTTGATCGAGCCGTCCGACCTCGAACGCGCCAAGCCGCAGATCAAGGCCGGCGACATCGTTCTCATCAATACCGGCTGGCATCGCAAATATTCCGACAGCAAGGAATATTTCGGCTACGCGCCGGGCTTGAGCAAAGCCGCGGCGCAGTGGCTGGTCAGAAAACGGGTCAAACTTGTCGGCGTGGACACCGCTTGCATCGATCATCCGCTGGCGACGTCGCTCGGTCCGCATCGCAACGGGCCGCAGATCAAATATCTCGGCCCGGAATACAAGGAGGCGACCGGGCGCGAGGCGATCAAGGATTTTCCGGAATGGAACGCGGCGCACCGGGTGTTGCTCGACGCCGGCATCCCGACGATCGAGAACGTCGGCGGCGATTTGCGCGAGCTCAACGGCAAGCGCTGTACGTTCCAAGGCTTTCCCTGGAAGTGGCTGGAAGGCGACGCCTGCGTGATCCGGCTCGTCGCCATGCTCGACCGCGGCGGTAAATTGCGATTGGAACGCGGCGCCGCGCGCAAGCCGGCCCCCAAGACCGCCAGTAAATCATCGCGCGGCTCACACGATCTGCAGCTGTTCGATCTGAGCCATGTCTGGGGTCATGGCATGCCGCAATGGCCGTCGCGCGCCAATCTCAATGTGCGCGTGCTGGAATTTCACGCCAAGGACGGTCTCTTGGTGCAGCAATTCGAAGGCATCATGCATCGCGGCACGCATATGGATGCGCCGATCCATGTCGCGGAGAACCAACCGACGCTGACCGGCTATCCGCTGTGGCGCTTTTTCGGCACCGGCGTCGTGGTTTCGATTCCAAAGGGCAAGTGGGGCGTCATCACCGCGAAAGACTTGGAGCGGGCGGAGCCGAAGATCCAAAAGAACGACATCGCGATGATCAACACCGGCAGCCACAAGCTCTACGGCGACAATCCCGATTACTTTGCCTATTCACCCGGCCTTTATAAGGAATCCGCCGAATGGCTGGTCGCGCGCGGCGTCAAGCTCGTCGGCATCGACGTGCAAGCGCTCGATCATCCGCTCGGCACCTTCCTTGCGCCACATGGGCCGGGACCGGCGCAGCCGCATCTCGATGTCGAATACAAGGCCGCGACCGGACGCCATATCATCGAGGACTTCCCGTATTGGGAGCCGGCGCACAAAATCATGATGACCAACGGCATTCCCGGCATCGAGAATATCGGCGGCGATATCGACAAGATCACCGGTCAGCGCTGCACCTTCTTTGCCTTTCCTTGGCGCTGGCCGGAAGGCGAGGGTTGCGCGCTTCGGGTCGTCGCCGTGCTCGATCCCAAGCAAACTTTTAGATTTGAATCGGGACGCTCAGAATGATCTCGGAGCCGCTGCGCAATCCGCTGTCGCTATTCGACGTCAAGGACAAGGTCGCGATCGTCACCGGCGCGTCCGGCACCTTCGGACGCGCCACCGCGCTCGCGCTCACGGCGCTTGGCGGCAAGGTGTTGCTCGCCTCGGGCAGCGAGACCGAGCTCGACGAAGTCGCCAATGAAGTGCGCGAGCTCGGCGGCCAGCCGGCGACAGTGGTGCGCCGGCCGGACAGCCTCGCCGACGCCGAGGCGATGCTCGACGCAGCGCTGGCGACGTTCGGGCAGGTCGATCAGCTCGTCGTCGCCTCGGGGCTGAATAAACCCGGCTTCATTCACGAGCTCGACTATGAGGACTGGCAAGATGTGATGGATGCCAATGTGCGTGGCATCTGGTTCATGGCCAAGGCCGTCGGCACCTACTGGATCGAGCGTAAAGTACGCGGCAAGGTGTTGTTGATGTCGTCGGTGCGCGGCCGCCACGGCAACGTTTCCGGCTATACCGGCTATTGCACGTCGAAGGGCGCGACGGACGCTTTGACACGCGTCTTGGCGACCGAGTGGGCCAAATACGGCATCACCGTCAACGCCATTGCGCCGACGGTTTTCCGTTCCAAACTCACCGCCTGGATGTATGGCGACAACGAACTCGGTCAGCAGACCCGGGCGCGTTCCTTGTCGCGCATCCCGCTGGGCCGGCTCGGCGAAGTGGAGGATCTCGTCGGCATGGCGATCTATCTGCTATCGCCAGCGTCCGACTTTTGCACCGGGCAAGTGATGTATGTCGATGGCGGCTATACCGCTGGCTAGTCGCGGGGCAGCTTGCGTGTTTTTGGAGCCTCAACCGGAATCGTCCGCGGCACTTCACCGAAACAAGTAGCGGTCGCCATAAGCGAAGACCAGAATGCAACCCACAGCAGGGCGGGCATGACCATTTCTCCTCTGTGGATCGGGCCACATCGCGCCAACAACGTTTGAGCCGTGCCTGAGTTCCGCGGCCCCTATACCGTCAAGCTGCAACGAGAACCACATGAGCGACCACAAAGAACAGAAAGTAGGGATTGTCGGCGGCGGCTTGATGGGACACGGCATCGCCTATTTGCTTGCCGCCGCCGGTCATCACGTCAACGTGTTCGAGCCGGCGGCCGATATTCGCGCCTCGGTGCCGCAGCGCTTGCGCGCCATCGCCGATTTGCTTGAAGACGATCCGGCGCTGCTGCGCCGTATCGAGGTGCACGACGTGATGGCTCCGG
>Ga0181537_10001589_pt1 | contig 20698 bp, 20 predicted proteins | sample PEATcosm2014_Bin_39_FD_119765 | JGI IMG/M metagenome (GOLD analysis project Ga0181537, IMG submission 119765) | Peatland microbial communities from MTU Mesocosm Facility, Houghton, MI, USA - PEATcosm2014_Bin23_10_metaG | ecosystem: Environmental > Terrestrial > Soil > Wetlands > Peat | place... | reverse complement strand
GCTGAACCGCATTTCGCGGCAGATGCTGCAGGAGATGGGACGCGAGCCGACGCCGGAAGAGCTGGCGGTGCGCATGGAGATGCCGGAAGACAAGGTGCGCAAGGTGCTCAAGATCGCCAAGGAACCGATCTCGATGGAGACGCCGATCGGCGACGACGAGGATTCGCACCTCGGCGATTTCATCGAGGATCAGTCGGTGTCGTCGCCGATCGACCAGGCGACCATGGAGTCGCTGCGCGAGACCACGCACTCGGTGCTGGCCCAGCTCACGCCGCGCGAGGCCAAGGTGCTGCGCATGCGCTTCGGCATCGACATGAATACCGATCACACGCTCGAGGAAGTCGGCAAGCAGTTCGACGTCACGCGCGAGCGCATCCGCCAGATCGAAGCCAAGGCGCTGCGCAAGCTGCGCCACCCGAGCCGCAGCGAGCAGCTGCGCAGTTTCCTGATGGACGACTAGCGGCTTAAGGCGCCGGCGGACGCTGACAACCAACCATCACACGAACTTCGCCAGGTTTTAAATGCCCGCGTCCGTGGCAAACCACCGCGGAAATTCATTTGGCGTACTTTTTGCGCCATTCCTCTCTCGCTCTGCGCCTGACTTCCTCAAGGTCAAGTCCCGCCGGTTCTCCTTCTCGCATCTGCAGCCAATTCTCCCTGGCCAAGCGCTGTTGATCTTCCAGATCAAATTTCTGTGCGTGATTGACTTCACCTGCATTGAATTTTCTCGACAATCACCGTCTTTCTGCGTCAGGCAAAAGCTGCCGAACTGGAGGCGGCGGCGCCGGATACCGACCCAACTTTGAATTCCAATAGGCCCATGACCGTGCGTCAATGATGCCAGGAGGCGCTTTATCGAGAGCTTCGCGAAAATCGTCATCGCAAACGTATCGGCGTATCACTCGCATATCTTCGTGACGCGCGTAGGTCATCGCATACGCCATGAAGCGAACCGGATCGGAAAGCGCCTGCTCCGGAGGCTCGAACCAAATAATGCGGCGCGCGACCTCCAATGTCAGCGGCGTCAGTGGTATGGATCTCATAGGTCATGCCCGTGATCGGCATCGACAGCCCGGGAGCCTGCATCTAGAGCTGGCAGGTGATCCAGATCAACTTCCCGGGCGGCCACCACCAAGCGCTGTTTCAGGTCGTCGGGAAGATCACGAAGATTGCCATCATCGAAAAGGACAAAGCCTTGAGTGTGATCTCCGGATTGAAGGTCGCTCCATAGAGCTTTTGCGCCGCGGCCAAAGCATAAGGAAGGCTGATTTTGCCAAGCCTTATGACCGCGTCGACGTCCACGTAGTCTTTTGCCTCGGCGCGCACCTGGATCACGGACGCCTTGGTGCCAGCAAGGTCTAGCAGCGACGCGACCTTCATATTGTTTGCTCTAACGATGTGTGGGCGCGCCAACCTTGGTAATTTCGGAAGTCCAAAAAAGGAAATCATGACCGGTTCGCCGCGGTCTACGATGGCGCTCAGCGTATTCTTCTCGCGTTGCAATATTCTTGCATCCGACAGGAATGGAACGTCTGCCTGCAATGACTCGACATCCAAAGAGCGCAGGCTAAAGAAATCGAAATCCACGGAAGTTCGGTGTCCCAAATGAAGCGCGAGCGCGGTTCCTCCATAGAGCACAAACTCCTCTGGGACCGCCGACAGCTCAGACCACAAACGCATTTGCGCGGCCGGAAGAATGTCCAGACGAGGACTGAATTCATTCATTGACGTCCTAGACGCTATTTGAATGGTGGGGCATATAGCCACCCAGATTCAGCTGTATTGCCTTGTTCCTGCGGACATTATAAGAGGGCGGGTGAACATCTGCCCGCTGACGGTAGAAAATGCCCAGAACTTCCAGCGCCTGGCCGCGACGTGTGGCGCTCCATTATCCCTTTGCCGAGTCTGCCGACTCCGCCGCAGCCGCCTGGTCGCGACGCGCCCGCGCCGCCGCCAGTGAGGCCAGCAGTCGCGCTTCGCCCGCGGGCAGGCCGCTGCGTGCAGCGATCGGCGCACCGGCATTCTCATAGGCTGGATTGACGATCGGAGGGGCGACCAGGAAGTCCACCGCGGTCGGCTCGATCACCGGCCGTTCGCTCTCTGGCGACGCCAGCGGGCGCTCGATCATCTCGCGCTCGGCCGCCGACCGCCTGACCGGCGCTGCGGGCGCGGCAGCGAGCGCAGCGGCCTGTTTTGCCAGCGCCTGCGCCTGCGCCTCCAGCATCTGCCGGGATTCCGCGCGCAGCATTTCCAGCTGCTCGAACACGCGCCCGAGGTTGATATCCACCGAGCGCCGCAGTCGCTTGAACGAGCGCAGCTCCAGCAGGATCACCACCCCGAGGGTCACCACGGCGCCAGCCAGCGCCGTTTGGGAAACATCATGTAACCACATCACTCTCTTCTCCTTTAGCCCTGGCCGTCAGCGCAGGCCATCCGCGCCAGCGTCGCGATTGAATATCAGCACTTCCACCCGCCGATTGGCGTTGCGTCCGGCGGCCGTGGCATTAGGGCTAGTCGGGCGAAACTCGCCGTAGCCGACCACCGCCAGGCGCTGCGCCGCGATGCCGCGATCCATGAACAGATGCACGACGCTGGCCGCACGCGCCGCCGACAGCTCCCAGTTGGAAGGGAAGGCCGCGGTGTTGATCGGTCGGTCGTCAGTATGCCCCTCTACCCGCACCGCGTTGGGGAATGTCTTGAGCACGTCGGCCAGCCGCTGCAGCGCCGCTAGCGCCGCCGGCGACAGCCGCGCTACCCCGCTGCCGAACAGGATGTCGGTGCTGATGTCGACCGCGACCCAGGAATCGGTGCGCCGCACCCGCACGTTACCGGCCGCCACCAGCGATGACAGCGCGGCGCTGACATCCTGGGCGACCTGATCGAGGTCGCTGCCGGGCAAGTCGATTCCCGGCGCCCCAGCCACCTCCGGCGCGGTTTGTGACTGCGCCGCGGATCGCGACTGCGCCGCTGGCGGCGCCTCCGCCGCCGCCACGACGTGACGAATCGGCAGGCTGGCGCTGATCATCCGATGCACCTGCGTCAGCGGCAGCTGTTCGGGCGGCGAAAGGCGCGTACCCTCGGCCTCGATCGGCTGTGGTGAGCGCGGCGTCCCATGGAACGCTTCCGTCAGCGAATCCGACAGCACGCGATATTTACCCTCGTTGACCGACGATATCGCGTACATCACGACGAAGAACGCCAGCAGCAGCGTCACCAGGTCGCCGTACGGTATCGCCCAAGCCTCGTGGTTGTCGTGATCGTCGTGTCGTCGGCGTCGTGGCATCGCTGTCTGGCCTCCCGTTACCGGCTCAGTGCAGGAACCCGAGCAGCTTGCCCTCGATGATGCGCGGGTTCTCGCCCTGCGCGATCGCGATCAGGCCCTCCAGCTGCATTTCACACAGATTGCTGCGGCTGTGGACCGCGAGCTTGAGCTTGTTGGCGACCGGCAGGAAAAACAGGTTCGCCAGTCCGATGCCGTACACGGTCGCTGTGAAGGCCGCGGCGATGCCGTGGCCGAGCTTGGACGGATCGTCCAGGTTCTGCATCGTCGCCATCAGCCCCAGCACCGCGCCGATGATGCCCAGTGTCGGCGAGTAGATGCCCATGCCCTCGAACACCTTGGCGGCGCGGATGTCGGCTGCTTCGCGTGCGTGCATGTCGAACTCGAGCGTGCTGCGGATGATGTCCGGTTCGCTGCCATCGATCACCAGCTGCAGGCCCTTGTGCAGAAACGGATCGGCCTCGAACTTCAGCATCGCCTCGAGACCGAGCAGGCCCTGGCGGCGTGAAATGTTGCTCCAGTCGATGATCTTGCCAATGCAGCGCACCGGGTCCTGGCTTGGCGGCCGCAGTATCCACGGGAACATCGCCAGCGCGCGCTTCATCACCTGCATCGGTGTCTGCACGCAGATCGCCGCCATGGTACCCACCACGACGATCATGAAAGCCGCCGCCGACAGCAATGCATGCACGCCGGCGCCCTTGAGAATGGCGCCGAGCACGATCGCGATCGCAGCGAGCAGCAGGCCGGTGACGCTCAGTACATCCATGCGGCCGGCCCTAGCTGTGCCACTCGGTCAGCTGCGACTTCAGCCGCAGCAGCGCCTGACCATGCAGCTGGCAGACACGCGATTCGGTGACCTGCAGCACCGCGCCGATCTCCTTGAGATTCAACTCCTGCTCGTAGTACAGCGACAGCACCAGGCGTTCGCGCTCGGGCAGCAGCTGTATCGCGTCGATGATCGCCTGGCGCAGCGAATCGTCGAGCGCGCTGGCCTCCGGATCGGGCGCGCCGTCGGGCAGTCGATCCAGCGCCGAGTCCTCGCCATCGGCGTCATTCAGGCGCAGCAGCTGGCAGCCGAGCGTGTCCTGCACGATGCGCTGGTATTCGGCCAGCGATACGCCCATGTGAGCCGCGACATCGGCCTCGTTGGCTTCCGCACCGCGCAACGCCTCGACTTCGCGCAGCGCCTGCGCCGCCGCCCGTGCCTTGCGGTGCACCGAGCGCGGCGCCCAGTCGAGCTTGCGCAGCGCATCGAGCATCGCGCCGCGAATCCGGATGCCGGCATAGGTCTCGAAGCTCGCCCCGCGCCCGGTGGCATAATTCTGCGCCGCCTCCAGCAGTCCCATCATGCCGGCCTGCATCAGGTCCTCGACTTCCACCTGCGGCGGCAGCCGCCCCACCAGGTGATAGGCGATGCGCTTCACCAGGTCGGCATGCTTGCGCACCAGCGCGTCCATGTCGGGCGCCGGCTGCGTGGTGCTGGCATAGGCGCGTGCGCCGGTGTTCATTTGAGCGGCCTCATTTGAGCACTGTCAGTCGCGGCGGCGGACGCCGCAGCATGCGTTCCAGGAAGAATTCCAGCCGGCCGCTCGGACCTTCGGGCATCGGCCAGCGCCGGGCAACACCCGCCAGCCGGTTGAAGGCGCGCGCCGCCGGGCACGACGGGAACGCCTCGAGCACCGGTCGCTGCGCCTGCACCGAGCGCTGCAGTGCGCTGTCTTCGGGAATCTCGCCGACGTAGTCCAGCGCCACCTCGAGGTAGCGATCGGTCACGCGCTGCAGCCTGCGAAATACGCTCTGGCCCTGCCCCGCGTGGCGAATCATGTTCGCCAGCACACGGAAATTGCGCACGCCGCGGCTGCGACTGAGCACCTTGATCAGCGCATAGGTGTCGGTGAGCGAGGTCGGTTCATCGCACAACACCACCAGCACCTGCTGCGCGGACTGGCAGAACTGCAACACCGATTCGCTGATGCCCGCCGCGGTGTCTACGATCAGCACGTCGAGGGATCCGGGTAGGGTGCTGAAGGCGTGGACGATGGCGGCCTGTTCGGCGGCGCTGAGCGCCGCCATGCGGGCCACGCCCGAGGCTGCCGGGACCACGCGCACGCCCGAGCTGGTCTCCAGTATCACCTCTTCCAGCCGCCGCTCGCCGGACAGCACCTGCTCGAGCGTGCAGCGCGGCGTCAGCCCAAGCAGCACATCGACATTGGCCAGCCCGAGATCGCCGTCGAGCAGCATGGCGCTGCGCCCGTCGCGCGCGAACGCCGTCGCCAGGTTCACCGACACCGCCGTCTTGCCGGTGCCACCCTTGCCGCCGGTCACCGCAATCACCTGCACCGGTGGCGGCGCGAGTTCCGGAACACGCGCTTCAGGCTGCTGCATTGACGCTGCGTCCGTAGCGGCGGGCGAGCAGATCATCGTCGGCGCAGGTGTGCGCCTGGCGCGACAACTCGATGGCGCGCGCGACCAGCTGGTGCGCCCGCGCCGGCTTGAGATCCTCCGGAATGCGCGGCCCGTCGCAGCAGTAGGCGACCGGCAGCAGCGAGCGCGCCAGCGCCGACAGCACGCCGCCCAGGCTCACCGCCTCGTCGATGCGGGTCAGCGCGCAGCAGCTCGACACACCCATGCCAAAATGATCGACCGCATCGTCGACCACGCCGCCCTGGGCGCTGGCCGGCAGCACCAGCATGGCCTGCAGCGCCTTGCAGCGCTGGCGCAGCGCCTGATATTGCGCGGCCGCCGCCCGGTCGCGGCTCACCGCTCCGGGCGTATCGATCAGGATCATCCTCCCCGGCAGCGCCTCGATGCGCGCCGCCAGCGCCTTGCTGCCGACCACCGCTTCCACCCGCACCCCTAGCAGGCGGCCGAGACCGCGCAGCTGTTCATGCGAACCGATGCGTTCGTCGTCGGCGGAAATCAGCAGCAGGTTGGCCGCGTCCTGCTCGAGCACATAGCGCGCGGCGAGCTTCGACAGCGTGGTGGTCTTGCCGCCTCCCGGCGGCCCCAGCAGCAGCAGCGCGCCGCTGCGCTCCAGCGGCGCGGCGCACACTGGAATGCGTCGCGCCAGCATGGCATAGGGCGTGCGCTGCAGCTGCTCGCTGTCGATATCCGCGGGCAGCTCGGCGACGATCTGCAACGCCAGCGCGCGGTCCAGGCCAAGCTTGGCCAGATCAGCCAGCGCCCGCGCCTTGAGCGGCTCGCGGCGCGTGAAGTCGTTCCAGGCCAGCGCGGCGAGCTGCTGCTCGAGCAGCGTGCGCAGGCTGCGCAGTTCCTCGCCGACCGAGCGATCCATGCCGGCCGGCTCATGACCGGCAAACAGACCGGCGAACGCATCGTCGCCGCTCGCGGCGTCCGCGACTGTTGCCGTTACTGTTGCCGTTGCCGTCGACAGGGATGGCGTGGACGCCGATTCGATCGCGGCGAGCTCGCGCTCGAGCTGCTTGAGCTCGGCGGTTTCAGCGAGCGTGCCCTGCCCCGACGCCAGCTCCAGGTCCACCGCCGCGCACACCTCAACACCCTGCGCTGTCGCGCGGCTGCTCAGGATCACCGCATCGCTGCCCTGCTCCTCGCGCACCGCGCGCAGGGCGTTGCGCATGTCGGCCGCCAGGTATCGTTTGATCTTCATCTGCGCTGCATCTCCTTAGCTAGCGACCGACTGCCGCCACCAGCCGAACGCGCCGGTTGTCGGGAATCTCGTTCCATGCCAGTACGTGCAGGCCGGGCACGGTCGCGCGGGTAAAGCGCGCCAGCGTGGTGCGCAGCTGCGGTGCCACCATCAGCACCGTGGCCTCGCCCGAGGCCTCCTGTCGCACCGCCGACTCGGCCAGCCGTGACTGCAGCCGCTCCGCCAGTCCCGGCTCGATCGCGGCATTGCCGCCGCCCTGGCCTTGCAGCGAGGCCTGCAGCAGCTGTTCAAGTTCCGGTTCGAGCGTGATCACCGGCAGCTCGGCGCCGCTGCCGACGATGTCCTGCACGATCTGCCGGCCCAGTGCGATGCGCACCTGCGCCTGCAGTACCGCCGGATCCTGGGTACGCGCGGCGTGTTCGGCCAGCACCTCGACGATGGCGCGCAGGTTGCGGATCGGAACACGTTCGGCCAGCAGCCCCTGCAGCACCCGCACCACGACGCCCAGCGACAGCGTCTTCGGAACCAGGTCCTCGACCAGTCGCGGCGCGCTCTTGGCGAGGCCGTTGAGCAGCTGCTGCACTTCCTCGTGGCCGAGCAGCTCGTGTGCGTGCGTCTGGATGACATTGCTCAGATGTGTGGCGACCACGGTGCTGGCGTCCACAACGGTATAGCCGAGTGTCTGCGCATGCTCGCGTTTGCCGGGCTCGATCCAGATCGCCTCCATGCCGAACGCCGGATCGCGGGTCTCGATGCCGCTCGGCTTGCCGAACACACGGCCCGGATTGATCGCCAGTTCGCGGTCCGGATAGACGACGCCGTCGGCGATGGCAACCCCGGCCAGGCTGATGCGGTAGGCATTGGGGGCCAGCTCGAGGTTGTCGCGGATGTGCACCGACTGCACCAGGAAGCCCAGCTCCTGCGACAGCTTGCGGCGTACGCCGCGGATGCGCGCCAGCAGCGCGCCGCCCTGCGTCTTGTCGACCATCGGCACCAGGCGGAAACCGACTTCCAGCCCGATCAGGTCCACCGGCTGCACGTCGTCCCACGACAGTTCGCGTTGCTCCGGATCTACCGCGGCCGGGCGCGCGGCCTGCGCGCTGCTGGCCACTGCGGCCGCACGTTCGTTGCGCCGCTTCAGATACCAGGCGGCAGCGCCGCAGGCGCCGCCAAACAGCAGGAACGCCAGGTTGGGCATGCCGGGAATCAGCCCCATGACCCCGAGCAGGCTGCCGGCGACCGCCAGCCCGCGCGGCTGCCTGAACAGCTGGCGCGTCAACTCGTTGCCGAGGTCCTGGGCGCGCGACATGCGCGTGACGATGATCGCAACGCCGGTGGACAGCAGCAGCGCCGGGATCTGCGCCACCAGGCCGTCGCCGATAGTCAGCAGCGTATACACGCGGGCCGCCTCGGTGAATCCGAGCCCGTGGCTGAGCGTGCCGATCGCCAGGCCGCCGACCACGTTGATGATCAGGATCAGGATGCCGGCGGTCGCATCGCCGCGCACGAACTTGCTGGCGCCGTCCATCGAGCCATAGAAGTCCGCCTCGGCGCGCACTTCCGCGCGCCGCACCCGCGCCTCGTCCTGGTTGATGAGCCCGGCATTCAGGTCGGCGTCGATCGCCATCTGCTTGCCTGGCATCGAGTCGAGGGTGAAGCGCGCGCTGACTTCCGAGATGCGACCCGCGCCCTTGGTGACCACGACGAAGTTGATGATCGTCAGGATCGAGAACACCACGATGCCGACCGCGTAGTTGCCGCCGACCACGAACTGGCCGAAGGCTTCGATCACGTGGCCCGCGGCCGCGGTGCCTTCGTGTCCGTGCAGCAGCACCACGCGCGTCGAGGCGACGTTGAGCGCCAGGCGCAGCAGGGTCGCCAGCAGCAGCACGGTCGGGAAGATGCCGAAATCGAGCGGCCGGGCGATATTGACCACCGCCATCACCACCAGCACCGACAGCGCGATATTGAAGGTAAACAGCACATCGAGCGCCAGCGGCGGCAGCGGCAACACCACCATCGCCAGCACCGCCAGCAGCAACAGCGGCGCGCCCACGCCCCGCTGCAGCAAGCGCAGCAGTCCGAGCCAGGGCGCCGCCGATGCCGCGCTCGCGTTGATTGCTATGTCAGCCATGTTCCCTCAGTGGAGCAATTCTTGTGCCGCCGCACAGCGACAGAAATCCGGCGCGCCGCTCAGCGGTCGAATGCGACGCGCGTCACACATTGCATGCGTCACACGATCCATGCGGCATACATCCAGCCTCGGCTCACTCCGGTGGCAGCTCGATGCTCGGCTGCGCCGGCGGCGGCGCGCCCTGGCGACGCGCGCTGCGCAGCTGGTAGACGTAGACCATGATCTTTGCAACCGCGGCATACAGGCGCGCCGGAATCTCGTCGCCCAGCTCGCAACCGGCATGCAGCGCGCGCGCCAGCGGCGGCGCCTCGACCAGCGCGACCTTGTGCTCGGCCGCGATCTGGCGGATTCGCAGCGCGATCAGGTCGCGGCCCTTGGCCACCACCACCGGGGCGCGCATGCGCGCGTCGTCGTAGCGCAGCGCCACTGCGTAGTGGGTCGGATTGCTGATCACCACGTCCGCCTTGGGCACTTCCTGCATCATGCGTTTGCGGGCAATCGCCTGTTGCGCCCGGCGCACGCGCGACTTGAGCTCGGGACTGCCTTCCGTGTCCTTGTGTTCCTCGCGGATCTCCTCGCGACTCATGCGCAGCGACTTGTGGTGCTGCCAGATGGCGAGCGGTGCGTCGACCAGCGCGATGGCGGCGAGCGCCCCGCCGAGCGCGATCAACGCGCTGCCGACCAGCGACAGCGCGTGGCCGATGGCCGCCCGGGTCGGCTCGGCGCCCAGGCCGGAAAAACTATGAAACTGCTTCCACAGCAGCACCGTCGCCACCAGCGCCACAACGATGAAGCGCGCCAGCGACTTGCCGAGTTCGATCCAGCCGCGGCTGGAGAACATGCGTGCCAGCCCTGCCGCCGGGCTGAGTCGGCTGAAGTCCGGCGCCAGCGCCTGGGTGCTGAAGGTCCAGCCGCCGATCGCCAGCGGCGCCAGCACCGCCGCGGCGAGCAGCAGCGCCAGCAGCGGAGCTGCCGCCAGCAGTCCGCGCACCGCCGCGTGTTCGAATTGCATGAGCATGCGGCCGTTATCCAGTGCATCAGCAGGCGCAAATGCCAGTCCATCGTGCATCAGCGCCAGCAGTCGGCCGCCGATCAGCGACCCGAGGCTGTACAGACCAAAGCCGCCGGTCAGCACCACCGCCGCGGCGCCGAGGTCGCGCGAGCGCGGCACGTGGCCTTTGCCGCGCGCATCGTCCAGCCGCTTCTGTGTCGGACTCTCTGTCCGCTCGCGGTCGTTGTCATACTCGGCCACGGCGCTGCGTCCTAGGACGCGCCGCCCAGCGCGGCAAGGAACCGGAAGCCGGAATTCAGCAGGTCGAGCCAACCGGTCTGCATGCTCGGCAGTCCGAGCCAGATCACCACCAGCCCGAATACCAGAGTCACCGGCAGGCCGACCGCGAACAGGTTCAGGCTCGGTGCGGCGCGACTGGTGACGCCGAAGGCAAGGTTGATCACCAGCAGCGCCGTCATTCCTGGCAACGCGATGCGCACCGCGCCCAGGAACAGCTGATTGCCCCAGTCCGCCAGCGACTGCAGCGCCTGCGGCGAGAATCCCCTCGGGCCCACCGGCAGCCCGTGGAAGCTTGCGACCAGGGTTTCAATCAGTGCCACATGGCCATCGAGCGCGATGAACGTCAGCGTTCCCATCACCACGTACAGTTGCCCGAGCGCCGGCGTCTCGACGCCGCGCAGCGGGTCGATATTGAAGGCCAGCCCCAGGCCCATGCCGTTGGCGAGCAGCTGGCCGCCCAGGTTGAGCGCATCGAACATCAGCTGCAGCGCAAATCCCATCGCCACGCCAATGATGATCTGCTGCACGGTGGTGATCACGCCGTCGCCGGACAGCAGCGTCAGGCCGTCGACCCGCGGAATCAGCGGCAACGCTACCAGCGTCAGCGCGCCGGCGAGCACGATGCGCACGCGCGGCGGCACATAGCTGGCCCCAAACAGCGGCGCGACCATCAGGCAGGCGCCGATGCGCAGGAACGGCCAGAATGCCAGTCCGATCCAGCTCTCGATCTGGGAGTAGTCGTAGACCGGCATGCCGCGGTGCCGCGCTCAGCCGATCAGCGACGGGATGCTCTCGATCAGCATCCGGGTGTAGTTCACCAGCTGCTTGAGCATCCACGGTCCGGCGATCAGCATCGCCGTCGCCATGCCAATCAGCTTCGGAATGAACGACAGCGTCATCTCATTGATCTGGGTCGCTGCCTGGAATATGCCGACCAGCAGGCCCACCACCAGTGCCACCAGTAGCAGCGGCGCCGCCAGCATCAGGGTCATCTCCAGCGCCCGCTGGGCAATGGTCATCACGGTTTCCGGTGTCATGCGGCAATCCTTGGTTTCAGTGAAAAAAGCTCGAGGCCAGCGAGCCCATGACCAGCGTCCAGCCATCCACCAGCACGAACAGCATCAGCTTGAAGGGCAGTGAGATCAGGACCGGCGACAGCATCATCATGCCCATCGACATCAGCACGCTGGCAACCACCAGGTCGATGATCACGAACGGTATGAACAGCAGGAAGCCGATCTGGAACGCGGTCTTCAGCTCGCTCGTCACGAACGCCGGGGCCAGGATCGTCAGCGGCACATCCTGCGCGGTCGCAAAGCCCTTGCCACCGGACATGCGCACGAAGGCGGCAATGTCGCTTTCGCGCGTCTGCTCGAGCATGAATGTCTTGAGCGGCGCGACGCCGCGATCGAGCGCAGTGCCGGTATCGATGGTTCCGGCCATATACGGCGTGACTGCATCGGTGCGCACCCGGTCGATCACCGGCGACATCACGAACAACGTCAGGAACAGCGCCAGGCCGATCAACACCTGATTGGGCGGCGACTGCCCGGCGCCAATCGCCTGGCGCAGGATCGACAGCACGATGATGATGCGTGTAAAAGCGGTCATCATCAGCAGCGCCGCCGGCAGCAGCGTGATGGCCGTCATGAGCGCCAGCAGCTGGATGGTCAGCGTATAGCTCTGGCCGCCGCCGCTGTTGTGCACCGTGAAGGCGGGGATGCCCGGTGCCGCCGCAGCGGCGACACTCGCCGCGGACGCCACCGGCGTCGCCTGCGCCATGACCGGCAACAACAGCGGCACCGCCAGCAGCAGCAGCAGCTGCAGTGACAGCCTCAGTCGGCGCCGACGGGTAGTCATTTGCCAAGACTCCGCAGCAGCAGCGCTTTGAAGCTCGGTCGCGCGGCGTGCGCATCCGACGCCGGCGCGGCGCTCGCCGGCTGTGCTGGCCGCTGCAGCACGTGCAGCGTGCGCACGCTGCCCGGCGCCACGCCGATCAGCACCTGGGTGTCGCCGACGCGCACCAGCACGGCGCGCTCACGCGTGCCCAGCGGCAGCTGCGCCAGCATCTGCAGATTGGCGTCGCCGCCGCCGCCACTGAAGGCGCGCATGCGCCGCGCCAGCCACGCCGCGGCCAGCACAGCAGCCAGCACCACGAGCAGCGCCAGGATGACGCGCAGCAATCCACCGGCGGAAGCCGGTGCCGCCTGTTGCATCGGGGCCGCGAACGGCGTGGCAGACACGGCATACAGCGCGCGGCGCGCAGCACCGCGTCGATCAGTGGCGTTCAATAGCGGACAGCTCCATGCGAAGGGGCACAACAGGCGATCAGGAGCAACGGCCATGCCACGCACAGGCGGATGCGGCTAAGTCGTTCAACGCATTTGATTTGCGGTGAATCACCCGATGTGATGCAGATCACATCGTGCTGCGCTGCCAGAGAATTGACGCTGCAACGACTGTCGCTGGCCGCCGACAGAACAGGCCAATGCGTCAGTCATCTTTACAGCGTCGTCAACCGAATCCTGAGTGGACCGCTGTGCTCCCCACAACTCGCGCTCTGACCAGTGCATTGGAGCGAGCCGGACGACTTATGGGATAACCGGAGACAAGCTCATGAACCTCACGATGCCCAGATACGCCGCGTGCGCTGCGATAGCGACTGCAATAGCAGTAACGCTCGCCGGCTGCGGCGGCGGCAGCTCCGGCACATCGACGATGACCAGCAGTTCAGGTGGCGCCACGATGCAGAGCGGCAGCATGCCGCTGGTCGTCAGTGATGCGTCATCGGATGACTGGGCGCTGGTGGGCGTGAAGGTGCTCAGTGTCGCGCTGGTACCGCAGGCCGGTGGCGCCAACGTGACGGTATTCACAGCCGGCGCTGATGCGCCATACCTGAATCTCGAGCAGCTCGACAACCTCGGGGAGATTCTCGGCAACGTCTCGGTACCGGTCGGAACCTACACCGGCGCCGTGCTCACCGTCGGCGGCAATCCCGGCGATGTGCTGCTGACCGTGGCGGCGGATCCGCAGGCCGGCTTCGCCGCCGCCGCGGGAGCGAGCATTCCGTCCACCACCATCGACATCCAGCACGCCAGCGGCAGTGGTTCCAGCCTGACGGTGCCGATCGATATCAGCTTCGATACACCGCTGGTGATCACTGCCAGCGGCACGCCGAATGCTGCGCTTGACCTGGAATTCGACCTGTCGCGTCCCGCCTTTATCGTCGGCCACCAGCCCCCCGGCGCCGGCACGACCATATGGGCGGTCAGTTTTGACGGACCAGTACGCCGTCATCCGATTGCCGATATCACGCGACTGGTGCTGCGCCACATGTATGGCAACGTGATGAGCGTGGCGAGCGACGGCTCCTCGATCACGATCACCAAGGACTATCCGCTGCTGCCGGTGGCATCACCGGAGACCGCGGTTGCCAGCACGCAGCAGCTGACCATCCTGGTGGACGGCACAAACGGCACGTTGTTCTATGACGTCGACGCCGGGACCGCCAGCAAGATCACCAGTTTCTCCAGCTCGACCGCACTGGCGGGCAAGTACGTGCGCATCGCGGCGCGCTACCAGCAGGATGGCACGCTGGTCGCGACCCGTATCTGGGCAGCGGGGCCGGGGTCGCATGCTGCGGCCGTCTAGTGCAGCGCCACCGTCATTTCAGCTCGAGCACCTGCATCATCTGCCCGCCCAGCGTGCGCCGGATCTTGCCGCGGTCGACGGCCCCCTGCTCGGCGGCGTGTACCGAGCCGTAGACCTGCGCCAATATCGCCTCTGTCTTGTCGCGCAGCCCATCCATGGCCGCCCAATTCTTGTAGGTCACGACCAGGTAGATATCGGGGTCATCCGGGCCGTGAGGCAGGGTTTGCAGTACCTGGTAGCTGACGATCAGGCCGGCTTTCTTCGCCGCTTCTTCGGCTTGCTTCCAGGTGGTATCGAGAAACTTCATGTAGTCGTCGAAGCGCCCGTATTCGGTGCGGACGCCGGAGACACTGACCACCGCGCCTTCGGTGTACGGATGATCTTCAGCAACCGCGGCGACGCTCGTCAGCGCAAGACCGATCGCTGCCGCGCACAGCGCGAACCTGTTTGCATTGTATTTTGCATCGGACATGGCAATTTCCCCTTCTGGTGACGTCAAGTTGGCGACTCTGGTGGATCGACTCTAGTGGATCGAATCGGTCGACCCGGAATGCGATCCGCGCTTCTCCGCCCGGATCCACTCATCGGTGCGCGATGCCAGCAGATCGAGCGGCAGCACGCCGCCGTTCAGCATTTCATCGTGAAAGCGGCGCAGGTCGAACTTTGGGCCCAATTCCTTCCGGGCGCGATCGCGAAGTTCGCGAAACTCGAGCTGGCCCAGTTTGTAGGCGAGCGCCTGTCCTGGCCATGCAATGTAGCGATCGGTTTTCGGACTGGATCGTGGGCTCGTCGATGGCGCCGGTCTGGCGCAGGAAGTCGACCACCTGCTCACGGGTCCACCCCTTGGAATGGATCCCGGTATCCACCACCAGGCGCGCAGCGCGGAACAACTCGCTGGTGAGACGGCCGTAGTCGCTGACCGGATCGGTATAGAAGCCGACCTCTTTGCCGAGTTGCTCCGCGTACAGCGCCCAACCCTCGACGTAGCCGGAGTTGCCGCCGTGCCGGCGAAACTTTGGCAGGTCGGTCAGTTGCTGTGCCACCGACAGCTGCATGTGATGCCCGGGTATACCCTCATGATAGGCGGTCGCCTCGTCGTTGATCAGCGTGCGCTGCGCAAAGTGGGAGGTCGCCACGACCACGCGGCCCGGACGTTTGCCATCGGGCGTGCCGGTCTGGTAGTGCGTGGCCATGGCCGCCTGGAATTCCGGGATGGCCTCGACCGTGACCGGCGAGCCGGGAATGAAGCCGAACAATTCGGGCAGCTTGGGCTGCATCTGCGCGATGTAGCCGCGGAAATCATCGAGGATCTGCTGCGCGGATACCGGTATGTACTTCGGGTTGGTCTTGAGCGAGTCGCGGAACGACGCCCGGTCGGCAAATCCCTGCTGGCGCGCGATGCCCAGCATCTCGGCCTCGATGCGATCGATTTCGCGCAGCCCGAGCCGGTGAATCTGGTCCGGAGTGAGCTTCGCGACCGTCGTCTTGTTGCGGATATCGTTCAGATAGCGCTGCTTGCCGCCGGGCAGCGCCGTGACAGCGAGCGTGCTGCGGCCCCGGGGCGCGTATTCCTTGCTGATGAAATCGCCAAACGCCTGGTAGGCGGGCAACACTTCGTTGACCACCGCATCGTTGATCGCGGCGCTCAGGCGTTGCTGCTCGTCCGGCGGAATCGCATCAGGAAATGTCGTGGTCGGCAACAGGAACGGATCTGCGGCAATCACGCCCTGGCACTGTGCCGGAATTTTCTCGAGCAGGAAGCGTACCGGCATCAGATGATCCCTGATGCCGGCGCGCAGCACTTCCTCGGTCTGCGTGAATACCCGCGGAATCTGATGCAACCGCTCGATATAGTCCTGGTACTGCTGCACCGAATCGAACGGCACGGCCAGCGGCAGATCGGCCAGGTCGACGTGCGGCCCGTTCATCTGGCTCAGCGGCATCTCGTATTCCTTGAAGCGGTAGTTGCTGATGCGCTGCTCGAGGATATGCAGCATGAGCTGGTGCGACAGCGTGTCCGTTTCCGGAAAGCCGGTGGTCGGGATGGTTTTCAGGCGCGCCAGGAACTGCTCATCGCGGGCGTGCTGCTCCTCGATCGCCGCCAGCGAATGCTGGTCCAGCTGGTTGTTATAGCGGTAATCGCCGTAAGCCGTGGCGAGCTCGGGGTGGGCCTTGAGATCGGATTGGTACTGCTGCTCGAACAGCTCATTCTGGGCCGACAGGCGCGTTTCGACGGAAGCGGCTCGGGCCCCCGGACAGATGCAGGCGGCGACGGTGACCCACACCGCGAACGTCCCCGTCAGCATTGCTTCGCGCATGACACAGCATGCTAGCACGGGAGCGCGGAGGCATCGTTCGCGGCCAGTTGGTCGGCCAGATCAGGCACGCTGCTCGCCGACAGGTCGACCGCCACGCCGGCACGGACTTCGCCGCGACCCGGTCCGTACTCGTTCGGCCGCGCAATGAAAGCCGTGCGCAGGCCCACCGCGGCAGCGGCCGCAAGGTCAGAGGAGTGCGCCGCCACCATCATGACTTCGGCCGGCTCGCAACCCAGCGCCGCGGCTGACGACAGATAAACCACCGGCTTGGGCTTGTAGTCGCGCGCAAGTTCGGCGCCAAGGATGGCATCCCAGTGAAATCCATTGCGCCTCGCCAGGTCGACCATCAGCGAAATATTGCCGTTCGAGCACGGCGCCAGCCGGAATGTCGGGTGCAGTCGCGCCAGGCCCGCGCTGACGTCCGGCCAGGCGTCGAGCCGATGCCACGACAGGTTGAGCTGCACGCGGACCGGTTCCGCCAGCTGCTGCTGGCCGAAATCGCTCAGCACCTGATCCAGATTGCGCCGGTGCAGCAGATCCAGCCTGCAGAACGCCAGACGGCCGCTCCGGACTTCGTCCATGGTCGGCTGATAGCGGGCACGCCAGGCGTCGGCGAAACTAAGCCAGTCGAGCGTCACGCCCAGCGGCGCGAGCAATGCCTGCGCCTCCCGTGCGACGCCGCTGCGCCAGTCCACCAGCGTGCCGAAGACGTCGAATAGCAGTGCCCGGATCATGCGACGAATGCTGGGACGACGTTTTCCGGTCTGAAGTCGCTATCGACGGCTATTCGACGGCTATTCGATCGCGATGCCCGATTGACCGCCGGTGGAGCTGACCGTTGACACCGGCGTACCGACCAGGGTCAGAGCGCCTCCCACGCCAATCGTCAGCAGTGACACCGTTCCAGCGTCGCCGTTGGCCACGTACAGGTACTGACTCGACGGATCGACGATAAGCGCAGTGGGGGTACTGGAAGCACCAGCGCCAGTCGCCGTCGCAGTGCCCATGCTCGTCAGCGCGCCGGCGGTAATCGTGAAGCCGGATACGGTCGCGTCGCCGCTGTTGGCCACGTACAGGTACTTGCCGGTTGGATCGACGGCGACACTTTCAGCCGCAGTCCCCACCGATGCCGGCGACCCGATCGGCGTCAATGCACTGCAGTCGGTGTACGAGTAGGCGCTCACTGTGTTGGGCGCCGCAATCGTGTCAGTGACATAAAGGTAGCCCCCGCCCGGCGCCACCACCAGGGCATACGGCCCGTTGACTCCGGCGCCCCCCTGGAACGTCAGGGTCGACAGCGTACCCAGCGTCCCGTCGCCGTTGATCGGAAAGCAGCCGATGGTGCCGTCGGTGTTGTTGGCGGCAAACAGAAAGCCCTTGACCGCATCGACAGCGATGCCGTGGGGACTATTTCCATCGGCGTACGGGGAACCGGTCAGAGCCGTCAGCGCCCCGCCACTGATGGAATATCCCCCGACCGTTCCGGGAACGGGGGTCACGGCGCTGCCGACGTACAGATCATCCCCATCCAGCGCCAGCGACGACGGAACGCTGCCGGTGCCGGTGCCTGCGCTCAGCACCGTCGCCGCCAGCGCGCCGTTCGCCCCGATCGTGTAGGTGTCGACATTGGCCGCACCGGCGTCCGCCACGTACAGGTCATTGCCGCTCGGATCGACAGCCACCGCAACCGGCGTAACGTCCGTGGAGGCGATCGGCGCGCCGCCTATCAATGTCAGCGCGCCGCTGCTGGCAGTAATCGACAGCGCGGCGATGCTGCCCGACCCGTCGCTGGCATTCGTCACAAATACGAATCTGCCCACGTCGACGCAACTGACGCCGATGGTGACAACATTCATCGTGACGGTACCAGTCCCGTCGGTCACGCTGCAGAACTGCGCCGGCGCCGTCGGCTGCCCCGTGACAGTCACGTTGTAGTTCGTGCCGCTATTGACCGCAGGCGTCAGCGTGAAGGACGTGGCAAGCGCCGCGGGACTTACCGTGTTCCCGCTGACGGAATCCGTCAGCACCAGGCCGGTTCCGGTGAGACCGCTGATCGTGCCACCGACGGTAAATGTGTTGGTGCAGTGGACCACGACGCTGGTCACGTTGCCGGCGCCCACGGTACCGGACGCGCCACTGGTGATCGTGCACGCTTGGTTCGGCGTCGTCGGGTTGGTCAGCACGGCGACCGTATACGCGGTGCCGCTAGGGATCGCCGGAGTGATCGCGAACGTCGTCGCGTTCACCGGCACAGTGACCTGGTGGTTATTGACGGTGTCCTGCAGGACCAGGCCGCTGCCGCTGTAGCCGGAGATCGTCCCGCCGACCGTAAAGCTGGTGATGCTGCAGTGGACAACGACGCTGGTGACATTGCTGGTCGCGTGCCCAGTGGCGCCGCTGGTGACCGAACACCCCTCGGTCGGGTTGGCCGGCTGACCAGTCACCGATACGTTGTAAGTCGAACCACTGATGACAGCGGGCGTGATCGTGAAGCTCGTAGCTCCAGGGGCGACGGTCGTCGTATGGCCACTGACGCGGTCCGTGATGACAAGGCCGGTGCCGGTGAGCGTACCGGTGATGGTGCCGCCGATCGTGTACACATTGGTGCAGCTGACCACGACGCTGGTGACATTGGCGTTGGCCCTCCCGGTAGCGCCGCTGGTGACCGCGCAGCTCTGCGCCGGGCTCGTGGGTTGCGTGATGACCGTTACCGCATAGCTGCTGCCGGCGGGCACGGTCTGTGAGAGGGTGAAGGTCATCGCGCCTGGCAACGGACTCACTGTGTGCCCGCTGACGGTATCCGTCAGCACCAGGCCGGTTCCGGTCAGACCACTGATCGTGCCCCCAATGGTGTAAGTGAAGCCGGCACCGCTGCTCGAGCTGCCGCTGGAGCTGGAGCTGCTGGAACTGGAGCTCGAACTGCTCGAGCTTGAGCTGGAACTGCCGGAACTCGAGCTGCTGGAACTACTGGAGCTGGAACTGCTGGAGCTGGAACTCGAGCTGCTGGAGCTCGAGCTACTTGAGGTGTCCGGCCCGCTAACAGTGCCCCCGCCGCAGCCCACGACCAAGACGCTGGCGCATACGGCCAGGGCGAGTGCGCGCACGGCGGCAAGGCTTAGCGCTCGCGAATCAATCACATCCATCTCTTGAGATCCCGGTTTGCGCGGCAAAGCACCGCTGACACCGGACTATTATATTGATCGGACGCAACTGTGGTGGCCGCGTTCCCGATCTGCTTTCGGCCGCGAAGCGCGGCCGCGTCGCTAGCCGAGCGCGGCCTGCAGCGTCGCCATCTCGGTCTGCGACTCGAGCATAATGCGTACGATCGCAGAGTCGGTGAGGCCCATGGCCGCCACCGCCGGTATCTGCGCCAGCGCCGCATCATCGGCAGCGTTGCTTTCCATCTGCGATTCGAGCAGTACCGCGACGATCAACAGGTCCTGCAGGTCCGCCGGTTCGTCGTGCTGGTAATCGCGCTCCAGCTGCCCACCCACCGCGATCGCGATGTGTTCCGGCAGCTTCCAGTTCTCGATCAGTGCCTGGCCGATGCCGGGGTGCCAGTCGCGCATTACCTCGTCATCGATCTGGACCATGCCGGCATCCCTGGGCTGGCGCGCGACGATGTATACCTTGCCGATGTTGTGCAGCAGCCCGGCGAGCAGCGCCTCGTCCGCCCGCAACACCCCGCTCTCCCTGGCCATGGCGTGCGCCAGCGCGGCCACGCGCAGCCCCTCCTGCCAGAATCGTTCCAGGTCCGTGCGGATATGCGCCAGTTCGGCCGCGTGGCGCACCTGCGCCGTTGCATAGGACAGCGCCGCTGCGCGGATGCTGTCGTGACCAATGCGGGTGATGGCCACCTTCAAATCGGTGACCGGCGAGCCGCCGCGGTGAAGCAGGGTTGAATTCGCCATCGACAGTATGCGCGCGGCCAGCCCGGCGTCGGAACTCACCACGCGCATGATGCGCTCGCTGGTAATGCTGTCGTCGCTCAGCACGTGCTGTACGCGCGCGGCGGCGTCCGGAAACGAAGGCAGTTCCACCCGGCCGGCGGAAAGCTCCCTGGCGAGCTCGCGCAGGAACCGCAATGGCGCTGCTGCGGACTGGGACAACCCTGGCTGCAAGCGGCTGGTCGCTGACACTTCGAATCTCCGGAAAACTTCCGTTGCCGTACTATCGGCGGCGCGCCGATATTCTTGAGGCGGGTTACTTCAACTGCCGGATTCGCTCCGCCGGGCTGATGACATCGGTCAGCCGGATGCCGAACTTGTCGTTGACCACCACCACCTCGCCGTGCGCGATCAGCGTGCCGTTGACATAGATATCGAGCGGCTCGCCGGTCGCCCGTTCCAGTTCGTCCACCGAACCCTGGTTGAGCTGCAGCAGGTTGCGGATG
>Ga0181537_10001588_pt1 | contig 20703 bp, 19 predicted proteins | sample PEATcosm2014_Bin_39_FD_119765 | JGI IMG/M metagenome (GOLD analysis project Ga0181537, IMG submission 119765) | Peatland microbial communities from MTU Mesocosm Facility, Houghton, MI, USA - PEATcosm2014_Bin23_10_metaG | ecosystem: Environmental > Terrestrial > Soil > Wetlands > Peat | place... | reverse complement strand
CTTCGGCGTGGTGCTGCTGTACTCGGCGTGGGCATCGTACCGGCACCAAGAGCACGCCATAGATGTGCAGCCGCCGGATCGGATGGCCACGTGGCTGCGAATGGATAGCGCGTATCCGACGGCGAACGGGCTGGAGCAGTATCACGTGCGGCGGGTGCCGCTAGGTTTCGGGATCATGTACATCGCGGGCGTATTGTCGGGGTTGCTGGGCATTGGGTCGGGTGCCGTGAAGGTGCTCGCGATGGACCAGGCGATGAAGCTGCCGTTTAAGGTGTCGACGACGACCAGCAACTTCATGATCGGGGTTACGGCCGCGGCCAGCGCGGGGATCTATCTTAGTCGCGGGTATATCGATCCGGCGCTGGCGATGCCGGTGATGCTGGGGGTGCTGGTGGGGTCGCTGGGGGGCGCTCGGCTGCTGGCTGGGGCCAAGGTGACCACGTTGAGGCTCGTGTTTAGCACGGTGATTGGGCTGTTGGCGGTGGAGATGATTTATAACGGGTTTGCGGGGAAATTCTGATGGGAACTGTGCCAGAGCAGCCGAACAATAATAGCCATATCGACGAAGGCCACATAAGCAGCCACATAAGCAAAGGTCACATGGACGCGTCGACCGACAAGCGGATCGACCAGCTGATGGGCCTGCTGCTGCGGACTGGGGTGCTGCTGGCGGCCGCGATTGTGGCTATTGGAGGCGTGGTGTTCGTGGCACGGCATGCGGAGCCGGTGTCGAACTACCGGGTGTTTCAGGGGGAACCGGCGCAGTATCGGACGTTGCCGGGGATTGTGCGGGAGGCGGCTTCCTTTAACGGTAGAGGGTTGATTCAGCTGGGGCTACTGCTGCTGATTGCCACGCCGGTGGCGCGGGTGGCGTTTTCGGCGGGGGCGTTTGCATATGAGCGGGATTGGGTTTACGTGGCGGTGAGCTTGGTTGTGCTGGCGCTGTTGGCGTATAGCCTGAGCAGCGGGCATGGGTGAGGTTTCGGGCCTGCTTCCAAGGGCGTTGGTAGCGTCTCGACCATGGTAAACCACCCCTACAAAGGCGAAGTCAAAAAAACGGGTCTGAAGACCCGCCGCTACAACGGCGAAAGGCGCCCGCCTCGGAAGGCGGCCGCTGCAACGGCAGCGCTCTAATCGCTTTAGTGAGGTGCGGCGCCGTCTTTGAAGGAGATTAAGACTAGGCGGGATTCTGGGCCTTCTTCGACGGTGAATTTTGGTTCGGCTTGGAGGGGGAGCCAGACCGTTTCGCCGGGGTGGAGGATTTGCGTGGGTACGCCGGGGATGCGGGCGACTTTTATGGGCGCTCCGGAAACGACCACGAGCAGGCCTGGTAATGGGTGGGGCTTGTCCATTTGGTCGCCGTCGCGGCGGACAGTGACCGAGTCTACGCGAATTTCGTTGGTTTCAAACAGCGGGTGCGTGGCGATGAGTGCGTCGGGCGCGGCGGCACTCAAGTCGCACTGGCCCAGGTCTCCTGGCACGATTTTTTCGCAGAGATTGCGCGGATCGCCCTGCGGGCGCAGAAGCTCGATGGTGACGTTGTTGAAGGGGGCGCCGGAATCGGCGCGCACTACGTGAGCGAAGCCGCCGCGAGAGTAGGTTACCTGACCATCGGATAGCTTGCCGTGGGCTTCGGGCTTGCCGCTGACGGCGTTGGTGAATTCGATGGCGCCGAGGGTTACGGCCACGTAGGGCTGACTGTGGAGATGCAGCAGGGTGGTGTCGCCAGTGGGAAGGCTGAAGCGGAAGGCGCGGACGTAGGGATTCTCAACTACGAGGTGATGGTGCGGTTCCTTGGCCATGTCTACCGCGTCGGGGGTTTGGGCGCGCGATGGCAGGCCGAGCGACAAACCTAGTAAGGACTCAAACAGCAGGACAAAAAACAGCGAGGCGGTCACGAGAATGGTTTTCATGTGAGGGCGTATGAATTTATCGGATGTCAGGCGACGTGCTCGAAGATGCCTGCGGCGCCCATGCCGCCGCCGATGCACATGGTGACCATGCCGAAGCGGGCGTTTTTGCGTTGCAGGTCGCGGATGATGGTGGCGGTTAGTTTTGCGCCGGTACAGCCTAGCGGATGGCCCAGGGCGATGGCGCCACCGTTAGGATTTACACGGGTGGCGTCGAGGCCGGCTTGCTGAATTACCGCCAGGGATTGGGCGGCGAAGGCTTCGTTTAGTTCGATCACGTCGATATCGGCCAGCGACAATCCGGCTTGTTTGAGGGCTTTGGGAATGGCGAAGACTGGGCCGATGCCGAACTCTTCGGGTTTGCATCCGGCGGTGGCGTAGGAGACAAAGCGGGCGAGGGGCTTAAGGCCAAGCGCGGCGGCGCGAGCGTCGCTCATGATTACGACTGCGGCTGCGCCATCGCTCATGGGGGAGCTGTTGCCTGCCGTGACGGTGCCGGCGACGTGAAAAGCGGGCTTTAGTTTGGCCAGGACTTCGACGGATGTTTCCGCGCGGGGTAATTCATCCGTATCGAAGGCGATGGTTTGCGTTGCGGCTTTGGCGGGCTTGCCTCCGTTCTTGCCGCCTGAGGCTGCGCTCATGGCTAGGGTGGTGATTTTTACTTCTACGGGGACGATTTCGTCCTTGAATTTGCCGGCGGCGATGGCGGCGACGGCTTTGCGGTGCGATTCGGCGGCGAAGTGATCGGCTTGTTCACGGCCGATGCCGAATTTTTTGGCGATATTTTCCGTGCCGAGGCCCATATTGATATAGGCATCGGGATAATGGTCGATGAGCCAGGGATTGGGGCAGATTTTATTGCCGCCCATGGGGACCAGGGACATAGATTCGGTGCCGCCGGCGACGATGATGTCCGCGCCGCCGGAGCGGATGCGTTCCGCGGCGAGTGCGATGGCCTGCAGGCCGGAGGAGCAGAAGCGGTTGATGGTCATGGCGCTGGTTTCGACGGGAAGTCCGGCGCGGAGGGCGGCGATGCGAGCGACGTTCATTCCTTGTTCGGCTTCGGGCATGGCGCAGCCGAGGATGACGTCGTCGACGTCTTTGGGGTCGAGGCCGGAAGCGCGGGCGATGGCTTGCTTGATGACGATGGCGGCGAGATCGTCGGGGCGCGTGGTGCGCAGGGTGCCTTTGTAGCCGCGGCCTACGGGAGTGCGCACGGCGGAAACGATAACGGCTTCGGGCATTTTTTTGATACCTCGTTGGGATGCAGGGCTGGCGATCGCGTCAGGTTGCGAGGCGCTTACCTTATTGGATGCTGGTGGCGGGGAAAAAGCAAGATTGGGGGTGGCCGTCGTGTTTGGTCGATAGGGACCAGACCCGTAAGCGCCCGGGCACGAACCCCGGGAATTGCAAATCATGCAGACACGTTTGCCTCATAAACTGACTACTGGAGGCCCATCCTGTGCAGGTTAGATATGAAATCACGCCAAGCGATCATCTGGAGATGCTGAAGGTACGATTTGGCGTCCGCGCCAAACTGGGGAGAACTCTGTTGGGCGTTGCCGGAACTGTGCTGGGAGTACTTGGTTACCGCTTGTTTGGCGATATGTTTTGGCTGTTGATTGTAGTTGTGTTTGCTGCGGTAACGGTGACGTGGCTATTTATGCCGTACATCATTCATCGAAGAATTTATAATCGGAATCCATCGTTGTTCGAAATGCGAACGGTGACGTTCAGCGAGGAAGGGGTGAAGTCAGAAAAGTCGACCCGAACGGTTGAAATAAAATGGGGTAGCTTCGAGAAGTTCAAGGAAACGAAGAATCTCTTCCTGACCTATCAGACGAAGGATGTGGTTGGTGCGGTGCCCAAGAGGGCATTTGCGGATACCGAGAGCGTGACACAATTCAGGAACCTCCTTGCATCCAAGATGCGGCGCGACGACGATCGATGAACGCGTTAGGCTGAATCGCCTTGACGGGAGATAGAGGAATCGAGCCTCCAGCAGACCGAGGTTCCAAGGCAAAGTAACGAGTGGCGACGACTGGCTGCGCAACATAACGACTGCGGTTGTGGAAGAGACGCTAGATGGGAAAGCAAAAAACGCTTTTCCACCTACCTTGGAAATCCCGCCAACTGCGCGGGATTTCCACTTTCCCACAACCACAACAGTAATCATTTCCACGTCCAATCCGCATTGTTCCATCGCCTGCCGCTGCTTTGAGCACGCAACAACTTTTGCAAATGGGATGCGGCCTACTCGGCTCCTTGGCACACGGACTTTGCTCGGAGTTTCCGTGTGTTAGGTGTAGTACACTTCGCGGCGGCTGCGATGTTTTGTCCTAAATGCAAAGTCGAATATCGTCCTGGGTTCACGCGATGCTCGGATTGTGTCGTGGAGCTGGTCGGCGGGCTCCGCAACGAGGACGGGACCGCCGATGAAGCGGGGACGACGATTTGGGAGTGTGCGGACCAGGACGAGTGTGTTGGAGTTTGCCGTGAGCTTCTGAGCACCGGCATTCGTTATCACGTTGACGAAATTACTCTCGGACCTGCGGTGAATCTTCAAGCTATACGGCACTACCGAATTCTGATTTCATCCGACGACCTTGACCGAGCGAAGAAGCGTTTGGGCATCGACGAGCCGCAGAATACGATTCCATCGCCTGACGCCCAGGATGATGAAGTTGTTGACCCGGCCATGGAACTGCCCGATGCCGGCCTGCCACTAAACATTGCGTGGGAACGACGCCGTAGATACCTCGATGCGTGGTATCCCGAAGATGCGACTGTGGAAGTTTGGTCGCAGGATGGCGAGGATCTTTCTTCTGGGATTGCGCTGGCGCTGGACGCCAACTACATTCGTAGCCGCTGCGATTCCGAGGTGGCTGACGGCAAGAAAATCCTTCGTACGACCTCCCGATGAGGTAGTCGCGGGCGCAATCGTCCGCGAGATCCTGGAAGGCACACCGCTCGAATAGCTTACGTGGAGGCTGGGAGTTTTGCTAAGCGGCAAGCTGTGGCCAGTTTCTATGGTGGCAGGGTGTGGCGAAATTGTGGGTTCGGGGGATTCGTCGGGAGCTGCCGGTCGTCAGAATGGCGTTTGCGCTACCTGAGGAAGTATCAGTACTACCAGCGGAAATCGGTACTGGACACGTTTGGTTCCGCATGGTGTACTCTCCGCGCACACACCTTGACGGTGCACATGGGCAGGTGAGTTCGTGAAGAAATTAGCGCTTATTTTTGGCTTTTGCGTGTTTTTTTGTCCCGCGGCTTGGAGCACGACGCAGCCTTGTGCTGTGGGGACGCTGGCTTCTTACGAGGCTTTGGGTTCTGGCGGATGCACGATCGGGACGGACTTGCTCTCGTCCTTCGCGAATGTTGGTGGGACGTTTGGGGCTACGGAGCTTGATCCTACGGCTGTTTCTGTCTCGCCGACTGGCGGTTCGAGCGATCCGGAACTGATCTTTAGCGTGAACCAGACGGCCACGGCGCCGCAATTGCTGGAAACGATTTTCACGTACGTGATCAGCGACAGCGTGTTTCTGCAAAGCGCAATTGGCTTGGCGGGATCTTCGGAAACCGTGGACGGAGCGGTGACCGATATCCAGAACCTTTGCGCGGGCGGCACGTTCGGGCCTGATGGCGTGGACGGCTGCACGGGCAACGCATTGAGCCTGCTGACGCTGGACGGGATACAAAACACCGACAACACTTCGCTGGGGGCAGTCAACTCGGTTGCGGTTACGGATGACTTTACGCTGGATGGGGGAACGGCCGGCACGGCGTCTGGGGGCAAATTCACCGACACGTTCACCGCGCAGACTTCCGTGGTAACGAGCACGCCCGAGCCCGCCAGTACGTTGCCGGCCGCTATCCTGATTGTGTTTCTCTTTTTGTGCCAGCAAGCGCAAACTCGCACGCGACTTCGCGCGAGAAAACTTCGCAGCGGAAAACCCTAAATACGCTTTCACTTTCACTGTTCCGAGGAGAAAGTAGCCATGAATCGAATTCGCGCATATACCAGCACGCTGCTGGCTGCAATCCTATGCTTCGCGCCCGTAGCTTATGGCGGCGACCACCGCGGCTCACCCAGCACGGCGCTGGACCACCCGGCGAATATCACCGGTTTTTTTGCGTTCGTGAGCTACGACGATCCCTCCAAGGTGACGTTCATCATGAACGTGGACCCCTTGCTGGAGCCCGGCAACGGGCCTTTGTACTTTCCGTTCGATCCCGGCGTGCAGTACTCCATCAACATCGACAATAACAACGACGCCCTCGCCGATATTTCGTTCCAGTTCCAATTCACCACGGAAATCGGCAATTCGGGCGCGTACCCCGGCTTCTCGGGCGCCGGCGCTGGCATCAACGCCCCGGCAAACTCCCCCGCGCCAGTCCCCCCCGGCACACCGATCGTCCCGCCAGCCATCACCGCTCTGGACGGCGCGGGCGCCGCGGGCTTGAATTTGCGTCAGCACTATACCGTGACCATGGTGAAGGGCGGCGTGTCCACTTCGCTCACCAATGAAGCCGGCACCACCCTCTTCGCGGTGCCCACCAACGTCGGTCCGCGCACCATGCCGAACTACCCCGCCCTTGCCGCACAGGGCATTTACACCCTCACCGATGGCGTTCGCGTCTTCGCCGGAACCACCGACGAACCGTACTACGCGGACGCTGGTGGACAGTTCGACACCTACAATTTCCGCAACGCAGCGGGCGGCGGTGTTCTCTCCGCAGCCGCGGATGCCAACGATTTCGTCAACACCGCTTCTGACTATTTCTCGGGCTACAACGTCAACACCATCGCCATCGAGGTTCCCATCACCATGCTCACCAGCACGGGAACCCTCCTACCCGCCACTTCTCCCTACGCGACGATCGGCGCTTGGGCCGCCACGGCCCGCCCGCGCATTTTGACGCGCCGCGCCCCGCTTCCCAGCATTACCAGCGGCAGCGACTCGCAAATCGATCGGCTCGGCAATCCCCTCATCAACACCTTCATCATCGGGCTCGGTTCCAAGGATCTCTGGAGCATGAGCCAGCCTGTCAACGATTCGCAATTCGCAGGTTTTTATCTTGACCCTTTGTTTGCCCGCGTTTTCAACTCCATCTACGGCATCGCCATTCCCACGCCACCGCGTATCGACTTGCTACCTTTGATTACCTACGCCCCGCCCATCGCTGCTCCGGGAACCACCGCTGGCCCCATCGCCGACTTGCTCCGCCTGAATACCGGCGTGGCGCCTACGCCCGAAAATAGCCGCAAACGCCTGGGCCTCCTGTCCGGCGACGCCGCCGGGTTCCCCAACGGCCGCAGGGTTTCCGACGATGTGACCGACGTAATGTACCGGGTCTTGTCGGGAATTCTAGCGGGCCCGCAGTTCAACTTCCCCTTGGGCGATGGGGTAAACACCAACGACGTTCCCTACCAGGAAACTTTCCCCTACGTAGCCTGGGCACAGAGCGGTCGCCAACGCCGCCACATCGATCCAGGCGAAGCTGGCTGCACCATGAGCGCGGGAGCGGCCTGCCCGACCAATTAACTGCCACTGGTAATCAGACTGCCATAGCGGTAGGACACTGCGGCGGTGTGTCTATACAGTTGTTTTCCGCTTCAATGCATTAGCTCGGCCGAGCGCTACGATTGCGACTGAGTGCCCACTCTGGCGAGGCTCTCCAAGGCAACTTCAACGAAACCAAAGCTCCGCTGGGGACTTCAGCTGACATCGCACGGGTGGCCGGATAGATAGCGAGCATTCAGCGCTTGATGGGGGCGCCTTTGCGTGGGATGAAGATGGAGCCGGGGGGCGTGAAGTTGAATTTTTTCGCGTAGTTGCCTTGATTTACGGCGATGCCTAGGCGGCCGCGCGAATCGATGTAGAGGAGGGAGTCGCCGACGGGGACGTCCATGAAGGTTTTGCCGAAGGGTAGCGAGAGCGGCTTTTTGTCGAGCTGGAACGGAATTTTGTCGCCGAAGGCATAGCCGAGCTGCTTCACCTGGTCGCCGGTGATGTTGGTGATGAGCGAGCCAAAAGGATCATCGAGACCGATGATGTCGCCGGTGATGCCGTTGTCGGCGAGGGTGGGGGTTTTGACCATAAGGCTGACGAGTTGCGCGACTTCCGGTCCGGCGAGGGTGTAATCCCAACCCATGGCGAGATGGGCGCCGGCGGGGGAGAAAATATCGCGGCCGTGAAAAGTGGAAGAGATGGCGCCCTTGATCATCCAGTCCGGATTGGTGATTTCGTGGGCGTGGTCGAGACCATCGCGATCAAGGACGGGAGTGATTAGGCCGTTGTCGGGAAGGACGAAATACTGGCCTTTTTTCGTTTTGACGATGACGGCTTTGCGATTGGTGCCGACGCCGGGATCGATGACGGCGACGAAGACGGTGCCGGCAGGATAGTAGGGGCTGACGGCTTCGAGGAAACGCGCGGCTTCGGGGATGGAGAAGGGCGTGACCTGATGGGTGATGTCCATGATGCGTGCGTCCGGCGCGATACCGATCATGACGGCTTTGCAGAGGGCGACGGCGTCGTTGGCGGTGCCGAAGTCGGTGATGAAGACGATGGTGGGGCGGGCGGATGGCGCGGAGCTCGGAGAAGTTGGCGCGGCGCCAGCTGAACTGTTAGAGGCGGGTTTCGGGGCGCACGCGGCGAGGCAGAGGGCGCAGGCGAGGGCGCCGGAAATTATTGCGCGACGCGTCGCGCGTGATGGGAAAGTGCTGCTCGAGAATCGCGAAAGCATGGATGCTCCTTGACTGGACGCCGCATTATACACAACGCGGCGCGCAAAACCGGCCCGAAGGCGTGCGCGAGAGAAGCCCAATGTTCGTTGGGGCAGGGCGCAAAAAAGCCCGCGGCAGAGTTGCCGTCGTGGCGTTTTTACTTTTTCAAAGGCGTGCGGGATTTAGTTGGCGGCTGCTTTCGACGACAGCAACCATTGCGGAGTGTCCGCGCGTAGATAGTTCCAGCGATTGCGGCTGACGGCTGCGGCGGCTTTGTCGCCGAGTTTCTCGTACGCCAGGAAGATTTGTTTTGCCACGAATGGGTTCTGCGGGTCGGTGGAGAGTTCGTCGACGGCGCTGGCATAATCGCCGGTGGCGAAAAACACATACCCGCGGGCCGATTCGTAACAGTCCTCAATGATGGTGTTGCAGCTGATGTTGGACAGTTCCTCTAGTGCACGGATCTCATCTTCCGCGCTTTTCACCTTGCCGAGCTGACACAGTACGCGGACCTCTTCCCGCAGGATAGAGGCTAGCGCGGTGTGCCGGTCGCCTTCCGTCATAGTGCTGGAAGGATTGGAGAAAATGCTTTCGATGCGCGAGAGTTGCGTTAATTCGTCGTCGGGGTTGGCGGCCAGGAAAGCGCGGCTGATGCCGATATCATACTGCGCGTAAGCGTCAGTTTCTTCGCGCGCTTGGTCTTCCAGGGCTTTCAACTCCGCGCGGCCCTGGTCCGCTTGGCCTTCCCAGAAATTAACGAGAATTTTCTGCAGAGCGATGTGCAGTTTTTCGCGGACGGACGGGGCCATGGGGATGGCTTTGTCAAATTCGGCGCGCGCTTCGTCATACTTGCCGGCCAAGGTGAGAGATTCGCCGATGCCGGTTTGCGAGGTGTAGAAATTCGGCGAAAGAGCCAGCGCTTTATGGTATTCGGCGATGGAAGCCATATCGTCGCCGCTGTACCGCAGGACTTCGCCCAGCGAATCGTGGGGATTGGGTTGATCGGGCAACAGTTGCGCGTACCGTTGCAGCGCGGCTTTGGCCTTCACGGGATCGGGTTCGCCCGTTTCGATGTAGATATAGCCCAGCATGTTCAGCGGGGGCGGGAACTTCGGATCGGCCTGTAAGGCCTTCTCGAACAATTTTTTCGAGCGATCGTAGTCCTGCTGGAAGTACAGCCACTCGGCCGTGAGATACAGGACATGCTTGTTGTCCGGAAACTGCTTGAGCATGTCGTTCATGAGCGAGATGGCGGGTAGGAGGTCGGAAGATTGTGTGGCCGTCATCCAGCGCACCAGGAGTTGCTCCTCGGGCAAGGCGTTGAGGACCAAGGCGTTGGCTTTTGCCAGGGCGTCCGTCGCGGGCTCGTCGCGCCTGGCCGCGTAAGACCATAATCCGTACGCCAGTGCGAACTGCGGGTCCTTTCGCGCGGCTTCGCGGACGTCGTTGAGGCAGGCTTCAAGCTCGGCGTTTTCGTAATTGTTGAGGGCCTTTTCGACGAGGTCGCGGGCTTCCTCGGAATGCGTGGAAATGGGCAGGGCGCCGAAGAGCAGCAGCGGCGGCGGAGCCGGGGGGCCGGCGGGAACTTTGGTCACGGAGCGCGCGTCCGTGACGTGCGCTCTCTTGCTTTGCGCCAAGTCCTGCGCCGCGCACAGCAGAGAAACGGCAAAAAAGAACACCGATGCTCTCGAGAGGGAATGCATTACGCCACGCTCCAGGCCGCCCATTTCGGCAGCGTTCACCAAAGGCAATCTTGGGCCCAGGGCTTCTACGTTAGGTTGGGGACGAGCGCGTGGATACTGTACGAATGGCCATTTGCGCAAAAAGCTAATCATCGATAGGGAAGGCGGTCCATGTGTCCGGTCGGTCAATCCGCATACCCGTTGAGCACAGTGCGGCGAACTTGCGCTTGCCGGCCACGCGGGGCGCGACAATACTTCCTGCTAGCCTGCCCGAAAGCGAGTGTGGGTATGAACAACCGAAAGCATGGGGCTCCCCAGCTGCGCAGTATGGGCGTGGCCTGTTTGCTGCTCGCGTTGGCGATGCCCGCCGTTCCAGCCATTAAAAATACTGCCGTAGTCACCGCCGCAGGCAATAAGCTGAGCGATGTGCCGCTGGCCGATCTGGTGAAGCTGTGCAAAGGCACGCAAAAGGCCTGGCCCGACGGCAGGAGCTTCACGCTGGTGATTAAAGACCCCGATGCGCCCGAAACGCGCTTGGCGCTAGAAAAGCTGTTCGGCGCGCCGATGGCTGATTTTAAAGCACTTATTAGGAAACTGAACGAGGCACGGGTGGTTGTAAAGGTGGTGGATACGGACGATAACGTGATGGCGGCGGTGGCCTCGACGCCCGGGGCCATTGGGCTGGTGGACGTTTATTCGATCAATACTTCGGTGAAGGTTCTGCGGCTGGACGGGAAGCTGCCGTTTGATGTTGGGTATGCGTTGAAGGGCAACGCCTGATCCGACCCTCGTTGTTCCGCTAAATCTATTGTTTACAATGCCTTGACGATTGGCGCACCGGTGTGACCGAGCGTTTTTCGGTGGGCCGGGCCCACGGATTTCCCAAGACAACTTGAATCCGCCATGGAAGTTCCGACGCGAACTGCAACGCCGCGGCGGGATCCGTCACTACTCCTATGCCCGTTGAGGCCCCTGTCCGACCGTACAGGGCGTGCGATCGCGGTACAGCAAATACCGGGCGAAAACCATAGCGAAAGTCGATGACGCATTAAGTTGTTCATTAAAAGCATTTTAAGGTCGTTCCCGGCATGGGAGATCGGTACTAGGAAAGTCGTTTAGGTAGGAAAATGAGACCGACGTACCATCGCCTGCTAGACCCCGTTAGTGTCAAATAGGTCAGGTAAAAAACCTAACCCAAGGGACAGGCTGCGGCATCAAATGTTCAGAAGTACAGGGTGGGCGGTTTGTAGGTCGGCCGCGAGGATCACCGGGTCAGACAGACAAGGGTTGGACAGGTAAGGATTGCACAGGACAAAGGGGCGGCTGAAATTATGCAAATTAAAGACCAAGGGCGCAAATGGATGTGGTGGTTCCTGGGGTTGGTGGTCGCTTTCCAGCTGTACTTCGTAAAGGAACTGTTGGCCGCGTTTGCGCTGTTTGCGGTGGGGTTTGCGGCGATTGCCGCAGTGATTATGGGGCTGTACATGTTGCAGAAGACCTGGGAAGTGGGCGTCGCCAAGCTGGCGGAAAGTGCCAACCCTGTGGTATTGTTCGCGCGGCGCGCGGTGGCCGCGATCGAGGATTTGGCTCGGCGCCCATTGCGCCGGCCTGGATCGGCTGCGGTGCGGTCCATTTAAGGATTGTTTCGATTTCCTGACGCCGCAGTTGGGCGTTTCAGCTGGTGCCCTTTTTTCTCCTTGGGGAGGCACTGGCCGGCCAGGAACAATGCAAGCGAAGAAACCGACCGTCCAGAGAACGGTCGGTTTTTTTTTGGGTGGGCCGCGCGACGACGTTGTGCGGGCATTCTGCGACTGGCGGCGGCCAAGTTTTCCTTTCGTGGGGCCCTCGGCCGCTAGCTGTGCTACCCTTCCGCGCCGGTCGGAGCGTAGCCGACGTAGCCATTGCGGTCGGACTGTCGTCTCAAAAGGGCCTGAAAGGGATTACCGTGCGCGCTCAGTTCCTCGTTTGTTCTCGCTTCATAAACCTGGTCTTGCTTACGGCCTTCGTCTTGGCCGGCACCCCAGCTTGGGCGCAGGACAAACCGACAACGGCATCTAGGAAAATTGCCGTTCGGGCGGGGCATCTGATTGACGGCAAGAGCGATACGGCGATCGCCAACGCTCTGATTCTTATCGAGGGAGACAAAATCGTCTCAGTTACGGGTGGGGGAGCGACTCCTGCAGGCGTGGAGCTGATTGACCTATCCCATGCCACAGTGTTTCCCGGGTTGATGGACACGCACACGCATGTGCTGCTTAACGGCGACGTTACGGCCGCGGACTATGACGCGCAACTGCTCAAGGAGTCGATCCCGTATCGTGCCATCCTGGCGGCGCGCAACGCGCGCATCGCGCTGGAGCACGGCTTTACCGTGATACGCGATCTGGAAACCGAGGGCGCGATGTACGCCGACGTGGACGTGAAGACGGCCATTGCAAACGGAGAAGTGCCGGGGCCGCGGATGCAGGTGTCGACGCGGGCGATGGCACCGACGGGAATGTACCCGTTGCTGGGGTACTCCTGGGAGCTAAAGGTTCCCACGGGAGTGGAGTACGTCGATGGAGTGGATGGCGCGCGCAAGGCGGTGCGCGAACAGGCGATGTATGGTGCGGACTGGATCAAGTATTATTCGGACCGCCGCTACCACTTTGGAGACGATGGGGTGTTGCACAGTTGGGTGAATTTCACCGATGAGGAAGCCAAAGCGATTGTGGACGAGGCGCACCGGTTGGGCAAAAAGGTGGCGGCGCACGCCATCGGCAGCGACGGAATCGCGGCGGCGCTACGCGCGGGCGTGGACACCATTGAACACGGAGATGGTCTGACGGAGCCCTTGATGGACGAGATGGTGCGCAAGGGCGTGTATTGGGTGCCGACGGTGACCGTGGGGGCGTACGTGGCGCCGGGGCGTGCCGGCAACTGGCCGAAGATGGTGCAGCTAGAGCGAGACAATTTTCCGGTGGCGATGCGCAAGGGCGTGAAGATCGCCATGGGGACCGACGCTGGCGGATTTGACTGGAAGGATTTAAACCAGGCCAAGGAATTTGAATATTACGTGCAGTACGGCATGAGCCCGATGCAGGCCATCCGCAGCGGGACGGTGGTTGCGGCAGAGTTGTTGGGTTGGTCGGACCGTGCCGGCACGATCGAAGCCGGGAAGTGGGCGGACCTGGTGGCCGTCAGCGGCGACCCGCTAAAAGACATTACCGAACTGCAGCGCGTGAAGTTCGTGATGAAGGGCGGAGTGGTCTACAAGAACGAAGCGCATTGAACGTACGGTTGGCCCCTGACGGCTCAGTCGTTGCGCGGCGAGCTACTTCCTCCTTCCTTTGCCCTTTTTCCCCTTGTGCTTGCCTTTGGGCGGGTTTTTGCGTGTCACTTTTTTGTGTTTCCGCTTCTTCACGGCTCGAGCATTGCTAATGATGATGACGTGCTGGGCGCCATGCGTGGAACCGGTGGAATACACAAAGTAGTGATACGTTGCGGGGTACTTTGCCGGTTTTAAGCTTGAGCCTGGCAACTTGCCTGGTAGCTGGGGCGTGACGGGAAACTGCGACACCAGAGTGTTTTTCAGATCGAACACCTTAACTGTGTAAGGCAAGCCATCCATGCTGTTGAACTGTTGAACGGCATTCGTCTTTAGCCCAGCCGGGTCCGGCGTACCCTTCGCGACGTCCCCATGCATAATATTTATGTCCGGCGGATTTGTTGGCATCACTCCTCCTCAAGGCACACATTTGCCGTGTAGCGGCAAAAGCATCCGACATTCGTCCCGGTTGACGGGTTAGCTTGCAGCCGACGCGGCCTTGGCCATCGCGCCGGACGAAATAATGATGGTGTGCGGTCCGCCAGTGGCCACGCGTTCCCGACTCGCGGCTGAGCCCCAAATATCCAGTTGGTAGGTGACCGTTCCCGAGGCGCTGGCCGTGAGCACGCACAGACCCGGTGTGGTGCCCTTCGGTGGCAGAAGGATACCGGCGTAATATTCGGCAGAGCCCACGACGAAGCGAATGGCGTATGTATTCTGGTCGTTGTTCTGGAACTGAATCTGTTGGCCCATGGCGGCGTCACCGTTGGGATTCACGGGATTACCGTTGGTTATCTGGATGATGTACGGACCGGAACCCGTGGCCATGGCGTTCTTCTTTCCGCTGGTTGGTTTTTTACCGCTGACCTTTTTTTTCGTTTTCGATTTGGGCATGAATCGTTCTCCTTGCAGAATTTACTGTTTCCCAGTCCCCTGGAAACTCGCGTCGCTGAGCAATTCTCCCAGGCCATAGCGACCTTGCACGTCGTCACGTGTAGCGCCGTTGTTCAGGGCCTCGCGGACATATTCGATGGCCCGGTTGCGGTCTCCCAAATCCTTATACACTTCCGCGGCCCGTACCAGCACTTCGGAATCCTTGGGGGCCAGCGCCAGCGCGCCGTTCAATTCGGCCAAAGCCTTCTCGCGCTGGCGGTCACCGGCGTAGAAACACGCCAAGTTCGCCAGAGGCGCGGGTTCGTCCGGATGCTGCGAGACGTAGGCGGTCAACAGTTCCAAGGTATGCACTCTGGCGTTCTGCGCATTACTCTTCTCGCCTAGCCACAGAGAAGACTGCAGGAGGTTATCCCATACTAGCCAGTCTTTGTCATTAATCTTTAGGGCCTGACGGGTCACTTCTGCCGCGTCGCTGTACCGTTTCTGCAAAGCGTACAATGCGCCGAGATTGGCGTAGGCCTCGTAGGTAGGCGTCAAGTCAAGGGACTTCCGGAAGGCCGTCGCGGCCAGTTCCAGGGATTTGGCGTCGCCCATAGCCAGGTAGGCCGTGCCGAGATTGCTGTACGCGGCGGAATTGTCAGGCGTTAGTTCGATGACGCGGCGGTACTGGGCGGCGGCCTCTGCGGGGTGGTTCTGCCGGCTGTAAAAGGCACCCAGGCCGTTGTACCCATCCCAATAGTCGGGCCGCAAGGCGGCGGCGCGTGCAAAGGTATCTTCCGCGTCCTTAAGACGGCCCATGTGCTCATAGCAGCGGGCGATGCCACCGAGCGCGTCCGCGTCGCGCGGATTGATTTCCAGTGCCTTCTGAAACTCCTGCAGTGCCAGATCTTCTTTATTTAGTGAGCTATGCATCTTTCCCAGGGCCACATAGGTGACTGCGAGCTTGTCGTTGAGCTGGCTGGCGCGCTGCAGGTTGGCGGAAGCTTTTTCGATCCACTGCGGATTGGGGTCCACGCGATTCTTGAGGCGATAGGCTTCGCCCAGTTCCGCGTAACCCAGGGCGAAGTGTGGGTCGGCATCAACGGCGTTTTGCAATGCGGCGATGGCCATGTCTAGGTTTCCCGGTTTGTCGTATCGTTGGATGTAGCCGAGCGCTTTCAGGTAGCCTTCGTAGGCCGTGGGGGCCGCGGCGCCTTCAGAGGACCGAAGTTGCGCGGCGGCCAAGCGAATATGCATCATGCGCGCGAGGCGCTCAACAGCCTCGTTTTGAACGGCGGCCAGGTCGCCGGCGCTGTCATCGAGCGTGGCGGAGCCGATCTCCCGCAGGCCCTTGGCGTCGATCAGGTCCACGGTGAGCTGGATGCTGTTGCCCGCGCGCTGCAGGCGGCCCTTCACGACCATCGTAGCGCCTAAGTCGCGAAAAGCGCCCGAAGGATCCGTGACTCTGCGGCTGCGCACCACGCTGGCTGGCACGACCCACAGCGAGTGCTGCGTTTCGTCCAGGTTGGAAAGCTTGCCAGTCAGGGAGTCCATCAAACCGTCGGCGATGGCGGCGCTGCTCGCATCACCGCCCGCGCTGTCGATCGGCAGAACCGCGATGTGTTTCTCGCCGCCAGTGGCAAAGAGGTCCGCGAGGCGTTGCCGCGCGCTCACCGAGAAGAACCATACGCCAGCGACTACCGTGGCAATCAGCAAGGCGGCCAGCCCGGCATAATGCCATCCGCGCGACGTGCCACGAACGGCTTCTACCGATTGCTTCCCGCTAGCCGTGGCGACTCCCTCGGTCGGGCCTTTCCAGCGCGGCGTCGCGGCATGTACCAGGTACTCCTGCAATTCCTGGCGATCCATCGCGTGCGTGGCGGTCGCCGGTTCGGCGAACGTCACCGGACCGGACAGTTGTACACGCGCCGCCTCCAGATCGCCCAGGATTTCGCGCCCGCCGGCATAACGATGCGCCGGTTGCTTGGAGAGCGCGCGCAGCACGATCGGCTGGAGCAGCGGAATCACCGCGTCAATGGCCGCCGGCGCCTGGTTCAAAATCGCAAACGTCATGGCGCCAGGATTGGGCCGCAGGAAGGGATGGCTGCCGGTGAGCATTTGCACCAGGATCACGCCCAGCGCCCAGACATCCGAACGCTGATCGATCGCTTCGCCCAGGATCTGCTCCGGGGCCATGTACGGGAGCGTGCCCGTGGTGCTCATGCTCTGCGTGGCGCTCACCGTGGCGGCAATGCGCGCCAAGCCGAAGTCCACGATTTTTACCACATTTTCCCGCGTGATGATGATGTTCGAGGGCTTGATGTCCCGGTGCACGATGTTGCGGGCGTGCGCCGAGCCCAGCCCCGACGCAATCTGCATGGCGATATTTACGGACTCGTTCACGGGCAGCAGCCCGCGCGCGATTTTGTGCGCCAGCGTCTCGCCTTCGTAATAGCCCATCACGATGAACGTCTGTCCATCGGCGCTCTCTTCGAGTCCGTAGATGACGCCGATGTTCGCGTGATCCAGCGACGAAGCCGCCCGCGCTTCGCGCCGCAGCCTTTCTTTTTCCTGTTCGTTGATGGTGCTATCCTGCGGAAGGAATTTCAGCGCTACAGTGCGCTCGAGCTTGAGGTCGGTGGCCTGGTAGACCACACCCATTCCGCCGGCGCCCAATTTGTCGGTGATGCGGTAATGGGCAATGGTTTGTCCGATCATGGGCGGAAGATCATCGCTGGGACGCTGATCATCAATGGCGGCAGTTTTTGCGCCCGGGAACCACCGCGGCGCAATTGCCGTGATTCTACCAGCTTCGCCGAAAACATGTGCGCGGCGGCTGAGCCGGTAATGCCCAGCCACGCGAGGGGGAAAATGAAGAAGCCTTCCAGCTTGCGCAGGAAGGCTTCTTTGAGAAGATTCACTAATTTCGGAAGAGCGGCTCTGGAACTACTTGCCCTTCAGGCTCTTCAGCAGCGCATGAATCATATCGTTCACGTTGTCCTGCGTAAGCGGGCCGCGATGCACCGGTTCATACCCGGTGGCGCGATACGCCGGTTGATTGGTATTACGCTTCACGAAGTCGAAGACAAACATGCCTTCGCGGAACTGAATGTTTTCGTAGTGAATGTCCGGCGGTCCCCAGCCCCAGGAATTCCAGCAGCCGAAGGGTCCGCAGACCAGTCCGGGATACCCGCCGTAACCGCGGGCCACGGTAACGTTACGCCCGCGCAGCGCGACGTGATAGTCGACGAGGAAATCCGCGGCGCCCGGATCTTCTACTTTCACAAATCCTTTGTCGGCCATTTGCCGTTCGATGGCCTCACGGGCTTCTTGACGCACTGTCTCGGTGTAACTGTCCGGCTCGCGCACAAACGCCGGAGGTCCGCCCTGCGGTCCGCGGGCAGGTCCGCCATATTGCGGGCCGATTTCGTCGCGAGAAGTTACCGGCCGATTATCACTGTTGACGGGCGCGCTACTCGCCGCGGGCGCTGGGCGCAATGGCGCTGGCCGCCAGGCCCAAGTCGCATGCTTGGGAATGGGTACGCTGCGGTCGCGAAAGGTGATGATGCGTTCATCGCAGCCCGCCAAAACCACCGTACTTAGAATGATCGCCGCCGCTGCCAGCGGCAGTTTGCTGCCCTGCAAAAACCGTCCTACCCGCATGAATCCAGCCTCCCGCACGACTATAGTTTGCCCACTTACTTAGAACCCGCGCACCACGAAAAAGTTGTGTGCGACGCCTCGCGAAGGTTCGCGCTTTGGTGAAAGGAAGGCCGGAATGAACCTCGCGAGCGCGGCAAACTTTATGACGTTGCGCGGCTTCTCAGCGTTTCGCGCCCCAGTCCGCAGGCGGAAACGTGACCGGCCAGAACAGTGGCGCGGGCTCATCAAACTGAAACGCCACAGCGAAATAATCGGGGCTGGGCTGGTCGATCCGCACTACGTGACATTGTTCCTGCTGGCCTTTGCTGTTGACCAGCACCAACGGCTGGCCAGCGAGCACTTCCATCTTCAGCTTCAGCAAACCACCATGGGCGTTTACCACCAGCGTCTGCGTCTGTTCCTGCACCTGTTCGCGCTCGTGCGTTTCCGTGAGCACGGTGACGGGCACTTGCAATATCACGCGTTCGCTTCGGCGGCGGTTGGCGGGGTTGGGGTCCAATGTTGGCACGTTGCTTCTCCGGCGGTGCCTCGGTACAACGTTCCGCGAACGCAAAGGAGCGTCAGCTCTGCGGATTTCAAGACCGTGGGCAGCCACTTGGCAGGGTCCGAAAAGGGCTCTGCTTCTACTAAGACAAGAATGGCGCCCTAACGTGTTCTGACGGTACAATTTTATCGTGGACGCCGCGGGTTCGCCATCTTTCGGAGGACCGGTTTTCAGCGCCAGTCATTACCCAGAGCATTACGTTGATGGCCTTTGGAAATCTTGCGTCGCTGCGATACCGCGCGGGGTATGATAGAGTTGTTTGAATTCAGCAACATAGGACAAAGATGGCGACTGCGACTAACGAAAAGGTCTTGCTGAGGGTGCGGCCCCGGGGTTTCTGCGCCGGGGTAGTGCGCGCCGTGGATATCGTGGAACTGGCGCTGGAGGCCTATGGCGCGCCCGTCTACGTACACCACGAAATCGTTCATAACACGTATGTTGTGGAGCAATTGCGGCGGCGCGGGGCGATTTTTGTGGAGTCCATCGACGATGTTCCGCATGGCGCGGTGCTGGTCTTCAGCGCCCACGGCGTGCCCCCAACGGTGCGGGAAGAAGCTAAGGCGCGGTCGCTGAAAGTGATCGATGCCACCTGCCCCCTGGTGACGAAAGTGCACCTGGAGGCGCTGAAATTTGCTCGCGAGGCCCGCACCATCATTCTGATCGGTCACAAGGACCATCAGGAGATTGTGGGCACCTCCGGCGAGGCGCCCGACCGCACCATCGTCGTGGATTCCATCGCCGCGGTAGATGCGCTGGAAGTGGACGACCCGGACAAGTTGGCGTTCCTCACGCAGACCACCCTAAGCCTCTACGATACGCAGGAAATTGTGGCCCGGCTGCGACAGAAATTTCCGCGCATTGTGGGCCCGAAGAGCGACGATATTTGTTACGCCACGCAGAATCGCCAGGAAGCGGTGGAGCAGGTGGCGCAAGACGTGGATTTGATTTTGGTGGTCGGTTCGCAGAACAGTTCGAACTCCAACCGCCTTGTGGAAGTGGCAAAACGGCGCGGCGTAGCTTCCAAGCTGATTGATGCCGCCACGGACATCGACCCGAGTTGGCTCGAAGGGGTGTCCCGTGTGGGGTTGACGGCGGGCGCATCTGCCCCCGAGGTGCTGGTCGAACAAGTTAGCGAGCGGCTGGCTGCGCTCGGTTATACCGATCAGCGGGATCTTGATCTGATTCGCGAGGACGTGCGCTTTACACTGCCGCCGGAACTGGCCACGATCGCGCCAGCGCCGCGCCGCTAGACTTTTTTTGCAACAGCCGGACACGGCGAGTTGCTGTGAACTGTTCGGGTCGTCAGGGGACCGCCACAAGCGGTGAGGCGAGGGCCGTAAGCTGCTCCCGTCGGCGGTGATGGGGAAGCAAGAAAACTAAGGAGCACTATTTTGGCGGTCAAAATCGTCCGTCAGCCGAAGAAGATTGCCCTGATTGGCGCGCCCTCGAGTGCCGCCGCGTTTCTGGCGGGGAGCGAGAAGGCGCCGGCAGCGCTGCGTGCCGCAGGGCTGGTCGAAAAGCTGCAGAACGCCGGGTTCGAGGTGATCGATCACGGCGATTGCGCTCCGCGGCTCTTTGCCGATGACGAAGAGCATCGCCGGGCACGCAATCTTCCGGCGATCGTGGCTGGTCTAGCGGATTTGAAGCTGCGCGCGGAAGTGGCGGTGAAGAGCGGCGCGCTGGTGTTGGTGCTGGGTGGCGATTGCGCGCAGGTCATCGGCTTGCTCACGGGCGCGCGCCGGTATTACAAAAACCTTAATCTTATGTGGCTGGACCGCGACGCGGACTTGAACACCCCGGCGACCACGCCTTCCGGACGCATCGACGGCATGGTGGTGGCGAACATTATCGGCAAGGGCGCGCCAGAGATGGTGCGTTTCTGGGGCGACGGCGCGATCGTGCGCGAGCCGGATGTGCTGCTGTTGGGTCTCCAGCGCGTCGATCCCGGTGAGCAGGATTTTCTGGCGGGTTCGCCGATGCGTCGCATGTACCTG
>Ga0181537_10001587_pt1 | contig 20713 bp, 15 predicted proteins | sample PEATcosm2014_Bin_39_FD_119765 | JGI IMG/M metagenome (GOLD analysis project Ga0181537, IMG submission 119765) | Peatland microbial communities from MTU Mesocosm Facility, Houghton, MI, USA - PEATcosm2014_Bin23_10_metaG | ecosystem: Environmental > Terrestrial > Soil > Wetlands > Peat | place... | reverse complement strand
CCCGGTCGGTGCATACAAGAGCAAATCGTCAACACCGCCAAAATAGTGTTTTTATAAATTATGCAGAGTTGTGAATCGCAGAACCACAGCCGAAGGTTTTGGTAGCACAGACTTCAGTCTGTGCGCTTTTCTCATCCCTGCTCAGGCTTGCTCAGAAGCCACCACTACCCCAGCTTCGCGTACTCCGCTTTTGCCGCCGCCAAAACCGGCACGTCCGCATCCGCCGCCTTCCATTGCTGAAAAAAGTCCTCATACGCCGCCTTGGCCTTGGCCACATCCCCCGCCGCCCGATACCCCCGCGCCAACCCCAAATACGCCAGCACCGCAATCGGCTCGCTCACCGCCACGCCCGGATGCTCCACAATCTTCTGAAACTCCGCCACCGCCTGCGTCCCCTGCCCATCCCGCAAATACGCGATCCCGCGCACATACACTGGATACATCGTCAAGATGAAAGCGCCATTCCCCGGCGCGCCCAGCTCATAGGGCGCCGCCGCCTTCAGTATCTCCACCGCCTTTTTCCCTCCGTCGCCACCCGCGCTTTTTTCCGCCTGATTCAGCGCCAACTGCGCCCGCATCGTCGGCAAATAATGAAACTGCACAATGGTGTCCTGCGGGTACTTCTTCGCCAAATCGTCCGCCAACCCTTGCGCCGTCGCCGAATCCCCGGCCATTGCCAGCGCCAATCCCGCGGCAAACTCTTCGTCCCTCCCGTGCGAAAATGCCAGCGCTGCGTTCGCTCGCTGCCGCGCCTCCGCGTTATTTCCGAATGTCGCCTCGCGCAACGCCGCCGCCGCTTCGCAACGCGCCGCAATCTCCCTCTGGCCCGCCCGCACCGAGGCATCCACCGCCGATCGCGACAAGTCCCGCGCCCGGCCCAGTTGCCCATACTGCGCCGCCACTTCCGCCATCATATACAACATCGCGTTTTCATCCGCCGGCTTCCCGGACGCCCACTTCGCTTCCTTCGCCATGGTGTCCTGGTCGTGCTGCAGGAAGCTCAGCGTGTAGTCGTAGAAATGGATATCCGGCGATTCCAGTCGCTTGGCGATCACTTCATCCATCGCCGCCCGCGCATCCCCAAAGCGATTCAGCCGCGTCAGCGTCTCCACCAGGTTCGCGTAATTAATCGCCACCCCCGGCGCCACACGCAGCGCTTCCTGCGTTTCCGCCAAACCCTTCTCGTACTGCCCGATCTCCGGATAAATCACGCCCAAATTTCCCGGCGGCACACTCTCTCGCGGGTACGTCTGCGCCCACTGCTCGTACACCTGCCGGGCCTTTTCCAAATCCCCGGTCACGAAATGGTAGTAGTGCGAGTCGATATAAAATTTCTCCCACTCGCTGACGTGCCCGCGCAGCGCATACGAGTGCTGTGTATTTTCTTCCGAGCGATTCCGCTCGCCCATGTTGCTGTAGCACGTCCCCAGCATCGCGTACGCCATGGCGAAGCGGTTATCCAGCGTAATGGCGCGCTCAAACATCGGCACCGCCGCCGCGTAATCGCCCTTCCCCATCATCGTCTTGCGCCCCAGGCTGTACGCCTGCAAAGCCTCCAGCGACGGCGTCGTCGCCTGCTCAATCGGCGTATCCAGTTTATGGATCGTCTTCAGCGACTCGCCTAGCGTCTCCCGTAATTTCGTGCTCGCTGCATCCAGCGCCGGCAGTACCCTCTCCTTGTTATCTGCCGTCACTTGCTGCAATGCCAGCGCATCCCCGGTCTGGCAATTCACCGCATTAATCCCAATCACATACTGGCTGCCCAGATTCGCAATAGACCCGCTCAGATACGCCTTGCTTCCCGACCGCTGGCAAACATCCCGCGCAATCTCCGGCGTCAACTTCGCGTCCGCCGGCTTGCCCATCAGCAAAAGCGTCTGCTGAATCTTCTGCTCCGAGAGCAGGTTCAAAAACGGCGATTGCTGCAGTTGCGCGGCAAGTCCCTGGCGCAAGGTATCGTCAAACACCGCGTCCCCGGTCTTGTTCATGAAATCCGCAAGCACAATAGTGTCCGACTCTCCCAGTGCCTGCGCCTGCCGCGTCTTATAAAGCCAACCTCCCAGCGCTCCAGCGACCACTGCCGCCGCCAACCCCACAATCGCCCACTTGTACTTTCGCCAACCGGTCTGCTCCGCCGTTTCGCCGGGCCGCGACGCCATGGCCATCACCGTCGCCACCGTATGGCCCGTCTCCAGTCCGCGCTTCACCGCCGACAAATCCGCGCAAACGTCCGCCGCGCTTTGATACCGCTGCAGCACCTCCTTGCTCAGCGCCTTGTTGATGACCGCTTCCAGCTCCACCGGCACTTCCGGATTCAGGCTTCGCACACTCACCGGCGCCTTCGTCAAAATCATCTCGATCACGGCTCCGCCGGTATTCCCGGTATAGGCCTGCTTCCCAGTCGCCATTTCGTACAACAGCAACCCCAAACTGAATACGTCCGTCCGCGCATCCAAATCGTCCCCGCGAATCTGCTCCGGAGACATGTACGACGGCGTCCCACTGATCACCCCAACGATCGACATCGCGTCCTGCGAACCGCTGCCCACCGCGGCATGCGTCCCACTAGCTGCGCCACGCGCAGCTCCGCCAATCGCACCCGCCGCCGCAACCGCACTCTTGCCACCGCCTCCCACCGCAGGCCCGCTGCCCGTTTGCGTATCGTTCTCATTCCCAATCAGGCCCGTCTTCGGCACCAGTTTCGCCAAACCAAAATCCAGCACCTTGGCCTGTCCGCGCTTCGTCACGAAAATATTCGCCGGCTTCAAATCCCGGTGGATAATCCCCTCGCCGTGCGCCGCGCTAATGGCATCCGCCAACTGAATCCCCAGTGTGAGCATGGGTTCCAGCGGAAGCGGCTTCCCCTTGATGAATTGCCGCAAGGTCTCGCCATCGATAAACTCCATGGCGATAAACGGTTTCCCGCCGGCTTCATCCGCATCGTAAATCGTGCATATCCCGGGATGATTCAGCATGGACGCCGCATGCACTTCGCGCCGGAAGCGTTCCAGCGCCAGCGGATCATCGAGGAGATGTTCAGGAAGGAATTTCAGCGCCACCGCGCGGTCCAGCCGCGTGTCCTGCGCCTTATAAACGACGCCCATGCCCCCGGCGCCCAGCTTTTCCAGGATGCGGTAGTGAGAGATGGTCTGGCCAATCATGGTCACACCGCGTATCTAACACTAACTAGCCATCTTTTGCACGCCAGCCCTTGGCGCCTTCGACCCATTCCCGGGCCTTGCCACGCACTTCCTACAACGTCGGTTCGTTCGTCCCCGGATCCCCGGCCTTGGACCGTTCCTCTGTCGGCGGCCGCGGCGCCCCGATAATCTGCACTATGCTGGCCCGCTCCCCATACTCCAGCAATTTTTCCACGCTCTCCTGCTCCAACGTGATGTTCCGCGCGCAGATCCGGCACCCGAGCGTCGCAAACGCCCCGCCATCCTCTCGTCCAAACACGTTGTAGCGCATCACCCGCCCGCAACACACCGGCACCCACAGCATGGGAGCTTTTTCCATAGCCATCCGCTGTCCTCGCGACGCGACACCAAACGCGCGAATTATACACTAGAAAAGTATCTCCTTCCGCCCGCTCCGCCATCCCCGCCGAACCTTTCGCATCCTTCGCTTTCGTCAACCGCGGTGCCAACTACGACGGCTTCGGAAAACTCAAACAAAGAAAAATCTTGCATGCACCTGCACACTTTTTTTAAAGCAGCTTGCACCAACTCTCCTGCATCCAACTCTTATGCCCCCGCAAAGCAGCCTCGACGCTACAGCCACACCCGCAAAACACAACGCCGGCCTGGACGCACGCCAACTCCTCACCGCCTGGACGCGCATTCTGACCGGCAACGTCCCCCTCCTTAGCATCGAAATTACTCGCGAATGCCCGCTGAGCTGCCCCGGCTGCTACGCCTACGGCTCCGACCATCTCGGCGGCGACGTAACCCTCCGCGACTTGGCCGATTTTCGCGGCGACGATCTGGTCGATGGTGTGATACGCCTGGTCCGCAAGCATAAGCCGCTCCACGTCTCGCTCGTCGGCGGCGAACCCATGGTCCGCCATCGTGAACTCAGCAAAATCCTCCCCGTCCTCAGCTCCATGAACATTTTCACCCTGGTCGTTACCAGCGGCATCATCCCCATCCCCATGGCTTGGATGGACCTGCCCCGCGTGCGCGTAGCCGTCTCCATCGACGGCCTCCCCGAACACCACGACATCCGCCGCAAGCCCGCCACCTACGAGAAAATCCTCAGCAACCTCGCCGGCCGCTCGGTCAACGTCCACTGGACCATCACCCGCCAGATGCTCCAGCGACCCGGCTATCTCGAGGAATACGTAAAATTCTGGCAAGCGCGGGCCGAACTCAACCAACTCTGGGTCAGCGTCTACACCCCGCAAATGGGCGAAGAAAGCGCCGAGCGCCTCACGCAGCTCGATCGCGAAACCCTGGCCCGCGAACTTCCCCCGCTTGCGCAAAAATACCCCAAGCTCCTCTTCAACAAAAATCTTGCTGGCGCCGTTCTCCGCCCTCCGAAGGATCCCGGCGACTGCGTCTTCGCCAAGCTTTCCGCCAACTATTCCGCCGACCTGGTCTCCCGTGTCGAACCCTGCGTATTCGGCGGCAATCCCGATTGTTCGCAGTGCGGCTGCGCCATCAGCAGCGGCCTGCACTGGGTCCGCACTGTGAAAGTCGCCGGCCCCGTTAAGGTCGACCACTTCATCCAATCAAGCATCGCCATCGGCCACACCGTAAACCGCCTCCGCGCCCAAGCCACAAACCAGCAGCGCTGGACCGCCCAACCTCCGCGCCCCGTCCCCAACCTGATCCAAATCCAGTCTGACGAAACCCCGTAGCCGCGTTTCGCTTCACCCTTGGTAGGGGCGCGCCATGCTGCACGGGTTTGTGAGCACCAAGAAAGCGCGCGCTGTGCCTTTCGCAACGACCCGCCAAATTTTGTGAACATTCCGTAACACTTTTGCCCCGCCTTGTAACTACAATACTCTGCTGCACTTCTCGCAGCGCCAAGCTCCCGCCCCAGCGGCGGGCGCCTTTAAGGAGCAACCGCCCCGCCCAATGGAAAAGCGCAAGTTTCTCTTCGTCTCCATCTCCGGCCTCATCGGAGACATCGCCTGGCAAGTCCTCAAGGAAGGCCACGACGTTCGCTATTACATCGAAGCCGTAAAGGAACGCGACATTGCCGACGGTTTCGTGCCCAAATCCACCAACTGGGAAAAAGACGCCGAGTGGGCGGACATTGTCGTTTTCGACGACACCCTTGGGCAGGGCGCCAAAGCGCAAGCCCTGCGTGCCAAAGGCAAGCCCGTCATCGGCGGCAGCGAGTACACGGACAAGCTCGAAGACGATCGTTCCTTTGGCCAGGAAGAGCTGAAAAAAGCTGGCGTCAACATCATCCCCTACGAGGACTTCGACTCTTTCGACCCCGCCATCGAGTTCGTCAAGAAAAATCCCGACCGCTACGTCATCAAGCCCAGCGGCGAAGCGCAAAACGTAAAACGCCGCCTCTTCGTTGGCGAAGAAGAAGATGGCGAAGACGTCATCCGCATGCTCGAGGCCTACAAAAAGGCCTTCGCCGACGAAATCAAAGTCTTCCAGTTGCAGCGCCGCATCCACGGCGTGGAAGTCGCGGTCGGCGCCTTCTTCAACGGCAAAAAATTCATCACCCCGGTGAACATCAACTTCGAGCACAAAAAACTTTTCCCCGGCGAAGTCGGTCCGCCCACCGGCGAGATGGGCACCGCCATGTTCTGGAGCGAGCCCAATCGCCTCTTCAACCAAACCCTGGTGAAAATGGAATCCATGCTGGCCAGCGAAAATTACGTCGGCTACATCGATCTGAACTGCATCGTCAACAACAACGGCATTTACCCGCTCGAATTCACGGCGCGCTTCGGCTATCCGACCATCAGCATTCAGCAGGAAGCCATGACCACGCCCATCAGCGATTTTTTCTGGGAACTCGCCAACGGCCTCGAGCCGCGCTGGCGTACACGCAGCGGCTTCCAGATCGGTGTGCGCATCGTCGTGCCGCCCTTCCCCTTTGACGACGAAGCAACCTTTGAATCCTTCTCCAAAAATGGCGCCATCGTTTTCAAAAAGCCCAACAACGACGGCGTCCACATCGAAGATGTAAAACAGCTCAACGGCCAGTGGCTCATCGCCGGCACCAGCGGCGTGGTGCTCATCGTCATCGGCCTCGGGCAAACCATGAAGCAAGCCCAGGCCCAGGTCTACTCGCGCATCAAAAACATCATGATCCCCAACATGTACTACCGCACAGACATCGGCGATCGCTGGGCAGAAGATTCCGACAAGCTCCACAACTGGGGCTACCTGCGCTAACCTCGCTTTAGCCTTTCTCTGCGTTCCTCAGCGAACTCTGCGCCTCTGCGTTATCTTTACTGTTCTTTCTTCTCTCCCACCCAATCCACCGCGACTGTATATAATGAGTCCGCGCCGGCCGTTGTAGCGGCCACCTTGTGCCTGCCCCGGTGAAACCGCGGAGGCGGGCGCCTGTGACTTTGACTCCGGCTGTGACTTTGATTTTTGTACCGCCGCACGTATAACCGCACGCCAAAGGTTTCGCACGCAGAATTGTCCGGTATCACCCTCAGCCAGCACCGCTGAGCGAAGGAGACGCAAATGGAAATCGGATTCGTAGGAATCTTGATAATTGTCGGCATCTTCCTAATCTGGTTCTGGAACTCCCTCTACATCATTAAAGAATGGGAACGTGGCGTAGTTCTCCGCTTAGGCCGTCTGCTCCCTAACGCTAAAGGCGCCGGCCTCAATCTCGTTTTCTGGCCCATCGAAACCCTTTACCGCATCCCTCTGCGCATCGAAACCCTCGACGTCCCCCCGCAGGACATCATCACCCGCGACAATGTCTCCGTTAAGGTAAACGCCGTATGTTATTTCCGCGTAATCGACGCGAACATGGCTCTCTCGCAAGTGCAAAACTACACCTACGCCGTCTCGCAACTCGCGCAAACCACCATCCGCAGTGTCGTCGGTCAATTCGAACTGGACGAAATCCTCTCGCAGCGCGACAAAGTGAATGCCAAACTCCAGCTCATCCTTGACACCGACACCGAACCTTGGGGCGTCAAAGTCAGCAAGGTCGAAGTCAAGCAGGTCGACATCCCCGAACAAATGCAGCGCGCCATCGCCCGCCAAGCCGAAGCCGAGCGCGAGCGCCGTGCCAAGATCATTCACGCCGAAGGCGAATTTGAAGCCTCGCAGAAACTCGCCGACGCCGCCAAAGTTCTCGAAACCCAGCCCACCGCCATCCAACTGCGTTACCTCCAGACCCTCACCGAGATAGGTGTCGAAAAGAACACAACGATTGTGTTTCCCCTGCCTATCGATATCATTAATCAGTGGACCAAGGCGCTCGCCGCGCCGCAAAAATAGATGCCGTATCGCCGCAAAAATTCCGCAGCCACCGATCGCGTGCTCGAGAGTCGTCACGTCATCGGCCTCTTCGCGCTGCTCCTGCTATTCTCGGGAATTTTCTTCGCCCTCGGCTTCGTCATGGGCCGCGGCCAGTACGACGGCGACGTCTTGGCCGCTCACCCGGTCAAAGGCGGCGTTCCCGATGCCTATAGCACGCCGAAGCCGCTGCCCGGCAGACATAACAACAGCAATGGCGTTAGCGCTGCCCAGCCCGCGAATAGCAATCCATCCACGCCTCCACCCGTCGAAACCAATCCCGGCTGGGACATTCACGAATCGGATAATTCCGCCAAAAATTTTCCGGCGCACGATGCCAAGCCGCCCGCCTCCGTCACCGCGCAGAAAAATCCGCCCGTGGACGGTGGGAAAAATAACGTCGTGCCCGTCGCGGCACGCACCAAACCTGCAGTCGCCCCGCTGATTCCCACGGGCTCCTACACCCTGCAAGTCGCCGCGCTCAAGAGCCAGTCCGATGCGCTGGACCTCGCCACGCGCCTGCAGAAAAAGAAATTCCCGTCCTTCGTGCTCTCGCCGCAGGGCGATCCCTTTTATCGCGTCCAGGTCGGCCCCTACTCCGACCAGAAATCTGCCGACGCCGCCAAAAAAGGTCTCGACGCCGCCGGCTTCAAAGCGATCGTGAAACACTAATGCCCGCGAGCCCTTGGCTGGCTCATCTCCGCCCGCATCCCAACTCCGAAACACCCACGGCGTTGCGCATCGTTATCGCCGCCGTCTCCGGCGCCATGCTGGCCTACTCCTTCACCGGTTTCTACCTGGCCGTCTACTCCTGGCTTTGCGTCGGCATCCTGATGGTCGTTTTGTTCGGCGCGCGTCCGCACATCGCCTTCCTGTGCGGCTTCATCCACGCCGTCGTCTTCGGCTTCTCCAGCGAAGCTTGGATTGCCACCGTATTATCCGTCCACGGCGACGTCCCTGGCCCCGCCAGCTGGCTTCTACTTTTCCTGGTGCAAGCGCTCTGGGGCATCGCCTGCGGGGCCTTCGCCTGGCTCGTCAATCGTCTGGCCCGTCGCAGCATCGTCGTGGCCTGCGCCGGCGCGCCCTTCCTCTGGGTCGCCGCCGAATTTCTCCACGGCAAAACTCCAGAGATCGGCTTCCCGTGGAACCTCCTCGGCTATCCAGCCTCCGCCAATCTCGGCCTTTTGCAAATCACCACCGTCACCGGCATTTACGGACTCTCGTTCCTCGTCATGGCCTTTAACTCGCTCCTCGCCTGGACCGATGCCGCTGCCGCCCCGCGCGCCCGCTCACGCTCCGCCATCCTGCTCGCCGCGTGGGCTTTCCTGCTGCTCGTCTATTTCCTAACGCCCAAACTCGTCCCGCAAGCCACCGCCAATCACGTCGCTCGCGCCGTCCAACTCAATTTCCCCGAAACGCCCTCCTACGAAAATAATTGGTTTCAGCAGCATGCCTCCGAAATGGCCGAAGTCACGCGCCTCAGCCTGGCCCACGACAACACTGCGCGCCCGGACCTTTTAGTTTGGCCCGAAGCTCCCGCGCCCTTCTCCGAAGAAGACACGCAATTCGCCACCATCGCCAGCAATCTCGCCATCAAGTTCAATCATCCGTTCCTGGCCGGCTCCATCGAGTGGCGCCGCGAATCCATCTCCGCCAACTCTGCCAACGCGCATCCCGCCTCCGTCGAAGTCCCCCTCAACAGCGCTGTCCTCCTGGACGCCCAAGGCCAACGTATCTTCACGTACGACAAGATCCACCTCGTGCCATTCGGCGAATACGAACCCTTCCCGCTAATCCGCCGCGTCGTCGCCAACGTCTCCAGCGAGGTCGGCGGTTTCGCTAAGGGAACGCGTTACTCCATCGGCCAGCTACCCGGCGACCACTCCTTCGGCGTCTTCATCTGCTACGAAGCCATTTTCCCCGGCGAAATCCGCACCTTCGCCAACGACGGCGCCCAGTTGCTCATCAACATCTCCAACGACGGCTGGTTCGGCCGCTCCGCCGCCGCCGAGCAGCATCTCCGCATGGCTCGCGTGCGCGCCGTGGAAAATCGCCGCTGGCTCATTCGCAGCACCAACAACGGTTTCACCGTTTCCGTCGATCCTTACGGCCGCATCTACCGCCCCTTACCGCCAGACATCCGCGCCGCCGCCAATCTTCCCTACGACTTCCGCACCGACAAAACCATCTACACCCGCTACGGCGACTGGTTCCCCTGGCTCTGCGTCATCGTCTCGCTGGCCCTCCTGTTCTGGTCCCTGGCCCCCAGACCAACTGCCGGCGAAAACATCGCCATCCCAGTAGTAGAAGTTCCCGTCGTCGCCCTCGAACCCCCCATGGCCACCGCCAAAATTCGCGTATAATCGACTTCGTAGCGGCCGCCTTCTGCCTGCCCCGGTGAAACCGGGGAGGCGGGCGCCTTTGACTTTGTTTTTGTAGCGACGCCCTTTTAGGGCGTCAGCTTTTGGCTTTCGGCTTTCTTTTCACGGCCCAAAACACAAAAAAATTCCAATACGAGCGCCGAACAAAACATGATCCTCGAAGACCTCCAATACCGCTACGAATCCCTCAAACCCCGCATCTCCATGGTTCGGAGCTATCTTTGACGCCCCGCAATACCGCGACCGCCTGAAATCTCTCGAAACTCGCGCCGCCGACCCCAATTTCTGGAACAACCAGGAAGAAGCCCAAGCCGTCCTCCGCGATCGCAAACGCGCCGAAGACCAAATTGCCGCCGACGAAAAACTCACCAGCATTGCGGGTGACATCGACACCTACATCAACCTGGCCAAGGAAGAAACCAACGCCGAGCAGCGCAACGATCTCCTGAAAGACCTCGCAAAGGAACTGGACGCGGCCGAAACCTACGTCAGCGAACAAGAAACCCGCACGCTGCTCTCCGGCGAAACCGATCATCTCAACGCCATCATGACCATCAAGCCCGGCGCCGGCGGCACCGAGTCGCAGGACTGGGCTAGCATCCTCTTGCGCATGTATCTCCGCTGGGCCGAGCGCCACGAAATGAAAGCCGAAGTCCTCGACGAAACCCCTGGCGAAGAAGCGGGCATCAAAAACGCCACCATCCAGTTCAGCGGAGAAAATGCCTACGGCCTGCTGACCGGCGAAACCGGGGTCCATCGCCTCGTGCGCATCTCGCCCTTCGATCAAGCCGCCCGCCGCCACACCAGCTTCGCCAGCGTCTTCGTCATCCCGGAAATTGACGACCGCATCGAGATCAACATCCGTCCCGAAGACCTGCGCGTCGACACCTACCGCGCTGGCGGCAAAGGCGGCCAAAACGTAAATAAGGTAGAAACCGCCGTGCGCATCACCCATCTCCCCACCAACATCGTGGTGGCCTGCCAGGCCCAGCGCAGCCAGGGCAAGAATCGCGAACTGGCCATGAAAATGTTGCGCTCCCGCCTCTACGACGAAGAAATAAAAAAGCGCCAGGCGCACACCGACAAGCTCGACGAATCCAAACTCGAAATCTCCTTCGGCAGCCAAATCCGCAGCTACGTGATGCAACCCTATCGCCTGATCAAAGACCACCGCACCAAGTTCGAGGTCGGCGACGTGGACCGCGTCCTGGACGGCGACCTCGACCCCTTCATCCGCTCCTACCTCATGGCCAAGCGCACCAAAGGCACCGTAGAAGTAGACCTCTCCGACATAGAAAAAGAGTAGCCGCCGGCGCAGAACGAACTGTTCCGTCCTCTCCCACGCCTGCGGTTTTGGCTCTCCACTCGCCACTTCCGTCTCAAAAAAATCTTTCCTGCATTTTTCTAGGTTTTCTCAGCTTGCCTACGCGAGCTCCGCGGTAGTCTTTCCTCGCTGTTTTTGTTTGTGGCTCTCTCCAGAGGAAATGTTAGAATGTGTTTATGGCAAACACACGCACGGCAACATTTAGTATGCGGCTAAAGCCGGAGATCAAAAAGCGGCTAACGAAATTGGCCAAGGCTTCCGGGCGCAGCTGCAATTTCTTAATTTCGGACGCGGTGGAAGCCTATGTCAGCGATCAGGAACGTATGCTTGCCGACATACGCTTCGGTGCGCGGCAAATAGATAGCGGCCACTACGTGAAGCACGAGGATATGAAAGCGTGGTTGTTGTCTTGGGGGACGGATAAGGAGCTGCCACCGCCGCGCTGCGTTTGCGGAAAAACCCACGACAACGATAGACCGTGAACGTGGAAATCGTCTGGTCGCCGTTGGCGCGTGCAAGGCTACGCGAGATTTGGGCCTACGTGGCGATGGACAAGCCCGACGCCGCGGCGATGCTGACGACGCGGATCACCGCCCTGGTCGAGAGTCTGCGTATCCATCCCTATCTCGGGCATGTAGGAACCGAGCCTGGCACTCGGGAGTTGGTCGTAAGCGGCACGCCATACAGCATTTTTTATCGGGTAAGAAAGCAGCGGGTCGACATCGTGACCATTTGGCACGGAGCACGGAAACGGTAGGGGGGCAGCGATGCGAGCGGAGATGCTGCCCTCAAGCCGCCGTTCGAATGATACCTGGATTTGGTCTTGACACATCAACAATTCCATGCTAGCGTAGAATATGGGATTGTTCGTCCAGCCCTCGCCACTCGCCTCACAGATCACATCAAACCCAAAGCCAGCCTCAAATCTGTGTCGCGTAATTTTGCCCCTTTGTTTTGATAACGATACGAATTGCTCTCCTCGCAACTCCCGTATTTTGATAACGATACAAAATACCCTACCGTACGCCCCACGGCGCTCCAAGATCTCCTCCGCGAAAGAGGCGCAGATAGGCCGTAAGCATAACACCAGATTAGAGTTAGCTGGAAGTGCGGAGTTGTTTTCTGCCGCAACTGGCGGGCGATTGGCGGCCGGTGATGACCTTTGTAGCGGCCGCCGTCTGCGGCGGTCGCCTTTGACAACAGCAAACCCGCAGCTACGTCGGCGCGGTGACCGGTTCGACGTGCAGCTTCAGGCCGTCGATGCGCACTACGCGCACAGAAATGCCCGGCGCGAGCGGTTGCGTGCTGCTGGCGCGCCAGAGTTCGCCGTGGATGCGGATCATGCCTTCGGCGTTTGCCGGAACCGCCTCGACCACGGTTCCCTGCTCTCCCAGCAACTCTTCCTTGCCGGTGGCGGATTTCCAGCTGCGCGAACGCAGTACCAGGCGCATCAAGAACACGGCGATGATAGCGAACGGCACCGTCACCGCAAGGGCCACGAAAAAGCTGACGCCAAAGCCGGTGAGCGGCGAGCGTATCAGAAACATGGCGCCCAGCAACATGGAAACGATGCCGCCGAGCAGCAGCACGCCGTGGCTGGTGAACTTGGCTTCCATGATGAAGAAGGCTAAGGCGAGAAAAATCAGAAAAACTCCGGCGAGATTTACCGGCAGGAAATGCATGGCGTACAGCGCGAGAACCAGGCAGATGCCGCCGATGACCCCGGGGGCGATGACGCCCGGATGCGTGAATTCGGTATACAGGCCGAGCACGCCGACGATGAGTAGGATGAAGAAAATGTCCGGCTCGACGATGCGCGCCAGGAATTTTTGCCGCGAAGAGAGCTCGAAGCTGATTTGCGCGGCGTGCTCGAGGTGCAGCGTGAGCTTGGTGCCGTCAAAGCGCGTGATGGTGCGGCCATCGAGCTGGCGCAGCAGGTCGTCGATATTGGTGGCCAGCAGGTCGATCAGTTTGCCGTCGAGGGCTTCCTTTTCCGTGAAGGCTTTGGCGTCGGTGACGGCGGTTTCGGCGAGGGTGGAGTTGCGCCCGCGCTTTTCCGTGAAGCTGCGCAGAAAGGCCTTGGCGTCCTCGTTTAGCTTTGTGCGGAAGACGGGATCGAGCTGCGTGGGTATGCCGCCTACCACCATGATGGTGGAAGCGGCGCCAGTGTGCGTGCCGGGAGCCATGGCCGCGATATCGGCGGAAAGCAAAATGTAGAAACCGGCGCTGGCGGCGCGCGCCCCGATGGGCGTGACGTACACCGCCACCGGGACTGGCGAGGCCAGGATGTGCTGCACGATGTCTTTCATCGAGTCGGTGAGACCGCCGGGCGTGTCCATGGTGATGATGACCAGCGCAGCGTTGCGCCTGGCAGCGTCGGCCAGACCTTCATCAATGTAGGTGGCGAGGACCGGCTCGACGTCGTCGTCGATATGCAGGACGGAGACGAGAGGCGTCGCTGTCGCGGCGGGCTGATCGGGCGAGGCCGCGAAGGCGCGCGAAAACCACGGACCGGCCAGCGCGAGCGTGGCGAGAAGCGCCGTGACCACGAGCAGTAGGCAGCGAAGCGCGTTTGCGGTGGGCGCGGATTTCGCGGCTGCGAAGCTCGCGACGGCGCTCGATTTCCAGACGGAGGATCTCTTCATTGCACACCTCCATTCGGTCTGGGCGCGGCGGCTTGGGGATTCTGCAGGTGCTCGAGCAACTGCTTGGCTTCGGCGTAGTTGGGCGCCAGCTTCAACGCGCGCTCGACTTCGGCGCGGGCCAGATCGGTCTTCTTCTGTTCGAGGTACACGCGCGCGAGGAGGACGCGGACGACGGCGGAATCGCGCGTGTGCAGCGAGGCTTGCAGTTGCGTGACGGCTTCGTCCAGGTTGCCGTGGCGGCGCGCGATGTCGGCGAGGCCGCGGTGGGCGCCGGCGTTTACGGAATCGAGCGCCAAGGCGGCTTTGAATTCGCGTTCGGCGTTGTCAACGCGGCCGGCGAGCAGTTCCTGGTGCGCGCGACGCACGTGGGCTTCGGCGGAATCGGCGACCGGACCGCCGATGGTGTCGGCGGCGGCGGATTCGGCGGGCTTGATTTCCTGGCGCAGCGAGGTGGTGTCCAACTCAGTTTTCACGCGTGCCAGATGCGTGAGCGTGTCGCTCTTGGCATCGATGTGCACCGCAGGTAATCCGTTGGGGCCGAACTCTTCCGTGGCGGAGACGCGTTCCTGATCGGCTTCCGGCTGGCGACCGGCTTTATCGAGCGCGAGAATGAGCAGGGCGCGATCTTCGGGATTGTCCGGTTCACGATCCGCGGCTTCGCGGAAATAGCCGGCGGCGTTGCTGGCGTCGTTGCTCTGCAGCGCGAGCAGCCCGAGATTGAAGGGATAGTCGTCTTCGTCGGGGTCGAGGTCGGCGGCACGCTGCAGGTCGGTTTGCGCGCCGGCTACGTCACCGAGACGGGCTTTCGCGAGCGCCAGATTATTCAGGATTTCCGGCAGGTCGCCGCCAGAGATCGAACTGCTGGCGCCGGCGTCCGCGCCCCGGCGCAAGCCTTCGCGCAGCGAGGTAAACACTTCCTGGGCGCGGTCCGGCTGGCTGAGCAACAGGCGACAGACGCCGGTGGCGAAGACCGCCTCCGTGTAGCGATCGTGGGTGTTCGGAATGCGCGCGTACCAGGGCAGCGCCAGGTTGCAGTCGCGCCGCGAAAAATAGACTTCGCCGAGCCAGAAATCCGGCTCCGGCCAATCGGGCTCGAGGCGCGCGGCTTCGCGGAATTCGCGCAGGCGCGCTTCATCGTCGGCGGCGAGCAGGCCGCGGACGTAGTGCTCGAAGGCGTCGAGGCGCAGCGGGCGCTGCTTTTTTGCGAATTCGGCGAGGCTCAGCGGGTAAGCGCGTTCGTTGGAGCCCAGGGCGCGCCAGGCCAGGCGAGTCTCGAGGTCCATCAGGGAATCGAGCGGGCCGGACTCGCGAACTTCCGGGAGCAACGCGGGAGGGTTGATGCGCAGGACGCGGGAGGCGACGTTGAGCGTGGTTCCATCGGAGGAGTAGCTGCCGAAGATGACGTAGTCCACGTCGAGATCTTCGGCAATGCGCAGCATGGTGGCGCGGCTGAGTTTCGATTCGGAGGGCAGGCCGTAGCGATCCAATTCGTTGATGCGTCCGCTGTGCGAGTAAACGGATTCGCCGGCGGCGGAGAGCCGGAGGATGGTGAGTTCCTCGAGGCCTTCGCCCAGCCAATCGTAGCGGGAGGTGGTGCCAGCATTTTCAAAAGGAAAGACGAGATAGATTTGGCTGCCGATGGCGCCGGAGGCGCGACGCGCGGTGGTCTGCGCTTTGAGCGGCGGAGTGAGGTGCAGCGCGAGTATGGCCATAGCCAAGGCGGCCAAGGCTAAAGCCGGCCTTACGATCACGCGGAGCGACGCTGGCGTTGCGCAACGGAAATGCATGCAGACTGCAATTGTAGCAGAGGAGTTTGCGTGAGCGAGCAGGAAGCGGCCAGAAGTGCTTGCGCTGACGTGTGGCTGGTCCGCAGCGTCCGCAGACTGGAGCGTTGAACGGCGACCTGTTTATTGCTGATCGAGCGCGGCGTTCTTAAAGCGCGGCGGCTCCGCGGACTTGGGCGTCAGAGCTTCCTGCACATCGGGATTGTTTAAGTAGGCGGCGAAGACCGGGTCTTTCCTGGCAGCGGCCAGTTCGCGGTAGCCCTCATCCTTGGCTTTGCGCAGGTAAATGATGCAGCGCTCAAGATTGCCGGATTCGGCGAAAGTCTTTGCCAGCATGAAATAGAAGCGGCCGCGATCGTCGACGGAACGGTCTTGCAGCACGGAGCCGGCGCGCGAGTTGCCCTGCTCGAAGAAGTGCGGATCGATGGTGAGTGCCTGGCGGAAGGAGGCCAGGGAGTCTTCGTACTTCTTGTCTTCAAAGTAGGCGTAGGCCAGATTGCTGTAGAGCACCGGCATGTCCTTGCGCATATTGATGGCTTTTTGATACGCGCGAATGGCCTTGCCGTAGCGTTTGCGCTGATACCACACGGTGCCGACGTTGTTCTGGGCATCGGCGTAACCGGGGTCCACCTTGACGGCGCGCTCGTAGTATTTCAGCGCCATGGTCAACGCGCCCTGCTGGTGCAGGGAGATGCCGAGTTTGTTGAAGTAGACGGCGTTTTGCGGCGCGGCGTCCGAGAGACGCTTGAAGACCAGCGCGGCTTCGCGATAATCCTTGCGAATCATGTAGAGATCGCCCATCTCTTCGTCGGTGAGCTGCGGGCGGACCACGATGACGGGGTCGGTGGCAGCGGCGGGCGTTTGCGCGAGGTTCTGCGGCAAGCTGACGCGTGGAATGGATGCCGCAGCCACGCTTTCAGCACTGGCGACAGACGAGCCGCCGGTGAAATTTTGTGCTGTCGAGGAAGACGTTACGGTGAAACTCAGGAGGACAACGGCTGCTGGCAACGCCACCGAAATTCTGCTCATGGCGAACCTCTTTTAGTCCGGGTTCGGTTTGTCCTTATCCGGATCCTTCTTCTTGCCCCCAAAGATACCAAAAATCTTCTGTAAAGGATTCTTTTTCTTTTCGGTGGGCTTGACGGAAGGGTCACCTGAGGCCGGACTAGTACCATCTTGGTTTAGGGCGGCGTTGGGGCCGGGGTCGACGCTGGTGACCGGTGCTTTTTTCTCTCCCCCTCCCCCAAAGATGTGCGAGAGCCAGTTGCCGGAGGTGCTGGCGGTTTTGCTGCCGCCGTGCAGGTCGCAGAACTGCGTGGGTTGCGAGCCAGCCACGTAGACCTCTTCCCGGGTGGTGGGGCAGCTGGGAGTGGCGAGCATCAGAGATTCCGGATCGATGGTGACGGACTGCACGCCTTCCGGCATGGTGAACTCTTTCACGTCTTTGTAGGCGGGCAAGGCCGTTGCACGAAGCATGAAGTCGGCCCAGATGGGCGCGGCGGCGGCGCCGCCTGCCAGGCCGAGGTCGCGGTTATCGTCGAAGCCCACCCAAATGACGCACACGAGGTTGGAGGTGAAGCCGGAGAACCAGCCGTCGCGCGAGGTGCCGGTCTTCCCTGCTGCGGGTAAGGTGAAGCCGCGGGCGCGCACGGTGGCGCCCGTACCTTTGTTGAGCACGTCTTGCAGAACGCTGTCGACTAGAAAGGCTACGCGCGGGTCGAGCACCGGGCGCGTTTGCGGGGCGTATTGCTCGAGGGTGCTGCCGTCGGCGCGCACCACGCGGTGCAGGAATTGGGGTTCGGCGCGTGTGCCCATGGTAGCGAAGGCGGTGTAGCCTGCGGCCACGTCCACGGGGGTCATTTCGTAAGCGCCGAGAGCGACCGCTGGCGTGGGCTGGATGTTGGTCCCGAGCCCCATTTGACGCGCGATTTGCACCACGCGGCCGTAACCGATCAACTCGGCAACTTTCACCGTGGCGACGTTCAGCGAGTTCGTCAGCGCCTCGCGAACGGTGACATGGCCCATGAATTTCTCGCCGTAATTGTTGGGCGTGTATTCCTTGCCGTCAAACTCGAAGGTGGTGGGCTCGTCGTCGACGGTGGTTGCGGGAGTGATTACCGGCTGGACGTTGCTGACGGCGTTGGAGAAGGCGGCAGCATACACAAACGGCTTGAACACCGAGCCCGGCTGGCGATGGGCGAGCGCGTGGTTGAGCTGGCTCTGGCCATAGTCGCGGCCGCCGATGACGGCTTTGATCTCGCCGGTGCGCGGGTCGAGCGCCACGAGCGCAACCTGCACCTGCGGAATGGTTTCGACCGTGCCCTTTTTGGCCTGTTCCTTCTTCCACTTGTCGTATTTCTTGGCCAGCAGCTTGTCCACGTTGGCGGCGCCGGCTTCGACGGCCGCGGCGGCAGCCCGCTGCAGGGCGGGGTCGAGCGTGGTGTAGACGCGGAAATTCTCGGTGGTCAGTTCGTTCTCCGAGTATTTGTCGAGCAAGTGGTCCTTGACCATGTCGACGAAATACGGCGCTTCGCTGCCGGCCACGGAGGTGTGCACGATGCGCAGGGGAACGCGCTTGGCGTCCTGCACGTCGGCTTCGTTGATGTATCGGTTCTCCACCATCTGCGCAAGCACGCGATCGCGTGCTTGCGCGCCGCGTTCCGGATGGCGGTCCGCCGAGGAGTAGTAATTGGGCGCGCGGATGATGCCCGCCAGATAGGCGCATTCGGAAAGTGAGAGCTGGCGCATGTCTTTGCCGAAGTACGCCACGCTGGCTTCCGAGAAGCCGCGGATGCCGAAGCTGCCGCGATTGCCGAGATACACTTCGTTGGCGTAGAGCTCGAAGATTTGCTGCTTGTTGAAGCGCTGCTCGAGCTCGAACGAGACCATAGCTTCGGCCAGCTTGCGGCGCCAGGTGCGCTCGTTGGAAAAGAAGAAGGTGCGCGCCACCTGCATGGTGATGGTGCTGGCGCCTTGGTAGTGCTGGCTGCTGTGCCGGATGTCCGCCCAGGCGGCGCCAAAGATGCGGATGAAATCCAGGCCGCCGTGTTCGAAGAAGCGCTTGTCTTCGGCGGAGAGGATGGCGCGGACCAGCGTGGGAGGAAGGTCGTCGTAGCGCACCGGGCGGCGCTTTTCGCGGGCGCTGTCAAAGAGATTGGTGATGAGCTCGGGCTCGATTTGCGCGGACGCCAGTTCCGTGCCGCCAGCGAGCGGGCGGATGCTGCGGATGCTCTTGCCGCCGAACTGCACCTCGAGGGCGTTGCTGCCGCCGAAATAGGAGAGTTTTGAGGGGCGAATGTCGACGGTGTTGCCCTGCACGGTGAACTGGCCCATGGCGTTGTCGTCCGATTCCGGGCGATAACCCACGCGGGTCAAGTAGGTGGTAAGGGCGTCCAGCGACTCGGTTTGGCCCTCGGCGATTTCCTCTGGCGCGGAGAAGATTTGCGTGGTGTTCTGCAGCACGTGGCCGGAGAGGCGCGCGGTGATGGCTCGCGAATATTTGATGTAGTAAAAGGTGAAGATTCCGGCGGACGTGAGAATGACGGCCAGGACGACGGCCAGTAGCGTCAGGCCGACAATAGACGTGAAAAATCCTTTTTGCAGCCGAATGCGCAAACGGGGACTCCCTCAGCGTGAAATACCAGTGTCTCGCAAGATGCGGCACGAACCAAGGAGCGTTCCACGAGGTGTGCCGTTTGTTTAGATGCGTTAAAGCGTTGCGGCGACGGCTGAGATTGGCGTGCCGCCCTATGCCAGCGCCAACGACTGGCGTAGATGCTGTGAAGGGTTACAGTCTGGGCAAGCTGGGGCGCAGCATGCTGCGCCCCTACAAAGGCAGGATTGTGCGTGTGTGCAATAGTGAAAAACTCGGAGCTGGCGTTACGTCAGCGATTTGTTTTCACTGCTGGGCGTAAAGTGCAGTTCCGTCTGGAACACAACGAGATCCACCGGTACGCGATAGTCGAGAGAAATGGTCACGCCGCGATCCCCGGTGCTGATCTTGATGTCTTCTTTTTTGGCGGGAATGTTGAGGTCTTGCATGACCTTGTAGATATTCTCGCGGATCTGGTCTTCGCTCTGGCGCGTAACCACCGCAAAGCGCGCGACCTCCTGCATCTTATCGGCGAGTTGGTATTCGGCGACGTACGCGGGAATGGTGCGGAAGCCGATGAAGATCAGCACGGCGAAAACCAGCAGCACCATGATGGTTTTGAGTTTGCCTTCACCGCGCTGGGCGCGAGGCGTGATGCCGCGATGGCCGCGCGGGGTAAGCTGGGATGGGCGGTCAGCAAACAAGTCGGGGTCTCCGGAACGCGGCGCCAAGGCCGCTGTTTTCGCTCAATCCACGTTAGCATTGACGCGCCGGAGTGTCGAGACGCGCGCTGCGTGGGTGTGGCGTGAATGCAACCTTTCGAGCTGCGGAGTTAGTAACGAAGACGCCACAAAATGGCCGCTCTGTGGCCTGATACCGGCCCCCCTTACGAGCCTAATAGGCGCGGGCGAAGATGGCGCGATCGCTGGCTGGCTTGCCGCAAGAGACGCAATCGCCCGCGGCGCCCTCTTGCTCGAGCGGGATACAACGCATGGTGGCGCGGGTTTCTTCCTTGATCTTGGCTTCGCAGTCGCCGCTGCCGCACCAGGAGGCCAGGGCGAAGCCGCTTTCCACGGCGCGCTTCAGGTCTTCGAGGTTCTTGGCGTCGTGCGTGTTGGCCTTGCGGAAGGCCAGGGCTTTGTCGTGCAGAGACTGCTGAACTTCCGCTAAGAGCTTGTCAATGACCACCGGGAGTTCGGCGAGATTGACGCTCGCTTTGCCTTCCCTTCCCGGTTTATCGCGGCGGGCGAGGACGGCGGCTTGCTTGGCCACGTCTTTGGGACCTAGCTCGACGCGCACCGGGACTCCGCGCATCTCCCAATCGTTAAATTTCCAGCCGGCGCTTTGGCCTTCGCGTTCGTCGAGCTTCACGCGGATATTCGCTTTGACTAGTTCGGCGTTGAGCTTACGCGCGGCCTCGAGCACGACCGCTTTCTCTTCGTCGGTCTTGTAAATGGGTACGATGACCGCCTGAATCGGCGCCAGTTTCGGCGGCAGCACCAACCCCTGATCGTCGCCATGGACCATGAT
>Ga0181537_10001586_pt1 | contig 20724 bp, 15 predicted proteins | sample PEATcosm2014_Bin_39_FD_119765 | JGI IMG/M metagenome (GOLD analysis project Ga0181537, IMG submission 119765) | Peatland microbial communities from MTU Mesocosm Facility, Houghton, MI, USA - PEATcosm2014_Bin23_10_metaG | ecosystem: Environmental > Terrestrial > Soil > Wetlands > Peat | place... | reverse complement strand
TGGCTTGCTAATGGCGCAGCTGCGCCGCCCAGTAAATGAGGCAGCGTCAGGTCGACTCTATGAGCCGCTCATGGAGACGGAGGCGCCCAGCGATTTGGGGCTGAGAATGAGGACTTGGAAGTCGAAGTGGTCAAGGGCTTTTCTTGCTGCCGGCATGCTCCTGACGCTGGCCCCAGTGTTCCTAAGTGCGATGGAAACACAGCGATCGGCCCCGCCGCCTTCTAGTATCAAAGACAACTACCATCACGCCGCCTGGACCTCCAAGGACGGAGCGCCCGCTGGAATCTGGACGATCACGCAAACCCCTGATGGATGGCTTTGGGTAGGGGGAGCCTCCGGACTGTATCGGTTCGATGGCATTACATTCGAGAATGTTGATTTACGCCAGCCGGGCAGCTTGGAATCCGGTGGCGTCCGATCGTTGATGACCACGCGTCGCGGCGACTTGTGGGTAAGTTTTTATTATGAAGGGGCTGCCGTCCTCGCGGGTGGCGCGTTGGGTAACGCGTGGTTTCCTCCAGGCCTCCCAGACAATGACTACATTACCGAATTCGTCGAGGACGGTGTCGGGGAGGTATGGGCCCTGACAAAGTCAGGGGCTCGCTACGTGCTGCGAGAGGGGAAGTGGGGTATCGCGGGCTCCGAGTGGGGACTCCCCGCAGGCGCGATTCATCAGGCGAAGCTCGATCCGCTGGGCGCGCTGTGGGTTGCCATGAAGGACGGCATCTACGTGCTCAAGAAGGGCGCGCATCGGTTCATTGCCACTCACACAAACGCTCTTGCTGGGGCGAGGATCGGCATTGCGCAATCGGGTCAACTGTGGAAGCTGGACCGCAACGGGTACGCGCTGCTCGAAGGGCCGGAGGTCGCAACGCGCGTCACTCGTGAGGACCCTGAACGATCGGCCTCCGCTGCTCCTGTCCTGCTAGCGCGCGATGGAACCTATTGGAGCGTGGATTGCACGTTGGGAATCTGTCGCTCCGGCGAGAGGACTGATTCCGTTACACAAGTTAGCTCGAGTGCAGATATGTTTACACGGGCCGACGGGTTGTCCTCGGACCGGCCGATGACCCTGTTCGAGGACCAAGAAGGAGATATTTGGGTTGGAACCAAACAGGGGCTTGATCGGTTTCGCCGCAACGATCTGGTGAGCGTCCGCTTTCCGACTCCGCTCATCTACTTTTCTATGGTCGCCGACACCCGGGGCGGGATCTTGCTGGGAACCAATGTGTCGTATGCAAGCGCCGAGAACTATCTGTGGCGACTGGATCCCCTCCCCGCAAGGGTTCAAGGCTTTTCGGGTGCCATTACCGCTGTTCTGCCTGAGCAAGATGGCAGCGTTCTTTTTGGAGGACTTGGGACCGCCTGGCGGATGACCGAGGGCCAGTTTCAACCCGTTGACATTCCGGGCGACGCCGCAGTTCGAGCTTTGGCGCGAGATCGCGATGGGCATCTGTGGGCTTCGGTCCGCCCCGAAGGTACTTTTCGACTCGATGGTTCGCAATGGGTGAGAAATGGAAATATCGCTAACCTGCCAGACAAGGCAGCGGACGTCTTGGCGCTCGACGACTCAGGGCAACTTTGGTTGGGCTACCCGGATAATCGTGTGTTTGCTGTACAGGGCGCTTCCGCCAGGAGTTATAGCAGCGCCCAGGGACTGAGCATTGGCGCCGTCACCGCCATTCTCCCGAAACACAATGTCGCCTTCTTCGGTGGTGCGCTCGGCCTCAGCGCCTTTGATGGGAATCGCTTTGTCATGTTGCGTGCCGATCGCCCTGAGGCACTCAAGGGAATTACGGGGATACTTCAGACGCGGGATGGCACGTTGTGGGTAAACGGCAACGCCGGCGCGGTCAGAATCGGTGCGGATGATCTTACGCATGCGTTGTCAGACCTCGCTTTTCGAATGCCGGTCAGAGTGTTTAACGCGGAGGATGGCATGCCCGGAAGCGCACAAACAACCTCCGGAAACCCGACCGTGATCGAGGATTTGCGTGGCAGATTGTGGTTCGCGGCGACCGACGGGCTCGCATGGCTGGATCCAGAGCATCTACGACTAAATCTACAGAATCCGCGCGTGGAAGTCGTGTCAATTGCAATGTCGGCGCAGAATCTTGCGCCAAGCACCAACTTGCGATTGCCGTCGGGAACGCGGAATCTGACCATTCGGTACACCGCCCTAAGCTTGGCCACGCCCGAACGAATTCGATTCCGTGTTCGCTTGAGCGGCGTAGACAAAGAGTGGCGCAACGTAGGGGCGGAACGAAGCGTAACCTACTCAAATCTAGGGCCCGGCGCATTTACCTTTCAGGTCGCCGCGTCAAACGCTGAAGGGCGGTGGAGCGGTAGCGCTGCGTCCTTCCCTTTCCAAATCCAACCCGCCTTTTATCAAACGGAGTGGTTCAAAGTACTATACGGCTGCGGTGTGCTTGCGGCGTTGATCGGAATCGTACGAGCGCAGGGCGCGAGACTTGCCGCACGCACCGCTGCGAGGATGCGCGAGCGTCTGGAGGAGCGCGAGCGCATCGCGAGGGAACTGCACGACACACTTATTCAGGATGTCGAGGCACTCGTACTCAATTTGCGGGCGCTAAGTCGACGATTTGGGGAACTTGATGCCGCTCATCACGAGCTGTCGCGGATTGACCAAGCGGCTCAGCGATCACTTGAACTGGCCCGGGCCCGCGTAGGTGGCTTACGGGCGGTGGCACGCACGAGCACGTACCTAAAGGACGTGCTGCAGGAACTGGCGGAGCAGTTGGCGCTATTGTACCCGAGCGCTTATCGCGTGGAAGTTAAAGGCAATCCGCAAGACTTACAGCCAAGCGCTGCCGAAGAGATCGTCGCAATCGGCCGCGAGGCCATTTTAAATGCCTTCCGCCATGCCAAGGCCACCCTGATCCTGATAAGCATCGCGTACACGGTACGCTCAATCGAATTGACGGTCATTGACGACGGGCGAGGGTTTTCACCTGACACCATGGTGCATGAGAGCAAAGGGCACTGGGGGCTCCGTGGAATGCGGGAGCGCGCGCGGGAACTCGGGGCGCAATTGACCATTACGTCACTCGCCGGTCGTGGGACCCGCGTCCATGCGAGAGTCGCCGCGAGCATCGCGTACTCGGGATTACAATCAATAGCAATCCGCCGGCGGATGATATTGAGGTGGCAGCAGTGGTTAAGGGTGGCTGATCGGTCATAGGTTTCTCGATCCGCAGTCAGGGCCTTGCGGCAAATTGCGGCGGAAATCCCCCTAAGGAATGATTCCCTGCTCACCAATAGACGTGATACTGCGACCTCCAGTACCACCATGCTAGCAAAGCATTGTCAGCATACTGTGGGCCGGAAAGGCGAGCGGATGTCCTAAATGCCAGACCAGCCACGGAAAATCAGAATCCTGACGGTCGACGATCATCCTCTGTTCCGTCAGGGCGTAGCCGCCGTAATACATGGCTGGAATGACATGGAGGTAATTGCCGAGGGGGGCAATGGCTTCGAGGCGGTTGAGCTATACCGTCGACACCTCCCAGATGTCGTCATCATGGACCTGAGAATGCCAGCCTTGGGTGGGGTGGAAGCAATTTCTATCATCCGAAGCGAGTTCCCCGACGCGCGGATCCTGGTCATGACGACATACCAGGGTGACATCGAGGCACTCAGGGCACTCAGGGCAGGAGCGGTCGGGTATCTTCTCAAGAGTGCGATCGATGAGGATGTTGGGCGGGCTATCCAGCAGGTATTTGCGGGCCAGAAATTCGTACCCTCCGAAGTATCAACCGCGCTTGCCGCGCATGCTGTCGAGGGCGAGCTGTCGACTCGCGAGATCCAGGTGCTGAGGCTGGTTGCATCAGGCCATTCGAATCCACTAGTCGCGCAAACGCTCTCGATATCCGAGGCAACCGTCAAGAGTCACATGAAGAGCATCATGGCGAAACTCATTGCACGAGACCGAACGCACGCGGTAATGATCGCCGTTCGGCGCGGCATATTGATCGATTAGCGCGGCTGGAACTCCGCCACCAACCATCGGCGTGCAAGCGCGCTTGAGTCGCAATCCGGACCGTTCGAGCGTCGGTTGTTGCGAGCCTATTGGGCGTCGTGGTCCGTGTGCCTTGTGCGGGCCTCAAGCGGCCCGCACAAGGGACACCGATTATTATCTGACGGATGCAGTCGTCCCGCCGGCGGCTGCTGCCTCGGCAATGAATGCTGCCACCTCCTTCGGCTTTGAAAGCATAGGGACGTGGCTTGAGGGGAGAGAAAGAGTCTTCGCTCCCATGCGTTTTGCTGCGAATCGCTCGTAGTCGGGATTGATCATACGGTCGCGCTCCGCCACCACGTACCAGGATGGCTTGTTGCGCCAGGCCGCCTCACTAATAGGTGCAGCGAATGCCGGCCCGGCGGTTGGTGCCTGCGTGGCGGCTAACACCCGCTTTTCCGCAGACGAGAGATCCTGAGCGAAGTCTTCAGCAACCCCTTTCCCTGTGAGAATCAAATAGTTGTCCTCTATCGGTCTTACTTCAGGGCCGACGGGCGCCGGTGCGAAATTATTCGCAGTAGTCGCCACCGATTCGCCAGTGTCCGGACCGAACGCCGCGACGTACATCAGGCGGACAACTTTGGGATTATTGCCCGCTTCAGTAATTACGGCACCGCCGTACGAGTGACCGACGAGAAGCACGGGCCCATCCTGAGCGTCTATGGCCCGCTTGGTGGCGGCGACATCGTCGGCGAGGCCGGTGAGGGGATTTTGCACCGCCACGACGTGTAGTCCCCGTTCCTCGAGCAAAGGAATAACCTTCGCCCAACTGCTTCCATCGGCCCAGGCGCCGTGAACCAGCACGACGTTCTTGACGGGTTGCCGGTCCGAGGCCAAGGTAGGATTTTGAGTCACAATGTAACCTCCGCATAGTATCGCAGCTGCTTTTACCCATTTGTTTCGTGAATGCATAGAGTTTCCAGCTCCTGTATGGCTAACTAGCACGCAGGCCGACATGGAATCGCTGAAGTCATCCTGCAGGGAAATGCTAGTTGCACCGTCGGGGGACACGCACCATCCGAAAGAGTGATTTTTGGCGGTTCTGCCATCCGTGCCGCAGTTGGTTATCTGCCCGCGATCTCGGCGCTCGGTCCTTCACTTACAGAGAATCAGGCGTCTTCGGGTCCATTGCTCCTATCTCACGTAGGCTGCGACTGGCCGCCCAGCTAATTGGTCGGTGGCCCAACATATGCGAGTGCGCTCGATAGCCATCGGGTAAACCCGAAGGTCAATTTCTTCCTACGGATTCTTTAAGTGCAAGGAAATCAAGCGCTATATGGGCGATGGCGGCGGCACCGACGCCGATGCAACGCTCGTCGGGATCATAAAATACACTGTGAAGCTGATCGCGGCGACCGGGCCTACATGAGCCAATTAGCAGCTGGCAGCCTGGCACCCGTTCAGATATGAATGAGAAGTCTTCAGACTGAAATTTCCCCGGAACCGGCACAAGTGATCGCTCGCCGTACTGGCGCGCGATAGTCGAGAGCACAGCATCCAGAATTACGTTGTCGTTTACTAGGGCTGGCGTTCCACCCCAGAGTTTAATGTCACAACGCGCTCCCATTGCGGCGCTCACGCCCTCGCAGATACGGCGCAGGGCAGCCTCAGTGGCCTGCCGGGATGCGGCGGAGCGGCAGCGAAAGGTGCCCCGCAAGAGACAATCTTCCGCTATTACGTTGGAGGCGGATCCACCGTGGATATGACCAATGGAGAGTACTGCGGTGTCAGCCGGGTCGGTGATTCTTGAAACAATGGTTTGAAGCTGCATTACGATGGCGGCTGCGATCACAACCGGGTCTACGCCAGCGTGGGGTCGAGACGCGTGCACCGAGCGCCCTCGAATGGTGATTTCGAAATCATCACATGAGGCGTTGGGGGATCCTCGCGTATAGCCAAATTGACCGACTGGCAACTCCGGTTCATTGTGGAATGAGAGACACATCTGTGCACCGTCTGTGACGCCATCAGCGACCATCGCCGCCGCGCCACTCACCGATGTCTCCTCGGCCGGTTGAAACACAAAGCGGACGGTGCCAGTCATGCGACCGGTCTGGGCAACCAGAATCTTGGCGACGCCTAGAAGCGTTGCCGTGTGGATATCATGGCCGCAAGCATGCATCGCGCCGATCGTCTTGCTGGCGTACGGCAAACCTGTTTGTTCCACCATGGGAAGCGCGTCCATGTCGGCGCGAATGAGCAGACATGGCCCCGGCAATGCTCCAGGTAATTCCGCAACCACGCCCGTCCGCCCGACACCTTCCTTTGGACTCAATCCCAGCTCGCGCAGCTCTCGGGCGACCAGCGCGGCGGTCCTCGTGGTGTCGAAGCCGAGTTCAGGATGCGCATGGATGTCGCGTCGGATGTCGATCATCCACGGCTCCGCGCTTTTCATGCTTCGCTCGAGAATATCGCCGACGGAATCATCCGGGCAGTGCTGCGGCCTTGTCATGGAGTTTGCTCGCGCGCACACTCAGTAATTGGTGCACCATCCGGCATACCATCTAGCAGTATGGTCTTGCTCTCTGTATACGCGAGCAACCCATCAGTCCCGCCCTCCCGGCCAAAGCCAGATTGCTTTTTGCCTCCATACGGGAGAGTGAAATCGCCTCTCAAGCCGTTCTGCGAGAAAGTGCCTACTCGCACCTCTCGACTGATTTTGAAGGCAGCCTCGACGTCGTTGGTCAAGACAGAGCCGAACAAACCGTAGCGGCTGGCATTGGCGATACGAATGGCGTCATTGTCATCCTTACACGGGATCAGACTAAGAACCGGCCCGAAGATTTCCTCCTGAGATATGTCTGCCTTGCTGTCGACGTTTGCGAAAAGGGTAGGCTCGATGAAATATCCTTCACGCAGATGGGCGGGACGGTGTCCCCCCGTTACGAGGTCCGCCCCTTGTTTGAGGCCGCGCGCGATGTACTCCTCCACACGTGTTAGTTGACGCTGCATCGCAATAGGCCCCATTTGTGTGGATGGGTCAGTGGAAGGACCAACACGAACATCCCGCAAATACTGACCGATTGCAGATGCCAGGGCGTCGTGCCGATGACTGGACACAATGACTCGGCTGAGCATTGCGCAGATCTGCCCACTCATCATGATGATCGTTGAGGCTAGAAGCTTTGCCGCGGCATCAAGGTCATAGTCCTCACGAACGATTGCCGCGGATTTACCTCCCAGCTCTAATATGCATCGTGCAATTCGGCCGCCGCAAGAACGTGCGATGCTCTGACCGGCGACGGTGGAGCCTGTAAAACTCACCAAGTCAACGCCGGGATGCCGAACTAGATGATCAGAGACTTCCCGGTGCGCAGGAACCAGATTTAGAACGCCGTCGGGAACGCCGGCGGCCTCGGCAGCCTCAGCAATAATGTACGCTTCCAGCGGTGTTTCCGGTGCGGGCTTCATGATAACTGTGCAGCCCATGACGAGAGCCGGCGCCACCTTCTTGATCATGATGTCGTAGGGGAAGTTCCAAGGGGCGATCGCAGCAACAACACCGGCGGGTTCTCGCGCGATCAAGGCAGTATGAGCTTCGGTGGTAGGCGCACGCGATAGGGTGGGGAATGTCCTCGCTTGCTCGATAACCCTGCGTGCTATGGTATTAGCCTCCGAGATAAGTGAGGGAGCCAAGGACATCAGGGCGCCAACCTGAGCGGTCCAGGCGCTCGCTAGCTCGGTGGCTCGCGCTTCCAGTCGATCTACCAGACTATGCAGTACAGCGGCGCGTTCGCGCACTGCCATGCGCCCCCAAGGGCCTTCGTCGAATGCCAGTCGTGCCGCTGCTACGGCGGCGTCCACGTCGTCAATCCCAGCTTGCGCGGTTGAGGCAAAAGCCTTCCCAGAGTCAGGTGATAGGAGAACTAGTGGTTCGTTACTGGTGGATTCGATCCAACGGCCGCCAATGAATAAACGATCGTTCGTTTTCAATGTGAAGGTAGTGCTCGACGGTGCCGGTTTCATGTCGGTCCTTGGATGGAAGAGGCGCCGTTAGGGCAGGCGGCGCAGTGGCAAGCGCCTTTGAAATGCGAGGGATGTGAACATACAGTCAGATGAGGTGATTATCCGGATGCGATCCAGATTGCCTATCCGGGGCATCAATCGGTCACGCGACCGAATACTGCACAAATGCGCATCCAAAGGCAACCCCGGGGCCGGGCTCTCCACGAGCGCGTTGAGATTGTGTTGCTCTTCGACACTCAACCGGAAGGGTTGCAGCATAAATGAGCTCAAGAAAAGCGCACCGTAATGACAACAAGGCGTAATAGCGATCCTGGCCGACTCGCACCTTCCGGCGTTCGTACCTTTCACGCAATCTGCTCCGCCTCGAAGCGATCTGGGCGATACGCATGGATAGAGTCGACTATGTAGTCATTGGGGCAGGAAGTGCAGGCTGCGTCGTTGCGGCACGAATGTCAGAGGACGCCCAAAGTAGGGTCTTATTGCTCGAGGCGGGTACCTCCGATGTGTCGCCCGTGATTCTCGCTCCGGCCGCCACCGACCTCTATGGGATTGGCAATCCGCGCTGGGATTGGCGCTATTTGGCGGAGCCGGATCCGAGCCGAAACAGTCGTGCCGAACTGTGGCCACGCGGAAAGGTTATGGGCGGGTCCGGTTCCATTAATGGAACCGTGTACCTACGTGGAATACCACACGATTTTGATCACTGGTCTGAGCTGGGCAATAGCGGATGGTCGTATCGTGAGCTACTGCCTTTCTTCAAGAAAGGTGAGACCAATGAGAACGGCGAGAACGAGTACCACGGCGGCAGTGGGCCGGTGAGCGTGAGTAACCTTCGTTCGCCCCACAACCTCACGCAAAAATTCATCGACGCCGCTATCGAAATGGGAATCCAGCCCAGTGAAGATCTCAATGGAAAGCAGTTCGAAGGGGTTGGCTTCAATCAGGTAACCCAAAAACGGGGCTGGCGGCACAGTTCGAGCCGAGCCTATCTGGGAGTCGCGAAACGGCGCGCGAATCTCAAGGTCATCACGGGCGCGCGAGTCGAACGGATCCTGTTCGAAGGTCGCCGCGCGATTGGTGTCCGCTATCAGCACAAGGGGAGGGCGATCGATGTGCGTGTAAGTTCTGAGATCGTCCTTTGCGCCGGAACTGTGGCTTCGCCACAGCTGTTGATGTTGTCCGGGGTGGGTGCCGCCGACCATCTCAAGGACTTCGGAGTTCCAGTCATCAACGACCTTCCGGGTGTGGGTGAGAATCTTCACGACCACTGCGGCCCCTGGCTACCGTTTGAGGTCAATGTGCCGACATACAATGCGGAAAAAGGGCTCCTCAAGCAGGGCATGCATGGCCTGAATTGGCTTTTATTTGGGCGCGGTCCCGCGACTTCTCCTGGTTGTCAGGCCACAGCGCGCATAAGGACTCGACCGGGAGAAGTCCTTCCGGACGCGCAGCTGTATTTCACGCCGGTCGGATTTGAGTTCACGCCCACAACGGTCCGACTGTATGACAAGTGGGCGTGCGGCGTGATCGCACACGTTTCTCGGCCGCGAAGTCGAGGCAGAATTCGACTCAAAGCTTTGGATCCTCTCGAACAACCGCGCATTATGCCCATGTTGCTATCGGATGCAGACGACGTACAGCGGCTGGTTGATGCATGCGCTGTCGCTAGACGCATCGTGCTCAAGTCAAAGAGCTTCGGCCCCTTGGTTGTGCGTGAGCTCTCATCGTTGACGGAAGCGACCACCGATGCAGACTTGCGCGAGTTTCTCAAAGATCAGGCCGTGGCGATCTACCATTGCGTGGGTACATGCAAAATGGGCAACGATAAGCAGGCAGTGGTTGATGAGCGCCTACGGGTGAGGGGCCTTGATGGACTTCGCGTCGTGGACGCCTCCATCATTCCGGCGCAAGTAACCGGTTGTACCTTCGCCGCGTCGATGATGATCGGCGAGAAGGGCGCGGCAATGATAAGAGAGGATCGAGCGCGCGCATAGTAAGGGCGGCGCTGTCTTCGTCACACCGCAGCGCGCCAGATTGAGCCCATCCCTTCCCACGAGCTCCTCCCGGTCGATGTTGGCTGGCTAGCCCGAAAATAGTGGCCGGATCCCACCTCGTATGCCGATTACGACCTCGCAATCATAACGGACTCTCGACGGTCGCGATGGCGTGTTAAAAAATGCGAGAGATTCTGGCCTCAGAGGGAGTCATCTATGTCGGTGCAGGCAGCGAATTTCACAAGCGATAATACTGCGCCGGTCGCCGCGCCTATCCTGAAAGAGATTCAGGCGGCGAACTCCGGCACCGCTCCTTCCTATGGCGCGGACTCTTACACCGAACAATTGAACCGCACCGCCCGGGAGCTCTTCGAGTGTGATGTGTGGTTCTATGCGGTCGCGACCGGGACGGCCGCCAATGCATTGGCACTCGCGCAAGTGTCGCCGCCCTACGGGGCCGTGTATTGTCACGAATTTGCCCACATCGCGAAAGATGAATGCGGCGCCCCTGAGTTCTATACAGGCGGCGCACAGCTCATTCACCTACCCTCGACGGATGGCAAGATATACCCGGAGGCAGTCACGGATGCGGTGGCGTATGCTCAAGAGATGGGGGTGCATCATGTGCTGCCCGCGTGTGTGAGTCTTTCACAGGCGACGGAGTGGGGCACGGTCTATGCCCCTTCGGAAGTAGCCGCACTGAGCGAGGCAGCCAGATCCGCAGGCCTCGCGATGCATATGGACGGGGCGCGGTTCGCCAATGCCATCGCGCACCTCGGGTGTACCCCCGCAGAGGTTACTTCGAAGGTGGGAATCGACGTTTTATCGTTCGGTGCCAGCAAGAATGGTGCGCTCTGCGCCGAGGCGGTGGTGATATTCAATCCGGTGCATGCTCAACGATTCGAGCGGCGCCGCAAACAGGGGGGTCACTTGTGGTCGAAGCACCGATTTCTCAGTGCGCAGTGGGTCGCATACCTGCGAGAAGGTTTGTGGCTCGATAACGCGCGTCACTCGAATTCTGTGGCGAGCCGGTTAGCTCAAGGGCTCCGCGGGATGCCCGACGTCGAAATCCTGTTTCCCGTGCAGGCGAACGAGGTATTCGTGGCCATGCCTGAATTCACAGTGTCGGGTCTCGAGTCTCTGGGATTCCAATTTTATCGATGGCCGGCGTGCAGGCCAAAGCAAGGAATCACCATTCGTCTAGTCACCTCCTACGTGACCACCGTCGAAGAGGTAGACGCGCTCCTGCGGGCTACCCGCGGGCTGCTCGAGGAATCGCGACGAGCATAGGTGCTTTGGAGTCGAGCGGCAGGTTACAATTCGTCACGTGAAAAAGAACTCCGGGCGCAAACAGGGGCGAAACTCGTCCGTATCGGCCGGAAACGAGAGTCCAGATTCGCCAAGACTGACGCGCTCTGCCACCGCGCGGCGGGCTGAGAGGGAACACGAAAAGGCAGAATCGCGCATCCGCAAGACCATGGCGGAGGCGATACTTCGGGCTGCCACCAATGAACTGATAGAGCACGGCTACGCTCAGTTCAGCCTGCGTGGGGTGGCCGCTGCCGCGGGTATGAGCCTAAGCACGCTGCAGTACCATTTCAAGTCCTTCGACGAATTGCTCGCCGCCACGATGAAATGTCTGCTCGACAGCTATCTGGACGGCGCCGAGGCTGCCATCAAGCAATCATCCAAACGCCCCCAAGATCCGCTGGGAAATCTCATCGCTTACTCGTTGCAGCAAGTCAAATCACCTCGGCTGACCGTCGCCACGACGGAGTCTTGGGCACTGGCACATCGGAATGCCTTGGCCCGAGAAACGATGCAGGCCGGTTACGAGCGCTATCTGGCCTTGTTCATGGCAGCTATAAAGCCTCTCAACCCGCGTTTGCCCGAGGCTCAATTGAGGTCGCGGGCGGCACTCATTGGCGCGCAAATTGATGGCTTGCTGCTCTACACGTTTGAGGGTGCGCCACCGCTTCTTGACTGGGAAATACTGGAACGCACCTGCATCGAATCCGCAATCCGACTCAGCGCTGGTTAGCTGCGCGCTGGATCGTGCCATCTGACGGCGACTGATTGCTATCGCCGCGGTTTATCCGATCACCTCGCCGAGCCGAGTCACGAGCGAGACCGACTCGCGCCGGTTTGGCTTCTTGAAAAACGAACATCGCACCTCCCCCACCGGCCCCTTGCGCTGCCTGTCGGACGGCATAGTTGACACGGCATCAAGGTGTGACGCATATTTGGGTCACCTGACCGAAAACGACTAACGGGACATGGGGCATGACGCTTTGCCAGGGGAGCGACGACACAACACCTGCGCTGATACGGGCGCTACAGGCTTTGGTCTTCGATCATGATCGTGGACCTGCATCACTCGGCGACATCGCAAATCGACTGGCGCTTTCGGAGAGAACGCTGCGGCGCCGCCTTCGCGCACTCGGAACGTCCTACAACGAGATATTGCAGGACGCTCGCTCTTCATCGGCAAAAGAATGGCTCCGCGACAGGAATCTCACCATGGAGTCGATCGCGTGGCGCCTGGGATATACCGAGACCGCCAATTTCCGACACGCCTTTAAACGTTGGACGGGGCAATCGCCACAGGCTTTTCGACGTCAGTTGCATGGTACGAGGCAAGCTGCTGACGCGAGGAATCCGCGGCAGAGTCATTTCCGCGATTCGTTTGCGCTAATGGGAGGCTAGAGGCATGAACGCGGCCAAAAGGTTGGCCTGCGAAAGGCCCGAGTCGATCAGCAAGGGTGTGTCCGTTATCGTGGTGGAGGGTTTGCGTCCTGGCTCAGACGCGCCCGTGGCGGTCCTCGAATTCAACGTCGAGCCCAACGCCAGCTCTGAGGTCGGTGCAAATCCAGTCACAGAAGTCATTCGGATCCTGTCCGGCGCGGGCATCGTGCTAGCGGGCAACCAAGAACTCCCTTTGCAATCCGGCGATTGGGTCCTCATCGAGCCCAACGTCAAACATCAAGTGCGCAACAGGGGTGCCGAAGTCCTAAGGGCTCTATCGGTCAGTTGGGTTGAGCGGCCTGACTAGGTTCGCCTCGCGACGAAGGTCGCCGGTCAGTCGACACTGACCACCTGCGTTGACGAAGGTTGGCCATAGCATCCGCGGTAGGAACCCGAGAGGAGCCGATTCGCGCCATGCGAGAACGGTATGAAGCGCACGGAGCCGTGGATGCTCGACATCCCACGCGACATTCACGCGTCGCCCGGGCTCGGCTCCGACACCACGAGGCGCGCGCCTAATGCAGCGGATATTGGCCGATCTGCACCTCTTTTGACGCAGTTCTTGAATATACATTCATGTCATCGAGCGAGTTGTATCGAACCAAATTGGGGTCGCAACAAGCGCTCAAATGGTCTCGTTGGCAACGAGAAATTATGTGCACGCGCGGGGTGCCCGCGCAAAAGGGATGCCATATGCAGTTACGCTCACCGACAACCATCTCGCTTCCGGTAGATCAACTCATACAGGTGGTTCTGATCAGAGGCGCCGACTCTGAGCATGGCAATTCGATGCGTCGATGGCTCGCGCTCAGTATCTTTGCTGTCGCTATGGTTGTCGCTAGAGCAGGTCAAGCGGATACGGCAACTTCGCCTGCGAGTCCAAGCGACACCCTAAAAGAGATTGTCGTCACCGCGGAAAAGCGGAATTCTACGGTCCAGGACACTCCGATCAGCCTGACTGCGATTACTGGCGATCAGCTACAAGCCGAGGGCGTCAGCGATATGAAAGGAGTGATCGCAGAGGTTCCCGGCATCTCCATGCGGACATCAGGCCCCGGACAGACTGAATTGGAGATGCGCGGTCTGGCCTCCTCGGGTGGCTCATCCCCGACCGTTGGCTTCTACCTCGACGATACTCCCCTGACTGCCCCTCCCTTCACTCCCACGGGCAAGGTAGTCATAGACCCCGACCTATTTGATCTAAACCGTGTCGAAGTCCTGCGGGGTCCGCAGGGGACACTTTACGGTTCTGGGTCGATGGGCGGCACCATCAGGCTCATCCCCAACGAGCCGGATTTACAGAAGGTGGAGGGAAATGTCGATACGCTCATCTCTGGAACGCAAGGTGGCGGCGCTAATCCGGGCATCAACGCGATGTTCAACGTTCCGCTCGTTGACAATGTCTTGGCGCTACGCATCGTAGTCACCGAAAAATACACCAGCGGTTGGATTGATCGGGATGTCGTGGGCAATTTTCCGTTTCCGGTCAATCCCTGCCCGGGATGGGGCACCGGCTGTACGCGCGGAAACGTATTGGCCCACCCCATCACCCAGTCCTTTAGCGACGTAAATTGGGAAAACCTCACGGGCGGGCGGGCTGCCCTCCTTTTCAAGCCGAACGACGCCTTGTCTGTTGATCTAACCGGGCTGTATCAGAAGATTCGAACGGGCGGTCCGAGCTATTACGATCAGTCTCCCGGCGCTTCCTATGAAACGCATTATCAGCCTGCGAATGTGGCAGAGCCTTTTTCCGACTCGGTCTGGTTGACCTCCCTTAGCGTCAATTACGATTTTGGTCTAGCTAAGCTGACTTCGGCGAGTTCCTATTGGCGACGAAACGCGGCTATCTCGCAGGATTCGACTGAAGGGGTGGAAGGCCTGATCGCCACGGTATTCGGCATCCAGGAGTACGTTCCCAACGTGTTCACGGAAAGGGATACAACATACCAGTTTAGCCAAGAGGTGCGCCTGGCCTCGTCAGGGTCGTCGCGATTTCAATGGCTCGTTGGCGGTTTCTATAGCAATCTCAAGCAGCTCTATGATACCTATAACGCTGCCCCCGGCTTTGCCCCGCTATCGTTGGGCGGCGCGGCCGCCAATTCGGATGGAATCCTATTTCAGTCCGACGACCCGTATTTCATTAAGCAATTTGCGGTCTTTGGCGAGATTTCTTACGCGCTTTCCGATGCCTGGAAAGCAACTGTCGGATTGCGGCATTACGACTTTCATGTCAACGCTGGAGAGTACCAGAGTGGCGTGTTTGCCAGCGGTAACACACAACCCATTGTGGCGGCCTTTGGCGCTTCATTTACCGGAACCGTACCCAAGTTCAATTTGGAATATCAGCCAACGAAGGATCTGACGGTATACGCCACCGCGGCCAAGGGCTTTCGACCCGGTGCTGCGAATGCTCCAATTCCAACCAACATTGGCTGCGCGGTGACTAATGCGAGTTACAGTCCGGATTCCATTTGGAATTATGAAATCGGTGAGAAGGCGCAGCTGGTAGATCGACGTCTGAGCATCAACAGTGACTTCTTCTACATTAAGTGGTCGGGAGTTCAGCAACAGATCACGCAAGCATGCGGCTATGGCGTGAACGCCAACGCGGGTGACGCTCGTTCGTATGGACCGGAGTTGGAAATCAGCGCGCGTTTGACGGATCGCTGGTCCCTGAGTGCTGCGGGTACCTATACCAATTCAGAAATAACGCGCGTGAATCCAGCCATCGCTGCCGCCGACCCCGCTTTGGTCCCAGGGTTACCTATTCTCAATATTCCAAAATATACGGCTAACGCGGCGCTGACCTATGTCCATCCCCTCACCGCCGACTATGACTTCACCGCCAGGTTGGCGGACTCCTATGTGGGCAGCTCTACAGATGTCGCATTTAGCTATCAGGAGCTGTCCGCTTACGACATTGTGAACCTGCGACTTGGGGCCGTAAGCAGAGGGCTCGCCGGCTATCTCTTTGTCGACAATTTGACAAACGAGAGAGCAGCCCTGAGCGTGAACACGACGTCGTTGTCGTGGGTCAGTCCATCAACCACACGTGTGTCCACCAACCAGCCGCGAACAATCGGAATCGAAGGCAGTTACCGATTTTGAATTATTGCCCACAAACTCCGACGTCACGCACGAAGCCAATGGGCCGACTTACGCTTTCATCAGATTCTACGCAGTCAAAATGTCGAAGGACGTCTTACCGGTGGCGGCATATTGAGTCATGAGTGTCGGACCAAGGTGGCTGGCAGCCGCCCCTGGCCGTGTAGCTTTTGAGCGCGAGGCGCGCGGGCATTGAGGAAGGTCTCCGGCAAGAAAACGCTCACGGGAAGCTCCAGCGCAGTTGGCAGTCGAGTCGGCTACGGCATTGCCTCTTTGCAGGTTGGAGTGATGATATCGCTCCTTACCATCGGTCCTCTCGCTCTTGCGATGATGCCGGTGCTGATGATCGGTCTCTCGGAACGGTTCCACTGGAGCGAGGCTAAGTCCGGTCTTATAGCCACGATCGAGCTGGGCGCCCTTGCACTTGCATCGATCAGCGGCCTTTTGTGGCAAAGGCGCTGGAACTGGCGTTGGCTAGCGATTGTAGCCACGCTTGTGATCGTCGTGGCCAACTTGGCCGCGACCCAAGTATCAGGATTTGCTGGCCTCTCCTGCGCGCGCTTGGTCGCCGGTGGCGGATCCGGAATACTTGTGGCGCTATATTTTGCCTTTCTCCCGGGTACTCGTAGCCCTGATCGCATCGGGTCGATCGCCACTTTCGCTCAGGTGATTACGCAGGTGGGGGGTTATTACGCCTCGTCCTGGCTTCTTCAATGGTGGGGTCTGAGCGGGTTGTACGTACTCATCGCCATAGTCGCGACACTATTGCTACCCTTTGTAAAGTGGATTCCCACTGGGCCAGGGCCCTTAGAGGAGCCCCCGCCCGATCGCGGGAATGACCCCAAACGGACCATTGGCAATAGGCTTCCCGGAATCGCCGGACTGCTAGCCAATGCCTTTTTGTTTGCTGCTCTGACTGGGGTATATGCTTTCTTTGGTGAATTCGGCCAGGACCTTGCGCGACTGAGTGACGAGCACACGGTCCATGCAATTGCGCTCGCCGCCGCGCTTGCGTTGTTAGGGCCCGTGGCCAGCTACCTGATCAGCAGGCGATTTGGATTTCTCTGGCCAATATTGGGATCCGCTGTTGGAGTGATGGTGGTATTTGCTTTGCTTGCTCACGGCGGGTACGGCTATGTTGGATTCTTAGTGCTTATCTCTTTGCTGCTGATTCTCTGGAATTTCGCTCAACCCTACAGTTGGGCGATTATGGTTGTAGTTGATGAGCGACTCACTGTTGCCGTGCCAGGCGCCCAATTCGCAGGCATTGCGGTTGGCCCGGCAATTATAGGACTCGCGATTCAGAGGACAGGAATCGGCGGGGGCGCTTGGCTTGCACTGAGCATGATGATTGCCTACCTCTTACTGATCATGCCGCTTTGCGCATTGAGCCGAGGCGTCGCACGCACCACGACACGTGAAGCCGGATAGCATTTCCGATGGGTGTCGAGGTTCTTTGAGAGCGGCTTACCATTCAAGCAAAACCCCTTGAGAGAGCAATGACAATGAAGCGCTGTGCCTCGATTCGGAGTCGCTTAACCCGGCGTAACGTACTTTCGTACGGCCTGTGCGCTGGAGTTGCTTGCTTCGCAGGAACTCAGCCGCGGCAGCTATTCGCCGCGAGTAGCGATCAGTTTCCCGTCGTCGGGACAACCAGTGGCAGGGTGCGGGGAAGAATTTCTGAAGACGGCGTTGGGGTGTTCAAAGGCCTACATTATGGTGCGGACACCGGCGGGGAAAATCGCTTTCTTCCTCCTAAGCCGCCCGCACCATGGAAGGGGGTCCGAGATGCCCTAACTCTCGGGAGCCCCTGTCCGCAAATTAACGCACATCTGTATGAATTTTGGCAGGATCCGCAGGTTCCTAGCGAGGACTGCTTGGTTCTCAACATCTGGGCTCCGGGATTTATGAAGCAACATTCGTCACTGCCAGTAATGGTCTACTTTCACGGCGGTGGCTTCGTCGGAGAGTCAGCGGGCTCTCCAGCATATGATGGTTATGACCTTGCCTATACGGGGAATGTCATAGTCGTCTCGGTCAATCATCGACTGAACATTTTCGGTTACACATACCTAGGCGAACGTACGGACGGGCGCTTTGCAAGCTCTGGCAACGTCGCGCAACTTGATCTCGTTGCCGCGCTTGAGTGGGTGCGGGATAACATCGAGCGCTTTGGTGGCAATCGTAGCAACATAACTATCTTTGGAGAGTCGGGCGGCGGCGGTAAGGTAAGCACGATTATTGCGATGCCTTCCGCGATGGATCTATTCCATAAGGCTATCGTCCAAAGTGGATCATTCTTAAACGTGGGTGATATCGGTGATGCTACTCATACAGCCCATCGCATTTATGAGCTTTGTGGCATCAAGCGGGGGGACGCCACGGGGCTACAACGCGTGCCCGCTGAGAAGTTGCTTGCTGCCTACCAAAAGATCGCTAAGGAGGGCGCTCGCTCCCGGGCGTTCGGACCCGTCCTTGATGGGATTGTAATTCCACAGCAGACCTGGACACCGCACGCACCAGAGAAGGCAGCACGCATTCCTATGATGATCGGCAATACGCTGCAGGAGACCGCGTTTTTCTGCAGCGACAGGCTGGAGCGTTCAATTCCCGACGACGAAGCGTTGGCGTCCGAGATTGGTCAGTGCACCGTCATGGCAGATTTAGCGGTGGACAAGTATCGGCAGCTGGTGAGTGTTTATCGGCGCGAAATGCCGAATCTTTCCAATGCGGAGCTCTTGGTAAGGATCGGGACAGATGTCGGAATGTGGCGGAACGCTATCCTCCAAGCGACTCGCAAAATCGAGGCGGGGGGTCCCCCAGTTTTCGTCTATGAGTTCGCTTGGAAAACCCCAAGTTTCGGCGGCTCATGGGCGCCGCACGGGATTGACCTACCGTTCGTCTTTGGACATCCCGATTACCCGAAGGCTTGGGATGACGCTGACTCGCCGGCCTTACGAGCAGCAGCGGATATGCAGAATGCGCGCTATCAGCTCTCATCACAAACAATGAAGGCATGGGCTGCATTTGCCCGCTCAGGGGATCCCTCGACCCCGGAATTGCAGTGGCCTGCGTACAACCTTAGCTCGCGTACCACAATGATCTTCGACCGCCAGAGCGGCAGCGTGAATGACCCCCGTTCAAGTGTTCGGGACGCCATTCTCCAGATCTAAGGCGATTCCTGGAAGGCGTCTGAATTGTATGTACGTCTATGAGACCACCTATCAACGGCATCAAGGCATACGAAACGGGCATCATAGCGCTCGGCTCCGACGGAGACTTTCTTTCCAATCAACTCAAGCGCGCTGTGTTGAGCCGATCGCCTTGGTGGCGCTGCTGCAATCATCAGCCGCGTTAACCTAGTCTGGAGAGTGAGCATCCGACGCCCGCCGGCGCGTGAGCGCTGCGGGTTCCCGGATGCCCCTCGCCGAACCCGGCGTGCGCCTTTCGATACGCACCGGGCTCTCCCTCGATGTTCACGCATAGGCGGGACCGGGATCAGCACCCACGGGGTAGCGCCGAACACGGATCGCGGCGAGCGGCACGGGAACCGTGTCGCTGTCGCGCCAGTGCAGGGCACGTTGTCGTGGGCGGTGGTAACCGTACTGCTTCGCCAGATCTCGCATCCGAGTGGTGGGGTGCTTCTTACGGAGCCATCGCAGGATGGTCCAGCAGACATAGTGGTCCAGGGCGGCAAAGACGCGCTTTGCACCCCAGGCATGTCGGTAGAAGTTCCCCCAGCCACTCAGAACGGGATTGAGCAGCCGCAGTCGGTTTTCCAGGGTCTCGGTGATCGTGCTGCGATCAAAGATCAGGGCAACGCGCCGTCGCAGGCGATTGGAGCGATCCATCGGGATCACCAGCCGGGGCACGAGCCGCCGATAGGTCGGATGAGCTCGTACCCGTAAGTGATGGCCGAGGAAACGCATCGTGCGCGTCACGGCTGTGACGGGCGTCTTTTCCGGGGATAACGTGAGTCCCAGGTGGGACTCCAGCATGGCCCCCAGATTCGACTTCTCCTGCTCAGCGATTGCACGAGTTTTCTCGCAGTCAGGATCCGCCGAAGCCACCAGGATGATGAAGTCATCGGCGTAGCGGATGGGCATGAAGACGGTGCGTCCGTGCCGCTTGTCACCGGCGCGATTCGTACACGCTCGCTGGGCGATCGCTTTCGGGTCAGTAAGAGGCTGCACTGGGCGCCCGCGTTTGCCGCTTGCCGGCAGACCCGCGCGTGGCCAGACATGCCGCTCATACCGTTCATCGATCAGACTCAGCGCGACATTGGCGAGCAGGGGAGAGAGGATCCCACCCTGCGGGGTGCCGCTGTCGCTGCGTAAGAACTGCGATTCGGACAAGACACCGGACTTCAAGAACGCCATGATCAACCGATTGAGCTTGCCGTCGCCGATGCGACGACGCACTCGCGCCATCAGTCCATGATGGTCGATGTGATCGAAGCAGCCCTTGATATCCGCTTCAATGGCCCAACCAGCGGTTTATTATCCGTACAGAGGCTTCCGACGCTGAATTCAACATACGTGTCAATCAACACGCCCGATTCACCGTGACATCTGTGGTAGCCTTTCCGAGAGAGTTCGCACTATCTTTCCAGGCATTTCACGCCGCTCGGCTTTTGCAGCTCGTTGTTCCAACCTCAACGAGGTTCGCGGCGCCCTTACTGACTCGGCCTGACCCGAGCCGTGAGAAGTCCTTAGCTTCCCGGTCCTCCTCGCGCCTCACGGCGCACACTTCGCATAATAGCCACAATGTCGGATCGAATCGGCGATATTGGCGGAGCGTCAATCTGGCTCCAATTCGGGCGATGAAGAGTAGTCACCCTGTGGTTAGTTGGGTTCCGAGGTCGAGTTACTCAACTCG
>Ga0181537_10001585_pt1 | contig 20727 bp, 23 predicted proteins | sample PEATcosm2014_Bin_39_FD_119765 | JGI IMG/M metagenome (GOLD analysis project Ga0181537, IMG submission 119765) | Peatland microbial communities from MTU Mesocosm Facility, Houghton, MI, USA - PEATcosm2014_Bin23_10_metaG | ecosystem: Environmental > Terrestrial > Soil > Wetlands > Peat | place... | reverse complement strand
TCCCGTATTGCTCCGTGTGCGGCAGCCGCGACCTGACGGAGGCGCGGGCCTTTAACCTGATGTTCCTGACTTACGTCGGCGCCACGCAGGACGAGTCCTCGAAGACCTACCTGCGGCCGGAGACGGCGCAGGCGATCTTCGTCCAGTTCAAAAATGTGCTAGAGGTTGCGCGCAAGAAACTCCCCTTTGGCATCGCGCAGATCGGCAAGGCGTTCCGCAATGAAGTCACGCCGCGCAATTTTATCTTCCGCACGCGCGAATTCGAGCAGATGGAGATGGAATTTTTCTGTCCGCCGGAAGAGGGGTTAAAGTGGTACGAATTCTGGGTTGCCGAACGCCTGCGTTGGTGGGAAGCACAGGGAGTGAAAAAGGAAAATTTGTTCCGCCACGTCATTCCCGACAATGAGCGCGCGTTTTATTCGCAGGCAACCTCCGACATCGAATATAAATATCCCTTCACCGCGCCCGAATTCGGCGAACTTGAGGGCGTCGCCTATCGCACCGATTATGATCTTAAGCAGCATCAGGAACATAGCCGCGTCAGCATGGACTATTTCGATCAGGAAAACGGCCGGCGCTATGTGCCGCATGTGATCGAGCCGGCTTCGGGTCTCACGCGCGGTGTTTTGGTTTTGCTGTGCGAAGCCTATCAATATGACGAAAGCCGCGCCTCGCCCGAATGGCTGAAGATCAAGCCGAGCCTCGCGCCCGTGAAGCTCGGCATTTTCCCGCTGGTGAACAAGGATGGCATGCCGGACGTCGCCGAAAAACTTTATCTCGATCTGCGCCGCGATTTCACCTGCCAATATGACGCCAAGCAAAGCATCGGCAAGCGCTACGCGCGCATGGACGAATGTGGCACGCCCTTCTGCATCACCGTCGACGGCGAAACTTTGAAAGATAACGCTGTCACTGTCCGCGATCGTGATACGGCGCAGCAGGAGCGGGTGGGGTTGAATAGGGTGAGAGATTATTTGGTGGGGAAGCTTAGGGAGTAATCCTTAGCTTATCAAATTAACTAGGTTCTGATGCCCTGCGTTCAATGCGGGCACGCACCGTATCAACCGGCCGTTCTAAATTAACCTCGAAAATTTCACCGGATCCTATATCTATATATTGTTCAATAGGTTTAACCTCTATTGAATAATCGGCCTCTCGGCCAACAAGTACGGACCTTTGAATTGCTTGGATGACTTTTCCAACTGAATCATCTTCAGCAATTATTTCCAGTTTTACTCTGGGAAGAAACTCAGGTCTATAATCGGATCCGAAGAACAGTGCAGGCCCTTTAATGCCCGGCGTGTAATCCTTGGCCTCCAGTACATCAATATCTTTAACCCCCGTAACGGCATCGATTTGGGTTACGGCTTCATCCAATTTAAACGGCTTTATAACGGCCTCAATTTTTTTCATATTTATCTCCTCGAAATCAATACTTCGCATTGTTATCTTGCGTCACCGTGCGACTTGTCAAGCGCCCCTTTGCTTGCGATATAAGTCCATTAACCAAGAGGCGGAAATATGACCACCAAATGGGTCTACGCATTCGGCAACGGCCGCGCAGATGGCAAAGCCGAGCTGCGTAATCTGCTCGGCGGCAAGGGCGCGGGTCTGGCCGAAATGAGCAATCTCGGATTGCCGGTGCCGCCGGGATTCACGATTACGACCGATGTCTGCACTTATTATTATGCTAATAAAAATTCCTATCCGAATGATTTGAAAACGCAGGTTGAAACCGCACTGGCGCAAATCGAAAAGACTGTCGGCTGCAAATTTGGCGATGCAAAAAATCCGCTTTTGGTTTCGGTGCGTTCAGGCGCGCGCGCCTCGATGCCCGGCATGATGGATACCGTCCTCAATCTCGGCCTCAACAAAGAAACGGTCGAAGGGCTGAAAGTGATCAGTGGCGATGCGCGTTTTGCCTATGACAGCTATCGCCGCTTTATCCAGATGTACGGCAATGTGGTGCTGAATATCGCGCCGCATAAATTCGAGGATGTGCTCGATGATATCAAGCGCGGCCACGCCTATACGCAGGATACGCAAATGAAAACCGAAGACTGGCAGGAAGTAATCGAAGGCTATCTCGCGCTTGTGCAAAAAAATAACGGCAAACCGTTTCCGCAGGATGTGAAGGAGCAATTATGGGGTGCGATCGGCGCCGTGTTTGGCAGCTGGATGAACCAGCGCGCGATCACCTACCGCAAGCTCAACGATATTCCCGACGATTGGGGTACGGCGGTGAATGTGCAGGCGATGGTGTTTGGCAATCGCGGTGAAGATTGCTGCACCGGCGTGGCTTTCACGCGCAATCCTTCCACCGGCGAGAATGCGTTTTACGGTGAATATCTTGTGAATGCGCAAGGCGAGGATGTCGTCGCCGGCATTCGCACGCCGCAGCATCTGACGATCAAAGGCAAGCAGGAGCAGGGATCGAAACTTCCTGCGATGGAAGAGGTGATGCCGGATGTTTTCAAGCAGCTCAACGATGTGCGGCTTAAGTTAGAGGCGCATTACCGTGACATGCAGGATATCGAGTTTACCGTGCAGCAGGGCAAGCTCTATATGTTACAAACCCGCACCGGCAAACGCACGGCCGCGGCCGCGCTCAAAATCGCGGTCGATCTTGTGAAAGAAGGTGTGATCGACAAAAAGCAGGCGGTGAAGCGCATCGATCCCTCCTCGCTCGATCAGCTTTTGCATCCCACGCTCGATCCGAAAGCGAAGAAGGACATCATCGCCAAGGGATTACCCGCTTCGCCCGGCGCGGCCTCAGGCAAGGTTGTCTTTAACGCCGACGAAGCCGAAGTACTGGCCGCGCAGGGGCAGAATGTCATTCTCTGCCGCATTGAGACCAGCCCCGAAGATATTCACGGCATGAACGCGGCGCGTGGGATCATCACCAGCCGCGGCGGCATGACGAGCCACGCCGCAGTCGTAGCCAGAGGCATGGGCCGCGCTTGCGTGGCGGGAGCCGGCGATCTTTTGATTGATTATGCGAAAAAGCAGACGAGCGTGAAAAATGTCATCGTCAAGGAAGGCGATATCGTCACGATCGACGGCGGAACGGGCGAGATCATGCTGGGTGCCGTGCCGACCGTGCATCCGGAATTGTCCGGTGATTTCGGAACGGTGATGGGCTGGGCCGACGGCATGCGCCGCATGCGCGTGCGCGCTAACGCCGAAACGCCGGTTGATGCGAAAGCTGCGCGCAAATTCGGCGCCGAAGGCATCGGCCTTTGTCGCACCGAACATATGTTTTTCGATGCCACGCGCATTACGGCGGTGCGTGAGATGATCATCGCCGAGGATGAAAAAGGCCGCCGCGCGGCGCTGGCGAAGCTCGAGCCGATGCAGAAACAGGATTTCGTCGAACTTTTCGCGATCATGGAAGGTTTGCCGGTGACGATCCGTTTGCTCGATCCGCCTTTGCATGAATTTTTGCCGAAGACGGATGCGGATATGACGGAGGTCGCCAAGAGTGCCGGCCTCGATGTCGAAAAAGTCCGGCATCGCGCGCAGCAACTGCATGAAAGCAACCCGATGCTGGGACATCGCGGCTGCCGGCTCGGCATTTCGTACCCTGAAATTTACGAGATGCAAGTGCGCGCGATTTTTGCCGCGGCGGCCGAACTCTCGAAGCAAGGCAAAAATGTAATGCCGGAGATTATGATTCCGCTCATCGCCACCAAAAAAGAATTCGATATTCTGAAAGCGATAGTCGATCGCGTCGCGGCGGATGTGATGAAGCAAACCGGCACGTCGCTCAAATATCTCACCGGCACGATGATTGAGCTGCCGCGCGCGGCCTTGTGTGCGGGCGAGATCGCGGAAAGTGCGCAATTCTTCAGCTTCGGCACCAACGATCTGACGCAAACCACCTTTGGCTTGAGCCGCGACGATGCCGGCAGCTTTCTGCCCGATTATTACCGCGCACATATTTTCGAGCATGATCCCTTTGCCACGCTCGATCAGGAAGGGGTTGGTGAATTGATCAAGATCGCCTGTGAGCGCGGGCGCAAGACACGCGTCGATCTTAAGCTTGGCATTTGCGGCGAACATGGCGGCGATCCGAATTCGGTGAAATTCTGCCATCGCGCGGGGCTCGATTACGTTTCCTGCTCGCCTTATCGTGTGCCGATCGCGCGCCTTGCCGCCGCGCAGGCTTCGGTCGAAGATCAAAAGGATATCGAAGCGCGAAGAAACGCGGCGTGACGAGGCGATCTTGATCTGGTACCCGCTTATCCTTCTCGTTATTTTCGCGCTGTTCCTGTCCCACGAATATTACAATTTCAAAACCGGCGTGCCGACGCTGGCGTCTTTCCCGTCCGCGCGGCGTAAGATCATTGAAATGCTGCAAAAAGATTTTGCCGCGCGCACGGCATCAAGTCGCCCCTATACTATCCTCGATCTCGGTTCCGGCAGTGGGCAGTTGAGCTGGCGCATCGCCCGCGCCTTGCCCAATGCGCGTGTCATCGGCATCGAGATATCCTTTATTCCATGGCTGCGCTCGGTTTTGCGGCAGAAGATTTTCGGTCCCAAAAATCTCGAATACCAGCGTGCCGATTTCTGGACCTTCGATTGCGCCGGCATTGATGCGGTCGTGACCTATCTTACCGAAAACATTATCACGCGCGTGGGCGAGAAGCTGCGCAAGGAGTTGAAACCCGGCGCGCTGATCGTCGCCAACGACACGGCCTTGCGCGGCGATTGGCGGCCGGTGGAAGCGCTGCCAACCGGCTTTCTCAAGATGCAGGTCTTCGTCTATCGCCAACCCTGAGAATGTTAGCGAATTTTTAACCCTGTTTTTCAACTGGCTGGAAAAAAACGAAAAACAGGCTGGCGTTTTTTCGACCGATTGCCTCTTTGCGCGCGGCATGAAAAATCTTTTTTCGCGAGGTACGCACGGCTTTATTGCCGACCGAAAAAACGTGATGCGATTTCCGGTGGATAGGCCCGCAGAAATCGTCAACAGTTTTTTAACCAGAAGCCCGCGCAACCAATTCACGCGTTGTTGACGGTGCCGGCCGTATGATAAACTTTATCTAAAATGAGATGGAATATGGTTGGGATGGGGAGATCATGATGGCTATATTACCGAATGGTGGAGCGGCGACCCCAACGGGACCTTCCCCTGGCGCGCCAGGGATGAAAAACAAGGGCGTCCCCACGCTTAATCAGCTCCTGAGTGATATCGATAACGGCGACGTCAATGATGTCGATGAAAGCGTCCTGAATAGTTTTTCGGCCGGCGACCGGGCGGCGATCCAGAAGGCTCTCGCCTTGCGCGATCAGGCGCGCCACGCCGAAGCCGAACTGGATGACGACGACGAATCGCAAGAACCGCGCGAAGACGAATTCAAGCGATTGGCGTTATTCGAAGGCGCCGCGGCGGGCGCGGATGCTTCCAATGCAGGCTCAAGCGCGCCAAAATCGGGAAAATGGTCGCGCACGCGCACCTTATTGGGATTGGGGCTGTTATGGCGCGGCACGCGCGGTCTTCGTGCCGCCGCCGAATCTGAACAAATCGCTGTGCGATCCGGAGAGATCGCCGAAGAAGTCGCGCTTGCCAACCGTGATGTCAAAACCGTCATGACGGCTCTGGATACGGAGAAAACGCTCGCCAAAACCGCTCGCGTGACGGAGCTGGCTGAGACCGGCAGGGTTGTCACCGAGGTCGCCGAAGTATCCCGGCTCGGTCGGCTCGTGAAAGGTTTCGGTCCGGTCGGAACGGCACTGTCCCTTTTCCTGCTTCCGGGGCTGGTCTATGCGGCCGTCGAGAAAACCGCGCCCAAAGGCGAAGATGCGGCGCGCACGGATGCCATAGCCCGTAACGCAGCTGTTCGCGTCGGCCTGGTCGATAAGGATGCCCAGCGGGATTGGCTGCAAGGTAATCGCGGCAAGGCTGTTGTTGAGGAAGCCGGTAGAACCGTCTCCGATGTTTGGGGCTTCATCAAGCGCGTTTGCCAGGATCCCAAAGCCGCTTTTGCCGAGGCCAAAAAAACGGTCGAAGATGTAAGCGCCGTCGCGCAGGAGGCGGTAAAGAATCCCGAAGCTCTCGCCGCCGGCGTACGCGCCATCGGCGAAGCCGGCATGGATTCGAACATTGTGCAAGGAGTTCGCAATGCCGCCACGGCCGAAAATCCGGTGCAAGCGCGCGGCGCCGCTTTAAATGCCCTGCGCGCGGCGCAAAGCAATCAAACCGTCTTGCAATCGGCCGAGAGTGCGGCCAATTCATGGACTCCATCCGGTAATCTACCGCCGGTTTCAGCGAGCCCAAATGCGCATCGTTATGCGGACCTGCTTCCGGGCGACATACCTCCGCTACCCACGGCTTTGGACAAGCGCGCAACTGGCGACGCGGCGCATGATCATCTTCTCGTGCCGCATGCTGATGACGCCCCCGAGGTATAATCCGCGTTTAGCCGTCTTTCGTTCCATCCATCCATGTGGGTTTTGAAACGGTCAAGCGGCTTGCGCCGCAGATCAGCGCCGCGTTATCCCGCATTGCCGCTTCTGTCGCGTCGATGGTGAGAAGGGCCAGGCCGAGATTACCACAACCGCTGCGCATATCGCCGATCTCGCCATCGCCAGATTTAATGACCGCGCCGAAAGCCGGTGCCGCACCTTCGATCGTCACCGGAAACAAGCGTTTTTTGGCGAGGCCGCGGTAGCGCATGCGCGCGGTCAGTTCCTGACCGACATAGCAGCCCTTGCTCCAGCTGATGCCATTGAGGAAATCGACATTGCCCTCCACCAGCGTCGATTTTTCCACGATCATATCGCGGCTGCCGTCCATCACGCCAAGCGCGAGGCGGTGACGGTCGTAAACGGAAAAATCGCCGCATTCGAAGGCGCCGGCGTCTTTTTTGACGATCGCGCGCATGCCGAGTGCAGGTAGACGAGGGTCAGAGAAAATAATCTGGTTTCCGGTTTTCGGTTTTTGATTCTGAATTGCCCATACCGCAAACTCTTCCCGCGCATCTTCCAGCGTTATCTTCGCCCTTAACGTGTAGGCCTTGAGGCGTGTGAGCAAATCATCCATGCGCGCGGCTTCACAATCGATCAGGAATTCATCACTGTCTTCGATAATGAAAAGATCGTGCAGAAATTTTCCCTGCGGCGTGAGCAGAGCGGCGTAAATCGCGCGTTCCTTCGTGCAAAGCTCGATATCGTTGCTGATAAGGCCTTGCAGGAACGCGCGCCGGTCCGCGCCCCCGAGTCGAAGAATGCCGCGATTCGCGAGCTGGCATGAAAAAAAACCGGTCATGGTGCGCTTTCTGAAGGCAAGCGGCGTGCTGCTTGCGGGCGATTTTAAACTTTCGTTAACCCACCTCCTTTAGCATTTTTCATGGCGGGGATGAATATGAAAGCAGGCCTTTATGAAAACCCTACCTTTTATTCTGTTGGCGCTCGCGGCCTTGGCTTTGGCGGGCTGCAACGGCACTGAAGTTGCTGCCATGGGCGCTACGGCCGGCATTTTCTACACCAAGCCTGATCCACTGCCACCAGCCGATACCGCCGACCAGATCGCGCAGCATGAAAGTTGGTGCTACGAGACAATGGGTTATGCGGAATGCTACGCGCATGCGCAAAATGTCGAGCCCAACCGGCTGATCAATGTCGATCCGCAAAGCCGCTATCCGCTAACCGCACACGATTATTGGGATATCGTTTATAACGACAAATAACGTACCCTTGCGAAGGATGCAGAGGCCGCTATAGTCGGGCCCAGCGCATTTCGCCAAGGGTTTTTCATGCTCGATATCGCTCACTTTTTCGCCGGCACGGCGCTGGCGCAAACACCCGCTGCACCAGCCGATATGCCCGGTTCGACCGGCTCGATCGGCATGAGTTTTTTGCCGCTGCTCCTCATCTTCGTTGTGTTCTATGTGCTGTTGATCCGCCCGCAGCAAAAGAAGCTCGACGAGCAGACGAAAATGATCAAGGCGCTCAAGCGCGGCGATCGCGTCATCACGGCCGGCGGCGTTTACGGGAAAATCGTCAAGCTCGAAGGCGACGATATCCTCGTCCTCGAGATTGCCGACGGCGTGCAGGTAAAAGTCGTGCGCACTACCGTCAGCGCGCTCGCCGCCAAGACCGAGCCGGCGAAGAGCGATGACGCGGTGGGCGACGCGGCAAAGAAAGATTAGGCCTCCATGGTCTATCTCGAACGCTGGAAAGTCATCCTTATCATCGTGGTCTGTGTGTTGGGTGTCCTTTATGCCGCGCCCAACATGCTGGGCCGCGCGCGCGCTGCGTGGCTGGCCGATCATACGCCCGGGTTTTTCCCCAACCAGACGGTCAATCTTGGGCTCGATCTGCGCGGCGGTTCCTATCTGCTTTTGGAAGTGGCCGTCGACAGCGTGATCGATGAGCGCATGCAGGGGATGATCGACCAAACGCGCACCGAATTGCGCGGCGCCAAGATCGGCTATACCGATCTCGGCCTTGCCAACGGCGCGGTGCATTTCAAACTTACCGATCCCGCGCAGGCCGATAAGGCGAAAAGCATCTTGCGCGAGATGGACAGCGATCTCGATATCGGCGCCAGCGACGGCAATTTCACGCTGCGCATGAGCGACGCCAAGATCGCCGAGCGCAAGCGCGCCGCGATGGATCAATCGATCGAAATCGTGCGCCGCCGTATCGACGAGACCGGCACGCGCGAACCCTCCATCCAGCGCCAGGGCGACAACCGCATCATCGTCGAACTGCCGGGCGTGGATGATCCCGAGCGCATAAAAAATCTGATCGGCCAGACCGCGAAGCTTACTTTCCAGTTGGTCGATGAAACGGCCAGCGCGGCGCAGATGTCCTCGCCCGGGGGCGCTTTGCCGCCCGGCACCGAGCTTTTGCCGACCACCGACAATCCCGGCCAATCTTTCGTGGTCGACAAGCGCATCATGGTTTCGGGCGATACTTTGGTCGATGCGCAGCCTACGTTTCAGGATGGCCAGCCGGTCGTGAGTTTCCGTTTCGATTCCGTCGGCGGAAGGCGGTTTGGCGAAGCGACGCGCACCAATGTCGGGCATCTGTTCGCCATTGTGCTGGATAACAAGATTATCAGCGCGCCCGTGATCCGCGAGCCGATTTTGGGTGGCAGCGGCGTCATCTCCGGCCATTTCACCACGCAATCAGCGCAGGATCTTGCGCTGCTTCTGCGTGCGGGCGCCTTGCCGGCCCCGATTAAAATTCTGGAAGAACGTACGGTCGGCCCCGGGTTAGGGGCGGATTCGATCAAGGCCGGTGCCACGGCCAGCCTCATCGGTTTGGCCCTCGTCGTGGTGTTTTTCATCGCGGCCTACGGTTTGTTCGGTATTTTTGCTACCATCGCGCTTTTGTTTAACATCGCGATGTTGTTCGCCGTGCTGTCGATCTTGCAGGCGACACTAACCTTGCCCGGTATCGCCGGCATTGTGCTGACGATCGCGACGGCGCTGGACGCCAACGTGCTGATTTTCGAGCGCATCCGGGAAGAACAGCGCCTCGGCCGCTCGCCGGTCGCGGCTATCGATGCGGGTTATAGTAGAGCATTATCAGCCATCATCGACGCCAACATGACGACGCTGATCGCCGCGATTTTGCTTTTCATCTTCGGCTCTGGTCCTGTGAAAGGCTTCGCCGTGACGCTTTCTATCGGCATCTTGACGTCGATCTTCTCGGCGGTGATGACGGCCCGGCTGATCGTGGTGTGGTGGTTGCGAACGGTAAGGCCAAAAGAAGTGCCGATTTAATCGCCGAGTGAAATTATCAGCTTGAGTGCTTCCCGCACTGCCTGCATCCGCACATCGTCCCGGTCGCCTTTAAATAAACATTTGTAATGAAATGCCGCGCCCGCGCGTGTCGCGAGGCCGATATAGACCAATCCTACGGGCTTCGCCGGCGTGCCGCCACCGGGCCCGGCGATGCCGGTGGCCGAGACGGCGATATCAGTCTTCGAATGTGCGAGTGTGCCTTGCGCCATCGCTTCCGCCACTTCGGCGCTGACGGCACCATGACGCTCAATCGCTTCCGGCGCCACGCCGAGCATATCGATTTTCGCCTGATTGCTGTAAGTCACGAAGCCGCGTTCGAACACATCCGACGCGCCGGCGATGTCCGTGAGAGCTCCGGCAATCAAGCCGCCGGTGCAGGATTCAGCTGTTGCGATCGTTTGCTTTTTTGCCGCGCAGTTTTCAATCAATTTGCGCGCAAGGTCGTGAATGTCGGGCGGGAACATGAAGCCTCCGCCATTACCCTAGCAGAAACGCGATACTCATCGTCAATCCGCCGATCGCCGCCGCGGCCGGGATCGTCAGAACCCAGGCCCAGGCGATGTTGCCGGCCACGCTCCAGCGTACCGCTTTTAGCCGCCGTGCGGCGCCGACGCCGATGATGGCGCCCGTCACCGTATGCGTGGTCGAAACTGGCAGATGCAGCATCGTCGCCAGCAGGATCGAAAAAGCCGCCGCGGTTTCGGCACAGAAGCCGCTGGCGGGATTAAGACGCGTCAGTCGCCGTCCCATCGTGTTGACGATGCGCCAGCCTCCCGCCAGCGTGCCGAGCGCCATGGTGCCGTAGGAAATCCACAAAACCCATTCCGGAATCTCGAAATGCCTGGTAAGGCCCCCGGCGACCAGCGCGCTGGCGATGATGCCGGCGGTTTTCTGCGCGTCATTGCTGCCATGCATAAGGCTCAGAAATGCCGATGAAAAAAGTTGCAAACGCCCGAACCAGAATTTGCTTTTTGACGCACGCGTTTTAGGAAAAAAGAAGAGCACAAATTTCATCAATATTTCCGCCAGCACGAGGCCAAGCACGGGGGCCAGAACGATGAAAAGAAGCGTTCCACTCCAGCCGGAGAGGATAATGGAATCATAGGCCGCACCCCAGCCGCGCTGCCAGACGTTATTGGCCGCCGCCGCACCCGCGTAGCTGCCGAGCAGCGCGTGCGAGGAGCTGGTCGGCAAGCCGAGCCACCAGGTGATCAAGCCCCACGCGATCGCACCGAGCAAGCCCGCGAAAATGACGGTCGGCGTCACGGTGTCGAGCGCGATCATGCCGCTGCCGACCATGTGGGCCACGCCGGTGCCGAACAGAAAGAGCGCGATGAAATTGAAAGACGCCGCCCACAATACCGCTTGCGTTGGCTTCAGCACCCGCGTCGCCACGATGGTGGCGATCGTATTGGCGGCATCGTGAAAACCGTTGACGAAATCGAATCCCACAGCTGCCGCGATGACGAAACCGGTCATGAGCAGGGGCGATATCGTCATGTCTTAGCCGCTCGCGCAAGACGGCATGGTTTTGGCGCGCCTCCAGATTTGGCTTTCGCCGAGAAAAGGCAAAAACAAATAACCGCGCAGGCGAAGGGTGTTCTCATCGACCAAAGTCATTTCCGCGCTGTAAAGGCCGCCGTCATGAGGATTGTATATGGTGCCGTCGATAAAATGATTTTTCTGATCCGGATCGGACGCGAAGCCGTTCATGAATTGCATATGGCAGAGGGGACGTTGGCGCAGGGCTGGATCGGGATTGTTGTCATCGCGCGAGGTCGGGCCTTCCTCATCGCTGATCCACTGAAAACGGCCGCAGATTTGATCGCCGCAGGAGTACAGTTCGACTCCACCCCTGCGGTTCTCGGTGTACCAGAACCCCTGGATGGATTTGGGCGGATTTGCCACATGGTTTTTCGTTGGTGCACTGGTAGCGCTTGCCGCCAGAAAGATTATGCCTAGGAGTGTGGCAAAAAAGACCGATTTTTTTTGTTTCATACGGAACCCATTCACGAAAAAACAGCAGGTTGAGGATGATTGTTTAACTTAAAGTGAAACATGAAAGTCTGGCAAGTTTCGTTGCGAATCAAGGGATTTCGATGTTAGCCAATGGGTTCTCGCATATCCCTACGCCGTCCGGCGATTATAAGGGGAAACTTTCGAAGGAGTGTTTGAATGATGAGCGACAAGACCTTGTATTGGGCATCCGTAACATTGGGCGCTTTGGCGCTGCTTTTACTGGTTGCAAACGTATGTCTGATCAGTGGCAACCGCAGCATGCAAGACCAACTTAGCCTGCGCCAGACCACGATCAACAACAGCGTCACCCTTAATCAGTTGAATCAGGGGCTCGTTCAGGCGCTCGCGCAAGCGGCTGTCAATGACGACGATAAGGAAGCCCGCGATCTGCTGGCATCCCAGGGCATTACCATCAAGCCTAAGGGCGAAACCAAAACCGATAAAAAGTAAGGAGTGACGAACATGTTCAGCTTACCCAATGGCAAAGTGACGATTGGTCAGGTTCTTTTTCCGGTCAGTCTTGTCGCCTTCGTGCTTTTTATTATGCTGGCGTTTCAGATGACGCAAATTATGCGTGATCGCGAGGCCATGCATCAAGCCAAAGCCCAGCAGGACAAGCCGATCGAGGACGCCCAAAAGGTTCAGACCCAGCTCAGTGCGCTCGCGCTCGGCACCAAAAAACTGGCCGACAAGGGCGATAAGGATGCCAAAGGCATTATTGACCGCATGTCCAAGCTCGGCATTACGGTCAATGAAAACGCGCCGGTCGCGCCAGCCGCGGGTGCCTTGCCTGGCGCTGCGCCATCGGCTATGCCGGCCATGGCCGCGCCGCAAAGCGCACCGCCTGCGCCGTAAGCTCGATAAGACTTTCCACGTAGAAGACAAATGCCGGACCTCGTGTCCGGCATTTTGCTTTGGCCGATTGCGCGGCGCGAAGCGCTCTGGCACTCTAGACAAGCCGGGAGGCTTTCATGACCGCCGACGCCAAAACCGAAAAGCATTTCTACGTCAATTGGGAAGAATTGCATCGCAACGCGCGGGCTCTCGCCTGGCGCGTGGGCGATCGCGGACCTTGGAAGGGTATCGTGGCGGTGATGCGTAGCGGCCTGGTGCCGGCGGCCCTCGTCGCGCGCGAGCTTGAAATCTACATCATCGAGACGGTCGGTTTCGCCGGTCATCGCCGCCGCGAGGATCCGCAACGCAAGGGGGAGATCCGCATCGCCAAGCCGCCGGGCGGCGACGTCGGCGACGGGGCGGGCTGGCTCGTCATCGACGATCTCGCCGATACCGGCCGCACGCTTGAGGTTTTGCGTAAGCTGATGCCGAAGGCGCATTTCGCCGCCCTCTACGCCAAGCCGCAAGGCAAGCCGCAGGTCGATACTTTCATCACCGAAGTGAGCCAGGACACCTGGATCTATTTTCCATGGGATACCGAACTGCAATTCATGCAAGGTGGCGGCGCGGCAACGCCGCAACGGCGCAGCGGCGATCAGCCGGCGTAAGTGGACAAAATCGTTCGCAACTCCTGCGAAATCTCTACCGGCTGGCGCGATTGTTCCTCGATCAGCACCGAAACCGTCTCCGCATAGGCGATGCCGGTTTTTTCATGAAAGACGGCACTGGCCATGCGCATCGAGGTGCGGCCGAAACCGGTCACGCGCGTGCCGATGCGCAGATGCGCCGGCATGTGCAATTCGTGTCGGTAATCGATGGCGATGCGCGCCAACACGAAAAGCTGCTGGCGATGCGGCCAATCGGGCGTGACTTCGGTAAACAGCACCGCGCGCGCATTTTCGAAATATTCGCCGATCGCATTGTTGTTGACGTGCCCGAGCGCGTCCAGATCGGAAAAGCGCACATAATCCTCCGCCCAATGCTTGTAGCGGGCGGCATCAAAGCATTCGGCGTCAGTGAGTGCGGGCATTTGCGCGGCGGGCATGATTCCTTGTATAGCAATTGTGCCTATGAGGCAACGCGAGACGAGGTGACGCAATCATGCGCGGTTATTTTAGTATTGGCGTCGAAGGCATCAGCAAGGGATTCAATCTCGGCAATCTCGTTCGCACGGCGCATGCGTTCGGCGCCAACTCCTTTTTCACCATCGACGCGGCCGTGAACTATGCAGACGTGAAATCCTCCGACACCTCGCACGCCGATATCCATTTGCCGTTTTACGCCTATAAAAATCTGGACGAATTCACGCTGCCGAAAGATTGTTCTCTGGTCGGCGTCGAATTGTTGGATGGCGCAAGCGATCTGCCCAGCTTCCGCCACCCGATGCGCGCGGCTTACGTGCTGGGGCCGGAAAAGGGGAGTCTCTCGCCGGCACTTGTCGCGCGCTGCGATCATCTGGTGAAAATTCCGACCAAATTCTGTGTCAATGTCGGCGTTGCCGGCGCGCTTGTGATCTATGACCGCATGATCAGTCTTGGTAGTTTTGCTGAACGGCCGGTGCGGGTGGGCGGCAAGGCTTCAGCCTGAATCTATTTGGGCGGTGGCCGTTCCAGCGCCGCGCGATCCCAACGCGCAAGATCGGCGGCAGTTTCATAAGTGCTTTGCAGAAATTGCAGGAGCGTGTCATCCGGATCGGCCGCCTGCCGCACGGCCTCATAAGGCAAAATAAATTCGCCGAGCACGGCATGATAAGATGCCGACGCGGGCCGCACTTTTGCCTGCGCGAAACCCTCCGGCGCCGGATAGGCGTAGGAATAAAATGCCGGTGCCGCATAGCGCGCGTCGCCCGGCCAAAAGCCGCAGCTGCTAACCTCGTGCGAATAGGCTTCGCGCATCACCCAATTGCCGGTATGGGGCGCGGCCCCTGTAAAATCCGGCGCGCGGCGGCCCGAAAAACGCGTGACCGCCAGATCGAAACTGCCCCAAAAAAAATGCACCGGGCTGACTTTGCCTAAAAAACGCCCGCGGAATTTTTTCATGACCCGGTCGCTTTGCACCAGCGCGCGCCAGAAGCGGTTGGCGTATTCCTTGTCATAGGCCGCGTGCGTACGATCCTGATCGAACGGTATCGCGCCCTCGATCTCGACCGGCATCGCCCAGATTTTTACCGTCACGTCGAGCGCCGCCAACCGCGCCACGAATTCGCGATAGAAATCCGCGACCGAGCGCGGCGCCAATTCCATAATCTCGCTGCGCCCGTCGCTGCAGGCGATGATGAGTTTATGATCGATAAAATCAAAATCGATCTGGATCGTACGCACACCGCCGCACGGCATCGGCGAGGTGGTGAGCCCGCGCGCCGTCACGTAAAGCGTCACGTTCCACCAATGATTGATAGGCGGTGCCAAGGCAAGACGTACCTTGCCGACGATCTGCGTCCATAATTGCAGCGTGTCGCGCGTTGCTTGCCACGCGGCCAACGGCAATTCCGGCCAATCGGCAGACGTCGCGGTGGAATGAGACGCGGGAGATACAAAATCCCCCGCGCTCTTTCTTTCGGCGAATGCCACCATCAAGCCACGCTTTTTTGCGTCGTCGCGGCGGTATCCATATCGACCTTGCCGAGTTTGGCGAAGGACAGCAGATCGAGATTGATTTTGTCCTTCAGCGTCGAGCACATGCCGTGCGGCGCGCCCTTGACGATCTTCAACTGCGCGTTTTTGATCAGCTTGGCGGACAGCATGGCAGAATCGGCGATGGGAACGATCTGATCGTCCTCGCCATGCAGGATGAGCGTCGGCACGTCGAACTTTTTCAAATCTTCAGTGAAATCCGTCTCCGAGAAGGCCTTGACGCAATCGTAAACCGCCTTTATGCCCGCCATCATGCCCTGCAGCCAGAAAGAATCCCGCAAACCTTGCGAGACTTTGGCACCCGGCCGGTTGGCGCCGTAAAACGGCATGCTGAGGTCTTTCCAGAACTGCGAACGGTCGGCCTGCACCGCCGCGCGGATTTGATCGAACGCCTCCATCGGCGTGCCACTCGGATTGGCCAGCGTCTTCAGCATCAGCGGCGGTACCGCGCTGATCAAGACGGCCTTGGCGACGCGCGTCGTGCCGTGACGGCCGATATAGCGCGCAACCTCGCCGCCGCCGGTCGAATGGCCGACATGGATCGCGTCTTTCAGATCGAGTTTTTTGACCAGCGCCGCGAGATCGTCAGCGTAGGTATCCATGTCGTTGCCATTCCAGGGCTGGCTCGAGCGGCCGTGCCCGCGCCGGTCATGCGCGATGCAGCGGAAACCTTGCGCCGCCAGAAACAGCATCTGGTCTTCCCATGCGTCGGCGCTCAACGGCCAGCCGTGACTGAAAACGATCGGCTGACCCGATCCCCAATCCTTGTAATAAATTTCGGTACCGTCGGTTGTGGTGATCGTCGCCATGATAGCCTCCTCTTGAGTTGGATGAAGGTGGGATCGTCTGCGGGAAAGAGAGAGTGCGCTTGAGCTATGCACGAGGCCGCGAAAGGATTGTTACGATAGCATAATTATCGTGCGGGGTCATGAGGGAAAATGTTGTTGGGAAACAGGGGGGCGCTATCGGTAACCTGTCCGCCTTCGCTAAAGCTACGGCGGGCACCAGCTTTTCTAAGCTCGGTTTCGTTTCGTTAAGAAAAACTAGGTGGTGGACCTGATCGGGATCGAACCGACGACCTCCTCATTGCGAACGAGGCGCTCTCCCAGCTGAGCTACAGGCCCAAAATCCAGTCCGGCAACGTGACCGGCTGCGGCCATTATTTAGACCATATCGCTCGCAATTTCCAGCCGCCCTTTTCCGGCTAATGCGCGGGCGGTTTCGGCGATACCGCCGGGCACGGATAGGGATAGGCGCGGGCCAGCGCCACGGCCAGAAGCGAAGAGGCGCGCGCGTCGCGATCCTTCGGATGATTGCCGCAATAGCGGTCCCATATTTCCTTGATGTCATTGAGCGGCGTCCCTGGCGGCAGGCAATAAACCGGCACGGTTATTTTTTGTTCGGCCTCGCCGTCATAGGCAGTAATGATGCCGCGGATATAGCCGAGGCAAAAAATCTGGTCTTCCGTGCTGCCCAAACAGGTGTCGCACAGATAGCCGGCCGTATCGTCCGGCTGCATCGCCGAAGCCGGACCGGCCAGCATGAGCCCGATCGCCAGAAATATCGCCGCACGCATGATCATCGGCGCGAAAAGTAAAGCAATCGGGGCCGGAGTCAAATGACCTTCCAAGAGCTAAAAACCCGAGAGTCGGCAAGGTGTTAAGCCTTAATCTTTTTGAAAGATCAAAGCCTTACCATAGGGCGAAATAATGCCCTTTTTGCGCGCCGGTTCATGCTTAAGCGTTTGACCATCCATCAGTTTGTCATCATCGACAAACTCAGCCTCGATTTTCAACCGGGTCTCACCGTCCTCACCGGCGAAACCGGCGCGGGTAAATCCATTCTCATGGATGCGATGGGACTCATTCTCGGTAATCCGCCAGAGCGGGAATCAATCCGCGAAGGCTCGCCGGAATCCCTGATCGAGGCCGCTTTTGCGCCGCCCGCCGCGCATCCTTTATGGGCCTTCCTCGCCGCGCATGAATTGCCGGCCAATCCGGTCGCGGATCTGATCATCCGCCGCACCTTCTCGCGCGCCGGCAAGGACGAGATTCTGGTCAATGACCGTATGGTCGGGCTCGAGCTGCTCAAGGAAATCGGCGCCTATCTGGTCGAAATTCATGGCCAGTTCGCCAATCATAATTTGCTCGAACGGCAATTGGCGCTGCTCGATGCCTTCGGCGCCTATCCGCCGGAAGTCCTCGGCAATGTTGCGCAAGCTTGGCGCGACATGCGGCGCCTCACGCGCGAGCTTGAGGAAGAACGCGCCTTCATCGGTCAGTCCGCGCACGAGCAGGGCCCGATCGAGCGTAATCTCAGGGAACTTAAAAATCTGGGTATGCGCAAAGGTCTTTATGAGGACACCGTCGCCGAGCATGTGCGGCTGCTGAACGTCAAGGGCGCCAACGAAGTTTTCCAATCCGTTCACTCCCTTCTAGTCGCCAGCAACGGTGTCGATCAGGCGCTGGCGAAATGCAACAACATTGTCGGCCGCCAGAAAGGCCTCGACGACAACGCGCTGGAGAAGCTGTCTGAATATCTTGCCGCCGCGCTTGAAAAGACGCGCGAAGCCGTGGATGAGATGAATCGGCTGATGCCGAAATACGAAATCAACACCGCGCCCATCGCCGCACTCGAAAAAGCACTCGAGACCCTGCGGCGCATCGCCATCGAACGCAAGGTCGAGCCAGAGGGTCTTTACGATGTTTACGAGCAGCTCACGACGAAGCTGGAACGCATCCGCAACGCGCGTTATCTCATCGCAAAATTGACCAACGATCTGGATAAAACCAAGGCCGCCTATATGGAACATGCCCACAGGTTGACCGAGGAGCGCATCAAGGCCGCCAAAAAATTAAGCCAGGCGATCACCGCCGAAATGCCACCCTTGCGTCTCACGCATGGCCAGTTTCAGGCCGACGTGTCGGAAAAAGTCCATAACGAATGGAGCGAGCTCGGCTTTAATGACGTCCATTTCACCGCGCGCATGAATCCCGGCATGCCGTTCAGCCCCATCGCCGCGACGGCCTCAGGCGGTGAATTGGCGCGGTTGATCCTCGCGCTCAAGGTCGTGCTGCAGAAGGTGCAAACGATCCCGACGCTTGTGTTCGACGAAATCGATACCGGCATCGATGGCGCGGCCGCGGCCGCTGTCGGCGAACGCATAGCCAGGCTTGCCGCGACCACGCAGGTGCTGGTCATTACACATAGCCCGCAGGTGGCCTCGCGCGCCGATCATCATCTGCATGTCAGCAAGAAAACCGACGAGGTGACGACCCAATCCACCGTCATCAGCCTGCCGATGCCCGAACGGATCGAGGAAATCTCGCGCATGCTGTCGGGCGATGCGATCACGCCCGAATCCCGCGCTGCCGCCGAAAGCCTGATCATTGAGGCCAAGCGCGCCGCCGAATCCCGTTCGGAATCGCGGCCCTTCGCGCGCTAGCTTCTGAATAGCGCGAAATAGATCACGTAAATCCAGCTCAGCCAGCCGTCGATCAGCATCCATAAAATGGATTTGTTGAGGCTCCAGGACAGGATCATCGCCGCCACGGCGCCGTAGCCGATTCCGTATTTGATCACCCATGATCCGTAATAACCAAATCCGCGTTGCACAATAAAGCTCATATGCTCCTCCTGTTGCTACCGTTTTGACATTAGGCCGAATTTCTTGCCGCGCGCCTCAAATCCGAAACCGGCGACAAGCGCCAGCAGCAACGCCACCGTTCCCGCCACCAGCGCCAGCGCCAGGGCGTAATTCCCACCATGGGTGGCGGCGATGCCAGCCTGCAGGGTCGCGTTGTACGACGCGAAAAGATTGCCGAGCTGGTAAACGAATCCCGGAAAAGTTCCGCGCATATCGTCGGGCGATATCTCATTTAAATGAACCGGCACGACGCCCCACGCGCCTTGCACGAAAAACTGGACCATGAAAGCGCCAAGCGCGAGCAAGGCCGGCGTTGCCGCCAGCGTCCATAGCGGAATAACCGGCAGCGCCAGCAACGCCGCAAGCGCGATCGCGCGGCGGCGGCCGATCCGGTTCGACAAAAGCCCAAAACAAAGCCCACCGGTAATCGCGCCGATATTATAAATAATCGAGATCATGCCAACCATATGCGTCGATAATTTACGCTGCTGCTCGAGAAAGGTCGGATAAATATCTTGCGTGCCGTGGCTGAGAAAATTAAAGCAGGTCATCATCAGCACCGCCCACAAAAAAAGTCCACAATGCTGCTTGATTTGTTTCGCCAAATCGAAACGCTGGCGGGCGTGGCGGCGGGCGACAAAAACCGGCGATTCATCCACATTGCGGCGGATATACAAAACCAAAAACGCCGGCAGAATGCCGATCATCATCATTCCACGCCAGCCGATATACGAAAACAACGCGTAAAAAGCGATCGAGGCCAACAGATAGCCGGAGGGATAACCGGCTTGCAGAATGCCGGAAACGAGGCCGCGCTTTTCAGGTGGAATCGATTCCATTGTGAGCGACGCGCCCACCCCCCATTCGCCGCCCATCGCCATGCCATAAAGCGCGCGAAGGATAATCAAAACCGTCAGCGACGGCGCAAAACCCGAAAGACCGGCGAGCAGGGAGTAGAGCAACACATTGGTCATCAGTACCGGCCGGCGCCCATACCGGTCGGCGATCATGCCGAAAACCAAAGCACCCAGGGGCCGCATGGCGAGCGTCAACGTAATCGCCAGCGTGACGGCTTTCACATCCGTGCCGAATTCGGCCGCGATGTCCTTCAGCACGAACACGAGAACGAAAAAATCGAACGCGTCCAGCGTCCAACCCAGATAACTGGCGACGATTGTATGGCGCTGGCCGGAGGTTAGGCCGCGAAAGCCGGAAAAAACGAACATCGCCTCTGATCGCAAGAAACCACCAGCCCTGCAAGGATCGAGTCGGAAAGCCGCCGGATCTCTCGGCCATCTTATCGGCTCTTGACCTTTTTCTTCATGGTTTCCACGGCATCCAGCGCGGCGAGAAGGGCCTTGCTCGGCGTGCGGCCGGGCAGCGGATCGCTTTGGCTCGGAACAGAAACAGTCCAGCGGGAATCATCGCTTTGTACCGGTAACGTTTTCAACAGTCCTGCTTTTGTCATAATCTCCTCCTTCATTATATATAGGCGGAACAGTTCGGCGATATAATGGCATCCTCGCAATAGATATGCCACAAAGCGCCGCGCATTAGCCGCTTGCCAGCACCGCGCCGTTGACGGCTCGAGTTGCAATCCGCGAGGCAACACGCCATTGTCCGGCTCATTCTGTTCTTCCTGTTCTTCGTGAGGACGGTCGTATGTTTCCGGCATGGCATTTTGGGCGTTTCGATCCTTATCGCCTTCTGCGCCCGCTCTTTTTCCGGCTCGATCCGGAGGAGGCGCATACGATCGCGCTCATGCTACTCAAGAAAG
>Ga0181537_10001584_pt1 | contig 20730 bp, 18 predicted proteins | sample PEATcosm2014_Bin_39_FD_119765 | JGI IMG/M metagenome (GOLD analysis project Ga0181537, IMG submission 119765) | Peatland microbial communities from MTU Mesocosm Facility, Houghton, MI, USA - PEATcosm2014_Bin23_10_metaG | ecosystem: Environmental > Terrestrial > Soil > Wetlands > Peat | place... | reverse complement strand
CATCGCGGTGTGCGAATCGTGACCGCAGGCGTGCATGCGGCCGGGGATCTCGCTGGCGAAATCGAGGCCGGTCTCCTCCGGCATCGGCAACGCATCCATGTCGCCGCGCAGCAGGATCGTGCGGCCGCTCTGCGACCCGGCTTTGGTGCCGGTCAGCGAGACGATCAGGCCGGACGTCGACTTGCCGCGGGCGATCTCGACATCGAGGCCGCGCAACCCGTCGAGCACCGCCTCGGTGGTGAGCGGAAGATCAAGGCCGAGCTCGGGCTTGGCGTGGATGCGTCGACGCAGCGAGACCGCCGCCGGCAATAGCTCTTTCGCCTCGCCCAGAAATCTCGACAGATCGGCCATCGGTCCCTCACCATGCGCAGCGCGCGTGCGTTGCGATACTCTAACCTCGATTTGCTCAGGTTGACAAAATTCGGCGCGAGCCAGAGACGGCGGCCCGACTAGCTGCTCTTCACATGGCGCGGCCGCTCGGTTCGCCGCTGTTCCACGGTCCGCGGCGCCGGTCGTTCAGCCGAACGAGCAGTCGCGGCCGCCGCGGCGTGAACATGCGCGGCGCGCTCCTGCGGCCGGCGCGGGGCGGAGATTTTTTGTTCCGGCTCGTGAGCGGCGCCCGCCGAATGCCGCAGCGGCACGGCTGCCGCGCGATTATTGACCGCGACCGCGTAGGATTTCCGCTTGGAAGAAGCCGTTCCTTTCGCAGCTTGAGCGGTCATTCGCCCGTGCGTCGACTCCTCGGTTGTTGTTGGTCGTTCCGCCAGCTGCGGCGCTGAGCGCTGCCTTTCAGGCTCCGCGACCGGATGTGAAGGCGGCGGCGGTGCGCGCTCCGCGGCCGCTAACGCCGCGACTTCCGCCGCGGCAGCGCTTGGCGCCGGCGAAATTGGCGGCGGCGGTGCGGCGCGCGCCATCGCGGGTGGGGGTGGGGTCGGTGCGGTCTCCGCCGCGAGCACCGGCGGCGGACTCGGAGCAACTGGAGCCGGAGCAACCGGGGATGGAGCGATCGGGCTCGCGACAATTGGAGAGGCTGGCGGTGCGGGCGGCAAGGGGCTCGAAGCGGCGAAAGGCTGTGCGACGGAGTTTACCGCGTTGGTCACGACAGTAGCCGCGGCGGCCGGCACCGCGGCCACCGCAGTCACCACCGCGCCGGTCGGATTTCCCGCGTAGCTTCCCAATTGGAAGCCCCCGTAATCATTTTTGGCTTCGTTCGCATCGTGGTTGAACGAGAGGTGTGCGAACTTCGCGCCGGCCGCGGCCTGCCGGATGTTCCAGCCGCTATAGCCCGACGTGCCTTCCCACGCGGTCGACCCGGATAGCCAAGCGTATTGCGCGAGGCCCGCTCCCTTGAGCGTCGCGCACACCGCGCCGGAGCCGTAAACCCCAATTCTGTATTCCGGCCGGCCACCGCCCGCCGCGGCGAGGCCGGCATAGACCCCGCGGAAATACTGCTCGACCTGGTAAAGAGCAGAATCCCGTGCGTTAAAGTCGACGGCAAAATAGATCGCGCTGCCCGGCGGCTGGCCGACAGTCCTTGCTTGTCGTTCCGCGCTGAGCGCGTCGTTGTAACCGGTCGCGTAGGTGAAATAGGCCGGATCGCTCGAATGCCACTCCCAGACCGTGACGATCTTCAGACCGAGCGCCGAAAGCCGCTGAGCTTCCGTCGGTGAAAGAGGCGGCCAGCGCGACGCCGGGTCGCGATAGTAACGGGCGACAAAGCTGATCCGGCCGCCTTGCAGCTCGGCGAGATTGTCGCTGGCGTCGGTCGGCAGGTCGATGCCCAGCGCCGGCCCGACGCTGGGCGTCGCCTGCGCGATCGGCGGCGGGACGGGCTGGCTTCCGCACCCGGCCAGTACCAATGGCACAAGCAGCAATGCCAGCTTCGCAAACCTCAACGATCGTGCTCCCCCGCCCCCCGGCGCAAAGGCCTCGAACGAATATTTAACCGTTATCGCGGCGGCTGACCATCGCCAAATATTAGCGATTACCTGACGTGCTTTCGGCGAATTCTATGCCACCTGCGGTGCATCGCGCTGGCTCTGGATACGCCGGGTTCGCGATCGGCGCGGCTTGACAAAATAGCGCCGAAAGCGCGCCATTCTTCCAGCCACAGAGCCATGAGAAGGAGGTGCCGATGATGCGCTCCTGGATCCATTTCACCCGCGGCCGTTTTGTCCGCCAGGCACGGGTCGGACTCGGCGAATTGCGCGAAGAACATCTGAGCCGCCAAGGCTTTGCTGGGCCGGTAGCGATGATCTATCGCACCAGCGGACCGAACGAGGTCGTGCGCGTCGAGGGCGAATACCGCAGGCGCGAGATCGACAGCGCCGATGTCCTCTCCAGCGACGCCACGGACCCGCGCGGGTCGTGGCAGGTGTTGCTGTCGAACGATGACGTCGCGGTGGCGATCAGCCGCCGGCGCGAGGCGATGCCCTATTGCTTTCGCAATCTCGATGGCGACCTCCTGTATTTTGTGCATCGCGGCACGGGAATGTTCGCGACCGAATTCGGCCCGATCCGCTATGAGCCGGGCGATTACGTATTTCTGCCAAAATCGACGACCTACCGGCACATGCCCGATGCCGGCGATTCCCTGTTGATGGTCGTCGAGGCACCGCAGCCGATCCGCCTCACCGAGCACGAGCAGGTCGGACGACACACGCCGATCGACCCGACAATGCTCGACGTCCCCGATATCGTCGATTACGGCTGGCCGGAGGAAAGCGAATACGAGGTGCGGATCAAGGCCGGCGGCGGCGAGACCTCGATCTTTTATCGCAACGACCCGCTCAACGTGGTCGGCTGGAAGGGCGATCTGTTTCCATACAAATTCAACATCAAAAGCATCCTGCCGATCATGTCGAACCGCATCCACCTCGCGCCGTCGTCCTGGGCGACGTTCGAGGCGGCGGGTTTTGTCGTGGTCAGCTTTGTACCGCAGATCGCTGTAGCCGATCTTGAGGCCGAGGAGTTGCCGAGCTATCACCGCAATATCGACATGGACGAGGTGATCCTCAGCCATGCCACCGAGGATCCCGGCGGGCGCCGGCCCGGCGGCTTTATCTTCACCCCGCAAGGCATCCTGCATGGCGCCAACGAGGATGCCCGAGCCGCGTTCAACGCGAAGCGCAAGCCCGGGGACATGCGGAAATGGACCGGGGTCGGCGTCGACACCTACCGGCCGCTCAAGTTGTCCGGGGTCTTTGCCAAGATGACGAGCTAATTTTTCGCCTCCCGGCGAAAGCCGGGGTCCACCTAGGGATTTTTTGAGCGGCAGAGAAGTGGGTTCCGGCTTTCGCCGGGAAGCGAAGCAGATTGAGGAGCGAGCCATGAAGCTGATGTGGTTCCATTTGATGCCGTATACCGAGTTGCCGGATGATTTCCGCGAGAAACATCCGTCGGTGTGGGTCGATATTCATTCGACCTTGTTCGACCCGCGACGCGCGCATCACATGTACAACGACTTTATGGACGAGCTCGAATTCGCCGCCGAATGCGGGTTTGACGCGGTTTGCGTCAATGAGCACCACTCCAACGGGTACGGGCTGATGCCGTCGCCCAACCTGATCGCCTCGTCCCTGGCGCGGCGCACGACCGATACCGCGATCTGCGTGATGGGCAACAGCCTCGCGCTCTACAACCCGCCGACGCGCGTCGCCGAAGAATTCGCGATGATCGATTGCATCTCGGGCGGGCGGCTGATCGCCGGATTTCCGGTCGGCACGCCGATGGATACGTGCTTCGCCTATGGCCAGAACCCGTCAATGCTGCGCGAGCGCTATCTCGAAGCGCACGACCTGATCATGAGAGCGTGGCAGGAGCCGGAGACGTTTGCCTTTAACGGCCGGTTCAACCAGCAGCGCTATGTCAACATCTGGCCCCGGCCGATCCAGCGGCCGCACCCGCCGGTGTGGATCCCCGGCGGAGGCTCGGTCGAGACGTGGCAGTGGTGCGCGAAGATGGACTACGTCTACGCCTACCTGTCGTATTTTGGCTACAAGGACGGGCAGGCGACGATGACCGGGTTCTGGGACGAGATGAAGCGGCTCGGCAAGGACATGAACCCCTACCGCGCCGGTTTCCTCCAATTTGTCGGGGTTGCCGAGAGCCGCGAGCAGGCGATGGAATTGTACGCCGAGCCCGCCGAGTATTTCTATGGAAGATGCCTGCGCGTCGATCCGAAATGGGCGATGCCGCCCGGCTATATCACCGAAGCGACGCAGCGCGCCGGCATCGAAGGCCAGATCGGCCGCGCCGCCAGCCTCAATGCCCGCCAGGCCGCGCGCGCGACGACCGACATGAAGGACATCGTCGATCGCGGCTATGTCATCGTCGGCTCACCCGATGAGATCGTCGAGCAGCTCACCGAGGTCGCGACCAGCCTCAATGTCGGGCATTTGATGATGCTGCTGCAATTCGGCAACATGGGCAAAGACTTAGCGAAGTACAACACCAAGCTCTTCGCCGAAAAGGTGCTGCCGCGGCTGAGCCACATCCATTCGGAATGGGAAGACCATTGGTGGCCGGCGCCGATGGCGGCGTCCGAGCGAGCGGAACTGCCGGCTTTCGCAGCACAGCACGCAGCCGAGTAGTGGCGGCAGGCGCTGCCTGCCGCCGAGATCAAAACGTCTTGTTTATCGTGAGCAGAACAGCGTGCGTCATCAAATTGCCGGAGGGGTTGACGATCGCCGATCCGGTGGTGACCTTGCCATTGACGCCGTTCGGGTTGGTAAACGGGCCAAAAAACGATGCGTCTTGCGGGGTCGTGACCCCGAAAACGTAACTTACATCGAGGAACCAGGTCGGCGCGAAAAAGTAAGTTCCGCCAACCATGACAGCGCCGCCATACACCCAGCCGGAATTCGAGAAATTTTGCGGCGCGCCGGTAATATTCTGGAGGGCGCCGTTGATCGTCGCGTAGCCGATGATCCCATTCACTTTGGTTTCGGTATTCGAAAGTGAGGGGCCTGCCCCGGCATAGACAAAGCCATCGTCGAACGCGCGGCCGATCAGCGGCGCCAGTATCAGCTGGTGGTTGATCGTCGTCTGGAAAGAGTTGATCCCGGCATAGCCGGTAAAAGGAACCGGAGTCGGGTTGCTGGTCAGCGTGTATGCGCCGACCTGTGGGAGAACCGCGTTCTGCAACGTCGATGTCGCGCCCAAATAATTGTAAGAAAATTTGGCGCCCCATAGCCAGTTGCTATTATCGAAATGCTTGAAATACCCGAGTTGGGTCGACGGAGCGAAAGTCGAGCGCGACGGCATGGAAAGATAGGCCGGCCCTGCCGCTGATCCGGTTTGGACCAATGACCCGTCGCTGGCATAAACGTCGGAATATCCGATGCCGTAGACGGTCTGACTGCCAAAGACCGCTCTGTCGTAGCCACCGCCCAGACCGACATAAAAAGCGGCGTCGGGCACCGCGGAGGTGGTTGCTGCAACAGGCGGGGATGCCTCAGCCTGCGCTCGGGCAGGAACCGTGCCGACCCACAACACCGCACCAATACATCCCGCAGCAAGACAACCGAAATAGCCGCCAAATACTACCCTGCTCCCCATCCCCCTACTCCTCCGATTCGCAGCGCCTTTTTGCTGATGTTCTTTCTTGAGATCGTGGGGGAACTCACTCAATTCAGACTAAGACGTTTGGATACAGCCCAAACGACGACAGCAGCGAGCGATGTAGTTCTGGAAACAAATTGTACCTTAACGCGCAGGCAAGCGCTCTTAAATCGCCGGTTTGGGGAACAAAGACCGCTTCGAGCAAACGCAATTGTGCACTGCAAAAATCGCCGAACGGATCGTAAGCTGACCTAACTATATGTCCCGAGGGCGATCGCGAGGTCGCTGGCGTAAATCCCGACCGGGGAGTGGGGCAAGTGAGTTTGCTGTCTTGGGATCGGCCCGCGTTATCGGCACGGCGCTTGCTCCGGCGCGAGCGTGCAGCGCAGCAAATTGAGCCCATGGCCGCGACCGTAGCCGCCGCCCCGCCCGCGGCGCTGAGCCCGCTCAGAATGACGATCGTCGGCGCGCTGTTGATCGCGGTCGGGCCGATGTCGATGAGCCTCTACTCACCGGCGATGACCTTGCTGGTGACCGCGCTTCACACCACCGAACAGGCGGTTCGGGCAACCGTCACGGTCTATCTGTTTGGCTTTTCCGTCGCGCAATTGATTTGCGGGCCGCTGTCGGACCGTTTTGGCCGGCGGCCGATCCTGATCGGCTGCCTCTCGCTTTATGTGCTCGGGTCGATCGGCAGCGCCGCCGCCGATTCGGTGACGACACTGATCCTCGGGCGCCTCGTTCAAGGGGTCGGCGCTTGCGGCGGCGTCGCGCTGTCGCGGGTCATGGTGGTCGACCGGTTTGCCGGCAACGGCGCGGCGCGCATCATTTCGCTGATGAGCCTCATCCTCAGCATCGCCCCGGCGGCGGCGCCGGTCATCGGCGGAACGCTGATCACCGTGACGAGCTGGCGCGTGCTGTTCCTGATCCTGGCTGTGTACGGCGCGGTGCTGCTGGGGCTGGTCTGGCGGTTTCCCGAGACCAACGAGCAGCGCGATCCGCGCGCGACCAAGCTGCGTTCGCTGGCGGTCAACTACGCGAAATTGATCACCTCGCGCGCGTTTATCGGCCAGGTCGTGCTGACCGCGCTGGGGGTTGGCGGGTTTTACGCATCGCAGACTTTGGCGCCGTTTGTGCTGATGGGCCGGCTTGGGCTGTCGAGCCCGGTCTTCGGGCTAATGACCGCGATATTGATGGTGTTTTACCTGATCGGCTCGCTGGCGACGAACCGGCTGCTGCGGTTTTTCGCGATGGGCCGGCTGGTGCTCGCGGGCTCGCTGATGTTGCTCGCCGCGGCGCTATCCCTGGCGATCGGCCTCAGGTTTATCGGCCTCGGCGTCGTCGAGATCATCGCGCCGATGTGCCTGTGGATGCTCGGCTTTGCGTTTATCATGCCGGGCGTCACGACCACCGCGCTGGCGCTCTTTCCGCGCAACGCCGGTTCCGCCTCGGCGCTGATGGGCGCCCTACAGATGGGGATGGGCTTTGTCGGCGCGATGCTCTGCTCGCTCTTCGGCGATGCCGTTACCGCTTTCGCGACCGTTCCGCCAGCGATGGGCGTGCTCGCCGTCGCGGCCTATCTCACCGCCAATTGGAAGCGGTTTTAAGGTCCAGCGGAACACGTTCGCGGGGAAAACCGCTTCGACCCGGGTCACCCCTTTCAGCAGGATGATCGACCCATCATGCAGTGTGATCTGCGTATCTTGCCCGCTATTGACGAGGCTCGCCCAGGCGAGTTGTCGATAATCGGGGATCCCTGAGTGCCCATTTTTGCGGATGGGCTTTTCCGCTTCATTAACCATAGACGAGCATACCTCGCCCGCGTGCGTGATCGCAACGCGCAGGGTGATTCAATCTGTTTCGATACGTTACGACTTTATGACAACGGCCTTACGTTGCAGAATCAGCCGTTGCGAGCGCGGGATCGATCAATGATACCAGCGTCGCGGAACGCCTCGATTTCGGCATCGCTGTAGCCGAGTTCGTCGCGCAGCACCGCCCTCGTGTGCTGGCCAAAAGTGGGCGGCGCAGTGACCGGCGGCTGCGGCGCGCCGGGAAATTTGATCGGCCGGCCGGCTACCTGGATCGGCCCGATCGTCGCGTGATCGACCGTGGCGACCATCTCGCGGGCGACCGCCTGCGGATGAGACAGCGCCGCGGTGACGCCAAGCACCGGGGCGTGCGGCACATCGGCCGCGGCCAGGCGTTCTTCCCACTCGGCGACGGTGCGCGTGCGGGTCACATCGGCGATCGCGGCGTCGAGTTCGTCGCGATGCTCGCGCCGCCCGGCGGGGTTCGCCAGACGCGGATCGGCGGCGAGGTCGGGCCGCTCCAGGGCTCCGCAGAGCTTGCCCCAGAAACTATCCGAGAGCACCGCGATGATGATCGACCCATCCGATGCCGGAAAACTGCCATAAGGCACGATATTCGGATGACTCGACCCCATCGGCGGCGGATCCTCGCCGGTGATGAAGGCGAGTTGGGCAAAATAGCCAAGCATACCGATCAACCCGTCATAAAGGCTGATATCGATGAGCCTGCCGCGGCCGGTTCGCGTGCGCTCGTGCAGCGCGGCGAGGATCGCCATCGGCCCGAACACGCCGCCGACCATGTCGCCGAGCGGGATACCGAGCTTGACCGGCAGGTGGTTGCGCTCGCCGTTGATGCTGAGCGCGCCCGACAACGCCTGGGTCACGATGTCGAAAGACGGCTTGTCGCGCATCGGCCCGGTGAGGCCAAACCCGCTGATCGCGCAATATATCAGGCGCGGGTTGATCGCCGACAATGCGGCATAGCCGAGGCCCAGCCGGTCCATCACGCCGGGGCGGTAATTCTCGACCAGGATGTCGGCCTGGGCGACGAGACGGCGCAAGATTTCCTTGCCGGCTTCCTGTTGCAGGTCGACGACGAGGCTTTTCTTGTTGCGGTTGACGCCGAGGAAATAATGGCTCTCGCCACCGATAAAGGGCGGGAAATGCCGGGTCTCGTCACCGAGACCCGGCGGCTCGATCTTCAACACCTCGGCGCCGAGATCGCCGAGGCTTTGCGTCGCGAACGGACCGGCCAGCACGCGCGTCAGATCGATGACCTTGATCCCGCCGAGCGGCCCGGCCCAATTGGCGTCGTGGTCGATGTCGTTCACGTTCATTCCCATCCGTCATTGCGAGCGAAGCGAAGCAATCTCGTTCCGTTGGAAATTTCTCCGATCGAGATTGCTTCGTCGCCTGACGGCTCCTCGCAATGACAGAGCTTACTTCGCGGCGGTGACCATGATTTCGATCAGGATCTCCGGCCGGGCCATGTCAGCGCGCACGCAGGCGCGGCACGGCGGGTTCGCCGGATCGACCCAGTCGTTCCACACCGCGTTCATCTGCGAGAACAAGGCCATGTCCTTGATCCACAGATTGGCGGTCAAGAGCTTCGACTTATCGGTGCCGGCCTCCTTCAGGTAATTGTCGATCTTGTCGAGGATCTGCTTGGTCTGTCCGGCTACGTCCTGGCTCGGGTCGGAGGCGGTGAGGCCAGCGAGATAAACCATATCGCCATTGATGACGGCACGGCTCATGCGCGGGCCGGGCGGGTGAGTGATTTCGATGCGGCGGATGGCCATGATGTTCCCTTTGCTGGTGAATTGCCGGCGCAGTGTGGCGCGCCGCTGGCGCGAAGGGAAGAAATTAGCGGCCCATCGCGCTAGGTTTCGCGATCGGGTTTTGCGGTCAGGTTTTTGCGCCGACGCGCGACTTACTTGAAATTGACGATGCGCTGGCCAAACGTGTGGATGCCGTAGGTGACGAGCGGTTCGTCGCCGAGCACGCGAAAGCCATGGACCCGGCCGGCGGGGATCGAGATCGTTACCCCCTTCTCCATCGGCGTGGTGCCGGGTTCGCCGTCGAGCCACGCCTCGCCCTTGCCGTCGAGCACGGTCAGGATCTCGACATAGGGGTGCGAATGCTCCCGCGTCGTGTAGCCGGGCTGCGAGGTCTGGATGCCGGTGCGGATCGGGATTTCCGCGCCGTTATCGTCGCCGATCAGCGCACGATAGGTCGCGCCACCGGGGAACGGTACGACCGGACGCTCGTCCTCGCGGATCACGGTCAAGGCATCGGACATTTGCAGGGCGTCGGGCATTGGCTTTCTCCCAGAGCGGGGCATCAGGAGGCTACTGCGTTGACGAATATTTTGCGATGCTAACATTTGGTCTCGTCGAGGCGAGGACACATGCGGAGACACCGGAGCCAAGCCTGTCTCTGGGTGGCGCTTCTACAATGGCTCTGCGCGCCGATGGCGGGCGCCCAGACGCAGCAGCCTGGCACCGCATCCGGCGCACCGGCTCTGGAGCCGCTGCATTCGGACGGAAGCTATCTGAAGTCCTTTCTGATCGCGCCCAAACCCGATGGACCGTGCCCGCCTAACATCGATCCGATCTACCAGGCCAATGTGATCGTCACCGGCACGGACATGCGGCAACGCCCGTGGGGCTTTGCCGAAACGCTGCGCACCGTTCTGGTCAAGTCGTCCGGCGACCCGCGGCTCAAGGCCGAACCGCGCACCGAACAACTTGCGCAGCATGCGGATGGTCTCGTCGTCTGTTTCAGCTATGTCGACATGATGGCCGATATTCCGATCCACGACGAACAGGGAACCTATGATCGGCCGCACAGACTGACGGTCACGTTCGATCCGGCGAAAATCGACGCGATCCTCGCGGAGTTCGGCGACAAACCGTGGCGCGGCGAACGGCCGGTCGTCGTGCCGGTCTTGCTGGTGCACGGGCCCGGCCCGACACCCTATGTGCTGAGCGCCGACAATCCGGCGGGGGCTGATCAGCGCGCATCGTTTCAAACCTGGGCCGACGAGGCGGGCATGGAAGTACGATTCCCGAGCGCGGTCGAGCTCGCCGAATGGGATGTCGCGACCGATCGCTTTCCCGGGAACACCCCGCAATCGCGGGCCGGCGAAGCAATCGTGACCGGCATGCTCGATTGGCGCGAGACCCTGCCCGGGTGGGTCGGCCAGTGGCGAATGCGCTGGCATGGCGCGGACCACACCTGGGGCATCAGCGGCGTCAATTACGACGCCGCGTTTCGCGACATCGTGCGCGGGGTCGTGCTTGTCGCCTCGGGCAACGGCTCCCCAGGCTAAGCGGGAATTTCTGAATGTAGTGGCTAAGCTTGTGTCTCTTACCGCTCTCGAATCTCAGGCGGGTTGCGGAGCGGTGCGTTCTGGCAAAGGCCGCGAACCGGCATAGTGTCGGCGGATCAATTCGGTGGTGAGAAACCCGCCGGCCAGTGCTGCCAAAACGATCGAGATTACCGCGACAATCGCTATTCCCTTGATGTCGTCTTCGTCGGAATCGCTGAACAGCGACCCGACCGATTTCAACGCGCCGCCCATTCCCTCGACCGCTGAGTACGCGTTGTGAATTTCGGCGAAGGTGTTCCACGAAGCCGTGGCGATGCTCGGCAAATCGCGCCGGCGCCAGGCGATGACCAGCGATTCGATCCAGATAAAGGTGCCGGAGATAAACAATCCCGGGAACAGGACCACGTAACCGAGATTGATCGTCGCGTCGGCTGTCGCCGCGTTGATGTAACCGCCACCACGCGCGCAGACCACACCGATCAGCACATAACACCAAGTGAAGCCGAGCGCGGATTGCAGCCAGCCCATCCAGCACATAAACCGGACCCAACCACCGATATACTTGCTCTCGATCCAGTCGAGCCCGATCACTTTGGCATTATGCCAGCTGATCCAAAGATTTACCGCTACGATCAACCAAATCAACCAAGCCATCAGCGCCCTTGACGAAAGATGCCGCGGTGATGTGGCCGCATCGGAGTTGTGCCGCTGCCGACAATACGATCTAGTTCCGGCTTTGGTTGCACCGCAACGCTCCGGGAAACTCGCCCATGAAAAACGACGATCGGCCGCGCCACTATCGCAAAGACACACTGCTCACCCATGTCGGCCGCAACCCCGAGGCCAATCACGGCATCGTCAACCCGCCCGTCTATCACGCCTCGACGATCCTTTCGAAAAACATGACGGAATGGGAAGCAAAGCGCGCCGCCCCGCCGTTCACGACGATCCGCTACGGCCTGCACGGCACGCCGACCACCTTCGCCCTCGAAGAATTGCTGGCCGAGATCGAGGGCGGCTACCGGAGCATGATCGTATCGTCCGGGCTCGCCGCCGTGACCGGGCCGCTGCAGGCGCTGCTCGGTGCCGGTGACCATTGCCTGATGGTCGATAGCGCCTATGGCCCGGCGCGTAATTTTTGCGAGGGCATCCTAAAGAAATGCGGTGTCGAGACGACCTATTACGACCCGCTGATCGGCGAAGGCATCGCCCGGCTGATCAAGCCGAACACCAAGGTTGTCTATTGCGAATCGCCGGGCTCGTTGACTTTCGAGATCCAGGACATCCCGGCGATCGCCGCGGTCGCGCATCGCCACGGCGCCAAGGTGCTGATGGATAATACCTGGGGCACGCCCTATTTCTTCCGCTCATTCGAGCACGGGGTCGACGTGTCGATCCATGCCGCGACCAAATACATTTGCGGGCATTCCGACGTAATGCTCGGTGCCGTGATCATGAATGAGGAGAGCTTCCTGCCGGTGCGCTCGGGAATGGGGCAGATCGGCCACTGCGCCGGGCCGGACGATGTGTTCTTTGCATTGAGGGGCATGCGTACGCTGTCGGTGCGGCTCGAGCGACACCAGCGCAGCGCGCTCGAAGTCGCCAAATGGCTGCAGACCCGGCCCGAAGTGTCGCGCGTGCTCTACCCGGCACTGCCCGAGGATCCCGGCCACGCGATCTGGAAGCGCGATTTTCTTGGCGCGTGCGGCCTCTTTGGCGTGGTGCTAAAGCCGGCATCGAAGGAACAGGTCTACGCGATGATCGACGCGCTCGATCTTTTCGGCATCGGTGCGAGCTGGGGCGGGTTTGAGAGCCTCATTCAGCCGATGTACCCCGAGCGCACCCGCACCGCGACCAAATGGGACGCCGAAGGCCCCGGCATCCGCATCCATATCGGCCTTGAGGACCCGCAAGACCTGATGGCCGATCTCGCCCAGGGGTTCGAGCGCTTGAAGGTGGCGTGACGACCGATCGCCATATTTAGTGCCATCGGTCGGGTCCCGTTTCCGCGGTGGGTCCCGGCCTTCGCGCGATGCCTGTTAAATGGCCGGGACCTGCGCGGCGTGACCCGCCTCTTCGCGACGCTGTGACCCCTCAGGCGGCGAGTTTGAGCGGCGTCGTGCGTTTCGGAGCGGTCTTGGCATGCGTCGCGTAAAGCGTCAGACCGGTAAAGGCGAGGCCGCCGACGAGGTTGCCGCAGACGGTCGGGATTTCGTTCCAGATGAAGTAATCCATGATCGAGAACGGCGCATGGAGCATCAAGCCGGCCGGGAACAGGAACATGTTCACGACCGAGTGCTCAAAGACCATGTAGAAGAACACCAGGATCGGCATCCACATCGCGACGACCTTGCCCATAACCGTCGTCGATATCATGGCGCCGACGACACCGGTCGACACCATCCAGTTGCACAACATCCCGCGGACGAACAGCGTCGCCATTCCGGCCGCGCCGTGCGCGGCGTAGCCGAGGGTACGGCTCTCGCCAATGCTGCTGATCACGGTGCCAACCTTGTCGGGGGCCTGGGTAAAACCGAATGTCGTCACGAAAGCCATCATAAACGCCACCGTGAGCGCCCCGGCAAAATTGCCGATAAAAACCAGGCCCCAGTTCCGCAAGACGCCGCCGACGGTAACGCCCGGCCGCTTGTCGAGCCAGGCCAATGGCGCCAGCACGAAGACGCCGGTCAGCAGATCGAAACCCAATAGGGACAGCATGCAAAATCCGACAGGGAACAGTATGGCCCCGATAATCGGCTGGCCGGTATTGACATTGATCGTGACCGCAAACCACGCGGCCAGCGCCAGGATGGCGCCGGCCATATAGGCGCGCACGATCGTGTCGCGGGTCGACATGAAGATTTTAGCTTCGCCGGCGTCGATCATTCTGGTGACGAATTCTGAAGGTGCGAGATACGACACGGCGGCCCCTTTGCTCAAATCGCTGTAATGCCGCGCTTTGAGGCAATAGACATGCCAACAGCTAAATTGACGAGCACGGCCGCTTCCCCCACCGGCTCCCGCAGCCCAAGATGAAGCACTTTAATAAACCCGCCTCTCCGGGCTTGACCGGCAATTGTATACTTGACACCACACGCGCTAAATATGGGCGGCGCGAAGGGTGAGCATCTTTAGCAGGTCATCGAAGACGAAGCGGCTTTCGACAAGCTCAAGACCGGCATCTGGTACATGCTTCTCCGTCTCTCGGTCGAAACTCGCGCCGTAGGCCCAGGCAATCCACGGCTGCCAGATACGGGTAATGACCCGGCGCAACGCGCCGGTCGGTCGCACATATTCGAGCAGCCGGATAATGCCGCCCGGTTTGACCACGCGGCCAAGCTCGCGAAGCGCTGGCACCTGTAGCTGATTGGGCAACACACAGAACAAGAAGCTCGCGACCGCCGCGTCGAATGAGGCAGTCGGAAATTGAAGATCGGTAACGTCCATCTGATAGAGGCGACCCGCCGCCGCCAGCGTCGGGCAACGGTCATGCGCCCGCGCCAGCATCGCCGGGCTGGTATCTATTCCAGAGACAACCGCGTCTGGCGGGTAATAGGCGCAGTTGCGCCCCGTGCCAACACCAGCGTCCAGCAACTGGCCGTCAAGGTTCTGGAACAGCAGCGGACGCAAGATGCTGTAGCGCTTCCGCTCAAACGGGCCGTCGAGAAAGTCATAGAGCGGCGCGATTCTCTGATACCGCGCAATGTTGGAAATCATCTGGATTTCGCAGCTTTCGGCTTGGGGGCAGCCTTAACCGGTTTCGTGGGCTTGTGCAAACGCGACCGGGCGCGGCATGCCCCAGGACGACCGCGAGGCGCGGGCATGGATACAGAAAGCGGCCGACGGGAAGTTCGACAAAGCCAAGGTTTGGCTGGCGCAGCACTAAAGCACGCCGAAGTACCGCGTGGGCCTTTAGATGTGCGTTTGCGCGGGAGGAAAATGGGAAACTGGCCCCTCTGAAAGCGCTTATCGGACAGATTCCGGCGTAATCGCTCACACGCATGGCGGCTCATGCGTGCTCGGCATTTCACAACGCGCCGCGATGCCGGCAAACTAAAAAGAAGCGCGGGAGGGACAGAGTGATGGATGGCAGCAGCGTAACCGATGCGGCGCTCCGGCAGGACTATATCGAACGCGCACGCGAGTTGGCGCCGATGCTGCGCGAGGCCAGCGACGAATGCGAAAAGCACCGCCAGGTTCCCGAGCCCGTCGTCGACGCGATGGTCGAGCGCGGCATCTTCAAGATGCTGCTGCCAAAATCGATCGGCGGCGGCGAACTCGATCCGCTGACCTATACCGCCGTCCTCGAAATTCTCGCCGCCGGCGATGGCAGCCCGGCCTGGTGCCTCGGGCAGAATTCCGGCTGTTCGATGACCGCGCCTTATCTCGACCACGACATTGCCCGCGAGATTTTTGGCGGGCCGCGCGGCATCCTTGCCTGGGGACCGGAAGTTCCGGGCGCCGGCAAATGCGTCGCAGTCGAGGGCGGTTATCGCGCGACCGGCCGCTGGGGTTTCGCGACGGGCAGCCGACATGCGAGCTGGATCGGCGCGCACTGCCCGGTCTTCGAGGCGGATGGCAGCCGGCGCCTCGGGGCCAACGGGCGCCAGATCACGCGCACGATGCTGGTGCCGAGATCCGAGGTCACGATCATCGACAATTGGCAGGTGCTCGGCCTGCGCGGCACCGGCAGCGACAGCTATGAGCTGAAGGACCATTTCGTGCCGCAATCGCACACCGCGATGCGCGACAACGATTCCGAGCGACGCGAACCTGGCCCGCTCTATCAGTTCACCAGCGGCATGATCTACGCGATGAGCTTTTCGCACGTGTCGCTTGGCATTGCGCGCGGCGCCTACGATGCGTTTATCGAGATCGCGCGGGACAAGGTGCCGCGCGGCGCCAAGGGCACGCTGCGGGAAAACAATGTCGTCCAGGCGCAGGTTTCGCAATGCGAGGCGAAGCTGAAATCGTCGCGCGCCTATCTGCGCGGCGTCATCGCGGAGATGTGGGACGACGCGCAGCGCACCGGCAAGATCAGCGCCGAGCATCACCCGCAATTGCGGCTGGCGTCGACCTGGGCGATCAACCAGGCGCGCGATGTGGTCGCGACGGTCTATCACGCGGCCGGCGCCTCGGCGATTTTCGAGAGCAACCCGCTGGAACGCCGGATGCGCGACATCCACGCCGGAACGCAGCAGGGCCAGGGGCGGCCGATCCATTTCGAGACGGTCGGCCAGATGTTGATGGGGATGCCGCCCGAAGGACGGATGTTTCGCTAGCGATCAGACCAGACTCGCGACGAGCCGCGTCGCCACGGTCAGCAGGAACAGCGCAAAGCCGATCTCCAGCCAGCGTCGCGGCAACGCATGGGCGATGCGCGCGCCAAGCGGTGACACAAAAGTCGAGATGGGTGCGATCGCGGCAAGGCCGATCACCGAGACAAAGCCAAGCGACAGCGGCGGCAGCATCGCCTGATGCGGCAACCCGGCGAGAATGTAGCCGATCGTTCCGGCGATCGAGATCGGCACGCCGATGCCGGCGGCGGTCGCGACAGCGTTGTGGATCTTCTTGCCGTGCAGGCTCAGCGCCATCGTCGCCAGCGAGCCGCCGCTGATCCCCATCAGCGCCGAGCCGAGCCCGATCAAAAACCCGTAGCCGATCATCCCTGCCCGCCCCGGCAACTCGTCGCTAAAGCGCCAGCGGTCGCCGCCAAACAGCAGCCGCGCCGCGATGATGCTGGCGATCAGCATAAACGCGATTTTCAGCACGCCACCCGGCGCAAAAGCGGCGATCACCGCGCCGACCGCGACGCCGGCAAAAGTGGGGAGAGCCCATATCCGGATAACGCCTTCGATCACCATGCCGCGCGCCTGATGCGCCCGGTACGACCGCCACGCCGTTGGCCCGATCACCGCGAGCGACGTGCCGATGCAAAGCTGCATGCGCACATCGTCGGGAACGCCGAGGATGCCGAAGATCTCGAACAGAACCGGGACGACGACGCCCCCGCCCCCGACGCCGAAAACACCTGCCAGGAGGCCGGTGAACACGCCCGCCGCGATCACGGCGAGCACGAGCCAGGCCAGTTCGTTAGCGGGGATTGTCACGTCGAGCGACGCAGGCCTTCGCCCCGGTAACTACGCAGCGCGAGCATCGCGGACCAAGCGACGCAGATTTTGGTCATCTGTGACCGGGCCGGTCTTCGCGCCTGTCTGCGGAACATGACTTCGGCTTTCTTTGGTCGCCCCGTATCGGTTTCAAGTGTTTGTCGATCAGAGTCTCAAAGCAAGCGGCCAAGTGCTCCACTTCGTTGAGGAGCGAAGTGTTCGCGCAAACGGCGCGACCTCACTGCGCCTGCATCGCAACGTTGGTCGAGCCGACCAGAGCGCCGGTGTTCGGATCGGTGAATTGCAGACCGACGCGGAAGGCGCCCGGGTTTAGCGGGATCGCGTTGTTCGCCGACATGAAGATGCCAAATGTTGGCGTCGCGTTGGCGGCAACCGACAGAGTCGTCGAGGCTGCCGGCGTCGCGAGGCAGGCGCCGGTCTGCGAATTGGTCTGGCAGACCGTCAGGCTGGACAGCGGCAAACCGATCGCCCCGGTGATCGGCGTCGCGGTGACAGTGCCGGCCGCGCCCAGGTTGATCGTCGCCACCGCGAAATCGCCCGGGGTGTTATTCGTATAATTGGCGGCGCAAATGCCCGGCGTGCTCGGATCCGTCGCCGCCAGCGCCACCATATCCGGCTCGGTTTTAGCCGCCGTGAACGCCAGGTTGAGCGTTGTGAGGCCAGGATACACGGGTGCGTTTTGCACGCTGGTACAGGCAAAGGTTATCGGCAGAGCCGGGAATGTGCCCGCTTTGGTCGATGAAAAAGCGAGCACAAAGGACGCGGCGCCATTATTCCCGGCTATCGAGACAGGGGTGTTTTGCGGTCCGTTGATCTGGTTTGTCGACGGGTTTGTCGGCGCATAGCTAAGGGTCAGGCTGGTCGGCGCAGTGTTGCCCAGCGAAGGCGCGCAACCGCTGACCGTGGTCGTGCCCGTATTGATCACCGTGGCGAAGATCGTCGCCGTTGTCCCGACCGTGACGGTCCGGCTGCCGGGCAGGATCGAGGCGAGAAGCGGCGCCGGCGGCGCGTTGGTTTGCGGGTAGGCGACAAAACCGATCGTGTCGTTGCAAGGGGGATTGGTCATCTTGCCGTTGGTATAAAAGCCGACGATCTGGCCGTTGGTGTTGATGCCATTGATGGTCACGCCGAAGCCGGCGTTAAAATTGGCGTTCGGATCGTCGACGGTAGTGAAGATGCCGGTCTGCAGGGAATAGGTGAACCCGTGCATGACGCCGTTGACATCGGTATAGGTGCCGACGGCGAGCCCGTTCTGGTTGACGCCAAGCGCCTGCACAAAGGTCGAGCCGCCAGGTGCCGGGATATTGGTGGCGATCGGGGATGTGCCGCGCCGCCCGCCGGGTTGTGGCGTGCCGAGCACGAACGCGTTGCTCGTCGTCGTCGTCGGCATATTAAAGCCGGAGACCAGGTTGATCTTGCCCGGGTTCGCCGTCGTGCCGGCAAACCCGGGATTGACGCCCGTCCCCATCGTGTTGACGATCGGCTGCGTAACGCCGTAGCCCGCGAGCATGGCGGGCGTCAGCGTGATCAGATTGGCCGCGGTCGGCGTGCCCCCCGCTGGATTGACGAGCTCATATTCGGCGAACGTCGTGCCGCCGGCATTGGTGTTGAAGCCGGCGACGTCATTATTGTCGTCCAGGCCCAGAATCTGGTTGCCGAAAGTAGTGGTGCCGGGCGCATCAAGCGTGACGAACGTGCCGTTGAGATCGACGTACCCGTGATCGACCATGTTATTGTCTTGCCAGAACCCCGCCATTGTCGGGTTGTTGAGGTCATTGACCCCGAAATTCTGGTCCTGCACCGAACCAGGGAAATTTACCGCGGTATAGGAGGGGTTACCGGTAAACGGACCATTCTTGCTGTTGATAAACAGCAGCGAGAACCCCTTGTTCGGATGGTTGGGCAGGGTCCCGCAGCCGTAATACCCGGCGATCTGGCTATTGTCGCTGATCCCGAGAAGCTGCGTGAAGGTCGGGTCGGTGGGGTTGAGGACGTCGATAAACGTATAGCCGTTGTTGTTTACCTGCGCTGCCGCCGGCCCGCTCGCACCGGCAAGTGCCGCGACGAACAGGCTGAAAAGACCGATCTGTCCCAAACGCATTTGCACCGCTCCCTCAAAGTTCTGCGCCATCATAAAACGCAACGCGCGCATAAGGTAAATGAATATCGCCAGTTCTAATATACCGGTGCAATCAAAAAACCGGCCAAGAGAGGTTTTCCCAGGCTCCTCAAGGGTTGCCGATAAATTCAAAAACATCCGAGACGGAGCGGCCGCGCTCACTCCGCTCGGTAGCGAATGAAGGCCGCCTCGTCGATTTTGAGGCCGAGGCCAGGCGCGGTGGGCATGTCGAGGAGGCCGTTTTTTGGCTCCGGCACCGCTTCCCACAGGTGGAACAGGCGCGGCATGTATTCGACGGTCAGCCCGTTCGGCATGGCGCCGACAAGATGGACGTGGATTTCCGGCACGCCGTGGCTGACGACCGGCAGGTTGAACGCCTCGGCCATGCCGGCGATCTTGAGCCAGGGCGTGATGCCGCCCGAGCGCACCTGGTCGATCATCACGATATCGACCGAACGGTGCTCGAGCATGTGACGGAACGGAACGATGCCATAAAGGTACTCGCCGCCCGCCACCGGGGTCGAGAGCGCGTCGGCGACGCGGGCGAGGCCGGCATAATCGTCGTGGGTCGTCACATCCTCAAGCCAGAACAGGCCAACCCCGGCATCTTCGACCCGCAGGCCGATATCGATTGCCTGCTCGGGTCGCCAGCGCTGGTTGATGTCGCACATCAGATCCATGTCGGGGCCGCATGCCTCGCGGATCAGCTTGGCCTGCTCAACCTCGCGCCCAGGCGAGGTGATTCCGGGCAGACCCAATTGCATCTTGGTCTGGCGATGGCCTTTTTCGCGCAACCGCCCGGCCGCGGTCACCGCTTCATCGAGCTTGAGGCCGCGCCGCAGCGCACCCGACGCATAGGTCGCGATCTTGCCGCGGCTACCCCCGAGCAGTTTCCATAGCGGCAGGTTCAGCGCCTTGCCCTTGATATCCCACAGCGCGACGTCGATCGCCGACATCGCCATCGTCAAGATACCCGCCGGGCCGGCGGAGCCGGCGGCGGCGCGCAATTTGGCGGCGACCGCCTCGACCCGCAGCGGGTCGTCGCCGACGATCAGCGCGCCGAGCTCGTCGATTGCGTGACGCAAGGTCCTGGTGATCGCGCCGCCAAAATAGGCCACACCGAGCCCTTCGATACCGTCATCGGTGCGTAGCCGCAGCGTGACGATCGGGTTTTTCGCGTTCGGGTTCTCGGAAAATCCGGCGAGCGGCTCGTCGTTGGGCAGCAGCACGATATCGGTTTGCAACGAGGCGATCTTCATGGAGTCGATCCCGATGTGAGGGTTAGCGCTGCAATGGCGGCAATGCGTCCTTCGGGACGCGGGCTATGCCCGCTCCTCAGGATGAGGGATTTTCCCAGATGGCATCAGATTTTCGAGATGGCATCACAAGAAGCTTCCTCATCCTGAGGTGCTTCGCCGGGCGAAGCCTCGAAGGAGACACGGTCCAACTTTAAGCCTTGTAGCGGTCGAGCGTCGCCTCGTCGAATTCGATCCCAAGCCCGGGTACGGTCGGCATTGCCAGTTCGCCGTTTTGCTGCACCGGCACTTCCTTGAACATCATGCCGAGCCACGGCATGTACTCGACGGTGAGCCCGTTCGGCACCGCGCCGATCAGGTGGACATGCACCTCGGGGATCAAATGGCTGACCACCGGCAGGTTGAACGCCTCGGCCATGCCGGCGACCTTGAGCCATTGGGTAATGCCGCCGACCCGCACCAGATCGACCATCGGCACATCGACCGAGCGCGCCTCCATCATGTGGCGGAACGGCACGAT
>Ga0181537_10001583_pt1 | contig 20746 bp, 20 predicted proteins | sample PEATcosm2014_Bin_39_FD_119765 | JGI IMG/M metagenome (GOLD analysis project Ga0181537, IMG submission 119765) | Peatland microbial communities from MTU Mesocosm Facility, Houghton, MI, USA - PEATcosm2014_Bin23_10_metaG | ecosystem: Environmental > Terrestrial > Soil > Wetlands > Peat | place... | reverse complement strand
GCCAGGTGGGGAACAGCTGAAAGTCGTGATTGAAGTACTCGGGGCGGATCAAGTGCGATTGCAGCGCGAGCGCAAAGCCGATGCCGAGCATGATGAGCCACAGGGGCGAGGACAAATAGCTCATGATGCCGACACCGAGATGCAGGCGGCTGGTGAAACTCAAGCCCGCGCTGCCGATGATTTTCATGTGCTGCAGATTGCCCTGCGCCCAGCGGCGGTCGCGGATGGCGACATCGATCAGCGAGGGCGGGGATTCCTCCCAGGAGCCGCCGCAGTCGGTGGCCATGCGCACCTTGAAACCACCGCGGCGCATCAGGGCCGCCTCGACGAAGTCGTGCGAGAGCACGTGGCCGCCGAAGGGCTTGCGGCCCTTGAGTTGCGGCAATCCGCAATTCTGGGCGAAGGCCGCCATGCGGATGATGGCGTTGTGTCCCCAGTAGTTGCCGCTGTCGCCCGACCAGGCCGACAGACCGCGCGTGATCACGGGGCCATAGACGCAGGCTGCGAACTGCTGCAGTCGGCCGAAGAAGGTCCTCGCGCCGATCAACTGCGGTGCGGTCTGCAGGATGCCGAGCTTCGGATCCGCGACCATCATCTGCACCATGCGCTCGAGCGTCGGCGCATCGATCAGGCTGTCGGCGTCGAGCACGATCATGTGATCGTAGCGGGCGCCCCAGCGGGTCACGAAATCCTCGACGTTACCGGACTTGCGCGCAATGTTCTGCCAGCGCCGCCGATACCAGACCGGCATGACGGCGGCCAGAGTATTGCGCAAGGACTGCACCGACAAGGTCTCGCGAATCCAGGCATCGGCGTTGGTCGAGTCCGAGAGCACGACGATTTCAAAGCTCCGATGCGCGCCCTGGGCGGCGAGCGCTTCGGCCATCGCCTGCAGTGAGGTGGTGGTGCGCTGCGGATCTTCGTTGTAGATGGGCATGACGAGTGCCGTCAGCGTGCGGTCCGCGGTGCCGGCGGGACCCGGGGGCGGGTCGCGGCGCTTGGAGGCACCGGCGACCACCGAGCCGGCGGCGAATGCGATCCAGCCCAAGGACACGGCAAAGAAGAAAATCATCGTGCCCTGCAGCACCGTCATGCTGGCGAAGCGCACCACTTGAAGCATCTGATAGACGCCGTATACCGTGACGCCGACCGCCACCGCCACCAGAATGAAGCGCGCGTAGAGCACCGCGGGGGGGGCACCCTGCCGCTCGCGCCGCGACTGCCGGTAGCTCAAGTCCTGCTCGGGCATCCTCAAGGGCGCCTCCGGCGGCATGCCGCCCGAGGCCGACACCCGGTCGAAGTCGACGGCGGTGCTGACTTTAAGGTCCATGTCTAGCTGGACGTCCATCGATACAGCCAGGTCTCCGTGACGGGTTGATCGCCGCGCATGACGCGCAGGCGCAATTCGATGAGCTCCGCATTGTTCGGGTCGATCTCGAAGCTGGCGCGCAGACCGTGCAGGGCGATGTTGGACATGAGGGTTGCATTGGAGATTTTACCCGTGGAGGCGAACAGATCGAGCTTCAGGCCGTCCACCTTTTCACCCGCACCGACGAAGTCGATCAAAAACACGCGCCGCTTGCCGTCGAGACTCGCGCCGGAGCGGGTGGCGACGGCTTCGCCCAAACCCTTGGGCAGGGGCGGTTCGGCTTCCCACGCCAGATGATACGCGAAGTGCGCCGGATGTCCGGGAGTGAGCGGTTGAGCGGGGCGCCAGAAGGCCACGATATTATCGTTGGTCTCGCGCCCCGAGGGGATTTCGACCAGTTCCAGGGCGCCTGGGCCCCAGTCGCCTTCGGGCGTGATCCACGTGCTCGGCCGGCGCTCGTACTGGGCGTCGAAATCCTGAAAGTCGCTTTGCTGCCGCGAGCGCTGCACCAGCCCGAACCCGTCGGGCTGCTGATTGGTGAAGCTCGAGACCTGCAGCTTGATCGGGTTCGCCAGCGGCCGGATGATCTTTTCGCCGGTTTTTGCCGCGATCTGCAGGCCGTCCGAGTCGTGCACCTCGGGGCGGTAATCATCGAGCCGGCCGCGGTTGGTTTCGTCGAACAGAAACATCGACGTGAGCGGCGCGATGCCGACCACACGCATTTCTGCGCGCGGATACAGATAGAGCTCCACGTCGGTGTGCGTCTCGACGCCCGGCTCGACGGTGAACCGGTACGCGCCGGTGGTCGATTCGCTCTCGAGCAGTGCGTAGATGATGATGGCGCTCGCGTGCTCGCCCGGCCGTTCGATCCAAAAATGCGTGAACACCGGAATCTCCTCGCCGGCGGGCTCCGCCGTGTTGATGGCGAGGCCGCGCGCGGAAAGGCCGTAGAGCAGGTTCTGACCCACGGCGCGAAAATAGCTCGCGCCCTGAAACACCAGAAATTCGTCCCAGACCTTTTTCGAGTTGATGCGGCTGCGCAGACGAAAGCCCGACAGCGGCAGGGAAACGCGTCCCAGTTGGGCGGGCAGTGTGAACATCGCCGGGGTTGCCACGAGATCCTGGGCTTGGCCCTCCTCGACCGTCGACACGGTGACGGTGGTTTGAAAATTCGGGGCCGCCCGCAGGAGTTCCAACCGAAAGGGCAGTTTCTCGGCCAGCCAGATACCGGCGTCCGGGTTGAAGTGAATACTGCGGTACTGCTCCGGGCTCAGTTTGTCGAGGACGGGGGGCAGGCTGTTGTGCTGCGGCGCGAAGGCCTTGCCGGCGCGGCGTTCCGCGTCGTGCTGCAGGATCTCGAACGTGAATGGATACGTGGCCGCAGGCTTGACCGGGGAGGGGGCGGCGACCGGGGTGTCGGCGCCGCGCGCACCTTGAGTCGTGTCGGCGAGCCCGGGCGTGACGGCAAGCCCAAGCACGGCGGCGAGTCCCAGCATGGACGCAAGCCGGGGCGGCAAGACTTTTTTCGATTGTTTTGGCGGCAAGCAATAACCCCAAACGCTCTCCTTTCGGGCGCACTGTACAGATTTGCCCCGCCGGCCGCCTGCTATAGTGCCCGCCATGTCGGTAACCGTTGAGGTTGGCCAGGAACCGCAGAGCGCCGGGGCGGTGCTCATGGTGCGTCCCCGGTGCTTCGGGTTCAATCCGCAGACCGCCGCGAGCAATTCATTCCAGAGAGCGCCCGGATCGCCCGATGTCGCGGAGGCCGGTGTCGATTGGGGGGGTGTCGATCAGGGGCGTATCGATGCGGGGCGTATCGATCGAGGGGATCGCGGCCAGCAAACGCAGGCGCTGCGGGAATTCGACGGACTTGCGGACGCATTGCAGCGCGTGGGCGTCGAAGTGCTCGTGGCCGAGGACACCGAGTCGCCGTTCAAGCCGGACGCGATATTCCCGAATAATTGGGTGAGCTTCCATCGGGACGGCACGGTGGCTCTGTATCCGATGATGGCCGTGAACCGCCGCGCCGAGCGGCGCGAGGAGGTCCTGGAGCGGGTGGTGCGCGAGGGTTCGTTCCACATCTCGCGCACGGTCGACCTGACCCACCGCGAAGCTCAAGATAAGTTCCTCGAAGGCACGGGCAGCGTGGTCCTCGACCGTACTCATCGCACGGCTTACGCGAGTCCCTCGCCGCGCACCGATCTCGATGTGCTCGGAGAATTCGCGCAGCAGCTCGACTATGAACTCGTGACTTTCGATGCGATCGACGCCGCCGGGCAGCCCGTGTACCACACGAATGTCGCGATGGCGATCGGCTCGCGCTTCGCCGTGGTGTGCGGCGAGGCGATCGCGCAAGCCGCGCACCGCGGCGCCGTGTTCTCGAAACTGCGCGCGAGCGGGCACGATGTCATCGACATATCGCTCGGGCAGATGCTCCAATTTGCCGGCAATGTGCTGGAGCTGGCGGCCCCGGGCGGGGCTGTCATTGCGCTGTCGAGCGCGGCCTGGAGTTGTTTGGAGCCTCAGCAGAGGCGCGTGGTGGAGTCGTACGCCGGCGTCGTGCCGGTGCCGATTCCCACCATCGAGCGGATCGGCGGCGGCGGCGTGCGTTGCATGCTGGCGGAGATCCACCTGCCGAAACGGGACCGCAGCATGTGAGACCGGCGCCGAATAGGGCGGCAGTGGACTGTGGTGTCATAATTGGCGGATGTTGGAACTTGGGATCAAGGTGCTCATCGCCTATATGCTCGGCACGTTGCTGGGCAGCCTGTTGCTCGGCCGATTGCGCGGCGTCGACATTCGCAGCATGGGCAGCGGCAACGCGGGCGCCACCAACGCCTTGCGCACTCAGGGTAAGGTGTTCGGCTTGCTGGTGTTCGTTGTCGACGTGGGCAAGGGGCTATTGGCGGTTTGGTGGCTGCCGACCGCGGTGATCCCGGGAGTCGGCTTGGATCCTGAGCTGTCGCGCGCGTGGTTGACCATGGCCTGCGGCTTCGCCGTGATCGTGGGTCACGTGTACCCGGTGTGGTTCGAGTTTCGCGGCGGTAAGGGCGCGGCGACGGTGGTCGGGGTGGTCGCGGCCATTGAATTGCGGCTGCTCGTCCCTCTGCTACTGTGCTGGTTCGCGGTGCTGTTGCTGACCGGCTACGTCGGACTCGCCACCATGCTGTCGGGCGTCGCGCTGATCGCCGCCGTCTGCCTGCTCGAGCCCGACAATCTGCCGTTGCTGAGTTTTTGCGCGGTGGTCGCGGTCTTCGTCGTCTTTACCCATCGCAGCAACATCGCCCGTATGCGCGCCGGCGAGGAGAGCCGCGTGCGCCGTCTATGGCTGTTTCGCTCCCGAGCGGCGTAGAGCCTCGCATGCTGCTGGCGCTGCTGGCGGATGGCCGCCCGCGCACCGGTGCATGGCTGGCCGAAGAGCTCAAAGTGAGCCGTGCCGCGATTGGGCGAGGTGTGCAGCGGTTGCGCACCGTGGGGGTGCAGGTGCATGCGTCGGCGCGGCGCGGCTACCGCTTGGCCGAGCCGGTGGAATTGTTGGATGCGGCACGGATCGTCAGCGAGCTTGGGGCCCGGCACGCGCAGCGGCTGAGTGCGCTCGAAGTACTGTTCGCGGTGGATTCCACCAACAGCCGGCTGCTCGCCGCCCCGCCGCCGCCGGCTGACCATGCGCATGTCTGCTTGAGCGAGCTGCAGCATGCCGGCCGCGGCCGGCGCGGCCGGCGCTGGATCGCACCCTTCGGCGGCGGTGTCGCGATGTCGCTGGCCTGGACCTTTGGCGCGGGCGCCCGCAGCGTGCCGGCCTTGAGCCTCGCGGTCGGGGTGGCCGTGTCCAAGGCGCTGACCCGCGCCGGCGCCGTGGGAGTCACGCTCAAGTGGCCCAACGACATCGTATTCCTCGACCGCAAGCTCGGCGGCGTGCTGGTCGAACTGCGCGCCGAGCCGAGCGGCGCGGCGCATGTGGTCATCGGCATCGGCATAAACGTGGCGCTGTCGCCCGCGGCGCGGCGCGAACTCGACGCTGCCGGCGTGCGCGTGGCCGCCGCAGCGGATGCGTGCGCACGGGTGCCGTCGCGAAATTTGGTGGCGGGAAGCATCTTGGATGAGCTTTTGAGTATGCTGGAGCGGTTCGAGCGCGAGGGCTTTGCCGCGTACCGGGACGCTTGGACGGCGCTCGATACGTTGCGCGGCAGGCCTGCACAAGTATTGATCGGCGATGCGGCCGTTACCGGAACGGCTCGCGGCGTGGATGAGGACGGGGCCCTGCTCATCGAGACGCAGGGTCGAATCCAGCGATTCGTTTCCGGTGAAGCCAGTTTGCGCGTGATCGAGGGTGTGACTTGACGCTGATAAAGAGCATTGTCGGGTGCCTGGTATTGGCCAATGTCGGCTACTTTTTGTGGGCACGGGGCATCGCCGAGTCACCCCAGCCGCAGGCGTCGGCCGGCGCGCCTGCGCCCGTGCCGCCCGGGGCGGGGGTGTCGCTGAAATTGGCATCCGAGGCCCCGGGCCGCCGGCCGGCGGGGGCCGAGGCCGGCGGCGGCGTCGCGATCGACGGCGGCAGCGGGGTTAACCCGGTCAACGGCAACGGCCCCGGTGTCAGCGGCAGAGCCAATAGCGGCAGCGGCACCAGCAGTGGCGGCAGCAGCGGCGGCAGTAGTGGGGGTGGCGGCAGTGGCGGTGCGACTGCCGGCGGCGGTGGCAGCGGCGCGGCCGCCGCTAACGCCGGCGGAGGCGCCGAGCCGCCTCGCGACCAACAAACGGCAAACCTGCTCACCAATGTCAAGCGCTGCATCAGCGTCGGCCCGTTCCGCGAAGTGACCGAGGCCGCGCATGCGGCAGCGACATTGCGCGCGGCTCACTACGATCCGCGGCAGCGCGCCGCCGAAGGAGAAGTGTGGGCCGGTGTGTGGGTGTATCTGCCCACCCCCGCCGGGCGCGGCGCGGCGGACCAAGTGCTGGCCAAGCTCAAATCCGGCGGCATCGACGATGCGTTGGAAATGCCGGGACCGAATGATGGTTCGGTGATTTCGCTGGGTCTGTTCAGCGAGCCCAAACGGGCGCAGGCCCGCGTAGCGCAGGCTCAGGCCATGGGGCTCAACCCCGGAATCGCCGACCGCAAGCGCACGGGAAATGTGTATTGGATCGACATCGATTTGAAGCCGACCGACAACTTGTTGAATCCCGCGGATTTGCAGGGCGAGGCCGGGCGCATCGTGCGCCTCGAAGTCAAGGGTTGTCCGTCCTCCGGCGGGGGCGGCGCCTCGTGAACGGCAGCAAACCGCTGCTCAAGGTGTTCAGCATCGCCGGCGCGGTGGTCGGCTACGGAGCTTTGAGCGCCTTCCTGGTCCTGGTCGGATGGCAAAGCTACCGTTGGTTTCGCGACGGCGAGTGGACGCATGTGGGCATGAGCGAGGGGCTGCGCATCGGGCTGCAACATTGCTGCGTCAACGACGGCGACACCGGGCGGCTCGCGTCTCTCTTGCACTGGCTGGATGCGCCCGTGGACTGGCTCGGCATGCACAAGGTGGTCGAAGTGGTCCCCGCCTCGCTTGCCTTGTTCGCCGTGAGCATCGTGGGAAATTGCATTTTCATTTACTGCAAGGACCGGCTCGAGGGGCGGTAGCGCCCGTAGCTTTGCAATGAGCGCCCGCAATTGTCGTTGATGCTGTTGCGACTGAAGACTCTGCTGAAGAGTCTGATTCTTCCCCCCGTGGGTCCTCTGTTGCTGGCGGTCGTCGGGCTATTCCTGCTGAAGCGCCGCCCGGTTTTGGCACGAGCCTGCATCATCGCAGGCGTCGGCTTCCTATGGGTGATCTCGACCCCCAGCGTGGCCGTGATGCTCACCCATTGGGCCGATCATTATCCGCCTCTCGATCTTCGCGTCGCCACCGGGGCACAGGCCATCGTGATTCTGGGCGGCGGCGGCCAGCGTATCTTGGCGCCGGAATACGGCGGTCCGGCCGCGGGCCCGCAGCTGTTGGAACGGCTGACTTACGGCGCCTACGTGGCGCAAAAAACCGGACTGCCCATCCTGGTGACGGGTTTTCAGTTCGAAGCCATCGCGATGCGCGAGACGCTGAAACGCAATTTCGGGATCGAGGCGCGCTGGGTCGACGACCACGCTTATGACACGTTCGAGAACGCGCGAAATTCCGTTCGACTGCTCGAGGCCGACGGGGTTCATCGCATCATTCTCGTCACCCGCGCGCCGCATATGTGGCGTTCGGTGCATGAGTTCAGCGCCGCCGGGATCGAGGTCGTGCCGGCGCCCGAGGAAATACAGGCCGACGAAGAGCCCGGGCTTGCGCGCTACACGCCGAGCCCCAATGGGCTGGAAATCGCCTGCTCCGCGATCAACGAACTGGTGGGCGAGCCGGTGCGCGCCTTGCTGGCGGCCCTGCATGTGCGGCGTCATTGAGGGAGGCCAGTCAATTTCGGTTGCTCCGTGAACGGCGCTTTCTGCCTTTCTTCATCACTCAGGCCTGCGGCGCGTTCAATGACAATCTGCTGAAGAACGTGCTGGTCATCCTCGTGACCTATCAGGCCGCCCGCTGGAGCACTCTGCGTCCTGAACTCCTCGCAAACGTGGCGGCCGGTCTGTTCATACTTCCTTTCGTGGTGTTTTCCGGAATCGCCGGCCAGCTGGGCGAGCGCTACGACAAGGCGCGCATCCTCAAGAGCGTCAAGGCGCTGGAAATCGCCATCATGTCCGCGGCCGCCGTCGGCTTTGCGCGGCAGCAAGTGTCGCTGCTGCTGTTCGCGCTGTTCATGATGGGGGTGCACTCGACTTTTTTTGCGCCGGCCAAATACGGACTCTTGCCGGAGGTTCTGGATGCACGCGAGCTGATCGGCGGCAACGCGCTGCTCGAGTCGGGGACGTTCCTCGCCATACTGCTCGGCACCCTCGCAGCCGGACTGCTCGCCGGCCGCAGCAATACCACCTGGATCGCCGCCGCCTTGATGGCGATCGCGGTTGCCGGCTTCTTGATCAGCCTGGCGATTCCCGCCATGCGTGCGGTCGCGCCGGATCAGCGGCTGGATTGGAATCCCTGGACATCGACGCTGGACAACCTGCGCGCCGCGAGGGAATCGCGCGCGGTGCTGCTCTCGGTGCTCGGGATGTCATGGTTCTGGTTCTACGGCGCGCTGGTGCTGGTACAGCTGCCGCTGTACTGCCACAGCGTGCTGCACGCGGACGAGTCCGTGGTCACGCTGACCATCGTCGCATTCTCAGTCGGCGTGGGCGTGGGATCTCTGCTGTGCGAGCGTTTGTCGGGACGGCAGGTGGAAATAGGGCTGGTGCCCTTCGGCTCCATCGGCTTGACGCTGTTTGCCGTCGATTGGGTCATCGCCTCGCCGCGGGTCGATCCACAGACGCTGCTGCACGTGCGCACGCTGCTCTCGATGCCGGGCGGCCTGCGTACGCTGTTCGACATCGCCGCGATCGGCGTCTTCGGCGGCTTTTTCGTCGTGCCCTTGAACGCCCTCGTGCAGCAGCGCTCGCGGCCGGCGGCGCTGTCCCGCGTGATCGGCGCCAACAGCATTTTGAACGCGCTGTTCATGGTGGCGGCCGCGCTGCTCGGTGCGGTCGGACTGTCGAAGGGCCTCACCGTACTGCAATTGATATTGCTCGCCGCGGCGCTGAATGCGGTCGTGGCGCTTTACATCTATGGCTTGGTGCCGGAGTTCCTGCTGAGGTTCGTCTGCTGGCTGCTGATGCATACCCTGTATCGCCTGGAGAAACGCGGCGCGCACTTTCCCGAATCGGGCGCCGCCTTGCTGGTGTGCAACCACGTGAGTTTCGTCGACGCGCTGGTGATTTCCGCCGCCTGCCGCCGGCCGATACGCTTCATCATGGACGAAGCCATATTCAGCGCGCCCATCATCCGCACGCTCGCCAAAGGAATGAAGGCCATTCCCATCGCCTCGGCGAAGGAGGACGCCGGCATCCTCGAGCGGGCTTTCGAACTCACCGCGGACGCGCTGCGCGACGGCGGCCTCGTGTGCATCTTCCCGGAAGGGCGGCTCACGCGCGACGGCAACATCGCCGCGTTTCGCCCGGGAGTGACCCGCATCGTGACCGAGACTCCCGTGCCGGTGATACCGCTGGCCATCGCCGGCCTGTGGGGCTCGATGTTCTCGCGCTACGCGCCGAAGCTCTGGCAGCGCCTGCCACGCAAACTCTGGCATCGCGTCGTGGTGAATGTGGGCGAACCGATCGCTGCGGAAAACGCCGTGCCCGACCTCCTTCGTGAGCGCGTGTCCTCACTGTACGAATCCGCCGACGCCAGGTTGTAGCCGGGCTCGCGCGTCGCCCCTGACCGATTGGCGTATCGACCACTCGGCGCCAAGATGTCTACCGCCGAACCGGCGGCGGCTCGCCCTGATACACATACGCGACGGTGCCGGCGGGCGGTTGGTACCAACCGGGATCGCGATAGTCGCCGGGGGCGAGATTCGCGCGGATCTTCATGACGGTGAACATGCCGCCCATTTCGATGTTTCCGTATGGGCCGCCACCCGTCATCGCGGCCAAAGTATTCTCGGGCAGCGGCATGTTCATCGGCATGTCGGCCATCGAGCCTGACGCGCCGGCCCCGCTCATGTATTCCGGCACCAGCGAGGTGATCTGCTTCGCGAGCGCGCCTTGTTCGATTGCCAGGGCGTTGGGGACGACGTGGCTCATGGCGTTCATGGTGTGATGGCTCTTGTGGCAATGGAAGGCCCAGTCGCCCGGTGCGGCGGCGGTGAATTCGATGGCGCGCATTTGACCGACGGCGATGTCCGTCGTCACCTCGGGCCAGCGGGCGCCGGGCGGGGTCCATCCCCCGTCGGTGCCGGCGACCACGAATTCGTGGCCGTGCAGGTGAATGGGGTGGTTGGTCATGGTGAGATTGCCGACGCGGATGCGCACGCGCTCGCCGAGACGCGCGACCATCGGATCCGTGCCGGGGAACGCGCGGCTGTTGAAGGTCCACAGATTGAAATCGAGCATCGTGCTGACCTTGGGCGTGTAGCTGCCGGGATCGATGTCATAGGCGTTGAGCAGGAACACATAATCGCGATCGACGCGCATGAGTGCGGGATCTCGCGGATGGGTGACCCAGAACCCCATCATGCCCATCGCCATTTGCGTGGTCTCATCCGCGTGCGGGTGGTACATGAACGTTCCCGAGCGCTGCGCGGCAAATTCGTACACGTAGGTCTGTCCGGGCTTGATCGACGGCTGATTGAGTCCGGACACGCCGTCCATACCGTTCGGCAGGCGTTGACCGTGCCAATGAATGCTGGTGGATTCGGACAAGCGGTTGGTGACGAAGATGCGCACCCGGTCGCCCTCGACCACTTCGATGGTCGGGCCGGGAGATTGTCCGTTGTAGCCCCAGAGGTTCGCCCGCATGCCGGGTGCGATCTCGCGAACCACCGGCTCCGCCACCAGGTGAAACTCTTTGACGCCGTTGCGCATGCGCCAGGGCAGCGTCCAGCCGTTCAAGGTGGCCACCGGGTGGTAGGGCCGACCGTTGGGCGGCGCCAAGGGTTGTTGCATCGTCGCTGACTCGGTGGACACGATCTCGGGGATCGCGGCGAGCGCGCTCCTCGCCGTCACCGTCGCCGCGGCCGCGAGGCCCGCGCCGCTGAAGAAATCTCGTCGAGTAACCATGCTGTGTGCCTCGTTAGTCTGGGAGCCCGTCTGACCCAACATTGCCGAGCAGAGCCGCATCGAGTTCCGACTGGGCGAGCCAGAAATCACGCACGCTGTTCGTGTAACCCTCGATGGCCGCGATTCGCTCGCGCGCGTCGGCCAGCAAGTCGAATACGCTGACGAGAGAGGCGTTGTAGCGCAGCAGGTCCTGCTCGGCGATCAGCCGGGCGTTCGGCAGTACCTCGTCGCGCTGGCGTGCTGCGATGTCATACGTGGCACGATAGACGGCGTAGGCTTGGCGGATCTGCGATCGTGCATCGACGGCCGCCTGGGCGAAGCGGTCCGCCGCCTGCGCATAAATCGCTTCGGCTCTTTTGAGGCGCGCCCCGCCGCCGTCGAAGATCGGGATCTGCAGGCTCAGTTCGTAACCCCGCTCGTAAGCGTCAGATCGCGGACCCTGCAGAACCCGCGCGGGACCCGCATCGAACACGTCGATGAAGCGCGTGGCCTTGGTGAGTCCCAGGCGGTGAGCGAGTTCGTCGAGCTGCAGGCGCATGAGCCGCAAGTCGATCCGATTGCGCAGCACCATCGCTTCGATGTCGGGCATCTCCGCGACGGACGGCGGCAACTCCGGGAGTTTCTCCGCCAATTGGAGAGGGGGGTGCTCCCCCGCGAGCCCCATCAGCCGCGTCAATTGCTCGCGTGCCGCCGCCTCGACCAGGCGCGCGCGCGTCAGGCCCTGTGCGGCGACGGCATGGAAGTTCTGCTCACGGGCTTGATCGAGGCGATTCCAATTGCCGGCCGCCACCATCCGCCGCGCGAGCTCGGCGCCGGCGGTGGCGGCGGCTTGCACCTGCTCCAGATACTCGACCGACTGGCGTGCGGCGACCGCGGCAATGAAGGCCCGGCGGGTCTCATCGGCCAACCGCAGCACGGTGACGAGAACCGCGCTCTGCACCTCGGCGAAGCGGCGCTTTTCGAGGTCGTGTGCAAACGGCGCGATCAGCAGCGACATGACGTTGATGGTGAGCGATTCTTCGATGTCGTACTGGCCGCCCGCGCCGGCGTGAAGCAGCGTGAAGCGAGGATTCGGCAGGCGGCCGGATTGCACGAGATCGGCCTCCGAGATTCCCAATTCCTCGAAGGCTGCCTGCAACGCGCGATTGTTGAGCAACGCGATCTGTACCGCATCATCCGCCGACAGCACATGCTCGAGCGCCTCGGCCACTTCGGTGTCAATTTTGGCCCGTTCGCTCTCGGTGCGTGGCCACCTCAACTCCTTGCCGAGGTTTTCCCGCGCACCGTCGGCCACGGGACCAAATCCGCCGTCCGCTGAAAAGGTGGCGCAACCGGTCAAGTACGCGGCGCCCGCCAGCGCCGCCAAAAACGGCGCGAGCGCCTGCGCGACGATGCGTGTCGTTGAAATGTTCATATCATCCTCACCACCGAGGCCAAGGCCCGGTCCCAGGCCGCGGGGCACCAGGCTAAGCGTGTGATTCGTGGAAATGCGGGGGCGGCGATGCCGCGCCCGCGGTCAGGGCTCAGACAGAGCGGGGAGGGCGATCCAGGCGGTCGAGCTCGACCGTGGGGGAGGGCCAAAGCACGGCCGCGGCAATGTCGGGAGCGGCGCTGCGCGGTGCGGCCCAGAGAATTTGTGTATAGGCGATGGCGACAGCGCAGCAGTGAGCGCTGCAACCATGTTGATGAGTGGCCGCGGCTCCGTGAACGCAATGTTCATGCTGCGGTGTCGTCGGCATCTCAGCCCCGGCAACGACCGGGTCATGCGGGCCGGCGCTCGGCGAGTCAGGCCTCGTCGAGTCGAACTGTCCGCAGTCCGGCATCGCCGCGGCGCCTTGCAGCGACAGCATCCCGGCAAGCAGCAAGGCACAGGTGATCCGCAGCCTGGGTTTGAATATCATGCTGTCGTGAAACATAGCATCCCCAATGGAATAATACACGCGCGCAGCGCACGTAAGTCAGACAGGCTCCTTGGCTTGCAATCCGAAGAAACTCAACGCGTTGGGAGATCGATCATGGCAAATCATCGCGTGCTGCCCGCGGCAATCGGGGGATGGGTGCTGGTGTGGGCAATCTTGGGCGGATCGATGCTCGCAGGCCCGGCCGCGGCGCATGCCAGGCTGCGCAGCACCGTGCCGGCCGCGGATGCGCAGCTCGCCGAACCGCCGAAGAATTTGATCCTGACCTTCAACGAGGATGTGCGTCTTGCCGTCCTCACTTTGAGCACCGGCGGCAGGGAAATTCCGCTCACCCTGGATCGAAGCGCTCCCGCCGCTCCGCAGGTCCGCGTACCGTTGCCGCCGCTGGTCGCCGGGAAATACCAGGTGCAATGGAGCGCTTTGTCGCCCGACGACGGTCACGTGGTGAAGGGAAGTTATTCCTTCACGATCACGTGATCTTGGGCGGCTGGGACGCGGCGGCGGTCGCCGTCAAAGCGATCGTTTACGCCGCCACGCTCAGCACCGCCGGAGCGGTATTCTTTCTCGCGTACAGCCATGCGCTAGTTCCGGCGGCGGATCGCATGCGCATCGCGCGCTCGATCCGCATCTCGAGCACGGTTGCGTTGCTCGCGAGCGGCGCACAGATCCTGGTTTCCGCCGGATCGATGAGCGGCGATGCCGCGGACATGATGAGTCCGCCCCTGTTGCACATGGCTTGGGCTGCGGGCATGGGGCGCACACTGCTCGTCCGCGCCGCGGGACTGGGACTCGCCAATGTCGGGATGTCCTCGCAGCGCCGGCCCGCGGGCGTGGCCATTGCCGGCGCCGCGATCGCCGCGACGTCCTTTGCCTGGATGGGACATACCCATTCGCTCACGCGCTCCTGCCTGCCGATTCTTCTGCTCGGCGTTCACCTATCCGCGGTCGCTTTCTGGATCGGCGCGCTGGCGCCGCTGCTCGTCGTTTCGCGGACTCGCGATTTATCCGTGATGGCCGCCGCGGCGGCGCGCTTCGGAACCGCGGCGCTCTATGTCGTGAGTGCGTTGCTTGCCGCCGGCCTGGGTCTGCTGTGGTTGCTGCTCGGCGACGTGTCGCAGTTGTGGAGGAGTAGCTATGGTCGTTGGCTCGCCTCCAAGCTGGTGGTGGTCGCGGCCCTCCTGTGCTGCGCCGCGCTCAACAAATTGTGGTTGACGCCGCGCTTGGCGGCCGGCAAAACCGAGGCGCTGCACAGCCTGCGCAGGTCCATCCGGATTGAAATGACGCTGGCGGCATTGATTTTTGTGCTGACCGCCGCGTTGACGACGCTGAACGGGCCGCCTGCGCTCGATTGAGCCGGAATAATTCCGCGATGCCGCACGGCGAGAAGATTTACCATGGCCAATCTCTTCGCGATGTTCTACGAGGTATTTAGATGCGAGTTCTGCAAATCTTGGGCGTCATCCTGATTGCCGGCGGTCTTTTCGTGCTCATCAAGTCACCGTCCTACTCGAGTGAAAAGAGTTTGTTCAAAGTCGGCGACGTCGAGGCGAAAGTGGCGCAAGATCATGCGATTCCGCCGTGGGTGGGAGGCGCCGCATTGGCCGCCGGCGTGGTGCTGATCGTGGTGGGGGTTCGCAAATCCTGAGGCGCATGGGTTTGCGCCGGGGCAACAGCGGGCGGCGGGCGGCTGCCCTAAGCGGCGGAGCGCCCGCCCGCTTATGTACGATAACGAACATACGAAGAGGCGCCGAGGATTGTATAATGCTTGCTTGCGGGGGTGAGATCGCTGGATAGCATGACCGTGATTATTCTTGGCGCCGACGCCACCGCGGAGTTCCGTGATTTCAACCACCACCACCACCACCGACACCCAAAAAAACCATCTGCTCGCCGCCTTGCCAGAGGCGCAATTGAAGTATTGGCTGCCGCACCTCGAATCGGTGTCGATGCCGTTGGGACAGGTGCTGTACGAATCCGGCGCCACCTTGAGCCATGTGTATTTTCCGACGACCGCCATCGTTTCCTTGCTCTATGTCATGGAGAACGGCGCGTCCGCGGAAATCGCGGTGGTGGGAAATGACGGCATCATCGGAATTTCCTTGTTCATGGGCGGCGAATCGACGCCCAGCCGCGCGGTCGTGCAAAGCGCCGGACAAGGCTATCGGTTGAAGGCGCAATTGATGAAGGACGAATTCGACAAATCCGGCCCGGTGCTGCATTTGTTGCTGCGCTATACCCAGGCCCTGATCACCCAGATGGCGCAAACCGCGGTCTGCAATCGTCATCACTCCCTGGACCAACAATTGTGCCGATGGCTGCTGCTGAGTCTCGATCGGCTGCAGAACAACGAATTGGTGATGACGCAGGAACTGATCGCCAACATGCTGGGCGTGCGCCGCGAGGGGGTTACCGAGGGTGCCCTGAAGCTGCAGGAAGCGGGGTTGATCCGCTACGCCCGCGGCCGCATCACCATCTTGGACCGGGCGGGATTGGAGAAGCGCACTTGTGAGTGCTACGCGGTCGTCAAAAAGGAATATGACAGGCTGTTGCCGCCTGACCAGACCGCGCACTGAGTCGGGAATTCGCCGGCATTCGTCCGCGGCCGCATAATCTCGCGCACGCGCGGGCACAGGCAGCGGGGCGGAACGCAAATACTGTTCGTCAACGCACAGACTTGACCGCCCGGCCCGGCTAAAAGAGGGGCATGATTCATGCCGCACTCACAACATCCTCATGGCGTTAGCCGCGGCCCTCATCGAGCCGACCGACGCGCTCGTCAGAATGATTCCCGCGGCCGGCGATGAGTCCGCCATGCACGCCGAGGAGGCGGCCCCCCTTGGCGGCGGCCACATCCTGGGGCATCAGGGTGTCGGGATCGTCGAGCGCGTTGGACCCGCCGTCACGTTGGTCAAGCCGCAAGATGCGGTGCTGGTCTCCTGTGTCAGTGCGTGCGGGCACTGCGCGTTCTGCCGCAAGTTCATGTATTCCTACTGCACCACGGGCGGCTGGATCAGTGCCGACGCCGTCAATGGCGCGGCCGCCCAATGGGTGCGAATCCCGCATGCGGACACGAGTTTGACGCTGCTTCCCGGCACCACCTCGGTGGGCCGCGCGGCCGTGCTCCTCGCCCATCGGACGCGGTTGCGGCGCATCATGGCGGCGTTCGAACCCATGAGTCAGGCCGGTTCCGAGTCATTTCGCCAATCGTTTGCGCAGCGACAATAATTCGCGCCGGCGCGCGGCGCCCGTCTTGGGGTACCTCAATTCGAGGGCTTCGATCGTATCCAGGATGATGCGCGAGACGATGAGACGGGTATTGAGCTTGTCGTCGGCGGGAACCACGTACCAGGGCGCACGCTTGGTGCTCGTGGCGGCGAGACATTTCTCGTAGGCGCGCATGTAGAGCTTCCAGAATTTCCGCTCCTCCACGTCCGCCAGGCTGAATTTCCAGTTCTTCTCCGGCTCATCGATGCGGTCCAGGAATCGCTTACGCTGCTCCTCTTTGGACAGATGCAGAAAGAACTTGATGATCCGCGTGCCATTGCGGTCCAAGTGGCGCTCCAAATCCACGATCGAGCGATAGCGGCCGCGCCAGATGCTCTCATCACCCAGCAGTTTGCCCGGCAGCCCCTCGCCGCGAAGAATGTCCGGATGCACTTTGGCGATCAGCACCTCCTCGTAGTATGACCGGTTGAAGATGCCGATCCGGCCGCGTTCCGGCAGATCACGGGTGGTCCGCCAGAGAAAATCGTGCTTGAGTTCGACGGCGCTCGGATGCTTGAAGCTGAACACCTGGCAGCCTTGCGGGTTTACTCCCGACATGACGTGGGCTATGGCGCCGTCTTTGCCGGCCGCATCCATGGCCTGAAAGATCAACAGCACCGCGTAGGTGTCCGCGGCGTACAGCAATTCCTGCTGCTCGCTGAGCGCCTTGACGTGCCTGGCCAGCAATTCCTGATACTGCTCGTTGGTCTCGTACACCGGATCGACGCGGGTGGGCCACTTCTTGAGGTCGACCTCGGCGCCCTCCCGTACGCGAAAATCGCTCGATTGGATTTGCATTCCTGTCCTCGATTTAGGTTCAGCGGATGGTTCGACCTGAATCATGCGTCAAGGATTCGTAGCCCGCGATGACTTCGAACAGCTCTTCGTCGATCGACTCCTGGCGCAGGCGGCGATATTGTCCCTTGAGATCCTCGAGGATCTCCCGGATGTTCTTCTCCGCCCGTTGCATCGCGGCCAGGCGGCTGGCGTTCTCGGCGGCGAGGGATTCGGCGCAAGACTGGAACAGCACCACGAACAAATATTCGCGGATGAAAGCCTCCAGCGCCGGCGCCGCGGGGTCGATGACCTGGGGCGGACTCCTCATCGGCCAGGGTACCGCGGCCATGCCGCTTCGCCAGGCGGCATCGAGCGGCAACAGCCGTCTGCCGGCCGGTTCGCAGACTGCCGCGGTTCTCGGCCGGTTGTGAAACACGTGCAGTTCCGCGATGTCCCCGCGCTCGCGGGCGGCTCCGATGTCGATCAGGATCCGCCCGACCAGCGGTGTGATGGCGTCGACCGATGCGGGCACAGGCCAGGCCTGCGGCGCGGCGATGAGCGGCGCGGGGATGAGCGCCTGCATGCGTTCTCCCACCGCCCACATGCGCGTGAGTGTGCCCGGCAGCGTTCTGAGTTCCGCTCTCGCAAAATCGATGAGCACCTCATTGAATCGGCCGACGAGACCCTGGTCCGAACCGAACACGATCGCACCGATCTTGCGCACCGGCGTTCCCACCGGAGCTTCCACCCGCGCTGCCACCGGGCTCCCCACCGACGCCTGTTCCCCCTCCTGCTCTCCCGGCGGCGCCATGTTTCGCAGGCAAACGGACAGTGCGAGTTCGACGGTCCGATAGTAGTCATGCAGCGCCACGACCGCACTTTCGTATTGTCCGATGCTCGAGGCCGCGAGTGCCTTCATCGACCGCACCACGGCCGCCAGATCCTGCGCCGTGGATATTTTTCGGCTCAGGTTCTCGGTGGTTCCGCTCACGGCGCGGGTTCGAGCCGCTCGAGCGCTTGCGTCGCGACTTTGAGCGTCGCGGCTCGATCGGCGTCGCTCAAGCGGTCGGCGGTGGTGAATCGGTCTACGATGTCCGCCGGGATGTTCGCCGTCGATTCGCGGAGCGCCTGTTCGGCATCGGTGACCTTGTCGAGCGGCACGGCGTCGATGAGTCCCGCCGCGAGCGCGAGCAGCAGGCAAATCTGATCGGGCAGCGACACCGGTTGGGATTCCGGCTGCTTGAGGCAGGCACGGATGCGCCGGCCGTGCTCGATGATCTTGTGCGTCGACTCGTCGAGTCGGGTGCCGAATCGGGCAAAGGATTCCAATTCCTCGAACTGCGCGTAGGCGAGCTTGAGCGTACCGGCCACCGCCCGATACGCCGCCCGCTGGGCAGCGCCGCCGACGCGCGATACGGACTTGCCGACGTCGACCGCCGGCAGGATTCCCAATTCGAACAGCGTGGGTGAGAGGTAGATCTGGCCGTCGGTGATCGAGATGAGATTGGTCGGGATGTAGGCCGAGATGTCCTGGGCCTCCGTTTCGATGATGGGCAGCGCCGTCAGCGAGCCGCCGCCGCGCTCCTTGGACAGATGCGTGGCCCGTTCGAGCAGGCGCGAATGGATGTAGAAGATATCGCCGGGAAACGCTTCGCGGCCCGGCGGGCGGCGCAGCAGCAGCGAGATCTCGCGATAGCTGCGCGCATGGTGCGTGAGGTCGTCGAAGACGATGAGCACGTCGCGGCCGTGCTCCATGAAATTCTCCGCGATGCTGGTCGCGGCATACGGGGCGATGTACGACAGGCCCGGCGCTTCGTTGCCTTCGGCGACGACGACGACGGTGTACTGCATGGCGCCGCGGTCGCCGAGCGTGGCCACGACCTTGGCCACCGCCGCCGCGCGTTGACCGATGGCACAGTACACGCACAGGACATTCTGGCCGCGCTGATTCAAGATCGTGTCGATCGCGATGGAGGTCTTGCCGGTCTGGCGGTCGCCGAGAATCAATTCGCGCTGTCCGCGCCCGATCGGAATCATGGCGTCGACGACTTTGAGCCCGGTTTGCAAAGGCACCGTCACCGGCGAACGGTCCATGATGGGCGGGGACGGGCGCTCGACCGTGCGCCGTTCGCCCGCCTCGAGCGCCCCTTTGCCGTCGAGCGGCTGACCCAAGGGATCGATCACGCGTCCCAGCAAGCGGTCCCCGACCGGCACGTCGGTGACCCGTCCCGTGCGGGTCACTTCATCGCCGGCACGCAAATGCTCATTGTCGCCGAGCAGCACCACGCCGACTTCGTCCTCATCGACGTTGAAGGCGATGCCGAGCAGGCCGCCCGGGAATTGAATCAATTCCTCGAAGCCGACGCCGGGGAGGCCCGACACGGTGGCGATGCCGGTGGAGACATTCGCGATCACCCCCACCTCTCGCGCGCGCAGTTGCGGCACGAAGGCCTCGCGGGCGCGTTGCAGGTCGGCGAAGGCGTGCTCCAGCGTGGTCTGCAGAAAGCCGGGCGCTGCGCTCATGAGGCCAGTGCGACAGGGAGGGTGGCGAGCCTTTGTTCGAGCGTCTGGAGATAATCCGCGATGCTCCACGCGAGTTTCTGTCCGTTCGCCGTCAATTCAATCCCACACACGGCGTCGGGTGCGGTGACGAAGCGCACGCGGACCTCGGCGGAAAACGTTTCGTTGAGCGCGTTTTGAATCGTTGCACGCTCCGCTGCCGGCAGATCGAAACTGCTGCGCAATACCGCGGGTTCGGCGGAGGCTTGCAAGGCGGCGCCCAGCAATGCCTTCAACTGGGCATCCAGGGTGCGCAGCCGCCGCGTGAACGCCTCTCCCATCCGCTCTTCGAGACTGGCGCCCGCGAGATCCGCCAAGGTCTTGCGCGCAATGGCAAACACCTCGCGCTGGGCAAGCCGCGCGATTTGACCTCCCAGCCGCGTCCGGTCGGCGGCGAGCGCGCTTGCCGACTTGGCCCGCAGCTCATCCGCATCCTTGCGCGCCTGTTTCAACAGCGCTTCGCGCTCCTCCGCGCTCTGTTTGGCGGCCTTGGCGGCGAGCGCGCCGCGCTCATCGTCGAATGCCTTGTTCTTGCGGCCGAACTCGTCGTGTTCCCGTTGCGCGTCGGTCAGTTTCGAGGCCGCTTTCGCGAGTTCGCCGGCGATGCGCTTCTCACGCGCATCGATGGCATCCAGCACCGGCTTGTACAGAAAACGCTTGAGCAGCCACACCAGAATCAAAAAGTTCAGCAGCTGTGCTCCGACGGTGAACCAGTCGATGAGCATGGGTCATTTCCCGGGCGTCGAGGCGATGAAATGACTCCAGAACGGATTGGCGAATATCAGGATCATCGCAACCACGAAGCAGTAAATCGCCAGGGATTCGATCATCGCCAGGCCGACGAACAGCGTACGGGTGATGGTGGCGGACGCGTCGGGTTGCTGTGCCAACGAACTCAACGCGAGCGCCACCGCCCGGCCCTCGCCGAGCGCCGGGCCCACGGAGCCGATGGCGATGGTGAGCCCGGCGGTGACGATGGAGGCGATGGCGATCAGGGTGCTGCTATCCATGGGGAGTACCTTTCTGGCTGACACTGGTGGCGGCCGCGATGTAAACGGCCGCGAGAATGCTGAAGATGTAGGCCTGCACCATGCCGGTCAGCAGGCCGAGTGCGGTCATGACGAGCGGAAACACATAGGGGGTGATGGTGAGCAGGATGCCGATGATCATCACGCCGCTCATCATGTTGCCGAACAG
>Ga0181537_10001582_pt1 | contig 20750 bp, 17 predicted proteins | sample PEATcosm2014_Bin_39_FD_119765 | JGI IMG/M metagenome (GOLD analysis project Ga0181537, IMG submission 119765) | Peatland microbial communities from MTU Mesocosm Facility, Houghton, MI, USA - PEATcosm2014_Bin23_10_metaG | ecosystem: Environmental > Terrestrial > Soil > Wetlands > Peat | place... | reverse complement strand
CGCACCTTTGCCCCCCGCAGCCATATCCGCGGGGCGAAAATCAGAAACCACCGGCACACCCACACGCGCAGCTACAATCGCCGCTTCGCCCGTCTGCCAGGTCGCAGCCAGCTTCCGTCCAAGATACTGCGCGGCGTCGCCCTGATGATAGAGCGTCTGTCCGTGGCACCCCACGAGCGCGGCCTTGACTCGCAGCTTTCGTTGCGTCGCCAAAAGCGCGTCCGCATACAGTTCCCCCAGCAGAAAGTTGAGCCGAGCCAGGTCCGCCACCGAAGCCTGCGGCGCGTTCATCGCCGCCAGCACAGCCGCGCGAACTTTCTTGGGATAGGAATACTCCGCATGCCCCAGCAACTCGAATTTCGCGTGCGCACGACTCGTGTGGACGCGGGCGACTCGCCCGCGTCCGCCGGCGGCTTCACCGGACCCGGCGCGGAAGCCCGCCCCGCCCGGCTCTGCAACGCGCACCAGCGCAACATTGATCCCATCTGCCGAAGTGCCGCTCATCACCCCGGCCACGATCATGCTTTTGTTCGTCATCCGCGCGGCCGCGCGTTCTCCTCGCGATTCATATTCTCCAGCCGCACCTGCTCGCCAAATTCCCACAGCTTGCGGGATAACTTTCCCACCCCCGCCGCGGAGGGCGGCTTACCCGAGCGAGTTATTGTTTTCCACTTCTTCTTGAACGCCAGCACGCGTGCCGCCGCCTCCTCAACCTGCCGGGCAAACTTCGCGTCGCGTTCCATCGTTGAGACCAACGCTTTGTAGGCTTGCGTGATGTGGTCCTCGCGATGGCAGACTAAGCATAAGTCTCCGCCGGCGCGAATGTGTTCGACCGCAGCCTCTCCGACGGACGCGGCCGCGAGCACGCCGCCCATCTCCAGATCATCCGACACGATGAGATTGCGAAACCCAATGCGCTTGCGCAGAACATCTGTAATCCAGACCTTCGAGAGCGACGCTGGCGTCCGATCGTGCGTCACGCGCGGATAAGCTGCATGAGAAATCATTGCCAAAGGGAGTTGTCGATGCAGCGTGCGGTAGGGAAGCAGATCTTCAGCCCAAAGCTTTTTCATCGATTTCTCAATGATCGGCAGAGCGTGATGGCTGTCGAGTTTGCCTTCGCCAAGGCCGGGAAAATGTTTGCCGCATCCGAACATGTTTGCGGCGCGCAGTCCGGCAAGAAATTCGCGCGCATAAGTCACCACCTTGCGCGGATTTTCCGAAACAGAGCGCGAGCTCAACACGCTGCGTGAGGCTTCAAACGCCAGGTCGAGCACGGGCGCGAAATCCAGGTTGAAGCCGAAAGCGCGACAGTTCTCTCCGATCATTCGACCGTGCGTGCGGAAAAGCTTGCGGTCTGCGGTCGCGAACACCTCCGCCGCGGAAGGCGTAGGTCCGAGCACATCGCGAAAACGATCGACGCTTCCCCCTTCCAGATCGATGCAGGTGAACAGCGGCGTGGAAACGCAGTTCCGGCAGTCCCGTAGCAAGCGCCAGGTCTGCTCCGCGCTCTTGATGTTGCGCGCAAACAGAATCACGCCCGCCGGCTGCAGCCGCGTCAGCAGGGAAGCGAGCCGCGCAGTCATCTCCGTGCCGCTGCAGCCGACGATCAGGAGCTGTCCGATATGCAGTGGACCGTGGGTAATGGTCTTGATTGGCATCCTTCAATCTTCACTTTACCTGTGCGCCAAGTTTTTCGCACAAGTCGTGAATCTTGGCATCATTCGTGAGGTGGTCGGCGATTCGGCACTCCTCCAAAGCGCCATGAGGATCGGTAGTCATGAGCAGCCGGACCAGCCAGATATGAGGAACCGGCCAGTCTGGATCGGCCTTCTCTGCTGCTCGTAGCTCTGTCAGCGTCCCGGCCGCGTCGTTCTTTTTCGCCAGAGCGATAGCGAGATTGTAGAGTGCTTGCCCATTGTTCGGGTCGAGACGAATGGCCGCCCGGTATTCCGCAATGGCTGCATCCGTCTGGCCGCTATCATCGAGAGCGCTTCCCAGGTTCATGTGCGATTGGGGATTCGAAATGTCCGACGCAATGGCCGCCCGGAACTCAGTGATTGCGGACTTGAGATCCTTTTTCTGGTAATACACATTCCCTAGATTGTTGTGTGCATCGGCTTGTCTAGGCTTGAGTCTCAGAGAAGCTTGGTACTCGCTTGCAGCCGCGTCAAGATCGCCCTTGTTCTTTAACGCAATACCTAAATTGTTGTGGACATCGGCGTCGTCAGGATTAATTCGCAATGCCTCCCGATACTGCAGGATTGCTCCATCAAAGTCTCGCTTCGTTGCGAGCAGCCTTGCCAGGTTGTAGTGCGAATCGGAATGGTTGGGTGTCTCCTGGATCGCCTTCTTGTATTCATCAATCGCCCCATCGATGTCTCCCTTCTGTTCGAGGGCCAACGCCGACTGAAAGTGAGGACTCACGTCTGAAGGAGGACTTGCTGCTTGCGGCGCTGCCCAGGTTGAAAGCGCAAGCGCGAACGCCGCTGAGATACGGTATAACTTCATGATGTATTCTCCTCATCGACTCGTTTCCGACTCCGCGCTTAAGAAAGCGAGCGATCGAGGGCTCAGTCGATCTGCTTCTTCAACTCGGCCAGAAGGTTCAATGCCTCGAGCGGTGTGAGCCGGTTCAAATCCACTTCACGTAGCCTCTCGAGCACCGGCTGCGAGATCGGCGTAAAAATCGTGAGCTGCGTCGGCACCGGCGTCGCCCCAGGAGAAAGATGTCCCGTTACCTCGCGTTCCGCGGACTCATGTTCGGCCAGCACTTCCCGCGCCCGCACAACTACTTCATTCGGCAACCCTGCCAGCTTCGCAACCTCGATTCCGTAGCTGCGGTCCGCCGCTCCCGGTTCAACCTTGCGCAGAAACGCGATCCCTCCGCCGGTTTCTTTCACCGATACGTGATGATTCTTCACTCCCGAAAGCTGCCGCGCCATTTCCGTCAGCTCGAAGTAATGCGTGGCGAATAAAGTCTTGGCCCGCACCCGCGCATGCAGATATTCCACCGCAGCCCAGGCAATCGCGAGCCCGTCGTAAGTGGAGGTGCCGCGGCCCACTTCATCCAGCAAAATCAGCGACCGCGCCGTCGCCGTGTGCAGAATCGCTGCCGTCTCCGTCATTTCCACCATGAAGGTCGAGCGCCCGCGCGCCAGGTTGTCGCTGGCGCCGATACGCGTGAATACGCGATCCACCACGCCCAGCCGCGCCGAGCGTGCGGGAACGAACGAGCCCATCTGCGCCAGGATCACAATCAGCGCCGTCTGCCGCAGATACGTCGACTTGCCTCCCATGTTGGGCCCGGTAAGCAGCATAATCGTCTGCGAGTTTGCGTTGAGGTAAAGATCATTGGGCACAAACCGTTCACTGCCGCCCGCTAGTTCCTGCTGCTCGATCACCGGATGCCGGCCCTCAATAATTTCCAGCACGCCAGACTCTGCCAGCTTCTCCGGACCATCCGACTCGAACTGCGGCCGGCAATAATTTCGCAGCGCGGCAATTTGCGCCAGCGAAGCCAGCACATCTACTTCCGCCAGCGCCAGCGCCGTTTGCCGAATCCGCTTGGCTTCGGCGGCAATCGCCGTACGCAATGCGCCAAACAACCGACGCTCGATCTCAACGATCTTTTCCTGCGCGTCGAGAATCTTGCCCTCATACTCTTTCAGCTCAGGGGTCGTAAAGCGTTCGGCGCCCACCAGTGTTTGCTTGCGGTCGTAATCCTGCGGTACCAGATGCAGATTCGCCTTCGAGATCTCAAGGTAATATCCGAAGATCGAATTGAACTTAACTTTTAGCGAACCAATGCCGGTGCGTCCGCGTTCCCGTTGTTCGATCTGCGCCAGCACCTGTTTGCTGTTGCGCGAAAGTTCCCGCAGTTCGTCGAGTTCGCGATCCACGCCAGCGGCAATCACGCCACCATCCGTAAAGCTGAGCGGAGGCTCCGGTACAACCGTCTTCTCAATGTGCTCGCGCAGATCGTTCAACTCGTCGAGTGATTCGTGAAGCGCACTGAGCCGCTGCGACGCCAGGCGCACCACCGCCGCCTTGATCGCTGGAAGTTTTCCCAGTGAATTCCCCAGCGCAAGCACATCCCGCGGATTCGCAGTTTCAAGCGCGACCCTGCTCAAAAGCCGCTCCAGGTCAAGCACTCCATCGAGAGCGCGGCGCAGCTCCTCCCGCGCCACGGTCGCCTTCACGCCCGCCTCCACGGCGTCGAGACGCGCAGTAATCTCGCCCAGCTCGAGCACCGGACGCAGCATCCACGAGCGCAGCAAGCGCTTGCCCATCGGCGTGACCGTCGAATCGATTGCGCGGAAGAGAGTGATTCCCGCATCCGTCCCGGCAAAAAGCGGCTCGATCAATTCGAGATTGCGCACCGTAACCGCGTCGAGCACCAGACAGTTTTGCCGCTCATACCATCCAATGCGGTCCACATGATCAAGCGACCCGCGCTGCGTGGAACGCACGTAATAAAGAATCGCGCCAGCAGCCGACGCCGCGGCCGCGCGCTCGGAAAGCCCAAATCCCTCGAGCGACAAAACGCCAAAATGATTTTCCAGCAGTGGAATCGCGTGATCTGGCGCGAACACCCAATCCTCCAGCGGAGTCTCTGTACAAGTGGCGCCAGCTGCCCGAGGCTGAGGTCCATGCAGCGCCAAAGGTTGTGTGGGAACGGGCGACTCGCCCGTTCGCCCCAGCAGAGCGCGGTTGCTCTTTGCCTCAAACAACGGTGCCGCTGAACCGTAAAGCAGTTCCTTCGGCCGCAACTGCTCCAGCTCCTCCTGCACCCTCCGCAACGCTCCATCGCCAGAGAACTCCGTAGCCCGAAACTCGCCCGTGGAAACGTCGAGAGCTGCAAATCCCACGCGGTCGCCCACCTGAGCGAGCGCCGCCAGAAAGTTATTGTCCTCCGCCCCCAGCGAAGAATCCGCCGCCGTCCCCGGCGTAACCACCCGTGTCACTTCGCGACGCACCAGCTTCTTCGCCAGCCGCGCATCTTCCATCTGCTCACAAATCGCCACCTTAAAGCCCTTGCGAATCAGTTTCCCAATGTAGTTCTCGGCGGCATGATGAGGCACGCCGCACATGGGCACGGCAATGCCTTTTTCTTTATTGCGCGAGGTCAGCGTGATCTGCAATTCTTTGGCCGCCACAATTGCGTCGTCGAAAAAAAGTTCGTAGAAATCTCCCAGGCGAAAAAACAACAACGCCGTGGGATGATCTTTTTTGACGGCGGCATACTGCCGCATTAGCGGAGTGGACGGCTCGGTCATCGGCTCGTGCTTTAGCTCGGATATAGGCTCGGTCATCGAGGCGGGGCTTGGCGCGGATTATAGCAAAGCTCGATGGCCGGGATCTCCGTCATTTCTCATCGCACTCCGCGCGAAATCACAGTTGACTCCGTTTCTATCGCGGTGTTCTCTTATCACATGGAGTTGCGCAAGGATCCCATCACGCGCTCGTGGGTCATCACGGGAGACGATCCCGCCGAGTCCGGTCAGCGGCCTCCCTCGGCCTGCCGTTTCTGCGCTGATTCAAAAGATACGCCGCACGTCATTTCGGCCGTGCCCAACGCGGTCGGTGCCCCCTGGTCAGCGCGCGCCGTAGTGCATCCGACTCCTCTCTACCACATCGAGGGTGAGCCGGGACGCCGCGGCGACGGCCTCTACGACCGCATGCGCTCGGTCGGCGCGCACGAGGTCATCGTCGAGAATTCGCAGCACGACCGTCATCTCTGGAATGCCAGCGACGGAGAGATTGAACAGTTTCTGCACCTCGCCGCCGAGCGCATCTTCGACCTCAAGCGCGACCCGCGCATTAAATACGTCAGCCTCTTCAAAGACTTCGGCTCGAGCGCCGGGCAGGAGTTTAGCCATCCTACATCGCAAATCACGGCGACTTTGTTTGTTCCGCGTCGCGTACTTTACGAACTGCGCGCAGGACGCGAATACTTCGTCGCCAAAGAGCGCTGCGTGTTCTGCGACATCCTCAGCCAGGAGGAGCGGCAAGCCCTGCGCGTGCTCGAAGCCCGCGGCGACTACGTTGCTCTTTGTCCCTACGCTCCGCGCGTTCCTTACGAAACCTGGATTCTTCCTCGCACCCACGAAGCCTCTTTCGAGCGCACTGGACTCGCTCGCGGAGCAGTGCTCACAAACCTCGCCGCGCTGCTTCGCCGCACTCTGCAGCGGGTGCGGACCATCACCGAGAATTTCCATCTCGTATTGCACACTTCGCCGAACAGCATGCATCCTTCAAAAAATCTCGGCTACTGGAAGACGCTCGACGAGGATTACCATTGGCATATCGAAATTCTGCCGGTCGTGACTTCGAAAGCGCGCTCCTACACGTTCAAGGAAGTGTATTATTCGCCCGTCAGCAGCGAAACCGCTGTGAAGCAATTACGCGAAGCGAAGATCGACGGTTGAAAAGCGGTATTTCAGTAGCAAGTATCCGAGCTTTTGATCTCACTGACGCTGATCTTTCTGAGTTTGATCGTGCTGACCCCTGGCCACTGATCACTAGCCACTGCCTTTAGGAGACCCTCTGTGAAGCTTCTGTTCTGCTGCGTCGCGCTAATTTCTATAAGCCTCGCCCAGACGTCGAATCCCCAAACAGCAAGCCCTTCTGCAATCACGCAAGAAAAGCAGAAAGTTCTCTGGCAGAAACTCGAAGCCAACATCCACGAAATCGATCAGCATCTCGATGGCGTAATGGGCGTCGCCATCGACGACCTCGCCACGGGAGACCAGTTCTTTCTGCACGAAAATGAAGTCTTCGCCCAGGCTAGTTCCATCAAGATCGCGGTGCTTGCTGAGCTTTACCGGCAGGCGCAGCAAGGCAAGCTCAAGCTCACCGATCTCTACACCGTGCAAGCCTCCGACCTCGTTGCCGATAGCAACATCATGGGCGGACTCACTCCCGGCGTCACTCGCGTCACCCTGCGCGATCTCGCCACCATGATGATCGCCGTCAGCGATAACTCCGCCACCAACGTGCTCATCGACCGCATCGGCATGGAGAACGTCAACGCCATGCTCGACTCGCTCGGCCTCTCGCACACCCGCCTGCGCCGTAAAATGATGGACCTTGACGCGGCCAAGCAAGGCCGCGAAAACATTTCCACGCCTCGCGAAATGATGACGCTACTCGCCGCTCTCTACCGCGGCAAAGTTCTCAGCAAGGAAATGGAAAGTGATTTCTTCACCATGCTCAGCACCGGGAAGGATTCCTGGATTCCCCGCGACCTTCCCGCCGATTTGAAGATCGCAGACAAGCCCGGCGAGCTCGAGGCCGTCCGCAACGATTCGGGCGTCGTGTTCGTAGAAGGCCGCCCCTACGTGATCTGCGTGATGACGGCGTTTCTTCGCAATGAACGTGACGGCGAACAGGCCATCAGCAAAATATCGCTGGATGCGTGGCGCATGTTCGATCGCCTCAGCCGCGCCACCGAGTACGGCCGCGTTGTGTCCCCCGGAAATGGCGTCCGGTAAGGCTCCCGCGCCGCTGCGCCACTCGCCTGTGGCTGCGCGAATTGCCGGGACGAGAGCTTTTCTGCGCAGCTGGCCTCAAGCGGCGGCGAAAAAAAGTGCACTTGGATGTTGCCGCCTGACCTCCGTAGAGAAGATCAGCTTCACAGGCGCATAATACCCGCATGCCATCCGAGAAGCCCGTCCGCCGCCTGAAGACCTACACCGGCGCCCAGGGCTACGTCTACCAGTACTACTTCGTCGGCAAGCGCCCCGCGCTGCCCGACGACCCCGCCGCTCCCGCCACCGAATTCATCTTCGATGTAACCTCCGACCGCAAACTCACCTACGCCGTCAGCATCTTCCTCACCGCAGTCGCAACGACTGCCTGGAGCGCCACTCACCACCGCGCCCTCAGCGACGCCGAACAATACGCCGCCGCCAAACTTCGCCTCTTCCGCGCCTTCGATGAACTTGAAGACGTAAAAACCACCGGCCGCCGTCTCCTCATCGACAGCCTCTTGCTGGAAGAGGCCCTGGCCAGCCTGGGCGTGGAATGACCCGCACAGCCCTCTGAACCCCTGTCATCCCGAGAGTTTGTGACTTTTTTGAATTTTCGACGATTTTGTGTCGTCGTAACTGTTTTGTTTGCAGCAATCGATTTTTGGCAACCTCGAGAAAGTCACGAACCCTGGGCGCAGTCTGGCGATGCGCGAAGGCGACTCAGACGAAGTCGAAGGACCTGCCGCTCGCCGCGGCGACCACCGCCGCTGCGGGCTCTCTCCCGACGTCTCTCGGTTTCGCTCAAACCGGGGAGGGCACGAGTTCCACTCGCGCCGCAACACGCCCGTCAAGATTCGCGGCTTCCAGCCGCTGAGGTTGGCCTTTGCCCGCCCATCCTTCCGTTGTGATCCCAATCACAATCTCCCTTGACCTATGCCGCTCGGCGGGCAGAACGCGCCGCGCAGAATATAATGCTCACAGCACACGAAGTTCCAAGCCCCTTGTGACTTGGATCGTCGCTTGCATTAAGCTCTCCAGACTCTGATACTTACCTGTCCTATGGCTCTGCTCTGGCTACGTTTCGCGCTGGCCTGCTACTTCGTCGGGCTGATCTACGCCTTTGTGGCGCTGGCCCGTCCCAGCGATCTGTTCAGCCGCATCGCGCTGCACGCCGTGAGCGTAGGCATGGTCTTCCACTTCGTTTCGCTGGCCGAGGTCTTTCTTTCGGGTCATTTCGTGTGGGCATCCGTGCACGACGCCGAATCCCTGCTCGCTTTCATCTCGATGACGTTCTTCATGATAGCTTATGCCATCTACCAGACCACTTCACCCGGCGTCGTCGTATTTCCCATCGTTTTTTTCCTGACTTTCGTGGCCGCCGTCGGACAGCAGCCATCGGCATTCACTTCATCCGCGCAAAAAGGATGGCTCATCCCCGTTCACATCGCTCTCATCTTCACCGGATACGCCGCTCTGCTGTTCAGCTTTGGCGCCAGCCTGCTTTACCTGGTGCAGGAACGCCGCCTCAAATCCAAAAACCCCAGCAGCCTCACCAGTTTTCTCCCTGCGCTCGAAGTCATCGACCAGATTGGCTACCGCTCCCTCTTGCTGGGGTTTCCGTTCATGACCCTCGGACTGCTAATCGGATCGTTCGTAGCCGTCACCACCTACGGCCGCATGGATTTCCTCGATCCCAAGATCCTGCTCTCAATCCTGATGTGGGCCGTGTACATGGTGATGGTCGTCACCCGCTGGAGTTCCGGATGGCGTGGCCGCCGCGCCGCCGTGCTTGCCACCTGCGCCTTCGTGGCCGCTATCGTCGCCTGGGCCGCCAACTATTTCTCCGCCGTCCACAGGTTCGCCGCCTCATGAGGCACACAGAATGAGGCTCGCATTATGAGATATCAACTTATCGGCGTGAATCACAAAAGCGCTCCGCTTGATGTCCGCGAGCGCCTCGCCATCCCCGAATCTCGCCTGCCCGACGCTTGCCGCGATCTCGCCGCCCACCCCGGAATCGAAGAGGGCATGATCCTCTCCACCTGCAACCGCGTGGAATTGATCACCCACACGACCAACGGCAGCGCCGACCTGCGCGGATTCCTCCACCATCATTTTCAGCTCACCGCCGAAGAACTCGACTCGCATCTGTACGAGTTTCGGGAAAAAGAAGCCGTGCGCCACATCTTCCGCGTGGCCTCGAGCCTCGATTCCATGGTCGTCGGCGAAGCCCAGATCCTCGGCCAGGTCAAGGAAGCCTACGCCGCCGCCCGCGCGATCGGCGCCGTCAGAAGCCAGCTCGATCAACTCTTCACCCGCGCCTTTGCCGTAGCCAAGCGCGTGCGTAGCGAAACCGAAGTCGGCTCGTCGTCCGTTTCCATCGCCTCGGTTGCCGTCGAGCTCGCCAAAAAAATCTTCGGCAGCCTGCAAGGTAAAAACGTCTTCATCGTCGGCGCCGGAAAAATGAGCGAACTCGCCGCCCGCCATCTTATGGCCCACGGCTGCGCCTCCATCTTCGTTTCCAACCGCACCTACGACCGTGCTGTCGGCCTCGCACAAAAGTTCAACGGCCAGGCCATCAAGTTCGACGACCTCTATTCGACTTGCGACCGCGCCGATATCGTCATCACTTCCACCGGCGCGCCCCACGCCATTTTCCGCCGCGAACACGGAGAGCAATTCCTCTCCCGCCGCAAGAACAAACCCATGTTCTTCATCGACATCGCCGTCCCACGCGACGTTTCCCCGGAAATGGCCAAGCTCGACGGCATCTTCACCTACGACATCGACGATCTGCAGCAAGCCGTCTCCAGCCACGTCGCCGACCGCAGTAAAGAGGCCGAGCGCGCCGAAGCCATCATCGCCAGCGAAGTGGAAAACTTTAAAGCCCGCCTCGAAGCGCGCCTGCACACCCTCGACGTCGTCCCCACGATTGTGAGTTTGCAGGATCATCTCGAAACCATCCGCCAGGCCGAAATCGACCGCGTCCGCGGCCGCATGGGCACTCTGACTCCCGATCAGGAAATGGCCGTCGAAGCCCTGACGCGCGGCATCATCAACAAAGTCATGCATACCCCCATTACCACGCTGAAGACCGCCGCCAAAGAAGCCGAAGTAACGACAGTAATCGACGTAGTCCGTCGCCTCTTCAACCTCCACGACAAAGAAACCGGCCCCGCCTCACAAGCCAAGGCCGATTCGTCGCGCAAGCGCGAACCTGAGCCCCGCCACTAATGCCGCCCCCAGCACCATCATCCACCCTGTCATCATCGAACCTGTCTGCTGAGCGTAGCTGGCGATACGCGAAGCGAATCGCCAGACGAGGTCAAAGGACCCCTATGAGCTTGCGCTGCCACCGGCAATGCGAGGAGTTTTCCCCTGGTGCGGCAGGACAATGCCATCACAACCAGCGATGACGATCTTATCCACCAGGCTTGAGAAAAATTGGCTCGACATTATCGGCGGCGAGTTCGACCGGCCCTACATGGCGCAGCTTGAACAGTTTTTGCAGCGGGAGAAAAAAGCCGGACGCGTCATCTATCCGGAGGGTGCGGAAATTTTCAACGCGCTCAACTCAACCGCATTTGATGACATTAAAGTGGTGATTATCGGTCAAGATCCGTATCACGGCGAGGGGCAGGCGCATGGCCTTTGCTTCTCGGTCCGCAAGGGCCCCATCCCACGGAGCCTTAAGAATATCTACAAAGAGATCGAAACCGAGTACGGTATCCAGATGCCGCCCCACGGCGACCTGACAGGGTGGGCGGCACAGGGAGTATTGCTGCTGAATGCAACGCTGACCGTCGAGCAGGCCAAGCCGGGCTCGCATCAGCGCAAAGGCTGGAAAGAATTCACCGACGCCATTATCCGCGCCGTCAACGAAAAGCGCGAGCACATAGTTTTTTTGCTCTGGGGTTCCTACGCGCAGAACAAAGCCGAGTTCATCGACCCCAAAAAACATCTAGTGTTGAAAACATCACACCCTTCGCCGTTTTCCGCCCGCCACGGCTTCCGAGGCTGCGGCCATTTTAAAACAGCCAACGACTACCTGATAGCACACCGACTTAAACCCGTTGAGTGGCAGAAGATTTAGAGCTAACCCCTTGTTAACATTTCTTGCACTATGATCACAAAAGGCCGCAGCAAGTTCCACAGGGAGGTTCGAATCCAGTACTCTCCGCCGCATTACGCGACCCGCGGGAAATCAGCTCCAGTTTAATTAAGGAAATCGTCGTTAGCGAAATCACGTTAGCGAAATCGTTAGCGAAATCGTCGTTGACCCACCCCTCGCCAGATGCTACGTTTGCAGGTTCTCAAGCGCGGTACAACCCCATCTTTAGGCGGCTTAACCAGCCGCCTTTCGCTTTTCTGCGATATCCTGCCTCGGGTCTTCTACCATGCCTAAACTCCGCATCGGCTCCCGCGGCTCCCAGCTCGCGCTCTGGCAAGCCAACCACATCTCCGCTCTCCTGCGCGCCCGCGGCCACGAAGTCCAAATCGAGATCATCCACACCACCGGCGACAAAATCACCGACGTCCCCCTGGCTATGGTCGGCACCAAGGGCGGACTTGGCAAAGGAATCTTCACCAAAGAAATCGAGGAAGCCCTCGCCGCCGGCCGCGTCGATCTCGCCGTCCACTCGTTGAAGGACCTGCCTACCGAACTTCCCCCCGGATTCGAGCTCGCCGCCATCACGGAGCGCGAAGACCCACGCGACGCCTTCTGCTCGCGGCATTACACAAGAATCGAAGACCTCCCGCAAAACGCCCGCGTCGGCACCAGCAGCCTGCGCCGCCAAGCGCAGCTCAAAGCCATCCGTCCCGACCTCGAAATTCATCCCCTGCGCGGTAACGTCGATACTCGCCTGCGCAAACTCGAACAAGGCGAATACGACGCCATCATCCTGGCCTCCGCCGGACTCAAGCGCCTCGGCAAAACGGAGCTGATCAAACAAATCATCCCCCCCGAAATCATGTGCCCCGCGGCAGGCCAAGGCGCGCTCGGAATCGAAATCCGCGCCCGAGACACCGCCACGCGCGAGTTTCTCGAATTTCTGAACGACCCCACCGCCCGCGCCGCCACCACCTGCGAGCGCGCCCTCCTGAACCGCCTCGGCGGAGGCTGCCAGGTCCCCATCGGCGCCTTCGCTACGGTGGACGGATCAGCAGCAGAGCGGCGACAGAATGCAGCCCACGGTCCTTCGGCTTTGCTCGGGATAAACTCCAGCCCTGGGTCACCTGCAACCGCCGGCCCAGCCCCGGAGGGTTTCGGGGTGGCGCAGCAGTTCAGCGCTGCGATACCCGGTACTCAGAGGGAAGGGGCTTTAGCCCCCGGGGTTCGCCTTCATCTCGAATCCATCGTCGCCGATCCCGACGGCTCGAAAGTGCTCCGCGATTCCCGCGACGGCGACGATCCCGAACAACTCGGCAATGACGCCGGCGCCGCCCTGCTCAACAGAGGCGGCGACGCAATCCTCGCCGCCGTCTACCGCCGCGGCCTAGCCATCCCACCCCAACCGTAATCTCGAATGATCCCGCCCCATGTAAACTGAGCACTGAAGGGAAACCGAACCATAAAGAGACTTAAACCGTGTACATCCCCGAACATTTCGTTGTGCGCGATCACGCCGCCGCCATTGCGTTCATGCAAGCGAATCCCTTTGTCATCCTGGTCTCCGCACACGACGACGGCCCCTTCGCCAGCCACGTTCCCGTCGTGATCCGCGAGACCGGTGACCAACTCATCATCCGCGGCCACGTCGCCAAAGCTAACCCGCACTGGCGCTATCTCGAACAGAATCCGCAGTGCCTCACCATCTTCCACGGACCGCACTCCTACATTTCGCCCAGCAACTACACCGCGCGCGAAAACGTTCCCACATGGAACTATGGAGCCGTGCATCTCTACGGCACTGCGCGCGTGTTTGCTTCGCCGGAAGCGCTGCAAGGCGTGCTCCATGAACTGATCGCTACCTTCGAGGCCGCCTACGCCGAGCAATGGGATAGTCTCGAACAGAACTACCGCGATAGCATGCTCAAACACATCGTGGGGTTCGAAATCACCGCAACGAAACTCGAAGCCAAATTCAAGCTGGGCCAGAATCGCACCAAACAAGAGCAGGCCAACATGCTCGTGTCCCTGAGCAAAGCCGAAGACACCGCCGTCACCGGCGTGGCCCGCCTGATGCAGCAGCAAGGCATGGGCAAGCTTCCAGAAAAGTGAGGAGCGCGACTGAGGCCGGTGTAGGAAAGGCCGTGTGTGGGAAAGGCCCGTGGATGAAAGGCCTGCGTGGGGCGGGTACCGTTGCCCGCCAACTCTAACCATGAGCAAGAAAACAGATTCATCAACGAGCCTGCCATCCACGAACCTGCCGCTGAAACAAATCCGTATCCTGGTCGGCCGCGCCCGCCACCAGGCCAGCGCTCTTTCTGCCGAATTGCGCAATCTGGGCGCCCAGGTACTCGAAATCCCGTTCATCGAGATTCGCCGGCCACGTTCGTACCAGCCGCTGGATTCCGCCCTTAGGAATCTAGCCGACTACGACTGGCTGATCCTGACCAGCGTGAACGGCGTCGAAGCCATGTGGACACGAATGGCGAAGCTGAAACTCGACTACGCAGATCTTGGGGAAGGGCACGACTTCAGTCGCGCCGAAAAGCAGGCATCTCGGGGAGGGCACGAGTTTGTTCTCGAGCCTGCCCCTAGCGAGCGTAGCGAGTCGAAGGGTGCCGATACGCGTACAAAATCCGGCGCGGCTTTAGCCGCTGGGCTCCGCCGTCTGCGCATCGCCGCCATTGGGCCCGCAACTAAAAGCGCGATCGAACAGCGTGGCGCGAAAGTCGAGGTCGTTCCCAAAGAGTACGTGGCTGAGTCAGTGGTGCGGAGCCTGCGTCGTCGCGTACAAGGGAAACGGGTCCTGCTGGTGCGAGCCAAAGTGGCTCGCGACGTAATTCCGAAAGAACTGCGCAAAGCGGGCGCACACGTCGACGTGGTCGAAGCCTACGAAACCGTGGTACCGAAATCTTCGCGCGCTCGCCTGCTCGCGGCGCTCAACAATCCACGTCAGCGTCCGCATGTAATTACGTTCACAAGTTCTTCCACTGTGCGCAACTTCGTCGCGCTGCTGGGTGGCTCACGTGCGGCTGTCCGAAGGCTTCCAGCAGTGCACGGGGGAATCGCCCGCGCCCACACGAGCATTGCCAACGCTATCATTATTCCTGGACACTCCATTCTCACTGGAATCCTTACCGCTTCGATTGGTCCGGTGACTTCTTCGACGTTGCGTGAACTTGGACTGGGGGTAAACATTGAGGCGAGGGAGTACACCATTCCCGGCTTGGTAGACGCGATTAGCGCTTGCGTGGAAGCAATACATTAGCGCCAAGTTATTGAAAAATCGACGGGCGCAAGGGACAGGCCGGGCGTTCGATCGGGGTCTCGGTGGCTCATCAGGATGCCATTTCCGGAGCTTCTAACGGCCTTGGGATCGATGATCGGGTCCCGGGCGGACCCGAAGAAGGTCATTCCGCGCGAGCGGCAATTCCAGAATCGCCACCTACAATAACTTTTCGCTAAGTGGAATCAATAGCTTAGGCGTAAGTTCTTGATTCAGAACGGAGAACTTTTTGTGACGAAGGACGAGGCGTTGAATCTTGCCAAGAGATGGGCCGAGGCCTGGAACGCTCATGACCTGGATTTAATCATGTCTCACTACGAAGAGGGAATCGAGTTGACTTCGCCGGTCGCAGCGCAACTGTTAGGCACCTCTGATGGCACGGTAAGGGGAAGGGCAAACTTGAGAGCTTATTTTCGGAGAGGGTTGGAAACTTACCCGGATTTGCACTTTCAGCTGGAGGATGTGCTTTGCGGTCTGAACAGCGTGGTGCTCTATTACAAAAATCAAAAGGGAACGCGCACCGCAGAGTTCATGGAGTTGTCGGTGGCTGGAAAAGTCGCTCGGGTCGTGGCGAACTACAGCGCCTAGCCAGAACGCCATCTCGGCGACGCTACTCCGTCAGCGAGCAACTGCAATCCGCCGGCTGCACGTGCGCGAGCAGAAAGTCGGCGACTCGTTTGTAGGCGTCGATTTGATTTTCCACGCGCGCGAAGCCGTGGCCTTCGTTGTCGTAGATTTTATATTCGACGGTGCCTCCGCGTTTCCTGATGGCGTCGACCACCTGCTGCGTTTCTGATTTCGGGCAGCGCGGATCGTGTCCGCCGGCGAGCAGCAGTAGCGGGGCTTTGATCTGGTCAATGAAGTTGATCGGCGAACGGTCTTCGTACAGCGCTTTATTTTTCACCACGTCGCCCATGGTCGCGAGATCGGATTGCTGCAGCACCGGGTCTTCGTTCTCGATTTCGGTGAACCAGTTCACGAACGGAACGATGGGCACGCCCGCCGCCCACACATCAGGCGCTTTCGTCACGGACATCATGCTCAGATATCCGCCGTAGCTTCCGCCCATGACTGCGATCTTTTTGGGATCAAGGTGTCCGGTCTGCTTGATCCAGTCGACTCCAGCGAGCACATCCTGCAGATCGCCGCCGCCCATGTCGAACAGGTTGGCCTGCTGAAATTCTTTTCCGTAGCCGGTCGAGCCGCGATAGTTGGGGGCGAGCACCATGTAGCCTTGATTCGCCGCGTATTGCACGAAGCGGTTGAATGAATTCATGGACTGCGCCGTGGGTCCGCCGTGGATGTAGACGATGGCGGCGTTCTGTCCATTGCGCGCCATGTTGTAGGGCACGTAAAGAAATGCGGAGATGCTCCACTTGCCGTCGCGGCTGGGATAGTGCACCAGAAACGGCTCGACCATGTCTTCGGATCGAACGCCCGCGACGAGTGAATGCGTGACCTGATGCGACTTGCCGGTTGCGAGCGTGTAGACCCAAAGATCGCCGGGAGCAGTCGGACCGTTATGCGTGTAAAGCAGGCGCGAGCCGTCGTGCGTGAACGCCGAGTGGCCGCCTGTAGGCTCGTTCACGCCCTTGGGGATCGGCAGTGCCAAAGACTTGCCAGTCGCGATGTCGTGGAGAAAAATATCTTCGTTGCCGTCGACGTTAGCGCTGAAGGTGACGTGCTTGCCGTCAGGCGAGAACTCGCCTCCGCGAATTTCCCATTTATCTTTCGTGAGCCAGGAGATCTTTTTTGTCGCAACGTCGAGCGACCCAATGTTGTCGTAGCCGTTCGCTGCGTTCGAGGTGAACAGGACATGCTTGCCATCGGGAGAAAGATCGTTCGCGAAGTGGAGTTGTTCGCCGTCATGCGGCGTTAGCAGCGTGCTCTGTGCGGTGGCCACATCCGCGATGAAGATATTTGCCTCCGTTCCCTTGGCCTGCTCTTGCGAGTACACGATGGACTTGGCATCTTTCGACCAGATGGGATTCACGTTGCGTTTGTCTTGCGGTGTACCGGTGGTCAGGTGTTTAACTTCGCGCATCAGCGTGTCGTAAACGTCGATTTCAAACGCGGCGGACGTTTTCGGCTTCACTTCGTAGGCCAGGTAGCGTCCGTCGGGCGACCACGTGGGATTCATTTCGGCGATCTCGCGCGTATTGGTGAGGTTGACGACTTTGCCGGTTTTCGGCGAAACGAGAAAAATGTCCCACTGCTCGTCGCCGTCGTAATCGGATTGATACGCGATCCATTTGCCGTCGGGCGACCACGCGGGCGAGGTCTGGCGCTGGTCGCTGACCGTGAGTTGCGTAGGCCATCCGCCTTCGGCGGGAACCATCCACAGGTTGTTGCGACCGCTCATGTTGGAGATGAAGGCGATGCTCCTGCCGTCGGGCGACCACGTGGGCCGGCCCACCTGGCGCGTCATGTAGAGCTTTTCAATGGTCAGGGTTCGCGGCTCGACCTGGGCGTTGGGCTTGGACGCAATCTGCTTCGGATCAGTGACGGCCTCTGGCGCGGGCAAAGTCTGGGAAGCGGCGGTTTCGGGGACGACAGTGCTCATAAGTATGACGATAACAAACGGGATGGATGCGCGCATGGGATTTGGGAGCCTCGGGTAAGCGAAGGGAAAGTTTAGCAGAGAGCAGAGGGGTCCACTCGCGCGTTGTCATCCTCCGGGATGACAGGGTGCGCTGGCGGCGGTGGTTATGCTTTTGCGTTCTTGTGCAGATCGACCGTGCTCCAGGTTTTGTCGGCGGCGTGGCAGAGACTTTCCAGAGGACAATCGACGCATTTGGGTTTGCGGGCGATGCAGAGGCTGCGGCCGTGCCAGATGATCTGGTGAGAGAAGAGGATCCACTTTTCGCGGGGGATGATTTTCATTAAGTCCTGCTCGATTTTTTGCGGGTCGTTGTTGGTGGTGAGTTCGAGGCGGCGGGATATGCGGTGGACGTGGGTGTCGACGACTACGCCTTCGGCTTTGTTGAACCATGAGCCGAGCACGACGTTGGCGGTTTTGCGCGCGACGCCGGGGAGGGTGAGGAGCTTCTGAATGTCGTCGGGGACCTGGCCGCCGAAGTCAGCGATGATTTTTCTTGCTGCGCCAACGACTGACTTCGATTTGTTGCGGAAAAAGCCGGTGGAGCGAACGTCGGGCTGGAGCTGTTCGGGGGTGAGCGCGGCGAAGGCTTCGACGGTGGGATATTTCCGGAAGAGTTCGGGGGTGACGCGGTTGACGTTCACGTCGGTCGACTGGGCGGAGAGGATGGTTGCGACCAGAAGTTCCCAGGCGTTCGAGTGGGTGAGGGCGCAGGTGACGGCGGGGTAGAGCTGGTCGAGGCGGGATAGGATTTCGGCGAGGCGTTCCGGGGCCAGGGGATCGTAGCGAGTGGTTTTCTTCGGAGTTCGTGGCGCTGCCGCCGGGGCTGCGCCCCGGGAACGGCCGGGGGCGCCTGTTCCCACACTAGAGCCCTTAGGAGCCTTCTTCGCAGTGGAAACTTTTTGGCGGGCGGGCATGAGGAGCAACATTTTAGCAGGAGCGGGGATAGGGAATGGATGAGGGTTGCAGTGGCCATCCGTAACCTTCCGTAACCTGGGCATCATTGACTGGGGCTGGGGGCACGGGTAGTCTGATGACAACCCTTCGAGTTCAGGCTACGATTTCAGATCATCAGTTCAGGCGGAGATTCAGACAACGATTTCAGGCAACGATTCCAGGCGGCAATTCTAGGGAACGAAGTCAGGGAATATTGTGGCTGTGAATGCGATCCAACTCGGGCAAGTGTGGCGGAGTAATGCCGATGGCCTGGATTACCTGGTCACCAAGGTTTACAACGAGGTGTTCTCGCAATTTGCCATGCTGCGGCCGGCGGGGATCATGGCCCCGGACGCGCCTACGGTGCGCATCAAAGTGACCAAGAGTCCGGAAGGCGCCACGCTGCCCGGCTATACGTTCACGCAGGACGGGTCGTTTTAGGACGCTGTCAGCCGTCAGCTAAGTCATCACCCACACCAAGTGCAACACCGCTGGGGCTGCGCCCAGATAAGCGCTAACTTAAGGCTGTGGCTGGCGTGGCCTGCCCTCGCTGCTACAGACTTTAAGGCAACCTTTGGCTCAAATTCCCGTGCATGTCGACCACTTCGACGAAGCTCGACGGGTTGGCCGAAAGGTGATCGGTAAAGACGACAACGGCACGACCGCCAGTGATGTTCTTCGCTGAAACGTATCGGAATCCGAGGATCCCACAATCGAAGGCTGCTTGACCTAGAATTTGGGTGGGAGCGATACCAGAGATTGCTTGTGTGTCAGCCCACTCCCCCGTCAGTTCAGCAGTCGTGGTTCCGAGCTTCCTCTGAACGGCGGGCTCACTAAGATCAACTACGTTGGAGAGCACGCCATTCACCGCCGCCACAACCCAGGGAGATGTCTTGATCGACACGGGAGGACCATGAGGGGGAGTGAAGACCGAGACTACCTCATGCAGGGCGGTCACTGGATCGTCTGCCAGATAGAGACTGTTAAAGCCACCTTTGGGTGTGAAAACGGGCTCCGCTTAGAGCCGAACCTCCGGGCCACAGTGGTTGTGGCGAGCTCCCAACGGGCGCTCCAGGGGCGGTCCCTTCAACAAATCAAAGCCAATTGCCCTCGACCAGAGGCCGTGGATCGTTATCCGAGGTAAAGTCAGGAGCACTTTCCTCAATCGAGCGGAAGTGTGCATTAACTCGGAACCCCCGCAAGAGCATTTTCCAGAATAGCGACGACCGCGCTTCCATGGCCTTCGAGAATGACTGAAATGGGAGTGCGGTCACCCAAGTCCGGATGGGGGCTGTTCAACAAGGCGAGAACGGTTTCGCGCTTGCCCAACATGTCGGATAGGATAACCAGAATTCGTTTGATCGTAGCGAGTGCGGGCTGCGCGGCAACCGAATCCGGAGTCTTATGTAGTGTTGTGTACTTAATACCAAGTGCCACAGCGAGTTTAGCAAGAGGGACGGACAGGTAGTTTGCCGCCGCTGCTGCATCTAACTGGCCGGTCGGGCCGTGAAGGTCGCTTAAAGGTACTTGAATGGACACTCGGCTCCTGCCCGGTTGTGACTTGTGGGAAGCGACGATTTTCGAAGCACTCCCGGCTGTGGCACCAAACAAGGCCTTGCGATACCAAACGTGACGCAAGCAGCTGTGAACTCGAAATTGAAGCTCCACTTTATTAAAAGGCTTTGCCAGGAAGTCCGTTGCTTCAAGGGCAAGCGCCTCTTCCAGGATCGGGCTCGATTTTGGCAGCGCGAGGACAAGAATTGGTATGCTCGGCCCGGCCTGTCGAAGCATCTTCAGTTCGGCAAGTCCAGACCTGCTACCCTTAAGGTCATAGATGATCAGGTCTACAAACCGAAACCTCTCATCGCCTCTTTCAAAATGACCAGAGAACGTTTGAAGCTTGAACATGCCTTCCAGATCGCGCTCAAGGCCTTTCAAAACCTGTTTATCAGTGTCTGCAACAGCCAGGGTCGGCATACATCCTTCCGTCAATAATCCACATTCGCCATGTCGAAGGATGGGATTGCGCGCGAAAACACAATCGTCAGATGCTGAATCGCCAGGCTCTCGCCAGTACGTCAGGCGATGAAAACCCACGCAATCGCTGTACGCCAGACTGCCATCATCGAATACGACAAGCTGCTTCTTAAGTTAGCGCTTATGTGGGGCTGCGCGCCGGGGATGGGCAAGAGTGGCCGTCCCCACTTGAGTCTGTACTTTTTCCGATACACTCTAGAGACTCATCCGGAAAGTCCCTCTTCCCCGGGAAGGATATTCCAATCAGCCTGACGGCTTTGCCAAGAAAAACTGGGGCGGTTGCGCGAAAAAGTCTTGACCAAAACT
>Ga0181537_10001581_pt1 | contig 20760 bp, 13 predicted proteins | sample PEATcosm2014_Bin_39_FD_119765 | JGI IMG/M metagenome (GOLD analysis project Ga0181537, IMG submission 119765) | Peatland microbial communities from MTU Mesocosm Facility, Houghton, MI, USA - PEATcosm2014_Bin23_10_metaG | ecosystem: Environmental > Terrestrial > Soil > Wetlands > Peat | place... | reverse complement strand
GGAAAGGCTTCCACTTCCCTGATTCAGCGCCGTCTTCGCGTTGGCTACGGACGCGCCGCTCACCTCATTGACCTGATGGAACGCGATGGGATCGTGGGGCCCGCAGACGGACCAAAGCCGCGATATATTCTAAAGCCGCCCGAGTGGATTTCAGAGATTGATGGGTAATAACATGTTTCAAGGTTTCAAGGTTTCAAAGTTTCAAAGTTTCAAAGTTTCAAAGTTAACGGCGCGGATCACTCCCGCGCCGTTCCTAATTTGCGCTTACTTCTTTGCCGTTGTGCTGCTGACACGCCAGACCACGTTGCCGCCATCGTCGCTCACCAGCAGACTGCCATCGGCGGCAACGGCCACGCCCACCGGACGACCCCACACCTCGCCCGCATCGGTGACGAAACCGGTGAGGAAGTCTTCATAGCTGCCGTCGGCGTGCGCGCCTCCGTGCATGGGAACACGAATCACTTCGTAACCCGTGCGCGCCGCCCGATTCCACGAGCCGTGCTCGGCGGCAAAAATATCTCCGGTGAACTGCGGAAATTGCTTGCCTTCATAGAACAGCATTTCGAGCGATGCATTGTGCGGCTGTATCAGCACGTCGGGCGTGATGACTTTGCTCTTCAGCTCAGGATGCGCGCCCTTGTGTCGCGGGTCCTGTATGCCTCCCATATACCACCACGGCCATCCGTAGAAACCGCCGGGCGTGATGTGCGTGATGTAGTCAGGCACAAGGTTGTCGCCGAGTTCGTCGCGCTCATTGACCGAGGCCCAAAGCTCGCCGCTCGTGGGATGAACGGAGATACCCACTGCATTGCGAATCCCTGAGGCGTAAATTCTCTGGCCGCTGCCATCAGGATTAAATGCGAGTATGTCGGCACGATCTTTCTCGGCGGGATGCGTGTCGGAGTCATCGACATTCGAGTGCGAACCCACGGAGACGTACATCGTTTTTCCATCAGGAGAAAATGCGATGTCGCGCGTCCAGTGGCCTCCGCCGCGCAGCAGCCCTCCGCCGGGAAGATCGCAGAGCTTCTGCGCAGGGCCACTCGCCTTGAGGTCTCCATTGCGATACGGAAAGCGTACTACTGAGCCGGTGTTCGCGACGTACACCCACTGCGGGTCCGGCCCTGGAGGATAGAAAGCGATGCCAAACGGTTTGTCGAGACCGGTGGCGAAATCCTCGACCTTTTCCACGCCTCCCCGGTCGTCGATCCCGCGCAAGACCTTGACGTTTCCGGCGGCACTCTCGGCAAGAAACACGTCTCCATTGGGAGCCCCGCGCAGCAGTCGAGGATTGTGCAGACCCGTCGCGTAGAGTTGCACGGCGAATCCAGCAGGCACTTTGGGCCACGCATTCGCCGGACGCTCGACCACCCTCGACGGCGTATCGGCAGACCTCGTCGCGTAAGGTTGTGGCAAGTCCTGCAAGGTGATGTGATGAGTGCGACCGGGTGATTGTGTTCTGAAGTCCGTGAAAACAGATGACGCTTCGACCGCGCTACGAGCCGCGCGTCCATGTAGATGGAAATAAACAGTACTGGCTGCAAACAGGGCCAGAACAAGAATCACTACATGCTGCGGCGTGCGCGTGCTCATGCGCGATTAGATGCTGGAGAGTGCTAATCAGATCACAAACCCACTGCCACGCGCTCAACTCCAGCAAACCTGAATCAGTTGGGACGGGGTCTCTGCAAGCCCAGCCAGTCGCGCTGATATGCATACGAAACTCCCAGCAGAATTGCTCCAAGAATGATGAAGCTCAGTACGCGCCAGCCATGTTCCAACGCCCAGGCATCGAAGACAAACACCTTGACCACCGTAAACGCGATGAGCACAATTGCCTGCCAACGCAGCAACACCGAACTGCGCGCAAAACCCAGCCACATGAGTCCCGCACCGTAAAGCATGAAGAGCGCCGAGTAGGAGAAGTTCCGCAGAATTTCAAGGCTGTGCCTTGCTTCCAGCAGGTTGTAAGAGGCTGGATTGCGCGGACGATAGACCGTTGCATGCAACAACGTGATGAAAGTGTCGTGAATCTCCAGCCCCACGGCGAGCAGCGCCAGGAGGTTTACCACGACGGTCGCAACGCCAATAGCCATGCCATCCAACTCGACATCGGCTGCATCGCGGTCAAGGTAAATCATCCATAGCAATACACCGATCGCAACGGCCATGGTCAACAGACGAGGATTTAACACTGTTGGCTGCACGCCCCATTGCTCCAGATCAAGCGCGAGCAGGCGCACCAGACCCAACGCAACCACCACTCCGGCGAAAAGCTTGAGCCTTCGGCGCGATGTGCTGGCTCCGGCCCAGCAGAGCAGTGCACCCTCGGCCAGCCACGCCAAGGTGATCCAGTGCTGATGCAGTTTAAGCGCGATGCCCACGGTAAGGAACGTTACCGCAAGCCCATAGTGCACAATGGGCAGCAAGCGCTCCACTCCGGGCCGCTCGGAGACACGCCGGTCAAGCGCCATGGCCAGCGCGCCGTACACAATGGCAAGGCTGATCGCGTAAGCCGCCTCACGCGGTTGCACGGCAATTCCTTCGAGGTTGGAACGCTCCAGCATCCCGCACAGCGCGATGAAGTAGACGGTCGCGTTCAGGATTGCCAGCAGAAGTCCGCTCTGTTGCGTCGGGCGGTCGCGCTGCGTTTCCATGATGGAGTAGAGCGGAGCCACGGCAAAGAGCGCAAAGAGCAGGGTGAAAAACAGCAGCGTTTCAGAGAATTGATCACCACTGTAATAGCTCTCATACCAAGAGCCGCCTAGCACGACGCTGCCAACGAAGGCTCCCAGCAGGATCCGAGGCCAGGGCTTGGCGCGTTGCAGCACAAAGGCTCCAGCCGAAAGCAGTAGCAGATAGGAGAAGAGCGCCACCTCGTGATTCTCGTCGGTAGCGCAGAGCACCGGGGTCAACAGGCCACCCAGCAACGCCATTCCCGCGAGCAATTCTGCGTCCTGGGATAACGCCAGCGCCGCCGTAAATGCCGTCACCAGCATCATTGCCAAAAAGGCGATCACTCCCGGCACTAGATGATAAAGCTGGAACGAGGCCCACAGCGAAAGATAGAGTACGCCCACTCCCACGGCCTTCAATGAGTAAGAGAACGCCAGCGAATTGGACCGGCGAAAACGCTCGCTCCACCAGCACAGCCCCGCTCCGGCCAGCAGTCCGAGCAACACGCGCATCCCCGGCGTTATCCAGCCGTAATCAATGGCGAGTTTGAGGAAGTAGGAGACTCCTACCAGCACAGCCACAACGCCTACGCGATTGAGCCATTGCGATCCGATGCGCCGCTCCAACGAATCCTGCGGACCCAATCGATCCTGCTGCCCCGGGCTAACACTGGAGTTGCGAACAGGTGCCGCGCTCGCTCTGCCAGCATCGCCCATTGGCGCTGATCCTGCCTGTGGCCGCGGAGGCTCCGGCGAAGGCACGCGGTCACCCGTTTCAGTCTGATACAAGGGCGGGGCTACATTGGGCGCAGAGGACGATGCAGCCGGTTGGATTACCTGCTCGAGCCGGTACACTCGAGCCGTCAATTGCGCCACTAGTGTGCGCAGTGCGCGAAGATCGTCTTGCTCGCTCATTGCCCGGCATTATACCTGTGCGTAGTTCAATTCCCATTTCAGGCTTAGACTCTTTGGCATGAAATCTCACACGGAGTACCTAACTTTCAATACCCGCCATGAGCACGAATATGTTCACATAACTCCACAGGTTGAGAAAGCCGTGCAGCAAAGCGGCATTCAGGAAGGTCTCGCCCTGGTTTCAGCCATGCACATCACGGCCGGAGTTTACGTCAACGATAACGAGGCAGGGCTAATCGAGGACATTGAGGCATGGCTTGAGAAACTTGCACCCAGGAACCCAAGCTACAGACACCACCAGACAGGAGAGTCCAATGCTGACGCGCACCTCCGATCCATGCTGGTGCATCACCAGGTGATCGTACCGATCACCTCCGGCAGACTTGATCTGGGCCCATGGCAACGAGTCTTTTACGCCGAGTTTGACGGTCGAAGGAACAAGCGGCTGCTCATCAAGGTAATTGGGGAGTAACTGGGAGCAGTACAACTCAGGTAACTTGACCCTGTGCAATAGGAGCCCCATGCTTGAGTTAAAGCATCACCCTTGGGTTTCTTCCAATCCCCAGGAAATGCTCCGTAATACCTGCTTAAGTTGTGGCGTATCACACATTCGGTAAGAACCACGTTTGTGAATTGCGCGAGGACATGGAATACAATGGCTAACACCGGGGTGGGAATAGGATCAGTAGGACACGAGGGGCATATGCTTCTCGGTCAAATACAATCACGCATTGGCTCTGCGGCCGGGCGCACTTTAAACCGGTTGGAGGTTGTGGGGAATCAGATGAGTGATTGCGGCAATCCCGTGTTCATGAGCCTGGAAGCTGTTCCGGCTGGCAACCGGATGGTTTCATTTGCGGCCAGCTATGGCATTCAGGCGGCGCTTGTGGGACTGCTACTCTGCTACGCAATTGCCACTCCCAAGCTGATGCCGACCACTGTTGGACACATTGAATTGGTGGCGCCAGCTCCGGATCTCTCGCCCGCCCCTGCGCAGGCAAAGATGGCCAGGGTGCAGCCACAGCCAGTCATGAAGCACGCCCCGGATTTACTCCCTGCTGTCACTCCCAAGATTCAAGCTCCCGTGCTGATGGTGCAGCAGCCGCAACGCATCAAGCGTGCATTTGCCCCAGCCGAAATCGCGCAACCGGAAGTCGCTCTTGCTTCACCAAAATTCGATTCCAAGGTACTGAACGCAATTCCTGGGCCGAGGACAACCAACAAGGTGGTTGTATCCACCAATTTCGGCGGAAGTTCAGCCACTCCCACACTGCAACACATCGCGCCCAGCAAGGTTCAGACTGGCGGATTTGGCGATCCCAATGGAGTTCCCACAAATGCCCATGGCAGCGCCCGCTCCAACATCGCTGCCACAGGATCATTTGATCTTCCCTCTGGCGGCGGATATGGCAATGGAACGGGTGGCACCCATGGCGCTCGCGGTACCGTCAGCAGCGCAGGCTTCGGTAATGGTGTAGCCGTGCAGGGCGGTGGCGGACGCGGAGGGAATGCCGGTCAGGGTCACCTCCAAAGCACCGGCTTCAACGCCGCGGTTGCTACTCCGGACGCAGGGCATAGGGTTAATGCTGTAAATCACCCGGTCGCCTCAGTTCCGGTTTCCATACAAAGTAAGCCGAATCCTGTATACACAAGCGAGGCTCGTCAGCATAGGGTTGAGGGTGAGGTCTTGTTGAACGTGGTATTCATGGCCGATGGCAAGGTTCGCGTCGTTAGCGTTGTGCGCGGCTTGGGCTACGGATTGGATGAAGCCGCTCAACGTGCCGTACAAGGTTTGAAGTTCAGCCCCGCCCAGCGTGATGGCAGGCCAGTCGATTCAAGTGCTACGCTCCATGTGATTTTTCAGCTTTCTTAACAGCGAAATCAACCGAGGAACTAAATGCAACGACGTGTGAAATGTCTAATAATGGGGATCGTTCTGGCTGTAACGAGCTCTGCTTTTGCCGGCAAGAAACCGGCCGCACCCGCACCCGCGACCGCTGGCAACACCGCGTTTGACCGAGTAGTGGATCGCGTTCTGACCCGTGAAGCAGAGAACACCAAAGCCCTGCGCACGTACTCGCCGCTAGTGGAAACATATCTTCAATACATGCGTCCAGACAAGGAGCTGGGACTGGTGCCCTACAACGACCAGTACTTCCTGACGCGTGTAGGCTTCGGAAAGACGCTCCAGGATACCTCGTTCCGTCCCGAGCCCGGCATCATGGCTCGCATGATGCACGGCCTCTCCAAGGAATATAAGACGGAGTTCATCGGCCAGGGCTTCTCGTGGATGATGCTGATGGATCTGCGCGGACTTGATCGAGCGCATTACAGCTTCGATTACCAGGGACGCGAGTTCCTCGGCGATCTGCGTTGCATCGTGATCGACGTGACCCCCAAGAGCCGCTCCGGTGAGGGACGTTTCGTTGGACGCATCTGGGTGGAAGACCGCGACTTCAACATTGTCCGGTTCAACGGAACCTTTACCCACTCCACGCATGGCCAATACATGCACTTTGATACATGGCGCTTGAACATGCGCCCTGGCGTGTGGCTTCCCGCCTATGTCTACAGTGAGGATCGCGAGTTGCAGGGCACCAAGGTGCGCGGCGGCACCTACAAGGCCGAGACCCGCATCTGGGGATACAACGTCGGCAAAGGTCACGCCGAAAACGAGTACACCGAAGTCCTGGTGGACGATCAGTCTGCCGTCAAGGACAACAGCGAGAAGGCGCAAGACCTTGCCCCAATCGCATCCGAGCGTGCCTGGCTGCGCCAGGCAGAGGATAACGTCATCGAGCGCCTCGAACTCGGCGGAATGCTGGCCAAGACCGGCGAGGTCGACAAGGTTCTCAATACCGTCATCAATAATCTCGAGATCACCAACAATCTAGACATTCAGCCTGAGGTTCGCTGCCGTGTGTTACTCACTTCTCCGATGGAGAGCTTCAGCGTAGGCCACACCATCTTCATTAGCCGCGGTATGCTGGACGTGTTGCCCGACGAAGCTTCCCTGGCCGCTGTGCTTGCGCATGAACTGGCGCACATCGCATTGGGCCATCCCACGGACACGACCTTTGCTTACAAGGACCGCACCATTGTCAGCGACCAGAAACTGCTGCGCCGGATGCACTTCACGCGCACCTTGGAAGAGGAGAAGGAAGCAGACACCAAGGCCCTGTCCTTGCTGCAAAACTCTCCTTATCACGACAAGCTGGAATCGGTTGGACTCTTCCTTCGTCAGGTGGATGCCCGCCGCGGTGCTCTCTCTCATCTCATCAAGTCGGACATGGGTAACTCGCTCACAACCGGCGGAGCCACCGACCTGCGACTCAAGGAACTGACCAATTCGGCTCCCAAACTCGAACCGAAGAAGGTGACGCAGATCGCCGCGCTTCCACTCGGTGGCCGCATCCGTGTCGATCCTTGGAACAACCAAATCGAGATCAACAAGGCGAAGCCCGTACAGCTACTGACGGCCCGCGAGAAGATGCCTTTCGAGGTTACTCCGGTCTTCCCGCATCTGACACGCCTTGCGCTCGACGCTCCGGGAGCTGCTCCCAAGACGGTTGCCGCTCCGCAAGTTAATGTTCCTGCGGCGATTTCTACGGAAGTACCTGCAACCGAAACCGCTCCGGTCTCCGACGGCAGCGCCGCCAAGTAACAAGCTCCCCTAACCACGAAGGCCCGCTCCGGCGGGCCTTTTTTTTGCGCGACGCACTCTTCCTTCACGGCGGCCCGTGCTGTTGGAGAATGTTCAGGATTGGTGGACCCGGCGATATCACCGCCGGAAAGAACTCCGGCGGCTCTGCGGATTACAGCTTCCGCGATTCCGGACTACACTCAAAGACGTGTCCCATCTCACTCGTTTGTGGAGTGCGTCTCATGAAGGCATCTGCAATCTTTTCGCGTACGTCGATTCTCATCCTGCTGCTTTCCGGTTTAGCGATGGCCCAGGCTCCTGCTGCGCCACCCGCCCAGGCGCCGCCGCGCGTGCTGATCGTTGTGGCACATCCCGACGATGAATCCTGCTTCGCTGCAACCGTCTATGAAATCACCCACAACCTGGGTGGCACTGTAGATCAGATGGTCATCACCAATGGCGAGGGCGGCTTTCACTATTCGCTGCTGGCGGAAAGCATCTACGGCGTGGCGCTCACCGATGAAGCCGTCGGAAGAGCTGCGCTGCCAGAGATTCGCAAACGTGAACTGCTGGAGGCAGGACGCATTCTCGGCATCACCAACCACTTCTTCCTTGACGAACTCGACTTGCGCTACACGCAGGACATTGACGAAGTGCTGGGACAGCACTGGCACAAAGGTGTAGTTCTACCGGAAGTGCAGCGCCGCGTTGCGACGGGTAATTACGATTTTGTGTTCACGCTGTTTCCTTCACCCGGAACCCACGGCGGACACAAGGCTGCCACGCTCACCGCGTTAACAGCCGTACAGCAGACCCCCGGGCGCAAGCCAGTGGTCATGGGTTGCCAGGGCGCGCGCGTGGGACAGGAGCCTTCCTGGCAGGCCTTCCAGAGCGCAGAGCATCCCTTCCAGGTTCTACCCGAGGTCTTCACTACGGATCGCACGGTGAAGTTCGGATACAAGGACTCTCTGGACTACCAGATCATCGTTAATTGGGAGATTGCGGCGCACAAGTCGCAGGGCCTTTTCCAGACAGCTATGGGCCGCGGTGACCGGGAAGAGTTCGTGGTTCTGGAGAGCGGTGCCGAGAGCGAAGCGGCGAGAGCCGCTGCGCTTTTCAAGGCACTCGCCGAACGTGCGGCCCATCCCAGGGTGCTTGCAGGTTCGTCTGAGGCCGTGCCACAGCCTCAAAAACACTAGCACCTTCTGCCCGAGGGAAGACTAGCGAGGATCGCCCTCGCCCGGGGCGAGAAAGAGATTCTCCTCCAGGCCGTGCTGACGGGTGTAGAGGTCGTGGTAACGGCCCTCGCGAGCAAGCAGAATGGCGTGCGTACCACGTTCCACAATCCGCCCATCTTCCACTACCAGGATTTGGTCGGCACGCCGGATGGTGGAGAGGCGGTGCGCGATCACAAAGGTAGTGCGCCCTCGCATGAGGTAGGCGAGCCCGGCCTGGATCACGGCTTCTGACTCCGAGTCGAGGCTGGAGGTCGCTTCATCAAGAATCAGGATGCGCGGGTCGGCCAGAATGGCGCGCGCAATCGACAATCGCTGCCGCTGACCTCCACTCAGTTTCACCCCACGCTCGCCGATGATCGTGTCATAGCCCTCGTCAAAGCCTTCGGCAAATTCATCTACGCGCGCAATGCGGCAGGCTTCAACGATCTGCTGCTCGGTGGAATTCGGGCGCGAGAAAGCGACATTCTCACGAATGCTGCCGTCAAAGAGAAATGAGTCCTGCAGAACTACTCCGAGCTGGCTGCGATAGCTCTCCAGCCGCACCGTGGAGAGGTCGGCGTCATCGACCAGCACCTGGCCGATCTGCGGTGTGTGGAAGGCCGCAAGGAGCGAGATAATCGTCGATTTCCCCGACCCCGAAGAACCCACGAGCGCGGTCACTGTTCCGGGCAGAGCCTGGAAGCTGACCGAGTGCAGGACGGTTTTCTCCGGCGTGTAACCGAAGCTGACGTCACGAAACTCGACGTTGCCTTCGATTCTGCCGAGGCTCACCGTGCGCTTCGGGTCTTCGTTTTCAGGATTCTCATCGAGCACTTCGCGGGTGCGTTCCAGCCCGGCAAGCGCCTCCGTGATCTGCGTTCCAATGCCCACCACCTGAAACAGCGGCGCGGCCAGGTATCCGAGAAACATGATGTAGGTGAAATAGCCGCCCAGAGTGAGCCTGTGCGCCAGAATCTGGAGTGAACCCATGTACATCACGATTGCGCCCACAACGCCCATCAGCATGGCCGACGAGAGCCCGAGCAGCGAGGAGGCGGTCAGCGTACGGAAAACATTTTGCAGCAGGCGGTCCAGTCCTGTTTCGAAGACTTCGTGCTCGCGTGCCTCTGCGTGATAGCCCTTCACCACGCGAATTCCACCGAGCGATTCCGTAAGGCGCCCGGTGACCTCGGCCGTAATCTTGCCGCGCTCGCGGAAGATGGGACGGATCGTCTGAAACGCCTTGCGCAGCAATACGCCGAAGACCAGCAGGAAACCGAACGCGATGCCGGTCATCACCGGGCTGATGCGGACCAGCACGACAAACGCGATTCCGGCTGTCATCAGACCGCCGACAAAATCAATCAACCCGGTGCCGATCAGGTTGCGCACACCTTCCACGTCGGTCATGATGCGCGAAACCAGCGCGCCCACCTTGGTGGAGTCAAAATACTGCAGCGGCAGGCGGCCCACATGCTCCTGCACACGGCTGCGAAGCTCGGCAATCAGGCGCTGAGCGGCCTTGGAGAGCGTCTGGGTGAGAGCAAATGACGTAGCTCCCTGGATGAGGGTGGAAAGCAGTACGGCACCAACCAGCGGCAGCAGCAGGTTCGCGTGTTTCTTGCCAATCACGTCATCCACCAGGAACTTGGTAGACGCGGGAAGCACCAGACTGCTGATCCGGTTGATCACCATCAACACGAATCCCAAAGCAAGCAAGCGTCGGCGTGGGTGAATCAGCGCCCAGACCTCCGGCAAAGCCTTAAAAGCCGCCGCGGGCGAAGTAGTGCGCGGATCGGAGCGGGACTTGAGGTGACGGGTATGCGGCTCGGAACTGGATCGATAGTGCACGTCTCTATTGTCTCATTCCGCATATCGAGAAGCAGAGTCTGCGCCACAGGGCAAGAAAACGCCGCTCCGAAGAGCGGCGCTAGGGTCCGGCTACCTTCCACCGGAACATGAGCTACTTGGTTGAGGCCGTATGTGTGAAATAGAACATCACATACGCCTTGATGCTGCCATCCGCCTGCGGCACGCCGAAGACCTTTACTGGTACATTCACCACGAGCAAGGGAGCCGCAGTGCTGATGCTCTGCGGAGTGATCGTGATGGCGCCTCCCTGCCGGTCCACCTGGTAGATCAGGGTGGAGCTGCCGGTTGCAGTCAATACGTCCACCATCACGGGCAACGTTGCAGGGGTACCAACCGGAGCAGTCGAAGGAGCTGGCATGACGAAGCTGAAGTTATTGCTGACCGTGGAGTACGGCCCGCTAATCAATCCCAGCGGCGCACCTGCTGGCAGCAGCACCGTCCAATCGGCAGCCCAGGAGCTGACGGCAGCTGGGTCGTTCCATGCCGCGGAGCTTACACCCAGTGTCGGCAGAACTACTTTGCCGGCATATTGCACCGATCCATCGGCAGCGGCTTCAAAATCGGCAACTGCGGTGCCACTGGTATCAGCCTGCGTCGGGTATGCAAAGTCCCACCAGTAGAAGCCGGTAATTGCATTGCCCTGCTGATCGGTATTCGGGCTGGTAGGCGAGATGTAATCGAGCGTGCCGGAATAATCGTCTATGCCTGCACGTGCGTCGGCTTCTGCAAACGTGCGCGTGTAGTTAAAACCTGTGCCGGTAGGAGTGGTGATTGCGCCATCGTAACGGGCATTATCAATTTCCACCGAAACAGCCGTCGGAGGCGTTGTTGACATATCCGCCGTCACGTTCACCTTGAAGCCGCGCGCAACGTTGGGCAGCCCGCCAGCAGTCTTGCCACCGAAGAATGCCTGACCAGCGCCACTCGCGTTGAGCGGCGTATTGCTCGACCGATAGTAGAAATTGGTGCTGTTCGCAATGTAAATCTTCGTGGCATTTCCGTCTTCAGTAGTGACGTGCATCATGTTCGTATTGGCATTGACGTGCAGCACGTGGCCTTCAGGATTCTTCCAGATCTTGTCAAAGGTGCTTGCAGCAAAAATGCGTGTCGCCACCAGCGTTCCATTGAGCTGATAACGCGCGGCGATGCGTACAAACATAGTCGGCAGCAAGGTTGCCTGCTGCTGGAAGTTGTAGATGGTAGTCGGAGTACCGCTGACGTCAAGATCGTAGAAGAGGGTACCATTCACCGAATCGGCAGTGATCGGCAAACTCGTCGTACTGACCGTCGCCGTCTCAGGGTTGGTGATCGGATGCACCGCGTAAGCCTTGTCGATGGTGATGTAGCTGTTATCGGACGAAACCGAAACCACTTGGCCGTACGTGTGACGCAGAACTAACTTGGTAAGGTCAGCGCGCGGATGATGACGCACGGGGCCGTTAAAGTTGATTGCCCAAGTCGGAGCGGTGGCGCTTGCTGGGAAGTGCTCCACGACGAATGCCGGATGCTTCAAATCAAATTCAAGATCGAGAGCGTTGGTGCTGTTCGCGGTCACCGTAAGCGCTGTCGCCAGGTTCACCGTCAGCGGAACCGTCAGGCTGCCGCTGGTTCCCGTGGTTCCCATGATCTGAATGCTGCCGGAAGGCACCGTATAACCCGGCCCAAGGTCGAAGCCCGGTTCCGGATCGCCTGAAGTTACCAGCATCACGTCACCTGGGTTGCCACTCAAAGTGAGCTTGGCAGCCGTATAAGTCCCGGTCGGAACCGTCGCATTGCCAATGATCTCGCCAAGTTGATCGAGTTGAAGAAGATTAATAACGGGCGGGTTCGAAGGCGCGGTGTAAACGGTTACCGCTGAGCCCGACTGTGGAACCAGCGAGACGCTTAGAACCTTGACACCGATGGTCGCCCAGTCCTCCGTAGCGTCATCGCTGACGACTACGTGGACGGTGCCAGTGGTGCCCGGATTGCCAGATGTGCCGCTGGAGGAGCCGCCACCACCGCAAGCCATTGCGAACAGCAATGCGGTAACTCCCATTCCAGCAAGAATTCGAAGAGGCTTGATGTTCATCGTTAGTTCCTCAAAGGAAATCGCCGCGCATGGCGCAACAATTTCTGAAAAGTACAAAGTTTGGTTGCCGTGCGTATGCTTCGGCGCATTGGAACTGAAGTGGCTGCGTTAGCGCAGAGTTCCCGTTCCACGCGTGAGAACACCAATCGTTAAGGAATAGTTGCGAAGGACGGATATCTTTTCGCAATTTCGCGAGGAGGCGGAGAATCTGACGGTCATGCACTCTTGTACATGGGGCTGAGCCAAGTTCAGAGGGCTTCAGTGTTACGGTAATCGACTTAGTATTAAGCGTCCCGCCTCGGATGCGGCAAGGCTGCTTAGAAATCTTTGCCCGTGGACGTCATCACCAATTTCCCATGCTTCACGCCCTTCATGCTGAGCATGTGGTCGGCCAGATGCTTCACTTCGCCTGCCGGACCTTTCATGATCACCACCTCAAAGCAGTTGCTCTCGTCCAGATGGACGTGCGTGGCAGCCAGCACATTTCCGTGGTGGTGGTGTTGCGCCGCATTCAGTTTGTTGGAGAGTTCCGGCCGATGATGGTCATAGACCATGGAGAGCGTGGCCACAACCGGTCTGTTGGCGTTCACCTCTTCGGCTACCAGCATCTCGCGAATCAGATCGCGCAAAGCCTCCGAGCGGTTGCTGTAACCGCGTTTGGCAATGACCTTATCGAACTTCTCCAGTAGGTCCGCTTCGATCGAAACACCCGTCCTGATCAGTTCCGCCATTTCCAAAACTCCCTCGGGGCTGATTTTCCAGCAACGCTGTCTTATTGCGATTCGTAAGCAATCTCGATCAGCACGTCTTCCGGCGCAACCTGAATCTCCAGCGAGCCCTCTTGTGGCAGCGCGTCAATTGGCAGCCTGTCGCGGTAGAGGACAAATCGCAAGTTGAAAGTGTCTCCCTCTTCGGCCCCCACAAGTTTCATTGGCAGTTTCATCTCCAGCACTTTGCCCAGCGCCACTTCTACTCCTGCGGGCTTGCTCTGCGTGGCCAGCGCGCGAGGGCCGCCATTGTGCAGTCTCCAGTCAGTCAAATGGTCCTGGGAAAGCTCCATCTCCAGCCGCAGGGTTGCCTTCGTCGTTTCCCCATCACGCACTGCCAGGTGCAGAGTCGCTGTAGTTTCGCCCGTCGGCAGCTTCGACGCAAAATCCAGCCGCGTATAAAGATTCAGTTCGTCGATTCCAGCGTAGACCGCTTCCAGCACAAATAGCTTTCCGTGCATGCTGCCACCACGACGGTCACTGGAGAACATGGCGGCGCCCATCCAGTCGAAATAGCTGCTAACCTGTCCATCGATCACCGGACGCAGGTATGCCGTCTGCGGATGCATCTTCGAACTCGTCAGCGCCCCTGAGATCGGACGTGAAAGGTGATCCGGTGGAACTCCGCCCAGCGCTGTGTAAACGTTGGAGAGATGCTTGCGGTACAGTTCGTCAAAATCGCGATCATTCGCCGAGTGGTGCTCGGGACCATACCACCAATTCCAGTCACTGCCCTCGGCGATCAGAAGCTCTTCATAGGCCAGTGCGCGCTGGTCTTCCCGAACCTTGCTCGCATTCTCATCGTAAAAATCGCGCGCCTGGCTGAGGTAATCCCACGCCTTGTTGTCCTCAGGAGCCCCGATCCACACGTTGAAGTTGGCGTTGATCCACGATCCCGGAACCAGTCCGCGAAGTTTCCCAAAGCTCTCGGGCTTCTGGCGCGCAATCGCCTCGGAGATCGTGATGGGTTCAATCTGCGGCTCGCGTTGCAGACCGTCATAGAAGCGCCGAAGGAACTCGCGCCCATTTCCCTCGTAGCCTTCCCATGCGTTTTCTCCATCCAGAATGATGGAGATCACGGCGTCGCGACCGGAATCGATCACTGGCGCGGTCGCTCTCTTGATGTTGTCCAACAAATGCGCGGCGGCATCGCGTGCGCCCATCCCCGCATACACAAAGCCCAGCAGGTCGCTGATCCGGTGATCGCGAAAGACCATATTCATTGTCTGGCCTTCACGCTCCCATCGGTAAATGTTGTAGAGCTTCTCCGCGCTTTCTATGTCAAGGAATCCATCCCGGTCGCGGCTCATCCCATGGCCAATGCTGCGCCCCAGGACTTCTTCGTCGGTTGCCATCCATTGCACGCCCTGTTCAGCGGCAATTCCCAAAACCTCATTGGAGACCGAGCCTTCACTCGGCCACATCCCTACCGGGCGCTTTCCAAAGGTGCGTTCGTGCGCATCCATCGCGCGGCGAATTTGCTCCTCGGCATCATATGGACGCCGGAAGTGCTCGGAAGGAAGAGGCAGCCCTGCCGTCGATTCCCGCCCTGCGTCCGTGTCACACACCAGCGGCAGAATCGGATGATAGTACGGCGTTGTGGACAGCTCCACCGAGCCGCGCGCCTCTGCCGCGCGGTACGCAGGCAACACACCTCTCAGAATCTCGTGCTGCTTGCTCATGACGAAGCGCTGGTCTTCCTCGCTGAAGTTTTGTCCCTTCGCAACCAGCGCCTTCACCGTCGGATCTTCGAGATAGTATTCGTCAAACCACGCAATTTGCGAAAGCACTTGCAAATCACGATAGTCTCGGTCTGAGAACGTAAAGGCGGCGTTGGCCGGGTCCGGCCCTGCGGCGCGAACCTGCTCCCATAACCGGCGATAGCGTGGGTAACGGCCAATCATGCGCTCGCCATGTGCCTGGAAGAGGTACGTCAACGCGAAATGCCGCTCATCCAGCGACAATTCTTCCGCAGGTTTAGCGGCAATATCCCAGAACGGGTCCTTGAAAATGCCGGAATTATAATCTTCGAGCTGCGCCACCAGGGACGGCACAATGTTGAAATTCTGGTGAACCTGCGGAAACTCCTCCAGCAGTTTCACCATGCCGTAGTAGTCCTTCAGTGCGTGCAAACGCACCCACGGCAGGCGATATTCGCCGCTGACCAGGTCCTTGTAGAAGGGTTGGTGCATGTGCCAGAGAAGCAGAAGTCTGAGCTTGCCTTGAGCCATCGAGTATAAGTCCGGAGCGCGCCTGTAAAGAATCGTGAACAGGATAGCAGGCATTAGGATAGCAGTCCGAAAGCGATTGCGCCCATGCTAGACTCGGGAAAGAACTGAGTTCAGACAAAGGTGCCGTTCCCGGTCGCGCCGTGAAGATTTTTTCGCGCTACATTCTTAACGAAGTCGTACAGCACGCCGCCATCGGCGTTTCTCTGTTCACGTTCGTAATTTTCATGAGGGACCTGGGACGGCTGCTCGAAATCGTCGTCCGCGACAGCGCTCCCCTGCCCAGTGTTGCCGAACTCTTCTTCCTCACCTTGCCTGTCGCCTGCACCATCACCATCCCCATGGGCCTGCTCGTCGGAATCCTCATTGGTCTCAGCCGTCTGGCCGCGGATAGCGAGGTCACGGCCATGCGCGCCAGCGGCCTTGGCGCATGGATGTTCGTCCGCATTATCGCCGTCTTCGCCGTTGCTACCTGGCTCGCTGCCATGGCCAACAGCATATGGATCGCTCCCATGTCCTCGGCCGCTCTGGGTAGGCTCCAGAGCAAGTTGCTCAGTTCCCAGGCCTCCTTTGAGATTCAGCCGCGGGTCTTCTACGAAGAATTCAAGAACACCGTCCTCTATGTAGAGGACGTTCGCTCGGGCTCTAACGCTTCGCAGTGGCGTGGCGTCTTCCTCGCCGATGTCACCGACCCTTCAGCCCCCAAGATCACTCTGGCGCGCAGCGGAGTCATTGTCTCTGACGATCCCAGCACGCTGCACATGCACCTCAGTCACGGCTCGCAGCAGGAGGTTCAGCCGCAGAATCCGTCGCAATACCAGATCAGCACGTTCTCCGAAACGGACCTGCCCATGGCATTGCCCGTTCCCGACGAAGCCAAGCAGGAACTCGTGCCTGTAAGTGAGATGAGCACTGCTGAGCTCTGGTATCGTGGGCATCATCCCGAGACTCCCATCGCCAGGCCGCGCAATGCGCAGGACACCCCTGTCCTCCGCGCCCGCTGGTATCTTGTTGAGTTCCATCGCCGCCTCGCCCTGCCGACCTCGTGCCTGGTCCTCGCGCTCGTCGGAATCCCGCTCGGCCTCTCTTCCAAAAAGGGCGGCAAAAGCATGGGATTCGTGCTCACCATTGCGCTTGTCTTCTTCTATTACTTCATTTCGCTCACAGGCATCTCGCTCGGCCGTGGAGGCAGAATCCCTCCCTGGACGGGAGTCTGGGCAGCCAACGTTCTCTTTCTCATTGCAGGGCTCGTCCTGTTGCGCCGCCTCGAGCACAGTTCCATTGACCTTGGCTCTCCGGGTGAATTATGGGACGCCATTCGCCGTCGCTTCACCTTGGAGCGACGCGACGCGCCTGCTGCGCCAACATCCGTCATCAATGCGAAGTCTCCGGCCTTCTGCGCTGAGCGCCGTTTCAGCCTTCGCTATCCCCTGCTGCTCGACGAAATGATCTTGCGCGACTTTGCCATGTACCTCGGCATGATTCTCGCTTCGTTCATCCTGCTGACCCTGGTCTTCACCTTCTTCGAACTACTCAGCGACATCGTACGCAATCACATTCCGCTGTTCATGGTTGGCCAGTACCTCATCAACGTGACGCCGTCCATGATTTACATCATGACGCCCCTCAGCGTTCTGCTCGCCGTCCTGACCACCATCGGCCTGCTGCAAAAGACCAACGAAATCACCGCGATGAAGGCCACCGGAACCAGCATCTACCGCGTGATCTTCCCCATTTTCATCATCGCTGCATCCATCAGCGCAGGCCTGTTTTTCTTCGATCAGTTGTACATTCCCGCAGCCAATCAACGGCAGGAAACTCTCCGCAACCAAATCAAGGGCAAGCCTGCGCAGACCTATCTCCGTCCAGACCGCAAATGGATATTCGGCGAACACAACACCATCTACTATTACGAGTTCTTCGATCCCGACCAGAACACCTTCGCCAACATCACGGCTTTCGAATTCGACCCCAAAACATTTGAGTTGACCGAGCGTGTGCATGCCTCCCGCGCCCATTGGTCTTCTGAACTCAGCAAGTGGGTCTTCGAACAGGGATGGCAGCGCACCTTCCACGGCTCAGCCATTCAGAGTTTCAATGAGTTTGACGCCAGCACCTTCGCCACGCTCATCGAGCCTCCGGGATACTTCAAGAAGGAGGTTCGCCAGAGCTCCGAGATGAACTACCAGGAGTTGCGCGCCTACATCGCCGACCTTCAGCAGAGTGGCTTCGACGTGGTGCGATTGCGCGTGCAGCTACAGAAGAAATTCGCATACCCCATGATTACCCTCATCATGGCCATCCTCGCCGTGCCATTTTCGCTCTCCGCCGGCCACAAAGGCGCGCTCACCGGAATCGCCGTCGCCCTCAGCGTAGCCATCATCTACTTCGTAGCCGCAGGACTCTTCGAAGCCATGGGAAACGCCAGCCAGCTCCCAGCCTTCATGGCCGCCTGGGCCCCCGACCTGATCTTCGGACTCCTCGGCGGCTACCTCCTACTCAAAGTCCCAACATAGCGCGAGAGTTGGATAGCGAGCTATAAGCCCTGTTATCGTTGACAACGTGAGCCTTAATAAACATCCCGACCCTGACCCGGCCGACAGAGACTTCTTCCAGCGCCTTCGCCATGAAGTCGAGCGGCAGATTTCAGAGTACGTAAATGAAGGCCATCCCGGTGCGATAGGTACTCCGCTCTCCGCTGACCAGATTCGCTCTGACTTAGAGGTAATGCGCATCTGTCTAGCCAAACCGCAATGGGAGGAAGCGCATATTTGCACTACTGCTGAGGAGATACGGACAGGTATAGGGAAAAGGCGAATGTGTGTCACTCTGGCGGAAGACAACGGCTATGTTCTCATCTTTGATCCCGTTGAACGCGAGTATCATCTCGCATGGCGCAGCGAGTTGGGATTAGGGACGTGGGCGTTATGGGCGACGCGGTTGGTTGCTTCATTGCCAGATAGGAAATATTCGTCAATCATCGGGCCGCCTGACGAATACGGAACCCGATTCCCTGACCTACCTCTGCGACCCGCGCTGCTACAATCGCATCTATATCCCGTTCGTGATTGTTCTCAGGTGACTGCCCTTGCAATCCTCCAAGTTCCGGCCCTTGTTTCCCTACATGAAGCGCTACTGGAAGGGTCTTCTGGCCGGAGCCGGGTCTGTCCTTTGCACCAACATCATCATGGTTCAGGGGCCGCGACTCATCCGCTTCATTGTGGATGACCTGAACCGCGGCGTCAGCCACAGCAAACTGCTCACCTGGTGCTGGCTTCTCATTGCCGTCGCCGGAGGCAAAGCGATATTCCAGTTCCTCACCCGCTGGATCGTCATCGGCATCTCGCGTGAGATCGAGTTCGACCTGCGCAACGATCTCTTCCGGCACCTCGAGGCTCTCGACTTCGGCTTCTATCAGCGCACCCGCACCGGCGACATCATGGCCCGCGCCACCAACGACCTCAACTCCGTGCGCATGTTGCTCGGTCCGGCCATCATGTACTCGGCCAACACCGTCGTCTTCACCCTCGCCGCGCTCTTCTTCATGATGCGCGTCAGCCCAAAGCTCACTCTGTGGGCCTTTCTGCCGCTGCCCATCGCCAGCATCATCGTGCAGTACTTTGGAGCCCGCATCCACGAGCGCTTCGAGCGTATCCAGGCCAAGTTCAGTGACATCAGCGCCCGCGCGCAGGAGAACTTTTCCGGCGCGCGCCTCATCCGCGCCTATGCCCAGGAAGACGCTGAAATCGCTCTCTTCGAACGCGAGAACCTCGACTACATCAACCGCTCGCTGCCTCTCGCGCGGCTCATGGGAATGCTCTGGCCCACTCTGGAATTAATGCTCGGCTTCGCGCTGGTCATCGTCCTCTGGGTCGGTGGACGCGAGGTACTTCAGGGCCGAATCACCGTCGGAAAATTTGTTGAGTTCAACCTGTACATGGTGATGCTCACTTGGCCCATCATCGCTCTCGGCTGGGTCATCAACATCTTTCAGCGCGGCACCGCATCCATGGGACGCATCGACGAAATCCTGCGTCAGCAGCCCACCATCGCCGACGATCCCGCGCAGATCACCGTGGCCGCCGACACCGTAATTCGTGGCGAAATCGAATTCCGCGATCTTACCTTCGCCTACGATCGCCAATCCAAGCTCACCGAATCTGCACCCGGCGTCACCGCGCTCTCCTCCAGCGTGGAGGCAGGCTCAACCGTGCTGCGCCGCGTGAACCTCAAGATTCCCGCAGGCTCCAGCCTCGCCATCGTCGGCCCCACCGGCTCCGGCAAATCCACTCTCGTCTCGCTCATTCCGCGGATTGCAGATGCGGCGAATGGCTCCATCCTGATCGACGGTCGTCCTATCCGCGAGTATTCGCTTGAAACCCTGCGCAGCCAGATCGGCTTTGTGCCTCAGGAAACTTTTCTCTTCAGCGCCACCGTTCGCGACAACATCGCCTTCGGCATAGAGAATGCGACCGACAAACAGATTCATCGCGCAGCGGCTATCTCGCGTATCGATCAGGATGTCGATGGCTTTCCCGAGAAGTATGAAACCATGGTTGGCGAGCGCGGACTCACCCTATCCGGCGGCCAGAAGCAGCGCGTCGCCATCGCCCGCGCCGTCATTCGGGAACCGCGCATCCTCGTCCTCGACGACGCTCTCGCCAGTGTGGACACCCAAACCGAAGAGCACATCCTCAACGGCCTGCGAGAAGTGATGAAGGGTCGCACAACTGTCTTCATCTCGCACCGCGTCTCCACCGTGCGTAACGCGGATCGCATTGCCGTGCTGCATAACGGCGAGATCGTCGAGTACGGCACGCACGACGAACTCCTAGCCCTCGGCGGCTACTATACCGACCTGCACGATAAGCAATTGCTGGAAGAAGAACTGGAGACCGCTTAGAACGGATTCCGTATTACATTCGCGATCTGGTCGAATCTTTTCCCGGCCAGTCGAGCAGGAAGCAATCGCCTCCGCTCTCGCACTGCAACATATCCTGAACCAGAAGATTCCAGCCCACAAACCCCGCAAAAACATGGTCTTTCGACTGTTCCGGAGTGGGAGCCAATCCCGCGCCGGTTTCAGCGTGATAACACTCGTGCATCGAGCCCCAAGTGTGAATGTCAGCCAGAACCAGCCTGCCCATCTTTGCGGATAGTTGCTTCGCTTCCCCTTCAAATCCATGGCGCTTCAGCGCGATGAAGAAAAGATAATTTGCATTGATCCACACTGGCCCCTGCCAATTTGAATAGGGATTAATCATGCTCACGTTGTTGTATCCGGCATCTTGCTTCGACAAACTTCGAAGCCCATATGGAGCCAGCATGTGTTCCGGATTCCAGAGATAGCGGCGGATCATTTTGCGCGCCTC
>Ga0181537_10001580_pt1 | contig 20770 bp, 20 predicted proteins | sample PEATcosm2014_Bin_39_FD_119765 | JGI IMG/M metagenome (GOLD analysis project Ga0181537, IMG submission 119765) | Peatland microbial communities from MTU Mesocosm Facility, Houghton, MI, USA - PEATcosm2014_Bin23_10_metaG | ecosystem: Environmental > Terrestrial > Soil > Wetlands > Peat | place... | reverse complement strand
CGACCTCATCGTTGCGAACGATGCGCTCTCCCAGCTGAGCTACAGGCCCATGTACATCCAAAAGACAAGCGCGACACACCAAACTACCTACCCTTTTTGGCACTAGTCGGGATCGAACCGACGACCTCATCGTTGCGAACGATGCGCTCTCCCAGCTGAGCTATAGCCCCACGGTGCGGGTTTGACGCGTTTTTTTATTTTATCAGCGTTCTCCGATCTGCACCAAGAATGCGCCCAAGTACCCCCCCCCCGCGCACCGGAGTGCAGTCCCTTCGGCAAAACATCTTGACGAAAGCACTGCTCCCGCGTCTAACATTACATAAAGAGCAGTCGGCGTTCGCGAGTAGGAGTTGGCCAGCATGTTTGCGCAATTCAGTGCAGGCACATCACAAAAGCGAAAGATTCTGTGGGGATCGCTGGCCGCGCACGGCCTGCTGCTGGCATGGCTGCTGCATGCGCCAGAGCCTCAACTCTTGATGCCCGAGTCGATTGCCCTGGGCCGGGGCGGCAACTCCATCTCGCATCTTTACTGGCCTTCCAAAATACCCGACGGGAGCAAATCCAGTTCTCCCGACAGCGCCACTCAGGTCTATCGCAAGCAGCGCATGGCCCACGAAAAACTGATTCTGAAACGGAATGCGCAGGTGGCAAAGTTGACGCCTCCGCCGCTTACGCTCTCTCCCTCGAGCCCGGAGGATCAATCGAAAACGTCGACCGTCTCGAATCAAGGCCACGGCACGCCCGCTGGACTTCCCTATGGCACGTTGATCCACGGGCCGCGATTCGGAGACGAAATTCGTCCCGCGCTTCCCGTCGCGATGCCCGATCCGGTTTTCTATCCGTGGGAACTGCTGGACCACGAAGGCAACGTGGTGGTCGAAGTCACGATTGACCAACTCGGTCAGATCGTTAGTAAAACCGTTCTGCAAAGTATGAGTCCCAAGCTCGACGAGAAGGCGTTGGCCGCGCTCGAAAACTGGCGCTTCCGTCCCGCCACGCGCAATGGAGCTCCCATCGCCTCCAAGCAGGATTGCATTTTTCATTTTCCCCGCGGCTAGTTCCGCGCGGCTAGGCTAAATCTGGAACAATTTCAATTCCTCGGTCGAATGCTCAGGACTTCCGCGCTCCGACAAAAAGTTTTTTGACAAAACTTCACAACTTCCGGAAACACCGCGGGTTCAGACAAACCGAGAGCCAATGACTCTCAACCACTTAGCAACCTATTGAGCGGCGCTCATCATCGTCAATGCTGGCTATTGGGCCAATAGCCACCCCCACCACCTTTTTGGAGACAACTATGAAAAGCGTTCTTCGACTCACTTTCGGACTGGCCCTCCTTTGCGCGGCAATGAGCACGGCCGTGTTCGCATCCTCCATTTACTTTGTGCAAGGTGTCCCGGGGCGCGACTACGCCGCCGCCACCGACCCAGCGTTCCCGCTCGACATTCTGCTGAACAACGGGGTCTGCTACGTGCACGGCTTGGCCTTCGGATCGATCAGCGGGCCACTTACGCTCGCGCCCGGCAACTACGACGTGAAAATCAGCATCGCCGATTCCCTGGCGCCCTGCACCAACACTCCGCTGGTCGACAGCACCGTGACGATCGCGGCGGAAAGCGATTACTCCGCCGTGATCTCGCTCGACAGCTCGGGCACTCCGACGCTCTCCACTTTCACCAACAAGCTGACTGAGGTCACGCCGAACACTGCGCGAGTGTTGTTCGCGCAGACCACCGATGCAGCCTCGGTTCAGGTGATATTCGAGAATACCGCCTCGAAGAAGCTCTACACCTACACGGTGAATGCGGGCAGCCTGCTCAACGTTACTCTGCCCGCTGGAGCCTACACCGTTGAGGTGAATAACGGTACGACGGTGCTCGTCGGCTCAACCGACTTGCGCCTCTATTCGGTATCGGCCAATTTGTTGTTCGCGATCGGCGAGGCCAAGAACGGCAGTGTTGTGCTCGAAACGAAGACGTTGCGTGACGTGATTTAGCTTTTCGAAGCCCGCGCTTCAAACCACGGCTTCGAACGAAGAATGAAAAGGGCTGCGCCTTTTTGGGCGGCCCTTTTTTATTTGATATCCTGAGCGCAAAGAACCGTGGTTACCCCTCCTCGCAGTCCGCACCGCCCGTCTTGAGCAGCGAGGCGCGAGGCGCCACGCGCGAATCGGGATCATCCTGACCCTCGCGGGCCCTGCTCGCCATCGGAGCAATGTATTTTGCAGGTGTCAAAGGCGGCACCGCAAAGACGGCCGGCTTGGTTGCGGCGCTCGCCTTGCTCTTTGGGCGTGGGTTCCTGTGGAATCGCGGCGCAATCTTCCCGCCTTCCGAGATCAAACGAACGGAACCGTTGGAAGTATCTGATTCTCGCCGCCGTTCTATGGGGCGCTCTGTTGCTGATCTGGTGGTGCCGGATCCGCCCCGGTCTGAAATAGAGTGGCGGCAGATATCGGCGAGGCCGACGTTGAGCTTTCCACCAGCTTCAGCCGATATAATGAATCTGTGACTTCCGTTCGCCAAATCGCCTCCGCCGACTTCCCCACGCGTTGGGGAAAGTTTCGTATCTACGGATTTCGCGGCGAATCCGGTTCCGACGGGAATCGCCGCGTCGAAGAAGCCGTGGCCCTGGTCATGGGAGACGTGAAATCGCGCCCCCCTCTGGTCCGCGTCCACTCGCAATGCCTCACCGGCGACGTGTTTCACTCCCTGCGCTGCGATTGCCGTCAGCAACTGGAAATGGCGCTCGCGATGATCGCGCAGGAAGGCGCGGGAATTTTAATTTACGAACAACAGGAAGGCCGCGGCATTGGACTGATGGCCAAACTGCAAGCCTACGAACTGCAAGACTCAGGCCTGGACACTGTGGAAGCCAACGAGCGCCTGGGCTTCAAAGCCGATCACCGCGACTTCACTCTGCCCGGCGAAATGCTTAAAGCGCTGGGCGTGAACGAGGTGCGACTGCTCTCGAATAACCCCGACAAAGTGGAAGCCTTAGAGCGCGCCGGGGTCCAAGTGGCCGAGCGCGTCCCCTGTGAGGTCGAGTTCAACGCTCAGTCGGAAGCGTATTTGAAAACCAAGAAAGAAAAGCTCGGCCACCTGTTCACATCGAGATAATGCAGATCAGGTAGTCCAGATGCGGGTTCACATGCACCTCATCGCATCGCCTCTCCGCGGCTTTTCTTAGCGTTCTTTGCGGTTAAAAGCTCTCGCCGACATCGTCACGCCGCAGCGGCCCGCCAAGCTCCGTAACCTGTTCTTCTGTTTCTTTAATACGTGAAGGCAGTCTTTAAACCGGGTACTTTACGCCTTCAAGACTCCTCGCACCGTCCGCTTACGCTTCCCCGGCAAGTAGCGCACCGCCGCCTTCGCCAGCGCCGCATAAACTTCGCCTGCGGCTGGCACTTTGCGCAGAACACGCAGATGCCGCCGGATCGTCTCCACATCGCCACGCACAATCGGCCCGCTGAAAGCGCCCGCGGCGTCCAGCGCCGCGTAATTCACCAAAGTCTGCTGCAGGATCGGAAGCATCCTCCGCTTCGCCTCTCTCCGATTCACTCCCGCCGCAGCCGCGACGTGTTCGGTGGTCGCCAGCAGTGCGGTGAGCAGAGGGCTCGCGAAAGTTCCCCAGGCATGGTAAGCAACTTTATCCTGCCGCCGGATCGCGTAAGCTTTGCCGCCCAGTTCCTTCACGATGGCGCGGCCGGCGCGCACGGCTGTGACATCTCCTTCAATAGCAAAAGGAACTCCCGCGGGCGACCGCTGCGAGCTAGCCTGCGACGAACCAGTCTGCAACGACGCGGCCACAAACGTCATCATCGGATGCACCGAAGCCACATGCGCTCCGCTCCTCCGCAGCACCGCCAATTCGTCACTGGCCAGCGCGCCGCTGGAATGCAACGCAACTGTTCCCTTCCAGTCAGCTTTCTGTGCCACCGAGCGCGCGACTTCGGCGATGGCATCATCGGGCACGCAAAACCAAACCACGTCGGAATCGATTGCCGCACGCGCGATAGTCACGGCCCGGGCGCCCACTCTTTGCGCCAACGCGGTGGCCTTTCGCCGGGACGCGCGGCTATCTCTGAAAACGATCTGGTCGATGACGTACCCGGCCTGACGCAGACACATCGCCAAAGCCGCACCAAGATTCCCCGCTCCAACAATAGTGATCCGCGGACGGCGTCGCATGCCGGGCAGCATAGCAGAGGACAGGGATCAGGGGTCAGACTTCAGACTTCAGACTTTTTCTTTCTAACCCCTGACCCCTAGCCCCTGATCCCTGCTTTATCTAGCCCCTGACCCCTGGCCCCTGCTTTATATTGTCTGCATGCCGAAATCGTCCCAGTCTCGCAGCAAGAAACCCCGCTCGAGCAAGAAAGCAAAAGTCCGTCTGCTCTCATCCCGCACCGTCTACCGCGGCCCCGTGTTCACGATCACCACCGACCACGTGCAGGAACCCGGAGGCATTCGCGTGCGCCGCGATCTGATTCATCATTCCGGGTCGGTCGTCATCCTCGCCGTGGACGAGTCCGGCGATCAGTCCGGCTCCACGCCCCGCGTGCTGCTCGAGCGCCAGTATCGCCACGCCGCCGGAGATTATCTCTGGGAGCTGCCCGCCGGACGCATCGATCCCGGCGAGCATGAACTGAAGGCCGCCAAGCGCGAACTGCTCGAAGAAACCGGCTACACCGCCGCGCGTTGGCGTCGCATCCTGAAGTTCTACGCCAGCCCCGGATTCATGGCGGAGACCATGTCGGTATTTCTCGCCACCGGCCTGCGCGCGGGCATCGCACAACCGGAAGCGGACGAAATAATTTACAAGCGGCTCGTGCCCCTACCCACGGCAGTTCGCATGGTCACCAGCGGCACCATCCGCGATGGAAAAACAATTTCCGGCGTGCTCTGGCTGCAGCATCGCATCGCCGATGGAAAAGAAGGACCCATGCCGCTCTGACGCCCCGCTTCTGCATTTTGACTTCTGCGTTCTGCCTTGCTGGCGTTGTGCCTTGCTCTGTTGTGCCTTGCTCTTGACACGCATCCCTGATCGCTCCAAAATGCATCGTAAAGGTGATGACCGTGTGCGCGTCCCTCCCCCCGGGTCGACGGGACGCGCAGAAAGCGGGGGTACGTGGAACGTCTGAAAGGAACCGTCAAGTGGTTCAATAACGCCAAAGGATACGGCTTCATCGGCCGCGCCGATGGGCCCGACGTTTTTGTTCACTACAGCGCAATCACTTCTGAGGGATACAAAAGCCTGCAGGAAGGCGACCCGGTTGAGTTCGAGATCACCGAAGGCGCAAAGGGACCGCAGGCAGCGAACGTCAGCAAGGCCACCTAGCGCCCGCTTGCCGGTTCATCTCGTGGAGTCGCGGACGCCCTCGTCCGCTCAGACAACAACGCCATGCTAACATTCCGCGCGAGGTTGCCGGCTTAGCTCGCCGCCCATCGAGGGTCATCCATGGATATCCCCAAAGCATTCGATGTCGCGGCTAAGACTCCGGCGCTTCTTGTTCTCTCCGTGTTTTTGGCTCTCGGTTCCTGGATGCTGTCTGGCAAATTCAACACACCCCAGGGGAAAACATCGGGTTGGGACGGTTTCACTGGCATGACTCGCCGAGCGGCTGTTGCAATCTGGGATGGGCGGGATGGGCCTTTCTCGTCGACTTCCTTTGCTCGCTTTTCTTCCTCGTCGCCGCCTATGCGCTGGTCCTTCGATATCGCCAAAAATCCGCGAGTTCATCCTAAATAATGGTTTGCGTACGACGAAACCACGCACAGGTCGCATTGCAATTTAAGCCCAATTTCCAAGCTGACTCGGTTAACCTTGGGTCTACATCCCATGGATAACAAAGCCATCGCCGGCGTTCTTTACGAAACTGCCGACCTGCTCGAAATCGACGGGCAGGATTCTTTCCGAATCCGCTCTTATCGCAATGCAGCGCAGGCCATCGAAAATTCGCCGCAGCAAATGAAGGACATCATCGCCGACCCCGCACAGGTGCTGGCCATCCCCGGCATCGGCAAGAAAATGCTGCTGAATGTGCAGGAACTTCTTAAAGACGGAAAGCTCACTGCTCACGTTGAACTGCTGCAGAAATATCATCCCTCGATGCTGCAGCTCCTCAAGATTCAGGGGCTTGGTCCGAAGACGATTGCCCTGATCTGGAGCGCTTACCAGGTCAGCGACGTGGATGGCGTCGAGAAGCTGGCCCGCGAAGGCAAGATTCGCGAACTGCCGCGCATGGGCGAGAAACACGAAGCGAAATTGCTCAAGGCCATCGAAGACTACCGCCGCGTCAGCGGACGCTTCCTGATCGACGCCGCCGAAATCGAAGCCGAGAAACTCACGGCATACGTCAGCAAGTTTCCGGGAATCGAAAAAATCACGCCCGCCGGCTCACTGCGCCGCGGCCGCGAAAGCGTCGGCGATCTCGACATTCTTGTCACCGGCCCGGCCTGCGCTTCCGAAGAAGGACGCCAGAAAGCCATCGCCTACGTCGCGCAGTTCCCGCCGCTCATGGACGTCATCGCCAGCGGCGACAACAAAATCAGTTTTCACCTGCGCAACGGAATGCAGGTCGATGTCCGCCTGCTTCCTCCCGATTCTTTCGGGGCGGCGATGCAATATTTCACAGGCTCGAAGGCGCACAATGTGGCACTCCGCCAGCGCGCGTTAAAAATGGGATACACCCTCAACGAATACAGCCTGGCCACGCTCGAAGGCGAGAGACCGGTCGCGGGCAAGACCGAAGAAGAAATCTACGCGAAGCTGAATCTCGACTACATCCCGCCCGAACTGCGCGAAAATCTCGGCGAGATCGACGCGGCCGAAAAACATACGCTGCCCAAGCTGATTGCGCAGGAAGATATTCAGGGCGACGTCCACATGCACACCGTGGAAACCGACGGCCGCAACACCATCGAAGAAATGGCCGAAGCCGCCAAGGCGCGCGGCTACAAATACATGGCCATAACCGACCATTCCAAGAACCTTGCCTTCGCCAACGGCCTCGACGATAAGCGCGCCATCGCGCATATTGCGCGCATTCGCGAGGCCGGCAAGCAAATCGACGGCATCACCATTTTTGCCGGCATCGAAGTCGACATACTGGCCGACGGCGATCTCGATCTCTCCGACGACGTGCTGGCCCAGATGGATCTCGTCATCGCCAGCGTGCATTCCGTTTTCAATCAGGACTCGGCCAAGATGACCGAGCGTCTTCTGAGAGCCATCGAGAATCCGAACACGTCGATCATCGGACATCCCACCGGCCGCATTCAGTTGCGCCGCGACGCCTATGCATTCAACATGACCGCTGTTCTAACCGCGGCCGCCAAACATAAAGTCGCGATGGAACTGAATTCCTATCCCGACCGCCTTGACCTCAACGACGTTCACCTGCGCCAGGCCAAACAACAAGGCGTAAAGACCGTGATCAACACCGACTCGCACCATACCTCGCACATGGAAAAAATCCGTTACGGCGTCCTGCAGGCCCGCCGCGCCTGGCTCACAAAAGATGACGTGCTCAACACCCTCCCGGCCCAGAAGTTCGCGGAAGCGATGAAGCACGCCTGGTGAGTGGACGTCCCGCTCCTGTTCCATTTTGGTTCCGCAATTTGGAAAATAAACCGTTAGTCCGTTGCAGGAATGGTCCGCCGCATTAGAATCCGCACTTCTCCGCAAGGCGGTCACCATTTATGTGGATCTACGCTCAGAAAACCGGTGCGTTGTTGCGAAACGGCAAGGCCACGGGCGTGGGCTATTCCGGATACGACAACGGCAAGAATTCTCCCGCGATGCAGGCCGTCGCTAACGTCGGCCCCATCCCGCAGGGCAGTTGGACCATCGCCGGTCCTCCGTTCAACTCGCCCGATCACGGTCCATACGTGTTGCGGCTTGAGCCGCGCGCCGGCACCAACCTGTTCGGCCGCAACGGCTTCCTGATGCACGGCGACTCGATCGAGGCGCGCGGCTGCGCTTCCCGCGGATGCATCATCCTGCCCCGCGCGATTCGCGAACTGGTTTGGCAAAGTGGAGATACCGTTCTCGAAGTCGTGGCCGAATTCCAGACTCAAGATCAAGACTTGCCCGAAGCCGCCAGTGCGTAGCTGCCAATCTCAGCGTAAAATCGGCATCAGGAAACTTTATGCCCGATGCGACCTCCGGTCTTCCCCCCGGCACGCCTGCTGCAAATCCTTCCGCAACTTCGTCCGCGCCGCCACCACCGAAACCTCCCGCCGCACACACCATCAACATCGGCGACGAATTCGGTACCGCGAATCGTAACCTGCCTCCCGCGAAGATGGTGCTGCTCGCGATTGGTGCGGTGCTGGTTGTGGTCGCGATCGCCTCTGTCATCAAGCGCCCGAAGCCGCAAGGATCCGGCTCGCTCGACAACGTAGTGCCGGTCGAAATCCAGGGACAGAGTTCCACCATGGTCGCTCTCACCTTCACCCTCAGAAATACCAGCGAGAAGATTTTTTACGTGCACGAAATCCAGGCCAAAATGAAAGCAGCCGACGCGGAATCGACCAGCGAAGCCGTATCGGCCGGGGATTTCCCTCGTTACTTCCAGGCCTTCCCCGCCCTCAAGAACGGCGCCCAGCCGCCGTTGGTCCCCGACGCCAAGTTGCAACCTGGCGAAGAAGTAAAGCGCACTGTGATCGTGGTATTCCCAGTAGACTTGCAGGCTTTTTATAAGCGCCAGACGGTGAGCGTGGTCATCCAGCCCTACGACCAGCAGGTTCCCGTGACGCTGACCCGCTGATTGAAACAAAAGGCATCAACCCCAAAGGGCAGGCCCAAAGTATCACGAAGGACTTGTCTCATAAGGACTTCCTTCGTGTACGTTTGTGGCCTTTGTGGTAAAGGATCTCCAAGTCACCTTCCGGCTCTCGCCTTCGATTGCGCTTCCATGCTCGAATCAAGCAAACTGTTGGCATGAAACGAACTAGCAATTCTGTCCGCTCCGCTTCCCTGCTGATTCTTCTCCTGCTGTTCACCGTTTTCGCCACCGCGGCGTCGCGCTCGGGCAAATATCTTGTCTACGTCGGCACCTACACCGGGGAAGGCACGAAGAGCAAAGGCATTTATGCTTTCCGCTATGACGCCGCAACCGGGCAGGTCACGTCGCTTGGCCTGGCTGCCGAGACTACGAATCCGTCGTTCGTAGCCGCGCATCCGAACGGGAAGTTTCTTTATGCCGTGAACGAAGTGGGCGACTACAAGGGCCCGAACAGCGGAGGTGTCAGCGCTTTCTCGATTGATCGTGCAACGGGCAAGCTCACGTTCCTGAATGAACTGCCGTCCCGCGGCGCCGATCCCTGCTACATCACCGTCGACAGAACCGGAAAGTTCGTGCTGGTCGCTAACTACACCGGCGGCAGCGTGATCGTGTATCCCATCCTCGAAGACGGCCGCCTGGGCGAGGCTTCTGCGTTTGTGCAGCACGCGGGCCACGGTCCGAACGCCGAGCGCCAGGAAGGACCGCATGCCCACTCCATCGATCTCTCGCCCGACAATCGCTTCGCGTTCGTCGATGATCTCGGCCTGGATGAACTGCTCGTCTACAAGTTCGATGCCGCGAAAGGATCGCTCACTCCCAACGATCAGCCGTTCGCCAAGCTTGATCCCGGAGCGGGGCCAAGGCACTTCGCGCTTCGCCCCGATGGCAAGTTCGCCTACGTGGTCACTGAAATCGGGCGCAACGTAACGGTGTTTTCAAATGACGCATCCAGTGGGAGGCTGCAGCGCGTACAAACTCTCACGACTCTGCCTGCGGATTTCACGGGGCGCAACGATGATGCCGAGATCGAGGTCCACCCCTCTGGCAAGTTCGTCTATGCCTCGAACCGCGGGCACGACAGCATTGCCGTGTTCGCCATCGATTCCGGTAAAGGCACGCTCACTACCATCGAGATTGCATCGACAGGGGGCAAAGAGCCGCGCAGCTTTGAGATCGATCCTACGGGAACGCTGCTGTTCGCCGCGAATCAGAAGTCAGACAACATAGTCGTGTTAAAGATTGACGCGAAGACCGGGAAGCTCACGCCTACAGGACAGGTGCTGGACATAGGGTCGCCAGTGTGCGTGAAGTTCGTAGCGTTAGACTGAGGGCTGAGTAGGCGGAGGCTGTTTCGCCTTCTGAAATCGACCTGCCGCTCGCGGCACGAAACGCCCGGTGATGCGATTTGTGGGCTCGCTGGAAGCGGGGATACCCGTTGGTTGAGGTATCGATGACGCTGTTTTGCCGGGGCTGTATGAGCCCGCTAAATCAGTTTAACTAGCGGATGTAAGTTGTTTATTATGTTGCTTTTATAAGAATCATTTTACGCAGACATTGAGCCTTGCTGGCTCGTCCCGAACAGGCCGTTCGGACCCCTTGCACCATCCCTGGTGCAACGCGCGAAAGCGTTGCCGCAACTGGAATAAAACCCCGGCGACGGAGGCGAGCAAAGCCTCAGAGGCTAAAGTCGGCATCATCAATCGACTCTTTGACGGCACGGCCGAACCCAAGCTCTTCCCCGAACTCATTTATGGCACGACGGCAAATCACACCGGCGCGCAGGCACGATCTGCAACAGAACGTGCCATGCGCCCGGGGAAAGCATTTCTTTTAATTCGCGCTCACCGGCACGGGAGCGTTCTTCGGCGTGCTCAGGTAGCCTGTGGCCTTGTTTTTGTCCACGCTCCAGACCACGAGCTCAAACAGCATGTGCTCGCGTCCGGAATAAAACTGGATGGGCTCGGAGACGTTGCGATCTTTCTTTTCGATCGTCTTGTCGTCCGCGGTTACGTCGAGGGTGAACTTGCCTTTCTTGACGTCGGCCTTCTTTAGTTGCAGGCCGACCGTGGAGACCATCTGCTGTTTCGCGCCGCGGACCAGCGTGAACTCGTAGTAGTTGCGGTCGCCCTTGTGCTTCAGGATGTCGAGGTCGCCGGCCGTCTTCGCGATCAGGCCACTCTGCAGGCCGAGGTCGCCCCGCGTGGTTTCCAGTTTTGCTTTCGTAGTTTCGAGATCGGCCTTGGTGGAAGCAACATCCGTCTTCACTCCACCCACATCCGTCTTTACTCCGCTGACGTCACCGGCCACCGCGTTGATCGCTGCCTTCTGCTCCTGCTCCTGCTTCTCCAGGCGGCCGACGTCGGCCTTCTGTTCCGCCAGCAGTTGGGCCACGCGCTGGGCTACGTCTTTCTTCGTGAGCCCCACCTGGCGCTCGATTGTTTCCTCAGTCGCTTCCGCGCCCTGCATGCGGTTCTGCAACTCGGCAACCTGGTTGTGGCTCGCTTCCAGATCTTTGTTCAGCTTTTCCACGTGAGAATACATGGCGTAGTGCGCGTACGCGGACGCAGCCACAAACAAAACGGCCAGCAGGGTGAGCAGCCACTTGCCTGCGTTGGAATTCTCCTCTAGCTGAATGTGTTCGCCTTCGTCGGACATATAGACCTTTCCTCCAGAAAAACTCGAGATGGATTGCAGGGTATGGTTTGTTATTCGGACTTGGTTGTTTCAGCGCCTATTGTTTAGCAGGATGACAATCGGTGTCAATTGGTCAAACTGGCTCGTTCGGACGCGACCCGGGCGCGGGCTATTGCTCCCGAAGGGCCAACGCCTCCTCGAGCGCAGGCACTGGATCGTGACGCAGCGCCTCCGCCTGGCCGGCAGTCGTCTTTTTAAGCTTGTTCGCAAGTTTGTTCTCCAACCTGGTCTTCTCTGCAACCAGCGCCTCGGGCGGCTTTCCGCCGGGAACTGCTTGCATCAACTCCTCGGACTTCAGCAGGCAAGCATAAGCCAGGCGTGCCGGGAAACCCGCGTCGTCCAGAAAGTGGCCGTAGCTGAACCAGTCTTCCGCGCCGGCCTCGCGGTCGCCGGTTGAACCGTCGAGCTGCAAGGCACGCTGGTAGAGGGCTAGCGCCTGTCCCAGCCTGCCAGATTTGGCCTGAAGCGCGGCTTCGTCGACCACGGCCACACTTTCCAACCGAGGAAGTTTTGTTCGCGAAGCCAGAGTTTCGGCCAGTTCATAGGACTTGACGGCCTGATCCCGCTGGAGTGCTCTCTCCTGGCAATCGGCGAGGCGCAACACGATGGCGATGAGTTGGTCGGGCGAAGGGCGCTTGTCTTTGTTCGTTCGCCCATTCTTTCCCGCAGCCTTATCTGTGGCTCCATCGGCAGGCACCTGTTCCGCCGTGTCAGCTTTTGGGAGGGGACGCGCGATTTTCTCCAGGAAGATTTTGTAGTGAGCGGCCGCGGCTGCGGCATTGCCTTCGTGGTCCAATTCGCCTGCGAGGTAGAGATGTACAGGAATCTGTTGCGGATCGATGGTGATCGCCTGTTCCCAATTGGCCACGGCTTCCTTTGCATGTCCAGATCGCAGCATCAGAAATCCATGATTCACCAGCAGGTTAACGTCGCGAGGTGATGCTTTCAAGGAAGTCTCGGTCAACGCGAGGGCTTCATCCAGACGATTCTGGGCAATGAGAAATCGCAGCAACTCGCTGCGCGGCGCCGGATCCACGGGATTCACCTGCATGGCCTTGCGCCACGATGCCTCGGCATGCTGCGGATCGCCGGCTGCCATCAGCGTTTCCGCCAGCCGCAACTGCACCGAGCTATCGAAAGAATCGAGCGCGGCCGCGTGCTGAAGAGAGTTGAGATCATCCGAGCGCAACGCCAGATAGTGGCGCGCCTGGTCGAGCGTTCCCCAAACGAGGAGAAGAACTGCCGCGCCCATTCTCAGATAGCGAGCTCGGGGCGTGCTGCCGGCGAGCCAGCGCCAGGCGGCGGCCATTCCGGTACCGGCTTCGGTGGCGACGTCTGCCATGCGTTCCCGGGAATTGAGCAGAAGCGCGGCGATGCGGCCGTCACGCAGCTTCCAGATGGCGCCATCCAGGATGAAATGATGAATGTTAACGAGTGCGGTGAAAATCAGAAAGCTGGAAGTGAAATCGCGATGGAAAATGCGGCTGGCCAGCCACGGACCGGGCACAAACAGCGCGATGCCGCCAATCACCAGCACCGCGAAATAAGCCAGCGGACGCCAGTTGCCGGCCTTTTCCGCCGTGGCCTCGCGACGCGCGTAATAGCTGGTGATCCAAAGATATTGCGCCGAGTGCATCACTGCCAGCACGCCCGAACTGTAACGGTTCTGCGGAATCTCGATGCCCCTGATCAGCGAAATCGCGGCCGGCAGCAGGAACCAGAGGCACTGCGATGAAAACAGCGTGACCGCCGGAATCAGCTTGCGCCATCCTGTAGCGCGCGAAAGGCGCGAGAACCCGAATACCGTGAGCACGATGAACAGGGCGAACAGGATGATCTGTTCCCAGCGGCTCACCAGCGCGGGAATGTTCAGCGAGATGAATAGTGAATCCGTCGAGGGCCCGGTGTGAAAGCCGAGAAATAAAATGAGATAAGAAACGATGAAGGCCCCGTAGAGCGCGCGCCGTTCGGACTTTTGCGGGTCTGCTCCGGCGCGCCGCGAAAACATCATGAACAGGCCGTAGTTCTGGCCGCTGTAATGCCACGGGCTCCACGTGAGATAGATGGTGAAGATCCACGGGAGCATGCGAACCCAGTAGTGCGACAGCAACAGCGTCAGCACGAGCAGCGCGGTCAGGTGCACGGTGAAGATGCGGTATTTGTGAAAGTCGTCCGAGCGGTGATAGGCGCGGTAAATCGTCGCCATGTAATGCGGATAATTAAACAGCAAGGCCAGCGCGTAGAAAGCAATCGCCCACGCGCGCGTGCTGGAGGCCATGGAGAAATATGCCAGCGCGAGGAGTGGGGCCGACCACGCTCCGCAACCTACGATGAGGTCGAGAGCTGGTCCGTAGACCCAGGGAGCTGGGACTGCGGGTGCCGTTCGGTTTTGCTTAAGTTTGGACATCCAGTAGTGATTGTTGAAACGGTATCGCGCGAGATGTTGCTAGTTGTTTTGCGGGGCGCAGCGCTACAGAGCGTGGTGAGAACTTCAGTCGTCCCTCCGGGCGGTTTGCGCCTAACTGAATTATAGGCAGCAAAGGAGCTGTGTCGCGTAATCAGCTGCATTCCTCATGGGTAACGAAAGTAACGCGTGGATTTTTTCAAACTGCGACGGTTCTGCGACTCGCGCGGCTTCGAGGCAATCCGCAGCCGCCTCTTCGTCTACTTCATCTTCTTTATCTTCTTCTACAATGCTCGGGTGAAGAGCTGGGACGTCGTCATCATCGGTGGCGGAATCATCGGGCTGTCGCTATCTGTCGCGCTGCGTAAACATGGCGCGACCGTGTTGATCATTGAGCGCGGAGAACCGGGCCGCGAGGCCTCGCACGCCGCCGGGGGCATGCTGGTTGATTGCCCGCTCGAAACTCATGCTGCATTGCAGCCGCTCGCAAGGGCGAGTGCGCGCATGTATCCCGAGTTCGCTTACGAGCTGGAAGTGGAATCGGGCATGAAGGTCGACCTCCGCGATCACGGAGCGATTGTGTTTCCCTCGAAGCATGAGCGCGAGTGGGAGAAAGTTCTAGCTGAGCACGCTGCCCCGGCATCCCAGCTGGCTCAACTGGAGCCCGGGCTTATTGCCCCGAATCGTTCCGCATTTTTCTTGAAGGAACGAAGCGTTGACCCGCGAGCGCTCACGGCCGCGGCGCTGAAGACTGCAAAGCGCCGGAACGTGGATTTCTCTTCGGGAGATGCGGTGACTTCCGTGAATCTAGCCGAGGGCCGGGTCACGGGCATCACCACCGTGAAGACTACGTTCCCCGCTGCCAAAGTCGTTAACTGCGCGGGAGCCTGGTCCGGACAGATCGAGTTCAGCCAGATTGCGGGCGGACACACTGCGTCCGAACAAAGCAGTCCGCCTTCCGTTCCTACCCGGCCTGTGAAGGGCCAAATTCTGTGCCTGGCGTCGCTTTCGCGCGACCTCCTGAAGCACGTCATTCGATCGCCCGAGGTCTATCTCATCCCGCGCAGTGACGGACGCATACTGGCCGGAGCCACCGTCGAGGAATCCGGATTTGACAAGCGAACCGACCCCGCGACCATGCTGCGGTTCCACCGCGCCGCGATTGCGCTCGTCCCAGAACTGCGCAACGCGAAAATTCTTGAGGACTGGGCCGGGCTGCGTCCCGGCACGCCTGACGCTCTGCCCATTCTCGGCGCGACGTCGACTCCGGGCTATTACGTGGCCACCGGACATTTTCGCGACGGCATTCTGCTCGCCCCGATCACGGCACAGGTCATGGCTGATGTGATCACAGGTGTTGCTCCCGCGCACGATCTTGCCGCGTTCGCGCCAGCGCGATTCTCCCACTAGGCCAAGGACTAAGAAGCGAAGTAAGGGGGCGAGCTACACAGACCATTCAAAGTAGGGGTTTGATGTGCGTACGGATCCAGTCAAGAATTTGGACAAATCGGAATTCGTGCCGGTCCATGGCGCCGGAGATGAACGCGTATCCCTCCGCGCCGCCGACCTCGATGCAATAGCCGTTACGCCGGAGGAAGACATCGGCGGCGGTGAAAGCGATGCGCTTATTGCCGTCCAGGAAACCGTGGTTGTTGCCGAGCGACTCCATCAGGGCGGCCGCTTCTTCTTCGAGGGAATTGTAACAGCCGGTTTGCGGACGAAAAACGGCGGCCTCAACCGCGCCCTTGTCGCGGACACCATGGAGACCGCCGAACATCTCGATCAATCGGTGCTGCATCCGGTAGACTTCCGCTACGGTAAGGTAATCCGCCATTTACTTGGCAAGCCGCTGCAACAGGTCACGGTTGCGAGCAACCGACTGCTCGAAGGCATCCATCACCTCGGGGCGGACCAGGTGCTGGGACGGAACCACGTTGTGCAGGTAGAACGCGAGCGCCTGCTCGAGAACATGCCGCTTGGTTTGCCCATGTTTCTTGGCAACTGCGACGAACTCATCGTAAAGCTGGGCGTCGATCTCAGGAGTGAACTTCTTGGTCGTCGTAGCCGGCATGTTCCTCACCTTCCTCTTCGACTGCTATTTTACCTCTAAACCATGACGAATAAAGGTAAATCTTTATTTACCCATGTCATTGTAAATAAATGCTTTAGGTTCCGCGCTTTTCCCAAAGACTCCGAAATAACCTTGCTACAGTTAGGCGTATGCAACGAAAGGCCATCGCAAAAGGCCAATCGCAGTAGTCTTTACCTTACTGCTGCTGGCTCTGTTTTTGTCTTTGGCCCGGCATCGGCTACCTTCAACAGCAGTCAGGATTCTGGAGCATCGGGAACAAGGCCGGTCGCCTCCGACCCAAGCCCGTCGCAGCGGAGCGAAGGATGCAAACTCGGCGCCTACACGGGTGCAGTTCCCGTTAGCCAACTGCAGTATTATGTGGCCGGCCAGCAAGACCTCCGCGGCGGCATGACCTGCACCTTTCGTATCAATGCCAACCTTCCACTGTTCACTTCATTTTCCTGGGCGGCCGGACAATACCTTTAGCAACGTCGAAATCACCGCGGGGACCAGCAACGAAGTGATTCATACCACTGAGAACACGACTGAGGCCGGTTCAATAGCGCCGGCGAAGGCCCTGAGTATGTTTACCGCGGAGGATGCCAATTGAGATGGGTATCAAGATCTGAAACTATCGATCAACTGTGGGGGCACGGGGAATTGTTCGTACAATTTTTATCTCTATGATCCGAAGACGAACCGGTTTGTTCCTAGCGGTTTCTTAAGCGGACTCAGAACGCCTGGATTTGATCAGGCAAAGAAGCAGGTGACTACGAGCTGGAACAGCAGCGCTTACGACACGAGCAGGGAAACCTATCAACACCAGAATGGCGATCGATACACGTTGATCAAAAAGCAGGTATCGACCCGGAATCGGAACAGGCGCACTGTCACGGTAAGCACTCATGAACTCCGGAACGGGCAAATGGAATTGGCAGGTTCCAAGCCACACCTGAATGAGTCATCAGCAATCTTTACCGACGCCATGACATCGCTTCTGTCTGCCGGGTAGCGATATACTGTGTGGTCTCCGTGCCACCATCTGCAATCGTCCTCTCATAAGAAAGGATGCACCCATGGCTTCTCCTGCAGTTGATTTTGCGCGCAATAATCAGCAGCGCTTTCTGAATGAACTTAAAGATCTTCTCCGCATTCCGAGCGTCAGCACGCTTGACGAGCACAAGCCCGACATTCAGAAAGCCGCCAACTTCGTGGCCAGCGAGCTGCGCCGCATCGGGATGGAGAATGTCGAAATCATTCCGACGAAAGGGCATCCGCTCATCTATGCGGACTGGCTGCACGCGGCCGGCAAGCCTACCGTGCTTTGCTACGCGCGTTACGATGTGCAGCCGGCGGAGCCGCTTGACGAGTGGATTTCTCCGCCTTTCGAGCCCACCGAGCGCAACGGCAATCTCTACGCGCGCGGCGCGGTCGATGATAAAGGACAGCTCTGGCTCGAAGTAAAAGCTCTCGAATCTCTTCTGCAGACCGGCGGCGGGAAGCTGCCAATCAACGTGAAGGTTATTTTCGAAGGCGAAGAAGAAGTGGGCGGGGAGTCGATCGCCGAGTATGTCCGCAAGCAGAAAGCCAAGCTGAAAGCCGATTTCGCGCTGGTCTGCGACACGGAACTTTTTGCGCCCAATCTTCCTACACTGTGCGTCGGGTTGCGCGGGCTCATCTACACCGAGATTGAAGCGATCGGAGCGAAGACTGATTTGCACTCCGGCATGTACGGAGGGGCTGCACCGAATCCTTTTTTCGCGCTCATCGAGATCATCAGCCAGATGAAAGATGAGAAAGGAAAAATTTTGATTCCCGGCTTTTACAAAAGCGTGAAGGCTCCCAGCAAAGATGAACTCAAGGCGTGGAAGCGGCTGCCTTTTAACGAGGAGCACTACCGCAAAACTGAGGTCGGATCCAAAGTTCTCACGGGAGAACCGGGCTATTCCGTTCTTTACCGCACATGGGCGCGGCCCACGCTTGAAGTCCATGGCATGCCTGGCGGATTTATCGCGGCCGGGGCGAAGACGGTGATTCCGGCAAAGGCCGCGGCTAAAGTTTCGATGCGGCTTGTGCCCAACCAGGATCCGGACGACGTATTCAAAAAATATTCCGCGTTCGTAAAGAAGCACACGCCGAAAGGGATCGAGACGAAGATCAGTGTCCACAGCAAAGGTCCGGCCTGCGTGGTTGGGACTGACAATCCTTACATCAAGGCGGCGACTGAGGCGCTGCGCGACGCGTTCAAGAAAGAAACTGTTTTCATCCGCAGCGGCGGGTCGATTCCGATCGTCACCGATTTTCAGGATGTGCTGAAAATTCCCAGCGTGATGATGGGGTTCGGACTACCCGACGATAACCTGCACGCGCCTAACGAGAAGTTTCACATCCCGAATTTTCACAAGGGGGTTGAGACGGTTTGTTTGTTTTTCGAGAAGCTGGGAGAAAACTAGGACCACGGGGCTGGGAGCAAGGTTTGAAGCCGGCTTTGGTTTCGCGGGAAAGAGTGTAGCCGAGCTGCGCACAGCGGACGGGCGGGTCGCCCGTCTCCAGACAAGCAACTCGTCCCCACACAGCCGTCTCCACACAAGCGTTCGTTTCGGAGCTCACTTCTGGACGTTTACCTCGTTGACGGGACTTACGAATTGTTCCGGCATTACTACGCGATGCCTTCGGCGCGCGATGCGGACGGGCGCGAAGTGGCCGCTGTGCGCGGGGTTCTGGCCTCGGTGCTGGGGATGATCAATGGCGGGGCCAAGCACGTTGCCGTGGCCACCGATCACGTTATCGAATCTTTCCGCAACAACCTGTGGCCGGGATACAAGACTGGAGAGGGCATCGAGCCCGATCTGCTTTCGCAATTTCCGCTGCTTGAAGAGGTGCTCGCGGCGGCGGGCGTGGTGGTGTGGCCGATGGTGGAGTTCGAAGCGGATGATGCGCTTGCAGCCGCAGCCGTGGCGTCTGCTCGTGACCCGCGGGTCGAGCGCGTCGTCATCTGCACGCCGGACAAAGATCTCGCGCAATGTGTGAGCGGGACACGCATCGTGCAACTCGATAGGCGCACTCGAGTCACGCGCGACGAGGCCGGAGTGATCCAGAAATTCGGCGTGACGCCGAAGTCCATCCCTGACTACCTTGCGCTGGTGGGCGATTCCGCCGACGGCTATCCGGGCTTGCCGGGGTGGGGAGCGAAGTCGTCGGCGGCCGTGCTCGCCAAGTTCGGGCATCTCGAATCCATTCCTGAAGACTGGCGTGAGTGGCACGTGAAGGCGGCCAGCGCCAGCACTCTCGCTGACACGCTTTCGCGCGAGCGCGATCGTGCGCTGCTGTTTCGCACGCTGGCTACGCTGCGCACTGATATTCCGCTTTTCGATAACGTCGACCAGTTGAGCTGGAATGGGCCCACGCCAGCTTTCGCGGCGCTGGGCGCACGACTGGACGCAGCGGTGACAACCCAGAAGCCGAAGCTCAGGCGCTAAAGTCCAGCTAAAGTTTTCTTGCTTTTAATTCGCGTTTCTTCGCTGTCACTCTGCGCCGTCTGCGGGCGCGGCCAGCGATTCGATTGCTTTTACTTCTTCCGCGGACATCTCCACGTCGCCACTGGCCAGATCCTGCTTCATGTGATCGGGGTTCGAGGTGCCGGTCAGCGGCAACATTCCGACCGCCTGCGCGAAGCAGAATATGATCTGCGCGGGCGTGGCCCTCGCGCGGGCTGCGAGCTTCGCAACGATGGGATGGTGCACGGCTTCCGGGTTCGCCGTGAGCAGCGAGAATCCCTGATAGATAATTTTTCGCTCGCGACAGAACCGGCGGACCTGGCGGTCCCAGCCGAGGCGGGCGAAGCAGCGGTTCTGCACCAACGCAGGAACTTCCGCATGCGCGGCCGCCATCTGCTCCAGATGCAACAGCGACACGTTGCTCACTCCCAGCAAGCGCGTGCGGCCTGCGTCGCGCTCGCGCACCATCGCTTCCCAAACTTCCGCATCAGCCTCGGTCCACTCATACCCTGCGGGGCCGTGCAGCACGAAGCTGTCAACGTAGTCAGTGCCCAGATGTTCCAGCGAACTCGCCAAAGATTGCGCCACCTGAACCGAAAATCTGGCCGCTGGATCGTAAGGCAGGCGATGATCCTGTCCGCGCTGGTAGGTGAATTTGGTTTGCAGAAATAATTCGGCGCGCGTTGCTACTGCTGCGCGGTAGGCAGCGGCCAGCCCCTCGCCGACTCCGGCCTCGAAGTAATGGCGACGCTGGTTGGCGGTGTCGATTGCGCGAAATCCCATGCGCAGCGCGAGTTCGGTGAGGGCGGCCGTCCGGTCTTCTTTCCACGCAGTGCCGTAAAGAAAATCAGGAACGGGCTGTTGCGCTTCTGTCATCGCGCAATCTTACATGCCTCGGTCAGTAAGTTGTTTTCTGCCACCCAGGAAACATCCACTCCGTGTCTTGATTCCTGGCTTCCTCGAAACCAGGGCAACAACCGATCGAGAGCACACGTCGGCATAAATCGAAATAAAGCGTAACTATTGACAATCAGTCGTAAACTCTCCTAATCTGTGCCCATCCGGACTCGGCCAGGTCCGGGAACAGCCTTTCGCCGCTCGTCCTGTTTAACCTCGTCCGGTTTAGCTTAAACAATGTCCCCCTAGAGAACGAAAAAGGAGATTGGCAATGGCATCGCTTCAAACGACATCGCTGCAGAAGATTTGTTTCCTCCTGGTCGTATTCGCTTCGAATTCGCTGCTTGGGCAATCCGGCTCGACCTTCTACGTGTCCAAAACCGGGAGCAATAGCAACTCGGGCAGTTACACCGCGCCCT
>Ga0181537_10001579_pt1 | contig 20779 bp, 18 predicted proteins | sample PEATcosm2014_Bin_39_FD_119765 | JGI IMG/M metagenome (GOLD analysis project Ga0181537, IMG submission 119765) | Peatland microbial communities from MTU Mesocosm Facility, Houghton, MI, USA - PEATcosm2014_Bin23_10_metaG | ecosystem: Environmental > Terrestrial > Soil > Wetlands > Peat | place... | reverse complement strand
CTTCCCACATCATCGAGCAGATGAACTTCTCCGCCAGGTCGCTGCCGTAAACCGGATCCGTCGCCACCGACCGCTTGAACGTGACACCTTTGCGTGACATGCGCTATCTCGCTCCTGAACTTGCTTTACCGCTTAACCGCTTACTTCGGAATCTGTTCCTACTTCGCTGCCGCGGCCTTCGGCCGCTTCGCGCCATACTTCGAGCGCCCTTGCTTGCGATTCTCCACGCCCGCCGCGTCCAGCGTTCCCCGCACCACGTGGTAACGCACGCCCGGCAAATCCTTCACACGGCCGCCACGCACCAGCACGATCGAGTGCTCCTGCAGGTTGTGGCCGACGCCCGGAATGTACGTCGTGACTTCAATCGAATTCGTCAGCCGCACGCGCGCCACCTTGCGCAACGCCGAGTTCGGCTTCTTCGGCGTCTGTGTGTACACGCGAATGCACACCCCGCGCTTTTCCGGGCAGCCCGCCAGCGCCGGGCTCTTGGTCTTTACCACCACCGCTTCACGGCCCATTCTTACCAGTTGCGAAAACGTCGGCACAGTTCGTTCCTCGTTTTAACGTTTCTCGCGGCGCACTAAAAATTCTCGCCGCCCCATTCCGTGAAAAAGACTCGTGAAAAAATCCCTCGGCAAATTCCGCCGCGGAGGCACAACATTCCGCTGGCTCCCGCTCCTTGCACACACAAAAATGCGCAAGCGCGTACGCCACTGCTGAAAGGTTCACTGCGTATCCGGAGACACTGCAAGCAAGAACTCCGCGCCCGCCAAGAGGCAGAAAACACCCAATTCCTGGCTTCGTTTCGGAGAGGCTTACTCGGCTTTGCGGGGCTGGCGCCCCATTCCGGCCGCTCTTCTATCCCATTCCAAAAATGTTCTGGGACCGAAGATTCTTCCCTTCCAACTAAGTCAGCCGCGCCAACAGTGCTACCCGCACTTCACGGCTGCCCCATGACAGGACAAAACAGCCCTGACAAACAACAGAGTATAAGGAACAATACGTGCTCTGTCAAATCATCTTCAGACATAAGCCGTGGAAATCTCTGTGGAAATCACCGAGCGGCGAACAAGAAGAAGACGTCCTTAAATCTCGTGGTTCTCCCAGAGTATACCACAAGTTTTCTAATCTTTGCGCTCCCGCCGGCACCCGCCTTTGACTTGTAGCGGCCGCCTTCTGAGGCGGTCACCTTTGGACTTTGGTCGAAATCAATGTCCGATCAGCAACTGACGTATCCTGCTGAAAATAAACCTTCTGCAGGCCGTTTCCAATCGACCGTCCACCTAATTTGGCGACACCCACAGTGAACCTAACCCTAACAGAATGAACACTTACAAAAAATCGCCAAATAACCCAATTAGAATCAACACTTACAAAATCAAATCGACATATCCTATATTAAACCTACTATAATCAATAACTTACAGAGCGTACCCCACCCCCCCCTACACGTGTCTCGCGTTATTCAACGCCCTTGTCACCGAAGTGCCACAATCCAGAGGCTTTAAGAAACTCATACTGGTCCTTTTCCCGAAGCATTTTCGCCGTCTTCTCCGGTGACCACGGCTTCGCCAGCCGCTCCGGCCGGTCCGCCACCCAAAACGCTGTCAGGGCCATTAGCGTCGCATCCTCCGCCAACACTTCCGGCTTCACCGCCTCCAGCGCGTCCGCCGCCGAATGGTGCGTGAATTTATAGTCCGGCGAGTCCTGCTGCATATTAATCCCAGGCAACCCCGCCGCGATAAACGGCCCAGTATCCGACCCAAATTCCACCTTGTCGTTCACCGTGAACGGCCGAATATAAGCCATTTGTCGCACGAACGGCTGAAATACCGCCACCAGGTCGCTTCGCCCGCCGAGTTGCAACTCCTTCACCGGCCCCTGCCCCTCATCCAAAATCAGGTCGCCCAGGTGGTGTCCCATCTCCGCGTCATGCTGCTGGACGTAGGCGTACGACCCTAGCAAGCCCTGCTCCTCGCCCATGAACAGTACAAAGCGGATGGTCCGTCGCGGCCTAACCCCTGCCCGCACAATGGCTTCCGCCGCTCCCAGCACGCTCGCTGTGCCCATCCCATTGTCCGTCGCGCCTTCGGATAAATCCCACGAATCCAGGTGCGCCCCCACCACGAAGACTTCGTCCGGCTTCTCCCGCCCGCGAATCTCGCCCACCACGTTGGCGGTATCAACGGGTCCGGTCGAAAAGGTGTTCTGCACCTTGATCCACATGCGCACCGGTTTTCCGCCGAGGACGTCGCGCTCGAGCTGGCCTTGGTCCTCGGCCGTCATCGACACGACCGGCAACGCAAAGTCCGCCGAAAATCCCAGGATGCCCGTGTGCGTCAGGTTCATGCCCTCGGAACCGAATCCAGCCTGCCCGCCGATAATCGCTACCGCTCCCGCTTTTTCCGCCGCGCGCACGAAATCGCCGAACTGCGCGAAGATCATGTCCCCGCTTTTTCTCGGTGCGCCTTCGCTGACGATCAGAATAATTTTCCCGGAGAAGCGCTTCATGTCTTTCAATTCGTGATCGAAATCAAAGTTGTTGGCGGCCACTACCTCGGCTTCGCGTCCCTCCGGCGCCGTCGAACCTGTCCATCCCATCGCATCGATGTGCAGCGGCCGGTCGATCGGCGATTTCAGCTCTGCCTGGGCCAGCCCGCGCGTCCACCCGCGCCAGATAGAGAATTTCTCCGCATGAACATTTTCGAGGCCGATGGCGCGCATTCTTGCGAGTCCCCAATCAATCGCGCGCTGCCCCGCTGGCGAACCCGTTACGCGCGGACCTACGTCGTCGCTCAACTGTGCCAAATATCCGTAGGCATGCGACTCGACCAGCCCTTCGCCGGCAATTTTTACCAGGGCGTCGGCCGTGCCATCTTCGTTCGGCCCCTTCTCCTGCGGCTGAGCCTCCAACAGCGGGGCGCTGCCCAATCCACTGAGCAACATTGCCGCAGCCAAAATCCCTGACAGAAACGCACTCCTGATTTTCGTCAACGCTGTTCCCTCTCCAGGCTAACTATCGCAGCCGATCGCAACGGCGCACAGGCAGGAGTGCCTGTGCCACCAAAGGCGAATTGCGCGACCATCACCGCGTCGTGGGCAAATGTCGCCAAGTATCAAATGCTACGCAAGCCGCAAACGTCACCCAAACTACGAAGGGATGCGTTCGCAGTGCACTGCAATCACTCTATCATTCACACCATTTAGACGCGCACCCGTCACGTCTGCGCAACGCGCAGCGCAATTCATCTTTACGGCATTCCGAGCCGCACCTACACTTTCTGCGAGGCTCCCTGCTTGCACGCTTGCCGGACAATTTTCCCTCTCGTGTTTCTCTGCGCCGCGGCAACGCTTATTTGCAAGCCGGGCAGTGCAAGCCCACAAACACCGCAGCCGTCGGCACCAGCCGCGCAATCGTCGGGCGCCGCCGTCAAATCCCAGGAAAAACCTGCCGAGCCTGCCGAGCCGCAAACGCCTGCGCAGATCACCTTGCTTGAAACGCATTACCGCTTCGAGGCGGATGGCTCGAGCCGCAAAGAAGTGCACACCATCGTCAAAATCAATTCCGAACTTGGCGTCCGCCAGTTCGCGCGCCTCACTTTTGATTACGACCGCGCCTGGCAAGCGATCGAGATCCCCATGGTCCGCGTGACGCACTCGAGCGGCGGCACCGCCGACGTGCTGCCTAGCGCCATCACCGACGCACCCAACGAAGCCGTGAAAGACGCCCCCGCCTATCAGGACGTACGCGTCAAATCCGTGCGCATTCTGGGCCTCGAGCCGAGCGACACCCTCGAATACCGCGTTATTACCAGCAATTTGCATCCTCCGCTGGCGCCGGATTTTTGGCTTTCGCATTCCTTCGATCGTAGCGGGGTGGTGAGTAACGAGATTTTTGAGGTCGATTTACCAAGTTCGCGAAATCCTACCGTGCACGTAAATCCGAACACGCCGAACACCGTGGAACATGCCGGAGAAGGCGCGGCGGCTCGCGACATCTACAAGTGGCAGTGGCCGACGGCAGCTGGACAAAAAGACAAAAAGAAACAAGACCCTGTGGATAAGGACGCAGCAACTCCGGAACCAGATGTTGCCGTCTCCACAACGTCCTGGGAGGCGCTGTCCATACAGCTTGATGAGCTGCTGACGCCGGGAGCAAAGCCCCTCTTTCAAAGCCCCGCGTACGAGGAAACTGAGGCGGAGTTAGCGCGCAATCCGAACGTAACCCCCGAGGTTACGGCCCAGGCCCTGCAACTCACGAAGGGTGCAGCCACAAAACGGGAGAAGCTCGAAGCCATCTACGATTTCGTATCCCAGAAAATCGCGACGGTGGATTTGCCGCTGGGCGCAACCGGATTCGCGCCGCGAAAGCCCACGGATATTCTTTCCACGGGTTATGCAACTCCTGAAGATAAATTCGTGATTTTTGCCGCACTGGCGTCGGCGTTAGACCTGCGGGCGAATGCCGCGTTAACTGGCTATTGCAATGCCAAGGGAACGCCGGGACTTTCGGAATTCAACCATTTGTTGATCTCCGCAGACGACGGAAAGACCAGTTATTGGCTTGACCCCAGCCTGGAGGTTGCGCCGTTTGGAATGGTTTCGCCCATTTCGCAGAAGTGCGTATTTGTCTTGAACCGCCGCTTTATTTTTTTGAATTCGGCTGGGCACGAATGGCCACCCTTTGAACGCCAGCTGCCGTTTGCGGCGACGCAGCGCGTCAGTGTAGACGCTTCACTCGACGGAAACGGAACGCTTACCGCGAAAGTGAAATACGTGATGCGCGGGGACAATGAACTACTGTTGCGGATTGCGTTTCATCAAAGTCCGCGAGAGAAATGGGCGAACCTGGCGCAACTATTGTCGCTTTCCGACGGCTTCCGCGGAAAAATCACCAGCGTTTCCGCCAGCGAGCCGCTGGCGACAAAAGATCCCTTCACCGTGGAATACGAGATCGCGCAGCCTAAATTTGTGGATTGGAGCAAGAAGCCGGTGCGCATTCCCGCGCTGCTGCCGTTTTTTGCGCTGCCCGATCCCCCGGCGCAGCCGAACTCTCCGATCGAACTGGGCACGCCGCTGGATGTTGAGGCGACCGCGACGTTAACGCTGCCGCCGGGCTTCACCGTGCAGCCGCCGTCCGGAACCTCGGTGAACCGCGACTATGCAACTTTTACCTCGAAATATTCCGGGCTGGCGGCTGGCGGGAACGCGCTCACGGCCTCACGCCACATCAATTTTCTGGTCCGCCAGCTCCCCGCGCTGAGCAACGCCGACTACCGCGCGTTCCTGCGCGCGGTGCAAAACGATGAAGCGCAGACCTTTACGCTGACCAAGCCCTAATTGAATTTGTAACGAACGCCGGGTTGAGGCTGCGAAAGGCGCCCGCCTCAGTAGGCGGCCACTACAAAGACTAAAGGCCCATCACTTCGCGTTCCTTCAGCGCGCTTAGGTCTTCGATCTTCTTGGTTTCGGCGTGGCTGATTTTCTCCAGCTCATCGAGGGCGCGCTTTTTTTCGTCTTCGCTGATCTTTTTCTCTTTTTCCAGCTTTTCTATGGCTTCTTTGCTGTCGCGGCGGACGTTGCGGACGGCGGTGCGGTGATTCTCCAGCATTTTGTGCAGCAGCTTGACCATGTCTTTGCGGCGTTCTTCGGTGGGCGCGGGGATGGGCACGCGCACCACTTTTCCATCGTTCGTGGGATTCAAGCCCAGGTCGGCGGTGCGGATGGCCTTGTCGATCATGGCGACAGCGCTGGCGTCCCAGGGGGCAATGACCAGCATAGTGGCATCGGGCACCGTCACTGTGCCTAGCTGATTCACCGGCATGGGCGTGCCGTGATAGTCCACGCGCACGCTATCCAGCAGCATGGCGTTGGCGCGGCCGGTGCGCAGCGAACTGGTTTCTTTGCGGAAATCGTCTACCGCTTTTTCCATGCGCGTTCGTGCCGCGGCCATGGCGTCTTTCGTTGTCGCAATCGTGGTCATCGTGTCCTCAGAACTTTTCGTTGCTGTTGCTTATTGCCAAGGCGGAAGCCCGGGCCCCCAAAAAACAAAAAACTACCTACCGGCTGACGACGTGATCTACCGTTAATTCCGCGCAACCCATCCACCGCGCACAGGCCCTTCCGTCGTCAGGGCAGGCAAGAGTGCCTGTGCTACTTAGGCCGGAGTCACCTTGGAACCTACGCGTTCGCCCAGAACCACGCGAAGCAGATTCCCTTTCAGGCCCATGTTGAATACTACGATGGGCATGCCGTTATCCATGCACAGGGAAATGGCTGTCGAGTCCATGACTTTGAGTTCCTGGTGCAGGACGTCGCGATAGGTGATGCCCTCGAAGAGTTTCGCGCTGGCCACCTGCTCTGGGTCGGCGTCGTAGATACCGTCGACGCGTGTGGCCTTCAGGATTACGTCAGCCTTGATTTCGATACCGCGTAACGCCGCCGCGGTGTCCGTCGAAAAATACGGGTTGCCAGTGCCGGCGGCGAAAATGATGACGCGGTCTTTCTCGAGGTGGCGGACGGCGCGGCGGCGGATGAAGGGTTCGGAGATTTGCTGCATGTTGATGGCGCTGAGCACGCGGGTAAAAACTCCAGCTTTTTCGAGCGAATCCTGCAGGGCCAGCGCGTTGATCACCGTGGCCAGCATGCCCATGTAGTCGCCGGTGGCGCGATCGATCTCAAAGCCTTTTTGCCGGGCGCCGCGAAAAATATTGCCGCCGCCCACCATGATGGCCACTTGCACGCCGAGCTGGTGGACTTCTTTCACTTCCGCGGCGATTTCGCGAATGGTGTCGCCGTGAATGCCGAATCCCTGCGGCCCCTGAAACGATTCGCCCGAAAGCTTTAGCAAGATGCGGTGATAAACCGGCTTGCCTTTTTTCGCCGCGTCGCTCTTGCCGTTCTTCGCGGCATTGGTGCGGCTTTTTTTCCCGGCGTTCGTAGCGGCCATAGCGCTCCCGTAGAGTTTGCAAAATCCTCAAAATTGTAGCAAACAACGCTCTTGCGCGCCTACGGCATTGCATTTAGATGGCTGACAGTGGTGGTCAGTTTCCGATCACCGGTTAGACGAGGTTGAAGATTATTGGGATAGACTTGCTTCGGAGCTAGTCTCGTCGGAATGCAAAGAAAGAAGAAATCTCAACTGGCATTCGCGCTGCAAAACAAGCTGCTCGTACGGTTTGCGAGCGTCCTGGAACGTGGGACGATCACCGGCTACGTGCTCGATATCGGCCCACAGTTTTTCCTCATTGCGCTGATTTCCGATGATGTTCGGCCCAACGGCTTCCAATGCTACCGTTTGTCGGACATCCGAAAATTGCGACCCGACAAATACGCCCGATTCCACGAAACGGTGTTAAAGAAGCGCGGATTACGGCTGCCGAAGAAGCCCCCGATAGATGTCAGCAGCCTCGCCAAATTGTTGCTCTCAGCCAACCATGCATTCCCGCTGGTTACAATTCACCGAGAGAAGGCCAAGCCTGGGACGTGCGAGATCGGCCGGGTAGTCGAGGTAAAAAAGGGACGTATAACGCTTTTAGAAATCGGCCCGGACGCGGCTTGGGACGATCGACTGGAAACTTACCGGCTGAGCGAAATCACCCGCCTTGACTTCGGCGGTGGCTATGAAGAGGCGTTATACTTAATTGGGGCCAGCAAATATGAACGTGCTGTCGACCTGATTTGGAATCCATCGAAGCCTCGCAAAGCGAGAAAACACTTGTCCTCTGAAATGGTGATGGCTGTTGGGAGAACAGGAAAATGACTCTTCAAAAGCTATTGGCGGTTGGAGTGCTGTTCACCGGTAATTTGTTGCCAGCGATCAGGCCGGAGTTGAGTCAGCGCGGTGACCTCGGTGAGGCTCCGCGAATCGAATTCCCATCCGTCGGAATTTCGCAAGCGCAAAGAGAGCGCTTTCTTGATGCCGATTTTACGGTCGTCACAAAGGTGCAGTCCCTGCCCGATCCTGTGCTCCAGCTATTCATCGAAAAGGGCGGTTCGCGACCGGTGATGGCAAATCCCGACGACAAATTTGAGGCGACGGACGTTGTCTCTGACGCTAGCGTTCCGCGAATGAGGTTGATTTTTGCGGGCGTCTGGCGCGAGAAATGTTTTGTCTATTACGAGCAAGGCGGGAGAGCGCATATGTATGTTCTCGTGCTCTTTAACGTGAACCCGTCGGGCATCGTGAAACCTTTATGGCGCGGGTACTGTGGCGGCCCCGCTTCGGATATCCCTAAGCTTCGCGCTCAGCTCGCCAGCGGAGACTGTCGATAGCCCCTCTCAAAATAGAGGCAAAATACTCTGGCGTTTGAAGGGCGGCGAGCTATAGACTTTAGCCGCTTTAGGCTGATTATTCGCGACGATCTCGGATCTTTGGTCGAATAATCTCACGCGGAGAGTCGTCCATGAAAATGTACAACATCAGCGGGTATCTGATTATTTTGTGCTACCTGCTGGCTTGTTCGTATTTCGCTCCGGCACGGTTGGGGCCGTGGGGAGGCTTGCTGGTAGGCGCGGTTTATTTTGTGGCGTGCTGGTTTCTGGCCGGAGTGTATCTCTCCGACGTGCTGCATATGGGAATCGCGCACCGGGCGCTGGACTATAAGGAATGGTTCATCAAGACGGTTACCGTTGCCAATAATTTTTTCGGGATTTATGTTAATCCGATCACCTGGGTAAGCCGGCATCGACTGCACCATTTAAATTCCGACCATGACGGGGATCCCAACAAGCTTGCCGGCGACGGTTTCTGGCGCACGCTGTATCTCTGCCTGCTGCCATATCGCTGCAAGGAGAATATGGCGGGAGACCAGATTTTGAAGTCGCCGACGTTTCGCGTGGTGGCGAACCCGGCGTTTGCCATCGTGGCGCAGGTGATCAGTTTTGTTCTGTTGTGGAAGCTGGTGGGCGGGCTGGCGTTGGCAATAGCGATGTGGGTCGGGCTGCGGATTTTTTCGCTGTGGGTCAACATGATTCAAAACTACTGGACGCACACACGCGAGTTTGGCTATCGCCGCTATGACGATGAACAGGACAATGCCATGAACATCGGAGAGTGGCTGCCGGTGACGGCCACCTTCAGCGCGTGCCTGCAGAACAATCATCACCACTATCCGCGGCTGCTGCGGCTGAGCCACGACGAATCGGAATACGATTTTGGGTTTATCACCGTGAAAGCGATAAAAGCTTTGGGATTGGTGCAGGCCACGAAAAAGGGCGCGGAGATTCCTGAGGACGTGCCACTGGCTGCGCTGGATTTTTAGGGCTGAATTCTTAGGACTGAACTTTTAACGCCGGCTTTTTCCTCTTCATGAATGGCTCAATCGTCTGGCCGAGAAAGCTGGGCGAAATTTCCTCACCGCTCAGGCCGTAGCTCTCCGGCCAGGCATCCGGATAGTAGTACGTGCCGAAAATCTTATCGATCCACGGAAAATGAATGGCGAAGTTTTTGTCGATGCCCTCTGGCTGCGAAGTGTGGTGCCAGTGGTGATAGCGGGGCATGACCAGAAACTTTTCGAGCCACGTGGCGTTGGGGCCGAAGTTGCAGTGCGTCCAGGTGGCGTGCAGGGTGACGAAGATTAAGTAGGCCAGGATGATGGATTGCGAAAAGCCCAGCATCATGGGGACGAGGATGAACCCGCGCACCAGGGTGTCGTCGACGAAGTGGGAGCGAGAGCCGGCGATCCAGTCGAGCGCTTTCGAGGAATGGTGGATGGAGTGGAAGCGCCACAGGAACGGTACTTTGTGCAAGGCGAAGTGAATGAGCCATTCGGCCAGGTCGGCGATGACGACGGCGAAGAAAAATTGCAGAAGCCACGGCAGGCGGGCGATGGCTTGCTGCAGGACCGGAATGGCCAGATATTTCGTGGCCTGCGTGGCGGGAAGCAAGACGAGAAAAGATAAAACTTGCAGCGGGAGATGCGTGGACATGAAATAGACGACGTCCAGCGTCCACTGGTTGCGAAAGGTGCCTTGCTCGGGATATTGGGGCCACAGTCTTTCGAGCGGCACGTAGATTAGGGCCATCAAAAGCAGATCCAGCAAAAACCAGTCGAGGCCGATGGCCAGGCCATGGTAGCCAGAAGGATTGATCTGCGCGCTGGAGCCGCCAAAAGCGGTGGCCGCCACGGCCAGCAACATGCCCGTCAGCGCCAAAGTCTTCTTCTTGCGCCGGATGGAAGAGATGACGCCGAATACGATGGCCGCCACGATCAGGCATTGGATTAAGACCCGCATGGTGTGGATGGGGTAATGCGAGCGCAACTCCGGGGTGATTAGCAGCGTGGGAAAATGCAGGCAGAGGACGGCGCCGAAGGAAAGAAAGCCGCAAAAGGCGGAGAGGATGCCGCTCCACCAGCCAGTGCCAAAGCTTGTGGCGTCGGCGTCGCCGAAGAATTCGTTGATTTTTTGCTCGAGCACGCGGGCTCCTGGCTCTGGCGGTAAATCCTGCGTCTGGCGCTAAGGTATTGTTTGTCTAGCTTAGATTGTTCAATAAACGGCGAATTTGCGCCACCGTGGACTGGGGAATTCTCCGCTAACTAATTAACTGTGCGCCAGAGCAGGCACTGGCGCACAAAAAAAACGTCCCGGCGTTGAACCGAGACGCTTTTGGATTTTAGTGGCATAGGCTTCAGCCTGTGCGATTTCGCCGCAGTCTGGACGAAAGACTACGCGCCAGCCGGGGCAAGGGCAGCCGCAGAAACTGACTCGCTGGCGGCCGGCCCTTCGCCTACCTTGAAGCGCACGAAGCGGCGGATGGCGATGTTTTCGCCGAGCTTGGCGATGGCTTGGGCGATCATCTCGCCGATGGTGACGCTTTCGTCCTTGATGTAGTGCTGCTCGTAGAGGCAGTTTTCTTCGTAAAACTTTTCCATTTTGCCGGTGGTGATTTTCTCGACCACGGCTTCAGGCTTGCCGGTGGCGAGCGCCTGGGCGCGATAAATCTCGCGCTCTTTCTCGAGCATCTCGGGCGTCACTTCCTCGCGCCGCACGTAGCGCGGATCAAGCGCCGCGATGTGCATGGCGATGTCGTGCGAAAGCTGCTGGAAAGCGTCGGTGCGCGCCACGAAGTCGGATTCGCAATTCAGTTCGACGAGGACGCCGATCTTGCCGCCGGCGTGGATGTAGCTGCCGACGAGGCCTTCGGAGGCTTCGCGCGTGGCTTTCTTGGCCGCGGCCGCTTGGCCTTTTTTGCGCAGGACGCTGATGGCTTTTTCGATGTCGCCATTGGCTTCCACCAGCGCCGCGCGGCAATCCGCGAAACCGGCGTTGGTGCGCTCGCGCAGCTCTTTCACGAGCTGGGCGGGGATGTTAACGGGACCTTTGTCTGGAGCGGTTTGTGTGCTCATGCTTTCGTCTCTTCTCGCTTGGTTTTTTCTGAACTTTTTTGCCGAGCAGACTTATGGACACCAGTCCGCGAAATGTTTCCGTCTCAGTGGGTCCGCAACCGCGCACAAGCAACCTGGCGGGTGTAAACAGGAATGCCTATGCTACCAGAAGCTTAGTGCGTGGCAGTCGCCGGCGGTACGGTCTCTGGCACTTCTGCCGCGGCGGCTTCGCTGGTTTCGGCTGCGGCAGGCTCCACCACGGGAACGTCCGGCGCCACTTCCACCACGCCTTCGACGAAGTCGCCTTCCTGCTTCTCGTACTGCTCGTAGGCGCTGGTATCCACGTACTCCACGCCATCCACGAGGGCCTGATCGGCGGCCGCTTTCTGGTCCGCCACCTGCGATTGCTGGTAGGTGTTGTGGCCTTCGAGCACGGACTCCGAGATTTTCGAAGTGAAGAGGCGAATGGCGCGCAGCGCGTCGTCGTTGCCGGGGATAATCCAGTCCACCACGTCCGGATCGCAGTTCGTGTCCACCACGGAGACGACCGGCACGCCCATGCGGCGCGCTTCTTTTACGGCAATTTCTTCCGCATTGGAATCGATCACGAACATGGCATCCGGCAACTGCGCCATATTCTCGATGCCTTCGAGGTTCTGGTTCAGGTGCTTCATTTCGCGCCCCAGGCGCGCTTTTTCTTTCTTGGAGAGATCGTTGATGCGGCCGTCTTCGTGCATGGCCTTGAGCAGCTTCAAGCGCTTGATGGATTTCTGCAGCGTGGCCCAGTTGGTCAGCGTGCCGCCCAGCCAGCGGTGATTCACGAAGAACGCGCCGCAGCGCCGGGCCTCTTCCGCCACCGCTTCCTGCGCTTGGCGTTTGGTGCCGACAAACAGGACCGTGCGGCCCTGCGCCGAAAGATCGTTCACGAAGCGGCTGGCTTCGCGGAACATCTTTAAAGTCTTTTGCAAATCGATGATATGAATGCCGTTGCGTTCACCGAAGATATATTCCTTCATCTTGGGATTCCAGCGACGGGTCTGGTGGCCAAAGTGGACTCCGGCCTCCAGCAACTCTTTCATGGTGATTTCTACTGCCAAGTTCCCTCCTCGTTAGATAGCTGCTTGCAGCAGGTTCCCAAAGGCGCCCGCCTCAGAAGGCGGCCACTACAGGGGCCTGAAGAACAGCCTTTTGCCGGCTTCTTGCCGGCCGTGATCTCAGTGGAGCCGCTTTCGCGGATCCACTGGAGGTCTTATGGCGCGAGTTGCGCCAAAATTTATCGCTGCGATGACGCAGCACAAACGCGACCGCCTCAGCAGGCGGCCGCTACAGACTAGCGCTTGGTGAACTGGAAGCGCTTGCGAGCGCCCTTTTGTCCGTACTTCTTGCGCTCTTTCATGCGCGAATCGCGCGTCAAGAATCCGTTGGTGCGCAGCGCCGGGCGCAGTTCCGGGTTGTAGCGCGAAATGGCGCGCGATAGACCCATGCGCACCGCTCCGGCTTGTCCGCCTACGCCGCCGCCGTGCACCGTGCACATCACGTCGACCTGGTCGCCGAGGCTGGTGAACTTGAGCGGCTCGGTGGCGTCATGCTTCCACGCATGATTTGGGAAGTATTGCTCGGTGGTGCGGCCGTTCACGGTGAACTTGCCGCTTCCGGCGCGGAGGAACACGCGCGCCACGGACTCTTTGCGCCGGCCCGTGCCCATGATCCATACGCTTTTGCCCGCTAGGGGCGATACAGTGGTGCTCAAAGTTCCTCCTGGCAAACTCAAACTATTGTGGCTGCCTTCGCGGCGTAGTTCACGAATTCCGCCGAGGCAGCAAGTCCCGCGCACCGGTGAAGGCGCTAGGACACGAATCCGATGGCACTTCCTGGGAGACTGGAATACTGCAGGCTGTCAACCTACCAGAACAACAATCCCCACCGCGACCACCACTTCTTGCTAGTCGTTTGGGCCGCCGTGTCTCACATCTCCGCGGCAAACCACAGCCCAACTCACACCGAAACGCGAACCTTATACTGTTACCGCTTGCGGCTTCTGGCCTGCATGACGCGCAAGACCCGCGGCGTCGCGATAAATGCGCAGCTTCTTGGCGCGCCGGGCGCGCAGTTTGTTCTTCGGCAGCATCCCGAGAACCGCTTCGCGAATCATCCAGTCCGCCTTGATGGGGCGCAGGCGCTTCGCCGGCACTTCCTTCAGTCCGCCGGGGTAGCCGCTGTGCGAATAATAGATTTTCTGCTCGACCTTGTTGCCGGTCATCTTCATCTTGTCGGCGTTGATGACCACCACGTGATCGCCGGAATCGAGGTAGGGCGTAAAGGTCGGCTTATCCTTGCCCATCAGCATGCGGGCGACTTTGGTCGCCAGACGGCCTAATACCACGTCCGTGGCATCGACCACGAACCAATCGGCGCCGATCTTTAGCGCTTCTGCTTCCGCTCCCTTGGCTACGTACGTCCTCATTGCAACAGTCACACCTTTCCCTGTAGAGACAAACCGCAATCTTAAGGCACACGGCCGCCAAAGTCAACGCTCGTTCACGGTGGCGGGACGGTTGTTGGGAACCGTGCCTGGAATGGGCCCGCATTATCCACCATCGGCATGTGTTGCAGGCCCTGCGCAGTAAATTACCACTTTTGCGCAGAAAAAAAACCGTTGACTCGCGCGAAAAAGCCCAATATTGTTTCCGCGACTCGTGGTTCTGCGTGCTGCCTCCACGCCATCACGAGCCCCACAATTTCGTCTTTGCAGCCACCATTCCTGTTCATGAACGCACTTCATGAAACGACGCGGGATGTACGCGCACTATTTAGGAGATCGCTATGAAGCTCGCCTGGATGTCGAAACAAAGTCTGCAAGCCTGCTTGGCCGGAGTGCTGCTGGTCACCGCCAGCGTGGCAGTTGCTAATGATAAGACGCAGAGCAAGGCGCCCGCGCCGGCGGCCAAGGCCCCGGCAGCGGCGCCGAAGGCTCCTGCGGCCGCGCCGAAAACCAACACACCGGCGAACGGTGCTCGCCCAGGCACCACGGGAGCCAACAACGGCGCGCGACCCGGCACGAACGGGGCTGCAGGTGCTCGTCCGGGCACAACCGGCGCGGCCGGAACCAGGGGAGCGACTGGGACGACGGGCGCCAAAGGCGCAACGAATACCACCGGGGCGAAAGGCGCGACGAATACGGCCGGAGCCAAGGGCGGCACGGGAGCGGCAGGAGGGAAGGGCGCAACCAACGCGGCCAGCGCGAAGGCGGCCGCCGCCCCGCATAGCCTAGGCGCCGCAGGACGCTCGCCGGCAGTCTCGAAGACCGTCACCACCAAGTCCGGCAACACCGTGGGCGTGGACAAACGCGGAAATGTGCGCACCATTCAGGGCCACGGCATGACCGTGAATCGTGGTCCCAGCGGGAATCGCCGCGTGGTCACCGAGCGCAACGGGCACACCTTCGTAAGTAACGGACATGGCGGATACGCCCAGAGCCGCTATCGCACGGTGGGCGGGCGCGAATATTACTCGCGCACTTACGTTTATGGCGGCCGCAGCTACGCCAGAGTGTATGGCGGCTATCCCTATCGCGGCGGCTACTATTACCGCTATTACCCGACGTATTACTACCAGCCGGCGTATTACGGATGGGCGTATAACCCATGGCCCGCGCCGGTGGCCTATGGCTGGGGCTGGGGCGGCGCGCCCTGGTACGGCTACTACGGCGCGTACTTCGAGCCGTATCCGGTGTATCCGTATGCTTCGCTGTGGCTGGCGGACTACCTGATCGCCGCGAACCTACAGGCCGCGTATGACGCGGGCGTGGCGGCGGGCGCGGCCGGCGGTTCCGCAGAACTCGAAGACACCCTGGCGCAAGCTATCTACGGCGGCGGCGCGGAGTTCTTCGGCGACGCGGAAGTGGCCGCAAAACTCTCTCCCGAACTGAAATCGCAGATCGCCGAGCAGATCAAAGCGGAGATCAACGCGGAGAAGGTGGCCTCGGCAGCCAGCACGGGCGGCACCGGAACCTCAACAGCAACCGCGGGCGGCGGCGACGAGCGCCCCACGGCCCTCGATCCTTCCCTCAAGCTGTTCGTGGTCTCGACAGACCTGGATGTCAGCACCGATGATGGCGCGGATTGCTCGCTCAGCACAGGCGACGTGGTGGAGCGCATTGATGCGGACGCGGGCGCCGACAACGGCGTTCATGTGAAGGTGCGGGCCGGCAAGAAGTCCGATTGCAAAGTGGATTCCCTGCCGCAAGTGGACCTGAACGACTTACAGGAAATGCACAACCACTTCCGCGAGCAGATCGACTCCGGCCTCGAGACGCTGGCCAAGAATTCCGGCAAGAACGGTCTGCCCGCCGCTCCGACCACGGCGACCATCGGCAGCCCGCCGCCGGCACCGGATCCGACGGCCGCCTCACAACTGGCGCAACAGCAGAAGGACGCGGATGCCGCGGAAGCCGAGGCCAAGCAGGAAGCAGCCTCCGCGCCGCCGCAGAATTAAGCCCGAGCCGCACGTAGCGTGCACGAGGAGTTGCCGCCAGGCTGCCCCGAGTTAGCCGGCGGCAGCCCCCCCAAAGTTCCGAAAAGGTTTCGCCCGCAACGCTGCGGGCCGAGATTCCGTCTCAGGAGGGTTTTGCCCATGTCTCGGATTTGCGTTCGTCTGGCGGTATTGCTGGCCGCAGGGGTGATCTTGGCGGGTACCTGCTTTTTGGCGAGTGCGCAGCTCGCGCCCACAGCTTCCATGCCAGACGAGCTTGCCGCGCAATATAAAGTGTCCAAGCTGGCGTCGGACTCCACCGGAACGGTGGTGACCGACGCCGGGACGGTCCTCGCGGTGCAAAAGGGCGGCATTCTGGGATTTGACCATGACACCGGCGGAATGATTCCCACGAAATACGAGAAAGGCAACATTCATTCGCCGAACGGTCTGGCCATGATGATTCTGCAAAAGAAGGGCGGGGTGAACACCAAGTTCTTTACCGTCGGCGAGAAAGTGTACGTGACGAAGATCGACGTGCAGATGAAAAATGAGAAAGTGGTTTTGTCGCTGGTGGAATGTGACACCTGTAACAATGTGCAGACTCCTTCTGGGTATAAGACGCAATTAGTGTTTCAGTTCGACAAAGGCTTTCTTGAAACGGCTACCGCCGCACAGGTGGAAGATACGGTCGGTCAGGTGCTGACCATCGACAATAGTTCGGGCTCCGATTCGCAACAGGCCAACAACGCGCAGGGTGGTCAGCAACAGGGCGGCGGGCAGCAAGGCGGCGGACAGCAGGCGCCGGCACAGGCTCCGCCTCCGGCCAGCATTGAGTTGGGGCAGACCACCGACCAAGTGGTGGCGGCGCTGGGCGATCCGCAGAAAATCGTGAAACTGGGCACCAAGCAGATTTACGTTTATAAGGATTTGAAGATCACCTTTACCAACGGCAAAGTCTCCGACGTGCAGTAAAGCTACGCACGGCCACATTTCTCTGGGGTAATTCACACTGATTCGCTTCGGCCTGCGCCAATGCTCGGGAAAAGAGCACACGCTGAAGCCTATGCCACCAAAACCTTTCCCACGCAAAGGTGGTCTCCGTTTCAGCTACAATAATTGCGTGGCCACCACTGAATTGCCATTCATTCTGAGGCTTGCGTGATTCACCGACATATCTTTCACAACGAGACGCTGCTGCCCATCGAGAAGGCGCGGCTTTCGCCCGGCCAGGCGGGACTGGTTTGTGGCTTTGGGCTTTTCACCACGCTGCGCATCGCGCGCGGCGAAGCCTTTGCCTATGAGCGCCACTGGAAACGCCTCGAGAAAGACGCGGCGATTACGCACCTACCGATGCCGTATTCCGGCGCCAAAGTGCGCGTACACCTGCACGAGGTGATTCGCGGCAACCATGTTACCGAAGGGTGCGCGCGGATTTATCTGGTGCACAACAATGTGGGCTATTGGAAGAGCGACGAAGCGCGGCCGGAAGTGGACTTGATCATGACCACCGCGGATTTGCCCAGCTATCGCGAGCCGGTGCGGCTGGCATTGCGCGAGCATGGGCGCCACGCCGCTTCGCCGTTGTGCAGCGTGAAGACCATTTCCTGGCTGGACAATGTATGGTCCATCGGAGAAGCCACGCGCGAAGGATTTGACGAAGTGGTGCTGCTGAATGAACGCGGCGAAGTTTCCGAATGTACCTCCGCGAATATCTTCACCGTGAAAGACGGCAAAGTGTTTACGCCGCCGCTCAATTCCGGCTGCCTCGAAGGCGTGACGCGCGGAATTTTGTTTGAGATTGCGCCGGAAGCCGGCGTCACAATTGTGCAACAGGCCCTGCACCCGCAGGATTTGTATGGCGCCGACGAAGTGTTTATTACCTCCACGAATCGCAGCGTGATTAGCGTGGGGTCGATCGCCGGGCATGCGATCGCCAGCAGTGCCGGGCCGGTGGCCCGGCGGCTCAATAAACTGTTTGACGCGTATATGACGGAGTATGTGGAACGGCGATTGGCGGCGGCGCGGTAAGTTTTTCGCGGGCCACGCGATCTAGTACGGCACAGGCAGCCCGCCTCCCCGGTTTCACCGGACAGGCAGAGGGCGGGCGCTACACAGTCAAAACACAATTCAGGATGAAGTTAACGTTCGGCGGATCGCATGAAACTGCCGCCGGCGATGGTCTGGTTCTGTTGCACTACGAAAAGATTTTCCAGCAGCGTGAGGTCCGCGCGGAATTGCCGCTCGGAGGTGTGCGGCGAGGTGCCGGCGCTGAGTTCCTGACGCAGGCGGGTCACCAGCAAGTCGCGAGTGAACGCGGCCGGAGCGGTCGAGGCCAAAATGTTTTCGCGTGTGAGTCCGATCACCATCATGGTCGGCTGCGCGATTGAGAGCCCGACGGATTGCGTGTTGGCGGGCGAAAACGATGCGTTGGCGAGCGAAACGTATTCCTCTTGCGGCATCGATAGCGCGGGATAGCCCGCGGCGTCCGGCGCGAAGACCGCTTTCGCTTGCACCTCGCGCCAAGTTGCGGAGTTGGTGGCAGAGTTAGTCGCAGAGTCTCTCTGGTAGGCCACCACCGCATCTTCTTCGCGGAGCATTTCTTCCAGAGACTTGGCGTACGCGCGGCGCTCCGCCTTGGTCAACGGCACCTCCAGCGAACCATCCGGCGAATACATCTTGGCGTTCTGCGCAGGGTTAAAGCGGCCGCTAACGGCATAGGCCACGGCGAAGCCTCCACCGACAAACGGGTGAAAGACCAGCAGCGGAATTTCATACTTCTTGGCTTTGAAGACCGAATCCACCACGCCATGCACCGGGGTGCTGCGTTTGACCTTGCCGGGAATCTGCGGGATGACATAGGCGGTGAACGCCACATCCGGGTGGTGATGCGCGTAGTGCACCACGGATTTGGCGACGTGCTTGGGCGTGGCCACGTCCAGGTCCGCCAGGAAGCTGCGGGTGGCGGCCTTGGGGTAGTAAAAGTTCACCACGTTGCGGACGAAGTCGGCGCAGTTACTGGTGACCAGCTTGTAGGCCTGATGATTCGGCCGAGCATTATAAAGAGCGATGAAGGCGTCGTCCTGCTCCGGTGAAGTGGCCAGCTGAAAACCGTAGAGCGTGCGATCAAAGGCCGACCCAATGAGTTCATACCAATCGCCCCTAGGGGGCTCGCCTTCCGGTCCGTCAGGCACCAGAGCCTCAAGGTATTTGCGCCGGTAGGCATCGCGCATGGCGGCTTCGATTTTGCTGTCGGCGAAGAGCGGGATGTCTTCCGGGCGCTCCACGGCATAGAGATAAGGCAGCAGCGGTATGGCCAGCCAGTCGTAGCCGGCGATGCGATGATAGCGGCTGAGGACGATTCCAGTTTCGCCCGGCTCGCAACGACGCAAAACTGTTGGGGTGTCGGCGCAAACATTGCTCAGGTACACGGCGGTGTGGCCGGTGCCGGCCAGCTCGCCGTCGAGGGCGTAGGGCTCTTCAAGGAAGATGGTGATGTCGGCGCGGGTGGGCACAGAAACAGCCGCGAACGCCAGGGTGGCGAGGACACTGGTCCGGAGGAATGAGCCGAGTTGGAAGGGGCGGTTCACGGTTGCTTTGCCAGCGTCTTAGAGGGCGTCCTAGATAGATTACCAGCGTAGTCTTGCAGAGTGGCCGCCGGTTGCCCTACCTACAAACCCGCATTCGCGGGTGCAAGTTGCTGTAAATTTGTAAGCATAAGCAAATACGACACTTACGATGACTCCGATGGGACGGGAGGTTGCTTCTCAGTTGGACAACTCCATGGGTTTTGGGGTGCAATTTCGGTGAGAAATCGCTGTTCAGTGCGGCTTTTACACAACAAAAATGTCGTACTAGAACCCCACTCTGCCTTGGCGGATACGCTCGGAGAATCCTTCGGGACCCTGGATTTGGCGCGCTACCGGATTAATGTATGCCTGCTTCTTTAGCTCGGCGAAGGAAAGACCGCCGGTCTCCAGGTCGCCTCGCTGATACTCCATCTTGTCGCCTTTGCCGTTCAGCAGGATACGCCAGTCGAAGCGGTTGAGCAGTTTGTGCAGCGGAGAGGAGGGCGCCTTCACGAAATTGTCGGCGGCGTTCCGTTCGTTAAAAATGTTCGTGGTGCAGTTGCGGGTGACGGCGTTGTACCACTCGGCACGGCGGTGCAGCTCATTGATGCGGTAGATGTACGCCAGGAAGAGCAGGCGCGACCAATCGGGGCCGGCAGTGGTGCGGTAGAGATATACGTCTTCGCCCTGACCGTGGGCTCCGCGGCGAATGTTGGTGCGCAGACGGACGAGATTTTCCTCCGGGGCCACGGCGTAGAAAAGTTCGTAGGAACGGAAGAATCCACGGATTAGATAGTAACGCTCGTGCAATTCCTTGCGCAGCTCGATGGAAAACGCCACGTGGTCGTTCTCGCCGATCTGAAAACTGGTGATGGGATGAGCGATCCAACTTGAGCCCCAATAGGTGACGAAGAGGTCGATGCCGCGGATCTCGGAGAGTTTGATTTGCTTGTCGACCCAGCGGCAGTCGTAGTCAAATTCCTTGCGGTATTCGCATACGCGGAAATTGTGGATGGTCACAGTATCGCCATCTACCTCAGCCCACGCGGTCTGTGCGACATCCGGCTGCCATATGCGTTCGTTGGATGGTTTGATGGAGCGCCACCAGATCAGCACCAGGAGGAAGCCTACGAAAACGGCGATGGCACGCGCCTGAAACGTCGGGAGCAGGAACATGGCCGCGGCGTCTAGCAGCAGGTATAAGGCCGGCGCTGGAATGCGCAGCCACGGCGTGCGCAAATCAAAATAGAGCGCGCTCGCGGCCCACAGGGTGGCCAGCGCGAGCAGCACCACGATGAGTATGGTGAGCAAGTGTGTGGAACGCAGCTATTACCGGCTCTGGGTCGTGGACACGGACTCCGCGTCCGAAGACTGCGGCTCTTCTGGAACAAACGGCACCGTTACCACCACGGT
>Ga0181537_10001578_pt1 | contig 20794 bp, 17 predicted proteins | sample PEATcosm2014_Bin_39_FD_119765 | JGI IMG/M metagenome (GOLD analysis project Ga0181537, IMG submission 119765) | Peatland microbial communities from MTU Mesocosm Facility, Houghton, MI, USA - PEATcosm2014_Bin23_10_metaG | ecosystem: Environmental > Terrestrial > Soil > Wetlands > Peat | place... | reverse complement strand
GTGTTGGAAAAAGACCGAAATGTCGCTCAGGCCCTGGTAGCCGAGGACCCGGACCTAGCGGGCGGATTGGTGACGACTGATTTTGCTGGTAAGACCTACGGCGGACGAAGCGGGGCCAGAATTCGATCTGGCGTCTTTTTCTCTCATGTCGGCTTGGTTATTGAAATCCTCAATGAATTCGAACCTGCGCCTTGAGACAAAGCGAGTCTGGTGATGTCCGCACCTGAAGAAGCGTCGAGTTAGGTTTTAACAATTTCCAACACGGTCTTGAGCGGCATAACACGCTGGCCGAGCGAAGATTTGAACAGGAACAGAATTGCAAGTCGGCCTCGCGGGGTCTAAACTCCGAACCGGCCATGAAAATCACCGACGTATTGCGCGCGGAACATGCGGTGTTCCACAACCTGTTCGACCACATCGAAGCCGTGCTGCCGGGCGTCCGGTCGCTCGCGGAGGTCAAATCGCTGGCAACCATCATGGAAAAACTCACCGGCCCGCATTCGCGGACGGAAGACGAACTTTTGATTGATCCGCTGGAATCCATCTTTGACCAGATCGGCCACAAGGAGACGTTTCATCAGGAACACGAGCTGATCGAAGCGACGCTCGCGAAAACTCACAAGGCGCGCGACCTCAAGTCGGCCAAGATGTACCTGCTGGGCGCGGTCGTCGCGTCGCGCAAGCACTTTAACAAGGAGGAACGCATCGTTTTCCCGATGGCCGAACGCGTCCTCAAGGCAAAGTCGCTCAGTGACCTCGGCGAAACCTGGCTGCGGCGCCGCGAAGTGGCCGGCGGCAAGGCCTCCAGCAAATGATTTTAGCCGGACGCGACCGCGCAACCCGCGGAGGTTGATCCAGCCTAGAGTCCTCTCACCGTCCGAAACCCGAGATTATCGCCGGCGACGTTCGGGGCGAGGTAATAACGGTTCGCGCAGCACAACCCGTTCGCCAGGCTGTTCCAATCTCCGCCGCGCGTCACCCGAGCAGCCTCCGGGCTGGACGCCGGCCCGCGCGGATCCGTCCCGCCCGCGTACGGCGTCCCATACCAATCCCAGCACCATTCGGAAACATTCCCCGCCATGTCGTATAATCCGTAACCGTTCGCCGCAAAATATCCCGTCGGATTGGTGTAGGGTGTCACGTCATTGGTGTCGAAGGTTTCGTTGTAACCTTCCGGTCCCAAATCATAAGTGAAGCTGTAGGGAAAACCATAATAGTTGGCCTGACTTTCCGAGACGGTGTCGCCCCATGGAAACCGCAACCCGCCCAACCCTCCCCGCGCCGCCTTCTCCCACTCCGCTTCTGTCGGCAACCGATATCCATTCGCCGCCCAATTCGCGTAGGGCGTCACCTCGCCATTCGTGTAAACCTGCGTGAAGTTTGTGTTCAAATAATACACCGGCGCCAAGCCCGCCTGCTGCGACCGCGCATTGCACCACTTCACCGCGTCATACCAATCCACCGTCTGCACCGGATGATTCGACGCCTTGCCCGCGCCCGTATTGGTGAAGCCATAACCGTGATTCGTGGCAAATCCATACACCGCCTGCCATTGTGCGTAACTCACCAAGTTCACGTCCATGTAAACCCCCGACACCGTTGCGTTGGTGGGCACAGCGTCGCTCTCGCCGTCCAGCGTGTCGCCCATCGTGAAAATCCCGGCCGGGATGAGCGCCATGCCCGCGGGCGGCTGAAAGGCAAACAGCAGGTTCGTGTTGATGGCCTGCGTGACCGGAAGCTGGACATAATCCACCCAATTCGTCCCGCCGGGCGGCGTCAAGATGGTTTGGACGGTATAATTCGTTCCGGTCAGTGCGTTGCTCCAGACCAATGTGCCGTCAGGCCGCAAAGCGATGATTCTGCTCGCCGCCGGCCCGGAAATCCGGACAAACCGCACAGTCTGGGCACCGGCCTGATGAACGCCCCCGAGCAGCGCCAGCGCAAGGAACAGCCACGGAAGTTTGGTTTTCACGACGAGTGCGGGTTGGGTTTTCCTGGCGCGGGCGATGGATTGGTTGCTGGCGAGACCTTAACCCCCGTTCACCGCAAACGCAAATTTGAATTACGGGTCGCTCAGGCGGAAGAACAAATCACCCTTCGCCGGCGAGATGGTCACGCGGTTCGTGCCCGTGAAGTTCGTGACGGTCCCGGCGTAAGCGACCCAGTTTGACGTGTTCAGATTGTTGTTCGTATAAAGCGTGTATCCGGCCGTGTTCACCCACGAGACGACGACGCTGTCCGGCGCGGTCAACCCAATCGCCAGGGTCGGGCCGACCGCCGTCACCGTCACGTTATCCAGCCCAATATACGCGACCCTGGCCGCGGTGGTCCCGGTCAACATCAACTTCGTGCTGGCGGCCGACGCGGTAAATTCAAAAGTCCACGTATGCCAGTAGTTGGAGAGGGTCGGGAAATTATTGGTGGCTGAAAAAGCGGCGACGCCGTTGAGCGACACCGTCACCGCCGGGGCGGCAAATGACGCGCCGCCGCTGTAATAAGAGTCGTAGTATGTGTCGCTGCCGAGCTCAAACGAGACCTCGTACGGCTGGCCAATGGTGGTCGCCAGGGTTTGGAAGACCGCCCCATACGGGGAAGCATCGTGAAGACCGCTCAAATCCAGAAAGTCGCTCCCCTGCGCCGCAGTCAATGGCGGGGTCAATCCAATCGCCGGCCCGTCCCAGGTCAGTTCGGCATTGGTCGTCGTCCACCCCGGGATGTTCGTGGAACCGGAACTCAGGGAGATATAGGAAAGCGTGGTGGCATTCGTCGCCGCCTCAAAACTCCCGTTCGCCACCAATCCGGCCTGGACGCGGCTGATCCACAATGCCAGCGCGGCAAACACGAGCGCGAATTTGATTCTCATGATGGAAGTGCTTTCTATTATTGGAAAGGCTTCGGACGGCTAAAGATGCCCGTCCGCCATGGTGGGCGATCATACCATGGATTTTCCTAATGAAAAGGATTTATTAGGAATTAGAACTTGCCATGCCTCAAGAAGTATGGATAATGCCCCAAGCAGGTTCCCATTGTCCGAGGCTTTCATGAACACCTTTTTTATGCGCGCTAACCTTGACTGCCGCCTTCGCCGGTTAAGCAAATCAGCCTTCGGCGCGTCTGGAACGCTGCGCTCCGCTGCGTTGCTGCTTTGTTGCATGCTTGCCACCGTTCGCGCGTGGTCGGACAATTGCACCCCGCCGCCGGCGGGACTGGTGAGCTGGTGGGCGGCGGAGGGGAACGCCGCGGATTCGTTTGGAGGTAACAACGGGATTCTGGTCGGTGGAGTCACCTTCACCAATGGCGAAGTCAGGCAGGCGTTTGCTTTGAACGGCACCAGTCAATACGTGGATGTTCCCAACAGCGCCTCGCTCAACCCGACCGCCAGGATCACCTGCGAAGCCTGGGTTTATCTCGAGCAATATCCTGCTTCCGTCACCAGCCCCGTCATCAAGAAGGCGGGAGAAGGCTTGGCGGCCCAGCACGGTTATTCGTTGGAAATTTCCTCGGGCGGCGTCAATTTCGGCGTCTACGTGGGCGGCGCGTGGGCCAACGATGCCGATACGGTCCCGCTGACGCTCAATCAGTGGACGCATTTGGCCGGGGTATACGACGGCACCAACGTTTCGCTTTACGTCAACGGCAACCTCGCCGCCCTGCTCCATGCGCCGGGCAGCATCACCTCCTCGGGCAATGATCTGCACATCGGCCATGACGCCTCGAATCCCAACCGGTATTTGAATGGTTTGATCGACGAAGCGAGCGTCTATAATACCGCCCTTTCCGCCGCGCAGGTTCAGGCCATCTACAACGCCGGCACCGCCGGAAAATGCGGCGCGCCGCCGATGATTTCCGGCCAGCCCCGGGCATTGACGGTGTTCCAAGGCAACACGGCCAGTTTGAGCGTGAATGCCAGCGGCACCCAGCCCTTAAGTTACCAGTGGCTGGAGAACACCACGAACATCCCCGCCGCGGTCAATCCTTCGGCCGTCACTGCCACGCTTTCGCTCACCAACGTGCAGGTCGCCCAATCGGGAAACATCTACTCGGTGATGGTCAGCAATCTGGCCGGCAACACGAACAGCTCGAACGCCATGTTGACCGTGCTCCCGCCCGGCTCGTGCTTCCCGCCGCCGCCGGGCCTCGTAAGCTGGTGGGCCGGCGAGAATAATGGGCTCGATAATCTCGGGGCAAACAATGGCACGCTGGTTGGCGGCGTCGGCTTCACGAACGGCGTCGTCGGCGACGCCTTTGTCTTCAACGGAACGAACATCGTGCAGATCCCGGATGCTCCGGATTTGAATTATACGGGCAACTCGCCCCTGACGGTGGAACTCTGGGCCTACCGCACCGGCACCCAGACGCCGATGCATATTATCGGAAAGAAAAATCCCGGCTGCGGCACCATCGAATACCAGATGGGCTGGGATGCCAATAACGGCGGCCTCTCCTTTGGCGGTAATGTCGATGCGGCGTTCACTCACAGCACACTGCCGCTCAACGCCTGGACGCACCTGGTGGGAACCTTCGACGGCACGACCTTTCTCTTTTATACCAACGGCGTCCTGGCCGGCAGCGGGACCGGAACCCTGGGCCCGGCGGTGTCGGCGCCGTTGACCATCGGCGACGCGGGCGGCTGCCCGGGATTTGTCGGTTTTGTTGACGAAGTCGCCATCTACAACCGGGCTCTGTCGGCCGGAGAAATTCAGGCCATCTATACCGCCGGCAGCGCCGGCAAATGCCCTCCGGCGCCGGTCATCACCGGGCAACCCAACAACGTGACCGCGTTCGAGGGCTACGCGACCAGTTTCAGCGTGAATGCGGGCGGCGGGCAGCCGTTGAGCTACCAATGGCAGGAGAACTCGACCAACATTCCCGCGGCCATCAATCCGACGGCCACCAACGCCATGCTCGTGCTCACCAACCTGCAAATTGCCCAGGAGGGATTCACTTACTCGGTGGTGGTGAGCAACGTGGCCGGGAACACCAACAGTTCCAATGCCGTATTGACGGTGCTGTCAACCGGCTCGTGTTTCCCGCCGCCGCCCGGTCTGGTGAGCTGGTGGCCGGGCGAGCACAGTGGAATTGATATCATTGGCACCAACAACGGCACCTTGATCGGCGGCGTAAACTTTGCCAGCGGCGAAGTTGACGAAGCCTTTAATCTGAACGGGACCAGCCAATACGTGGATGTCCCGAACAGCCCGTCGCTCAACCCGGCCGGGAGCATCACGTGCGAGGCCTGGGTTTATCTCCGGCAATACCCCGCCTCCAGCACCAGCCCGGTCATCAAGAAGGCGGGCGAGGGTTCGGTTCCTCAGGATGGTTACTCACTTGAGATCGCCGCGGGCGGCGCCAATTTCGGAGTCTATGTGAACGGAGCCTGGGCCAATAACAATGACTCCATCCCCGTGCCGTTGAACCAGTGGACGCACGTGGCCGGCGTCTACGACGGCACCAACAATTTCCTCTACGTGAATGGCCAGTTGGCATCTTCGGTTCACGCGCCCGGGACCATCTCCCCGTCGGGGAACGACCTGCAAATCGGCCATGATCCTTCCGACGCCACGCGGTATTTCAACGGGTTGATCGACGAGGCGACCGTCTACAACACCGCGCTTACCGCCGCGCAGATTCAAGCGATTTACGACGCCGGCAGCGTCGGCAAGTGCAAGGCGCCTCTGATCGCCCTCCAACCCCAGAGCCAGCTCGGCTATTGGGGCAACAACGTCACCTTTTCGGTTAATGTCGCCGGCAGCGGAGCGCTGAGTTACCAGTGGGAACTCAACGACGTGGCCATCACCAATGCAACCAACGCCACGCTCATTCTCAGCAGCCTTCAATTCACCAATGCCGGCGCCTACTCCGTGATCATCAGCAACGCGTACGGCTCCGTGACCAGCGCGCCGGCGTTCTTGACGGTGAACCCGGCCGGCGTCTCGATCGCGCTTTATCCCGGCATCACCATCGCCGGCACGCCCGGCTACACCTACGGCATCCAGTACAACCTCGATTTGAGCAATACCAATTCCTGGCTGGGCCTGACGAACCTCACCTTGAGCGACTCGAATGCGCTTTGGTATGACTCGGTGCCCGCGGCACAGCCGCAGCGCTACTACCGCGTCGTGCCGGGACCAATCTCCATTCCGTAGACAAAACCTCCGCGCGCAATCCGGTTCAACCGGCGCTCACGGCGCGTCAATCAAATCAATCCGCCGTTGGTGCCGCCCGCCGTCGAACGGCGTTTCGAGCCACGTTTCCACGATTTCGAAGGCGGTCTTGATGGACATCATCCGCTGGCCGAGGGAAATGACGTTGGCGTTATTGTGACGCCGGCCCAGCCGCGCGGACTTCACGTTCCAGCACAGCGCGCAGCGGACGCCCTTGATGCGGTTGGCGGTGATGGCCTCGCCGTTGCCGGAGCCGCCGAGGACGATGCCGCGCTCGCATTCCCCGCGCGCCACGGCCTCGGCCACCGGCCGGATGAAAAGCGGATAATCCACGGGCGCGTCCGAAAACGTGCCGAAATCGCGGACCTCGTGGCCCAGGGATTGGAGGTGCGTGCGGATTTGTTCCTTGTATTGGAATCCCGCGTGATCCGAGCCGATGCCAATTTTCATATCGTCGTCAACCGGCCGAATTAACCACAAAGAGCGCAAAGAACACAAAGAAAAAGCTGAGCGGCTGACTGAAAATTACAAGCGGGCCTGCGGCTGGGTGATCTGCAATTTGCCCGCTTTTGACTTGCCTTCTTCATTGGATTACCAGTAGAGAAAACGCGCGACCATCACGCGGTTCCCAGGAGCCAGTCCGGGCTGGAAAATTTTATGAAAGCTAAATTATATCACCAGATTGCTGTGCTGGCTTTGTTCTTGTTCCTCAGCGTTCAACCATCGCCCGCTTTCGCCCAGGGCAGCCTCGCGCCGCCGGGCCCGCCGGCGCCGACGATGAAGTCGCTGGCGCAGATCGAGCCGCGCACGGCCATCACCAATTCCGGCGCGGTCACGATTTCCGCCTCCGGCTCGTATTACCTGACCACCAACATCTCCGTCAGTTCCGGCGATGCCATCACCATCAGCACGAACAACGTGACGCTGGACCTCAATGGTTTCACCATCTTCTCGACCCAGCCGGTGGCGACGACCAATTCGGCCATCCTGCTCAAGGGCGGGCGGACGAACATTGCCATTTGCAACGGCCATATCAGCAGCGGGGTGACGGACAATGGTGGAACCTACAGCGGGAGCGGGTTTGGCAACGGCATTTTCTATTCAACCACGGTTCCGAACAATGTGCGGGTGACCGGGCTGTCCGTTTCCGGCTGCCTGAACAACGGCATTAATATTGATTTCAACTCAACCGTGGTGGAATTCTGCAACGTGACCACGGCGGGCGGCTACGGCATTTATGCCCGGACGATCTCGGATTCCACGGCCGTGGATGGCGGCTCCGGAGGGATGGCGGGCTATAGTGTGAACAACTGTTACGGCCAAAGCGGGGGCGGCTTCGGAATCGATGCCGGCTCGGCCAATAATTGCATGGGCAACAGCACCACCGGCGTCGGCCTGGGCTCCAGCATCGCCAACAATTGTTACGCCACCAGTTCCAGCAACTACGGCATGGATGCCACCGTCGCCAACAACTGCTTTGGATCCAGCAGCAGCGGCACGGGCCTGACGGCCGTCACCGCCAACAACTGCTACGCCTTGAGCAGCAGCAGCACCGCACTGTCCGCGACCATCGCCACCGCTTGCTACGCCAACAGCTCCACCGGCACGGGTTTGAACACCACGATCGCCAATGGGTGCATCGCCACTTCCCTGGTTTCCACCTACCATTACAACATGCCGCCGTCACCGCAGACGCCCTGACGAATTTTTTACCCATGCGTCACCTCCGTATCGGTAAAATCGCCGCATTCCTGGCAATGTTGCTGGTGGCCGGACGGTTGCCCGCGTTTGAGGGCTGCATCCATGCCGTGATCACGCAGGGCGGTGAAGCCGCGCCGCTGCTCTACACCGTCGGCACCCATTTCCTGCGGATTGAAGCAACGGACACCAACCGCCCCAACCCGGTGGATATCTGGGATCGCCAGACCGGCGCGCTGACCCTGGTCTATCCGCATAACCGCAGCTTCGTCCGGCTGCAACCGGCCCAGTTGAATCCATCCACAACCGGTTTCCCGCCAACGCCCGACGGACTGCGCGCCGCCGTCGGCCCGGCCGCCCCCGCGGCGATGCCGGGGATGCCATTTCAGCCCGCAACGATCATGCCCCCGGGCAGCCCGCCGCCCGGAGCCGGACCGCAAGCGCAACCCACCCCCGCACCCGGCGCCCTGCCTGCGCCCGGGTTGCCGGCCATGCCCATGATGCCATTACCCGTGGAAAATACGGAACTCAAGGCGACCGGGGAGAAAACGAACCTGCTCGGTTTCGCGTGCGAAAAATTTGAAATCAAGCAGCGTGGCGAGACCATGGAAATCTGGGCCACGGATCAACTGCTGCCTTTTCAAGATTACGTGCGCGTCCAGCCGCCGCGTTACGGACCGCGGATGATCGAACAGGAATGGGCGGCATTGCTGGCCGCGAAGAACCTGTATCCGGTGCGCGCGAGCCTGCGCTTCGAGAGGGGCCCGGAGCGGTTCCGCTTCGAGGTCCAGTCGGTCACGCCGCAAAAACCCGGCGACGAGGACCTGAAATTGTTCCAGCCTCCGGACGGCTGGTTTGAAATTCAACCGTTGCCCTTGTAAAAGAATTCGAAATGAAAAATGCAAAAAGCGCAAAATAAAAACTCCGCGGGCGCGCTGCTCCTGCTTTCCGCCATCGTCTTTCAATCCTCCTCCGCCCCGGCCGCTTCCACGATCGATGCGCTCAACCGCTTTGCCTATGGCGCGAATCTCGGCTGGATGGATTGGTCCGGCGGTTCCGGCGAAACCGCGAGCGGCGTGGTCATCGGCGAATATGTCTGCTCCGGCTACATTTATTCCGCCAACGCCGGCTGGATCAATCTCGGCAGCGGTTCGCCCGCGAACCTGGTTCAATATCAGAACAATTCCGCGGCCGATTTCGGCGTGAACCAGGACGGCCTTGGAAACTTGCGCGGTTACGCCTACGGCGCGAACATCGGCTGGGTCAATTTTGAAAGCAATGGCGCGCCCCGGATCAATCTGGTCACCGGCCAGATGAGCGGCTCTGTCTGGAGCGCCAACTGCGGCTGGATTTCCCTGAGCAATGCCGTCGCCTACGTGCAGACGGACACCATCCAGCAGGGGGCGCTCGCGACTGACGGGCTGCCGGTCGCATGGTTGTTGACGAATTTTGGCACCACCAATGTGAACGCCGGCGCCGACCCGACCGGCAAAGGCATGACTGTCGCGCAGGATTACCTGGCCGGCACCAACCCAAACGACTCCAACAGCGTCCTGCGCATCACCGCCGAAAGTTTTGCCTCCGGGGGAACCAACGCCTCCCTCACCTGGGACAGCGTGCCCACGCGCTGCTATTACATTCTGAAGACACCAAGCCTCATTTCACCCAGCTGGTCGGACAGCGGGCTGGGGCTCATCTCCCCCTCTGCCGGTTCAACTACCATGGCCGGCATTACTGACACGACTGCGCCGGCCCGATTCTATCGCGTCCAGGCTGTTCGCCCGTTAATGCCTTGAAAAAAGTCCGGAAGATTTGACAGGCGAAAGGGTTGTGACATAATTACAGGCGTCGGTGGGCGGGAGGATGCCCCCAGGTAGTTGAAAGATGAGTGTTGATGGTTGAGAGCGGGAACGCAAAGAGGAGGAAAGGATTTGAGAGCGCAGATTCGAGATTTCAAATCGCAGGCGCGAGATCTTTGACAATCTAAAACAGGTTTGAGGCCCGGGGTGCCGGGCCCGGAGCGAGAGCAAGCGAGTTCGGAGCCGGTGTCTTTGGAAGTCGTACCGCTTCGTACCGCCTGGTACCGGATAAGTTTTTTTCTCCGCGCGAAAAAGGAGAGAAAAAGTGGTTCGATGGATTGTGGCTGTGGTTTGCGCCAACACAATCTGTGGGGTGTGCCGCTTTGTGCCGCTTTGTGCCGCTTGGCCAAATGTGGAATTCCGAGAGCGGAATGCGGAATGTGGTAAACGGGACAAAAATCAACGCAAGTGGTTGATTTCCCGCATCTGAGTTCGGAAATTGGGGGATTTCAATTGCCCCACCGCGCCAGTTGGGTTAGGTAGTCTGCGCCATGCCTTCCGAGGTCTTTCAGGCCAGCCGCTGGACGCGGGGAAACTTCCTGTTTCCCACGCGCATCGAGGTCACGGACAAGGCGGTCGTCCGCCGCAAACGCTCGTGGTTCAGCGTGGATGAAATCAGCATCAGCATCTTCAAGGTCGCCTCGGTGCATATCAAGACGGGTCTGGTCTGGGCGGAGATATTGATTGAATCGTCGGGCGGCACCGATCCGCTGGCAAGCCACGGCCACAGCAAATCGGACGCAAGGCGCATCAAGGAATTGATCGAAGACTTCCAGGCCGACCCGGCGAGCCGCGCCAAGCCGGCCGCCGAGTAGCGTTCGTGAAGCGCGATGTCATTGTCGTCGGAGCGGGCGCGGCGGGCCTGATGTGCGCGGCGGAAGCCGGCAAACGCGGCCGGTCCGTCCTCGTGCTCGAACACGCCGAGCGGCCCGGGAAAAAAATCCTCATCTCCGGCGGCGGCCGCTGCAACTTCACCAACCTCCACGCGGCGCCGGAAAATTATCTGTCCGCCAACCCGGACTTCTGCAAATCAGCGCTGGCGCGTTACAGGCCGGCGGATTTTATCCGGCTCGTGGACCAGCACGGCATCGCCTGGCACGAGAAAAAGCTGGGGCAATTGTTCTGCGACCACAGCTCGCGGTTGATTGTGGAAATGCTGCTCCAGGAATGCGAAGCCGCGCGGTTGGAACTCCGGCTGAACTGCCGCGTGAACACGGTGCGGCGCAATGGCGGCTTCGAACTTGATACGAGTCTGGGCGCGTTCGAATGCGATTCGCTGGTGATTGCCACGGGCGGGCTTTCGTTCCCGAAGCTGGGCGCGACGGATTTCGGCTACCGCATCGCCGAACAATTCGGCCTGCGCCTCGTCCCGCCGCAACCGGGACTGGTGCCGCTGACTTTTGGTGACGCCGGGCAGCGGGCGTTCAGCGAATTAAGCGGCATCTCCGTGGACGCGAAAGTCACGGCGGGCGGCGCGAGCTTCCGTGAGCATCTGTTGTTCACGCATCGCGGCCTGAGCGGCCCGGCGATTCTGCAAATTTCCAACTATCTCGCGGGCGGCGAAGCGGTCGCGCTGGATTTGCTGCCGGATCAACCGGCGCGGGAATTGTTGCTCGCCGAACGCGGGACGAACAAGGAGTTGAAGACCGTGCTCGGCCAGGTTTTGCCGCAACGTTTCGCGCAACAATGGTGCGCCGCGTGCGCGCCGTCGAAACCGATGAACCGTTACACGCCGCCGGAACTGGAGGAAATCGCGCGGCGGCTGCACCGCTGGGAAATTATGCCGGCGGGCACGGAAGGTTACGCGAAGGCGGAAGTGACACGCGGCGGCGTGGACACGGCCGGGTTGTCGTCAAAAACCATGGAAGCGCGGAGTGTGGGCGGGTTGTATTTCATCGGCGAAGTCGTGGACGTGACGGGCTGGCTGGGCGGATATAATTTTCAATGGGCCTGGGCCTCGGGCCACGCCGCCGGGCAATTTGTGTAAACCGCGCGGCCTTCCCAAACCCGTGCAGTCGGATTAGAGTCTCGCGCATGTTGGTCGGGTTGGACGTCATACTGGGGTTGCTGGTGGTGGTGGCGGCGCTGGCGCTGCTGGCGCGCAAGATATCCGTGCCCTACCCCATCCTGCTGGTCCTCGGCGGACTCGTGCTGGCATTGATTCCGGGGATTCCGGAAATAAAACTAAGTCCGCACCTGGTCTTTGTATTGTTCCTGCCGCCATTGCTCTATCCGGCGGCGTTGTTCACCTCGTGGCGGGATTTCCGCGCCAACCTGCGGCCGATTTTCCTGCTGGCGGTGGGACTGGTCGTCTTCACCACGTGTTCGGTCGGCTGGTTCGCGCATTCCGTTGTCGCCGGACTGCCGCTCGCGGCCGCGTTCGTGCTGGGTGCCATCATTTCCCCGCCCGACGCCGTCGCCGCCGCCGCCGTCATGGAACGGCTCCGCGTCCCGCAACGCATCGTGACCATCATCGAGGGCGAAAGCCTGGTGAACGATGCGACGGCGCTGGTGGCCTATGCGTTTGCCATCGAGGCGCTGAACACCGGCACCTTTTCGCTGGCGCAGGCGGGATTGAAATTCGTCCTGGTCAGCGCGGGCGGAATTGGATTCGGCCTGCTGATTGGCTGGCTGGCTTCGCACGTGCAACGGCGCCTGGACGATCCGCCCGTCCAAATAACCATCTCCATTCTCACGCCGTTCGCGGCCTATCTGCCCGCCGATCAAGCGGGAGTGTCCGGCGTGCTCGCCGTGGTCGCCGCCGGCCTGTACTTGGGCTGGCGCTCGCCCGAAATCATCAATTCGCGCATGCGCCTGCAGGCCGGCCCGGTGTGGGAGATGATTGAATTCCTGTTGAACGGGCTGGTGTTCATTCTCATCGGCCTTCAGTTGAAAGATGTCCTGGCGGACCTTTCGAGGACGGGTTCCATCCCGCGCGCGTGCTGGGAAGCGGCGCTCATCACCGCGCTCGTCATTGTCGTCCGCTACCTCTGGGTCTTCGCGGCGACTTATGTGCCGCGCTGGCTGAGCAAAAAATTGAGAGAACGCGATCCGAATCCCGGCTGGCGGCCGGTGACGATTGTCGCGTGGACGGGAATGCGCGGCGTGGTGTCGCTCGCGGCGGCGCTGGCGCTGCCGTCGAAAATCATGGACGCTCGGGTTTGCAATCTCATCATTTTTTTCACGTTCGTGGTCATCCTGGTGACGCTGGTGTTGCAAGGATTGAGTTTGCCGTTCCTGATTCGCTGGCTGAAAGTCACCGGCTCCGGCGAGGCGGAGCACGAGGAGCGGCATGCGCGGCTCAAGGCCAACCAGGCGGCGCTCGCCCGGCTGGGGGAACTGGAGAGCGCCGGTCAATACACCGCCGACCTGCTTCATCGCCTCCGCGTCGAATACGACGACCGCCTGCGGCAACTGGAGGCTTGCAAACCGGCCGAGGACGGCCCGCGCCGGCTGCTCTCGGCGGACTACGAGGAGCTGCAACGCGAGGCGTTGCGCGTCGAGCGGCAGACCATCTTGCAACTCCGCAACGAACGGTTCATCAACGACCACGCCTTGCGGCGCATCCAGCGCGACCTGGACCTCGCCGAAGCGCGATTGCGCCAATAGGATTGATACTGTGACAAAAAAAGCTGCGAAGACGCATCACGCCGTTCCCGATCCCTTTTTCAAAGGCTGGGCGAAACCCGGCCCCATTCCGCCCGGCGCGCTGGATGCGAAGTTGAGCATTCCCGAGGACGAATCGCTCGATGCCATCAGCGGACATTTCCGGCTCTTCCAACTGCGCGACGGACATCGCTTTTCCACGGACGATGTCTTGACCGCGTGGTATGGAACCACGTGGTGCCCCAGCGCGCGGACGGTTCTCGACTTGGGCAGCGGGATTGGTTCAGTGGGCATGATTGCCGCGTGGCGGCTGGTTGGCGCGAAATTCGTGACCGTCGAAGCGCAAGTGGGAAGCGTGGCACTCGCGCGCAAATCCGCGACCTATAATGGACTCGAAGAACGCTATGAAATCCGGCTCGGGGATTTTCGGGATGCAGGAGTGCTGCGCGCAGATGAGAAATTCGACCTCGTGCTTGGCAGTCCGCCGTATTTTCCCGTGGGCACGGGCATCGAAGGCGACCATCCGCAGAAAATCGCGTGCCGCTTCGAGTTGCGCGGCGATATTCTGGACTATTGCCGCGTTGCGTCCGCGCACCAGGCGGCCGGCGGGTTCTTTGCATGCGTTTTCCCCAACGAACAAATCGAGCGCGTGGAAGCATCCGCCCGCAAGACCGGTCTGGCAATCGTCCGTCGTCGGCCGGTGGTTTTGAAAGAAGGCGAAGCTCCACTGCTCTGCCTGTTCGGCATGATGCTGGCGGAACATTTGCCCGAGTCTTTCCGCCCGCAGACCTGGGTCGAGCCGCCCTTGGTCATCCGCCGCAAGGACGGCGCCGTTCATCCGGAGTATTCCGCCGTGAAACTGGCCATAGGATTTCCGCCGTAAAGGTGAATCTTTCGCGGTTGAATGCCGGCCAAGAGTGGTTTAGGTTTTGACTTGCTGGGTCGTTGGATAATTGTTGGGCCAAACCGCGAATGAAGTCTTTCAAAGAATCATGTTTAAGATGGTTTGAGCAAACACTAGCTTTTGCCGTGCTGGTCATATTAGTGATGCCGCTCGCACTCCTTTGGTTCGTCATTTATTATGGTTTTGGAAATCCTGTGCTTGTCGTCGACCCAGCAGGAAGTGACCACGCGTCGCTTCGCGTCTATCGGTTCAGAACGCCAGACAATGCTTTTGGCAGATTGATGCGGACTTTATGTATTGACCGCTATCCGATGTTTTGGGGTGTAGTCTGCGGCCGGCTGCACCTGTGGGATCTCCACCGGTAGCCCATCCGAGTGTGAAGTGTTTTAGGCTATCAAATAGCCAGCGCAATGAAAACTGCTGAACCCAAACTGCCCGACGGCGCCGAGGCCATCACGCTGGGCGCCGGTTGTTTCTGGTGCACGGAAGCCGTGTTCCAGCAAATTCCGGGCGTGCTCTCAGTCACTTCCGGTTACATGGGCGGCGACACGAAAAACCCGACTTACGACGACATCTGCACCGGCCAGACGGCCCACGCCGAGGTCGCGCGGGTTGTTTTCGACACGCAAAAGACCAGCCTCGCCAAAATTCTCGAGGTTTTCTGGAAGGCGCACGACCCGACGACCCTCAACCGCCAGGGAGCGGACGAAGGCACGCAATATCGTTCGGCCATATTTTACAATTCCGACGCCCAGAAACAAATCGCCGAGAATTCCCGCGCCGAAGCGGCGAAGATCTTTTCGCGTCCCATTGTCACGGAAATCACGCCGGCCGGCGAATTCTACGCCGCGGAAAATTATCATCAGGATTATTACCGGCTGAACAAAATCGCGAACCCCTATTGCCGCGTGGTCATCACGCCCAAGCTCAAAAAACTCGGCCTGCCGGGCTGAAACACGGAGCGCGGCGCACTTTTCCACACGTTTTTATCCGGGCGTGATTCAAACTGCCGGTCAAATTTTGGAGTTGCGCCGACGTGGCAGCAAATGTGATGGCTGGAAACTGGCTGAGAGCTTGGGATTCCTTCTCCCTCTCCTGGGGGAGAGGGCCGGGGTGAGGGCGAGCGTCTCACTGACATCTGGTTCGGCATTGAAACATGTTCACATTCTCAGGCGGCCCTCGAAAAGTCGCGCATTTTTTTCCAATCCTCTTGCCACTTCCGCCGCGCCCACTAAACTCCGCGGGCGATGTCGAACTTGAGCGCCCTCAATCCCCAACAGCGGCTGGCCGTCGAGACCGTGAACGGCCCGGTCCTGATCCTGGCGGGCGCGGGCACGGGCAAGACGCGCGTCATCACCAGCCGCGTGGCGCACCTCGTGGAAAAGGGAGTTTCGCCCGGCCACATTCTCGGCGTGACCTTCACCAACAAGGCCGCTCGCGAAATGCAGTTGCGCGTCACCCAAATGCTCCCCCGCCCCGCCCGCACCTCGCCGGACGAGCGGCCGGAGCGGCCCACCATCTGCACGTTCCATTCCCTCTGCGTGCGGATTCTGCGCCAGCACATCGAAAAGCTCGGTTACAAGCGGAACTTTGTCATTTATGACGAGTCCGACCAGCTCGGCGCCATCAAAAAAATCCTCGGCAATATTTCCGACAAAAGCACGAAAACCGACCCCGCGGCGATCCTGGCCCTCCTCAGCCGCTACCGCAACGGCGGCTCCCGTGCGGCGGTGTTCGCGGATCCCAACGTGACCGCGATGGCTGAACACGTCCGCGGGCGTTACGAATCCGCCCTGCGCGCCGGCAACGCGGTGGATTTTGACGACCTCATTTTGCTTACGCTGCGGCTGTTCCAAGAGCACCCGGAGGCGCTCGAATCCTGCCGCGCCCGTTATCGTTACGTGATGGTGGATGAATATCAGGACACGAACGCCGCCCAGTTCAACCTCGTCCACCTGCTCACGCGCGAGCATCGCAACCTGTGCGTCGTGGGCGATGACGACCAGAGCATTTACGGCTGGCGCGGCGCGGAAATCGCCAACCTGTTGGACATGGAAAAGCATTACCCGGAGGTCAAGGTCATCAAGCTGGAGCAGAATTACCGCTCCACCACGACCATTCTCCAGGCCGCCAATGCGGTCATCAAGCACAACGTCCGCCGCCGCGTCAAACAATTGTGGTCGCAAAAGGGCCAGGGCGAAAAAATCATGCTGCACGCGTTCTCCGACGACGAGGCCGAGGCGCGCTCGGTGGTGGAGCAAATCGAATACGCCCGGCTCGCGGGGCGCGTTCCGTGGATTGAGCAGGCCATTCTCTTTCGCACGAACATCCAGTCCCGCGCGCTGGAAACGGCGCTGCGCAAGGCCGGCGTCCGCTACCATTTGATCGGCGGCCAAAGCTATTTTGACCGGCGCGAGATCCGCGATTTTCTCGCCTACCTGAAACTTTTCATCAATCCCAACGACGACGTAAGCCTGTTGCGCATCGCCAATGTCCCCGCGCGCGGATTAAGCGACGTCACCATGGAACGCCTGCTCGGCGCCAGCCATGAGCGCAAAGGCTCCGTCTTCGCGGCCATGAAAAATCCCGCCGTCGCCGCAACTTTCCTCGCGCGGACGCGCGAATGCATTGAGGCGTTCGTCGCCTTTGTCGAAAGCACCCGCGCGGTTTTGCTGGCGGGGCAAAGCCTGTCGCTCCAAGTTTGGGCGGAACATTTTCTCGAGGAAACCGGGTACCTCGCCGAACTGCGCCGGTCGGAAAAGGTCGTCGAAACCGCCGAGAACCGCATCCGCAACCTGAAGGATTTGGTGGCCACGCTGGACGGCGGCAAACCGGCGTCGGCGCAGCCCGCGGAACGGTTGCAGCAATTTTTGGATGAACTGGCGCTCGACAGCGAACGCGAGGAGGAGCAGGAAAACCAGGGCGACGCCGTGACATTGATCACGATGCACAGTTGCAAGGGCCTGGAGTTTCCGCATGTGTTCATCGTGGGCATGGAGGACGGGCTGCTCCCGCACTCGCGCTCGAAGACCGAGGGGACGCTGGACGAGGAGCGCCGCTTGTTTTACGTCGCCATCACCCGCGCAATGAAGACGCTGAACATCAGCCATTGCGCCGGCCGCAAGAAATACGGCCAGGTGATGCCGTGCCATCCTTCCCCGTTTTTGAAAGAACTGCCTCCGGAACTCGTGGAGCTCGCCGATGAAAAAGCCCGCCAACCCGTCACCGTGGCATCGGGCCGGAACCGCTTTGACGCGCTGCGTTCGGCATTGCAGTGAACCCGGCTCGCTTGCGGCGGTTCTTCTTGAATTTTGCCCTGAAAACTTCAAACCTCATCCCGAATGCCGCCGACGCTTGAAGTGCTGTTTACTCCCGCCGAATTTGCCACGCTGCCGCAACGCGATTTGTCGGCCACGGTGTGCGTCGTCTTTGATGTTCTCCGCGCCACGAGCAGCATCGTCACCGCGCTGGCGAACGGCGCGACCGCCGTCATTCCCGTCGCGGAAATCCCCGAAGCGCTGGCCTTGAAACAGGCGCGACCGGAATTGCTGCTCGCGGGCGAGCGCGAAGGCGTGCGCATCCGCGCGGACCTTACGGGCGGCGTCGAGTTTGATCTGGGCAATTCGCCGCGTGAATTCACCCGCGCACAGGTGGGGGGCCGCACGATCGTCCTGACCACCACCAATGGCTCGCGCGCGCTCCGCGCCTGCGTCGGGGCCCGGGCGGTCCTCGCCAGTTCGTTCCTTAATTTGCGCGCCACCACCGAACATCTTCAGTCGCTGCCGCCCGCCAATTTGCTGCTGGTGTGCAGCGGCACCTTCGACCAGGCCGCCTTCGAAGACGTGCTCGGCGCGGGCGCGCTGGCCGATCTCTTGTGGAATGGATTTGCGGGCAACGCAGCCTCCGACTCCGCCCGCATGGCGCGGCAAATCTATCTGCAGCACCGCGACGACCTCACGGGCGCGATGGAAGACTCGCGCAACGGCCGGCGTCTGCTGGGCAACCCGGATTTGCGAGATGATGTCGCTTGGTGCCTTAGACGCGATGTGTTTCGGCTCGTGGCGAAGTTGGAGAATGATTGCATCGTCCCGGTCAATCGGCTCTGACGCTTCTCAGCTTGCCCCCTCTTCCTTCTTGCGATAGCTGGCCACGACCCAGTCGCTCAGGACTTTGTCCGGCGCATCCACAGCGTCAACATCAATGCTGAACTCGCCGCGCCCGGTGTTTTGCGCAATCAATTTCAGGCCAAACTGGTAATCCTTGAAACGTTCCGCGCACAAATCCCGCACCGGTTTGCCCTGCGCTGCAGCGTCGGAAATCAACTTCGCCATCGCCGCCTCGGTAAAGGAAATCTTGAGCCCGTGCGTCTCCCCGAATTGCTTCGCGAACTCACCCACCAACTGCCCGGCCACCACCCGTTCCTCCTTCTCCTGTTCCGCGAGCAGCCGCTTCAACTGCGCGCCCGGGTTGTCCACAAAATCCCGCGTCGCCGCGAAGCGCTTCACGTGCGTGGACGGCAATTCAAATTTGATGTCGCGGAACACCCGTTCGCAAACGGTCATCAGCCCGCGCGCCCCGGTCTGTTCGTCGCCGGACAGCTCCGCGATGCGCCGCAATCCGTCGTCCTCGAACTCAACTTCAATCCCGTACGCCGCGAAGGATTGCTCGTACTGGCGGATGATGCTGCCCTCGGAAGTCTTCAACACCGCAAACAAATCGTCCACACTCAACGGCTCACAAACCACCCGCACCGGCAGCCGCCCGATGAACTCGGGCTCGAAACCGTATTCGATGAAGTCCCGCGTCTGCGCCGCCTGCAACACCTGCGTGCCCGTTTCCTCCTGCTGCGCGCTCGCGGCAAAGCCAATCGTCGCCGACCGCAACCGTTTCCGCACCTGTTTCTCCAGCCCGTCGAACGCCCCGCTCACGATGAACAAAATGTGTTTCGTGTTGATGACACCCGGCGTCTTCTTCGAACGTTGCGTCGCGTCCATCATCGCCTGAATCTGGCCGGAGATGTCCTGCGGCGAGCGCGTCGGCACTTCCGTTTCCTCCATCAGCTTGAGCAAATTTGTCTGCACGCCCCGGCCGCTCACGTCCCGGCCGGAGGCGTTCGGCGCCGCGGCAATCTTGTCAATTTCATCGATGTAAATGATGCCATATTGCGCGCGCGCCACGTCGCCGTCCGCGCGTCGATACAATTCCCGCACCAGATCCTCCACGTCGCCGCCCACGTAGCCCGTTTCCGAAAACTTCGTCGCGTCGCCCTTCACGAACGGCACGCCGATCATGTCCGCGATGGTGCGGATCAGATACGTTTTGCCCACGCCCGTCGGGCCGATGAGGATGATGTTCTGTTTCGCGTAATTCGGAGTCTCCCTGCCCTCAAACGCGAGCCGCACCTGGTGGTAATGGTCGCATAGCGCGACGCTCAGCACCTTCTTAGCCTCATGCTGTTTGATGACGAACCGGTCCAGGTAATCCTTCACGTCGTGCGGCTTCAGACCAAAGTTGAACTTCGCGTCGTCGCCTTCCGAATCCGGCGATTCCGCCGATGTGTCGAAGTCCGTCTTCGCGGTCGCCGCGCCGGCGCCCGGAAAATGGTGCCGCATAAATTCCGCGAGCTGGCGCTGGAACTCCTCCGGCGTCTGCGGCCCGTTGAGATTGAGATTGCTCATGATTTTTACGCCCCTTTTATGGATTTCAAATTTAGGCAGGCCGTCTCCGGCCATCAAAGTCACATTGTAACGATCCAACGATTTAACTTCTCAAGCAAAACTCTTCATTGCGGCGACGCGGCCTTCCCTTACACTGTCCGCGTGGACTCCGGCGTCAGCGACCCGAAACGTTTCGAGGCGGCCATCGCCCGCTTTGATCAAGATAACTCAACCGACCCAAATGTCGAGCGGGCCGGTGGCGATTCGCAGCCGCGCGAGTTGTTCTTCGCGCAGAAATTGAGCGAATGGGTGCTCAAGCTTTGCCCCGATGCCTCCGAGGAACTGCGCCTGGCCGCCCGCTGCCAGCATCTGCGGCGCTGGGAGATTCCGCGCTCTTCCTATCCCATGACGCGCGCCGGCTATCTGCAATGGCGCACTGCGCTCAAGGCGTTCCACGCCCAAAAATCCGGCGAAATCCTCCGCCAAGTTGGCTATCCCGACGATGTCATTCTTCGCGTGCAAAACCTGAATCTCAAGAAGAACTTTCCCGCCGACCCCGAAAGCCGCGCCCTTGAAGACGCCCTTTGCCTCGTGTTCCTCCAATATCAACTCGCCGACCTCGCCGCCAAAACCGCCCCGGACAAAGTCATCAACGCCCTGAAAAAATCCTGGGTCAAAATGACCCCCGCCGCGCGCGCCGAAGCCTTGAAACTCACGTATTCGGAACGCGAGAAGTCATTGCTCAATCAGGCGTTGATGGAATAATCATTCTTCCGCATTGACTTATCTGCCGCCGGCTCCAGCATCTTCAGACTCTCTTGGGAAGAGAGCCAAATGTGAAAGCTTTGCCGTCATTTCGACCCCTCGCCTGCGCCGCCGTGCTCTCCCTCTGTTCAATGTGCGGCG
>Ga0181537_10001577_pt1 | contig 20796 bp, 20 predicted proteins | sample PEATcosm2014_Bin_39_FD_119765 | JGI IMG/M metagenome (GOLD analysis project Ga0181537, IMG submission 119765) | Peatland microbial communities from MTU Mesocosm Facility, Houghton, MI, USA - PEATcosm2014_Bin23_10_metaG | ecosystem: Environmental > Terrestrial > Soil > Wetlands > Peat | place... | reverse complement strand
AGGGCCGAATTTACGCGCAGGGACTGGCGAGAGCAGGAGCGGCGTGGGCCGCTCCGGTGCGCCAGGAGGAACTGCGAATCGATGCAACTGGCCGCTGGCGGATCGACCGCCAGCGGCTGGTGTCAGCCGCGAATTCCAAATGAGGCAATCGCTTCGTGCGAGTTCGACGGTCAACTTTACCGTCGAGGAGGTGCAGATCGACTAATCGGGTGGCCGCAACCGCGGGACTTCGTTTGGCAGGCAGCGGGAGCAGTCAGCTCCCCCGCCTCAGGGCGCGGCGGCGGGATTCCAGTCGGGCCCGAAGCCGCTCACCACAAACCTGCGATAACTGCCCATCGTGTCCGTGAGGTAGACGCCAGGCGTACTGGCCGCGCCATTGTCGAAACAGGCCCGAAACAGCACGATGCTCTGGCCATCCGGAGATCCCTTCGGCACACCCTCGACGCAGTCCGGCTCGGACGGCAGCGACAGGTCGGTTTCCGCTTTGTCCGCGACCCAAGCAGCGCTCGAAACCGCGTAGAGCTTGCGTTCGGTGACCAGGGACGAATCAGACAATCCTGCCGGTACCGCCGCGAGACCGCGTGAACTGTAGATGGTCTGACCGTCGCTTGACCATCCCGGGTCCGCGTCGCCGATCGCCTCTTTGCCAGGGGGTGTGCAGCTCGGACCACCGTCCGTGACCTGGGTTCTTTCCGATCCGTCCGGACGAATCTTGTCGATGCGGGAACTGCAGAAGGAGCCATCGAGCCTCTGACCCACGACGAACAAGATCCAATTCTCGCGCGACCACGCAATGTCGCCCCAAACCCAGTCATCCGGCGCGCCGCTCGCGCTCCCGACCGTCTGCGCGTTCTCCCCGTCTGCATCGATGGTGACGATGGTCGTGGGCTCCGGCGTGGCGCTACCGAGTCGGGCCGCTCGCAGGTAGGCGATGCGGGTGCCATCCGGCGACCAGGTACCGTAGCCATTATCACCACCACTGGTAACAAGAGTCTCCAGACCGCTGGCCAGATCGAAGACTGCAATCTCGGTGACAGCATCAGGTGATCCGAAGCCACCAACGATAAACTTCGTATAAAGAATCTTGGTCCCATCGGGCGAGAAGTGCGGCAGGAACTTCTGCTTGCCATCGCTCGTCAGCTGCTTGAAATCGGTGCCATCGAGATTGATGAGTCCGATCTCATAGTCGACGTCCGGTCCGGCAGCACCCACATGGCCGTCCGCCGCCCACATGAATACGATCTGCTGCGTAGCTGTCGCCGAACCGGCGCTGTCCGCACCGTTACCACCGCAGCCCACTGACGCAAGCGCGAGCCCGCATGCCATAAGGCCGGTCGGCCACGAGGTCCTCATGCACTATGAGTGCCGCGGGTGGTCTCTTTATATGACGCGAGCCGCGCCGCGGTTGGACAAAGTGGCCATCCCATCAGGCAGCACGATCAGGGACGCAGGGACTGGCTGCGGACCGCTCACCCGCCGTCACCCCGCTGCGATGAGCTTGTCCTAGGTCTTCGTATTGAAGTCGCTGGCTTCGTGTCGCTCGCGCAGCTGGCTCGCCGGGTCGCCAAAGATGCGGTTCACCATCCGACCGCGCTGCACTGCCGGTCGCTTGGCAATCGCATCGGTCCAGCGCTGCAGGTTCTTATAGTCGGCCACCTGCAGGAACTCACCGGCCTCGTAGAGCACGCCCTTGGCGAGTGCGCCGTACCAGGGCCACACCGCGATGTCGGCGATCGTGTACTGCGTTCCGCCCAGATACTCGCTCTCGGCCAGGCGCCGGTCCAGCACGTCCATCTGTCGCTTCACCTCCATGGCGAAGCGGTCGATGGCGTATTCGATCTTGATCGGTGCATAGGCATAGAAGTGGCCGAAGCCGCCGCCAAGGTAGGGCGCCGCACCCATCTGCCACATCAGCCACGACAAGCACTCCGCGCGCGCCGCAGGCTCCGTAGGCAGGAAGGCGCCGAACTTCTCAGCCAGGTGGATCAATATGGCACCGGATTCGAAGACCCGGATGGGCTTTGGCCCGCTGCGGTCCATCAGGGCCGGAATCTTGGAGTTCGGATTTACGCCGACGAAACCCGAACCGAACTGGTCGCCGTCGCGAATGTTGATCAACCAGGCGTCGTACTCCGCCCCCGCATGGCCGCCTGCCAGCAGCTCCTCCAGCATCACGGTCACCTTCACGCCATTGGGCGTGGCCAATGAATAGAGCTGCAAGGGGTGTCGCCCGACTGGCAGATCCTTGTCGTGCGTCGGCCCGGCCGCCGGGCGGTTGATGTTGGCAAACTGGCCCCCGTTCTCCTTGGCCCAGGTCCAGATCTTGGGCGGTGTGTAAGCAGTAGCGTCAGTCATGGCTTTGGCTCCGGATGTCGATTGGCTTTCAACAGATGGGGATCTCTTTGGAACAATAATAAGAGGAGTAAGCGTTGATCCGCGCAGGAACTGGCGGCTCCTGTCGGGGGCAGCGCCAACATCGGAGGCTTGCCCGGCTCGGCCCGCTGTCCGCAGCTGGCGTGCTAAGTGATTGATCTGGCGGCCAGTCCCTGGGGCATCGCCACTTTTTGCGCGGGCCTGACCCGCAACGCCTGCTCGCAGCCCAATACGTGGGTGGGACATCCTATCCGTAGCATATTCAACGACTAATGAATCGCCAACGCTAAGCTTTGCACATCAAAGTACTTGCAAGTTGCGAGTGCCGCCGTTATGCTGCCTGCTAATGGTCATTTCGTCGGCGAAGCCAGGTGATTCGAGCCCGGACGTGAAGCTGCCCTCGCTGCATTCTCGTGCCGTTGCGGACTTGGCCTTCATCCGCGAAACGATGGCTAACGCGACCTCCTACACCGCCTTCTCAGGATGGGGCCTGATCCTCATCGGATTCGGTGCGATTCTCGCGGGACTGTGGGCTGCACGTGAGGCGCAACTAGCTCAGCGCCTCGATATCTGGCTGGCGGATGCCGGCATCTCCATCACGATTGGCGCGATTTCAGTGGCTCTCAAGGCCCGGCATGCCGGGCAGCCGCTGTTTGTCGGGCCGATACGCAAGTTCTCCTTGAGCTTTGCGCCGGCTATCGTTGCTGGCGCCGTGCTCACGGCCGTCTTGATGCCCACGCCGGCTGCATCCATTCTCCCTGGCGTTTGGCTGCTGCTTTACGGCACGGGACTCGCCGCTGCTGGCACGATGTCTGTGTGGGTGATCCCGTGCATGGGCGCGGGCTTTTTCGCACTGGGCATACTTGCCTTGGTCGGCCCGTCGGACTGGAACAACGCCCTGCTCACGGCAGGATTTTCCGGCTTCCATATCGTATTTGGTGCCGTCGTCATGAGGAAGTACGGTGGCTAGAGTGTCCGACGCCCGCAAGGCGACCCCATCCAGGGCCCGCGATATCGCAGCAGGCGCTCCCCTTAGGGGCGTGCGTGCGGATCGATCAGTATCCGGCAGCGATGAGGCCGATTCACTGAATGCGCTGATTCACCACCGCATCCGGTTGGGTATCGTGAGCGCCCTGGCTGGAACCGATTCATTGAGCTTCAATGAACTCAAGTCGCTGCTTAAGCTCACGGACGGTAATCTGAGCGTACATGCTCGCAAGCTCGAGGATGCGCGCTACATCGAGTGCCACAAGTCGTTCGAAGATCGCCGCCCGCATACTGACTACCGCCTCTCCCCTGACGGCCGCAAAGCCCTGCAGCGCTACCTGAATCATATGGAAGCGCTCATCGTGAGCACACGCAACACCCTGGAGCGCTGATGAACCTTCGCGCACGCGTTTTTTCGCTCTTAGACTTTGCAATGCAAAGTACTCTCATCTTGTCGGTAGCGACGCTGCACGCCGCGGAGCACACGCTGCGCGAATCTCTGCAAAAGCACCCTCACCCCAGATGCGGCAGCTCCTGCCCGCACGCCGCCCACCAAGGACGCTCGCATGATCACACCACACTCTCTCCCCACCGCTGCATCTGTCTGGAGGCTTTGGCTCGTCGCATTGATCCTCGCCGTATGTGACACGTGGATTGATTTTCAGGCCAGTCCAGGGTTGAACTGGTTCTTGACTGCTGCGACTACGTCCTTGGCGTTCTCAGGATTCCTGTGGATGGCCGGCAAGCCGCTCACCTGGGAGCGCGTGCTGCCCTTGATTCTCGCCTGCCTCCTGGCCGGGGGCGCGGCCCTGAGCAATGATTCACTGCTTCTGGGGCTCACGTTCATCTGTGTGCTCGGGGCTCTGGCGACCGGATTGCGATTAGGGATCGGCATGAGCGGGGCGCGCTCGCTCGGTGCGCTGGAAGTGCTGTCGGCGCCAGCCAGCGCAGGGCGCAGGGTCCTGGGCGAAGCCGGCAAAAGGATCCATGACGGGACACGGGTGGCGCGCACGGAACAAGGTCTGCCCATTGTGCGCGGCGTGGCATTGGCGATACCGGTAACCCTTGCATTTGCGCTGTTGTTAAGTAATGCCGAACCGCTGATGGCCTACTGGCGAGGTAGCCTCCTGCAGGCGCTGGAAGATCTGTCGTTCCTGAGCCGCCTGCTGTGCTTTGCCGGGTTCGCAACACTCTTGCTCGGCGCGCTCGGCGGTGCCCTGAGCCCTGCCGGGGAGGAACTGGTCCTTCAAGACACCAGCAGCGGGCCTCGCTTTGCTGTCGGACGCGTCGAACGGCTGATCATTCTGGGCGCTGTGGGTGCCCTGTTTGCTCTTTTCTTCATGCTCCAAGTGTCGCATTTCTTCGGTAACGCGGCGGCGGTTCGTGGCAGCGGAGTGACCTACGCTCAGGCTGCACATGAGGGCTTTGGAGAACTGACGGTCGTCGCCACACTTTGCGGAGCATTGCTGATCTGGCTCACAACCGGCTCGAGAGGTGAGAAACGCCAAACCGCAGAGCGCCTGCTCTGCGCTCTGATCATTCTGCAGGCTCAGCTGTTGCTGGTCTCGGCCTTCTATCGGATCGATCTGTATGAAGACGTCTATGGCTTTACCGAGCTTCGACTGTATGTTCAGTACTACGCCGGCGTGGTATTCATCGCCCTGGCCTTACTCGGTCTGGAGATTCTTGGAGATGCGGACTTCAGGCGGCTTGCCCGCCACTGGGCCGTGACGGCCATGCTGGCGCTCATCGGATTGCTGTACTGGAATCACGCAGCCTGGATAGCCAGAGCCAATTTTGAGCGCTATGAGGCCCGCGACAGTCTCGATATGGGTTACCTGGTGAACTCATTGGGTCCGGATGCAGTCCCTGAGATTGTAAGTTTCCTGCCAAGACTGCCTGAACCTCTGCAGGGCAGGCTTCGTACCTGCTTGCAAAAGGCGTATTCCACCAATTGGCTGGCGCCGGCTCATCGCCCCTGGTATGAATGGAACTACCGGCGGGCGCAACTGGCCTCAGCCCTGAGGAATGACGCTGCGCTGGTAGCGCGCGGGGACACAGTTTTGGAGCGGCCCACTGCTGATACATGCGTGTGGTAGCGCCCAGGTTATATTGCTTGCCGCGACTCCCTGCTTTGGTCTGCCGCAGGCCTCTGACATCGCTCCCCATTTTCATGATTGCCGGCGACTCGGGGTAGTTGAGCCGCAGCTGTAGACGCTCCCGCTCTTCCGGACACCACCCGACACGAGGCCCACGACGTGGGCCCGGTCCGCATTCTGCTGACAGCTCAGTAGTTCCCTTAACAGTGCCTTCGATAGAGTTCGTCACGGTCGCCGGATTAGCGCGCCGTGTCGTGAGCGTCGCGGGAGTGGTCAGGTCAGAACCCGTTTGAATCCCACCCTTGGGGGTTGGCGGGCCTTCGCTGGTTAATCCTGCCGAACCACTCCCGCTCCGTCACGCCTTACTCGATCGCCGCGCGGGTATGAACAGCCTGACTGTGTTGCACTCATTCGCTTATGCGCACCCTGTCTAGAGCGCGATCTATTGCACCTGTAATGCCACCACGGCTGAGCAGTCACGCAAAGCCCAACTCGCTTACTTCCTGGCGTCGTAGTGATAACCTTGGCAACATGCGCACCGCCCGCAAGGCTGGCAATTGATAAAAGTCTCACTGATTTTCAGGAGCCGGCGGCCTCTTAATATGACCCGTAGCATCGACTCATGAAACGGAACCAGTCTACCTGCGGCGCTGACACGTGGGCTCGGCTATAAGCCCGAGCATTAGCACCCTTGAGATTCCGCAATCTCCTACTCGGCTGTCCCGAGGTCAACGTATTTGCCGCATCCGTATTGCATCGTGATACACATGTAGTCCTATCTCCACTTCGAGCAGGCGCTTCTATCTACGATATTATTACACGGTGCAAACAAGGCCCATTCCAACCGGCCTCGCGCCTGTGGAGACTGTGCGGATGGGTTTCAGCAAATGCGGACGCCATCGTGTTCCTGTCCCCGTACTGGCATAGGCATAGTTCCTGAACAGGAAGCAATCATGCACAGCGAAGCAAGTGGTCCGATCAATGAAGGACGCCGACGTTTATTGAAGGGCAGTGCAGTTATCGGCGTCGGTATGATGCTGGACTCACGTGCGAATGGCGCTGACACCTGTGTCGACACACCAGATGCTCAGATGGGGATTGAACCTGTCCCGGTACCGGCGCAAGTACCGGCGAAAGCGGGCATGGCGAAGCTCGGTGACGCGTCACTCTGGTATTGGGACACTGGTGGCGATGGAATACCGATCGTGCTGCTGCACCCATTTACGGGTAGTGGCCGCGTGTGGTCTTACCAGCAGCCGGCGTTTTCCCGTGCCGGTTATCGTGTAATTGGCTACTCGAGGCGTGGATTCGAGAATTCAGAGGCAGGGCCTGGAGATAACCTCGGCACTGGCTCGGCTGACTTACACGATCTGCTACAGTTCCTGCGGATCGAGCGGTTTCATGCGGTGGCCTCTGCCGGGGGTGCCTTTGTCGCCGCCGACTACGCCCTGTCGCATCCAGAGAGGCTGTATAGCATCGTTTTGGCATGCACAATCCTAGGTATCCGGGACGCAACATTCGCGTCAATGACCGCCGGCCTGCGCACTCCGACCTTCGAGAATCTGCCCGCTCACTTTCGGGAACTCGGCCCCTCCTATCGCGCTGTGAATCCAGCCGGAACTGAACTCTGGAAGGAACTTGAGCACAGCTCGATGCCCGGTCAGAAGATCATGCAGCCGTACGCGAATGAGATCACGCTAGATAAGCTGGGGAAATTGAGAATCCCCACGTTACTGATCTCTGGCGACTCCGATCTCATCGCGCCCCCGCCGGTTGGGCGTTTGCTCGCGAGCCACATTCCCAAGAGTGAATTGAGAATTTTCGCCGAATGTGGACACTCAGCCTATTGGGAGCGCCCGCTCCTGTTCAATCAAGCAGTCTTGGAATTTGTTTCTAAACATGGAGAGCACTCGTCTTGAGGCGTTTGAGTACTGCCATGTACGTGGCGGTCGCACGCACACGAGACATCCCCTGATGCCAGCGAGCCCAGTTCCGACGCTGATGCAGCACCATCTCATGGCGAGACAACGCACGCAATATATCCGAGAAGTCCTGCGCTGGCTTGCGCCGCCATTCAATTCAAAGGAATTTCCTACTGATTAATCTCTAGTCAGATAATTCAGCCAGTGGAACCGGAGAACAGATCCATGACATCGATACGGACATTCGCGCTAGTCGCCGGGATAACTTTGATCGCAATGGGGACAAGTTCGGCCGATGTCGCTTTCGATCCGAGTCAGTTCATCATCCTTGACGGCGAAGTAAAAAGCATCGATTGGTCCGGTAGCCTGTTGAAGATTATCTTTCATTCCAATGACGGTTACGATGGGGCGGATTGGACCTTGACGGGACCCGCCCCCGACTATTTGCTCGGCATGGGATGGACAAAGGACTCGATAAAGGAAGGCGATAGGACTGACGCGGTTATCCACGCCGACAATAATGGTATCGCTAACGGACAGCTTATCCGATTCCTGCTATCGGACTGCAGAACGTTGGAGACGGGGCCTCATGGATCCACACAAATCTATCCACGCGGTGCTCTTACGCAGACATACCTGAACGCCACCGATGATCCTTTGGCAAGCAACTATGGCAATACGCGAACGTGCCGCGCGGAGAATCCCAAGGGACCCCCCGAAGCAAACTACTCATGCCGCCTCTGGATCAATGCCGACCATACAATGATGATGTTTGAAAATAACATGCAGCCCGATGGCACCTACAAGCAGCGCGTCGACACCGGCATTTGGTGGCTAGTGCAGCAATTGTCCAGAACGGTCTCCTGTACGTTTATCAACGGCTCGTCAAAGCCGCGATGTCATGCGCCCGTGGACGCGCACAAGGTGGGCGACAAGTGGTCGATTTTATTTCACGGCGCAATTGCCGAATGGATCGAGTACCGCGAGCTCTTGCCAGGACGGCAGTAGTCGAATTGCGGTTCCTTCTTGCCTGTCAAATTCTGGGTGCGGTGCCAGACTTGCGCCCGAACACCGATCGGAGAAAATGCCATCGACATGCAGGCACTGTAGCCGTCGGACGATGAGAGCTCTCAGCCAGGCTTGCCATGTGAATCGAGCGTGGACAGTCTGGCGCAGCTGGCGGCGGTCTGCCGACCCATGAGACCAAGTCCTTTATCAGTCACCACGCATTCGCGGTTATAGCCGCGCCTGGGTCAAAGAGCGTGCGGTTCGTATGCTTTTTGATAGGGAACGCGGCTTGATTATGAGCTGGAATCTGATCGAGTTTGCGGGTCGACCTGGCCCCGATGGGAGGCTGCCAGCACCCCGAACGTCGGCGATCCCGTGCCGTCGCGACCTGCTAACGCGCCACCTGGCCTGAGCGCCATTGGCTGGGCCATGAGCGGACCGCCTCAGACGCTGTAGCGCGCTGAGGTCATGCGCATCGTTGGCGTCGAGATTCAGCGCGCTTTGGCGCCGAACGCGGAATCGAGGTTCTAACGACGCTGGCAACTGACGCGACTGTAGACACCTGCGGCTCTTTATACGTCGACGGCGCCGCCTGATTCCCATATGTCTGCTAGCGAACAGATGAGAGCGCCGGCTTCCTACAGATTGTAAGGCTCAGGCGCCAACGCCGGCGGACCTGCGCCTACCGATCCAGACGCGCAGGTGTGTTCCAGCGGACAGCCCGCGTGTTAGACCCGAAGGAAATTCTTCATGCAGGAGCAGGCCAAGGCGTCGCATGCCCATTCTCATTATGTCGTCGGCGGTCAGCGTTTTCCGGAGAGCAATCGCCGGCACGCACCGACGCGCAATCGGCGCGCCGCCGGAACATTGACGATACCGATCGCAGCGAGAGCGTCAGCGGCGCTGAATTCGCTGGCCCTCGGCGATAGAGCAGGCCTTGCGTGGTTAGCTCCGTGACGCCATCTTCCGATACACAAGCGGCGGTCGCGTTACCTGCTTCCGAAAGCGATGCACCCGGTAAACCCGAGCCACCACCTGCAAAGGGCCTGGGTGCACATCCGGTGTTGCTGTGGTCGGCCGGACTGGTGCTGGTAGTACTGCTCATTGCCGCCCTGCTCTGGTGGCTTCACGCGCGCCACTTCGAGTCTACCGACGATGCGTTCATCGACACCCATATTGTCCGTCTTGCAACGCAGATTGCGGGTCAAGTCATCGCAGTGACCGCCGACGACAATGCGCTGGTCGCGCCAGGTCAGCCTCTGGTAGTGATTGATTCGGCAGATGCGAATGCCCGCGTGGCCCAGGCGATCGCCCAGCAGGCCGCGGCGCAGGCCCAAGTCGCGAACGCCCGCGCGCAGATCCAGGTCAGTGAGGCGGTCTACGGGCAATCGCGCGCGGACATTGCGGCTGCCAGGGCGCCGGCCCAGATTGCCTCACTGGACCTCGCGCGCTACCAGGGCCTGCTGAGCCTGAATCCGGCGGCGCTAGCCGCCCAGCAGCTCGACCAGGCGCAGACGACGGCTGATCAGACCGCCGCCCAGCTCGAGGCCGCGCTCAAAGCCTCCCAGATGCGCCTCGCCCAGGTCGGAGCAAACCATGCCCTGTTACTGGCCGGGGAAAAGCAGGTTGAAGTAGCGAAGGCTCAATCGGACGAGGCGGGTATCAGCCTGGGCTATACGCGGATTACCGCACCAGTGGCCGGGCACGTGACGCAGAGAAGTGTCGCGGTGGGCGACTATGTCCAACCGGGAACGCAGCTGCTCGCCATTGTTCCCCTGCAGCTGTGGGTGACCGCAAATTTCAAGGAAACCCAGGTTGCCCGGATGCGTGCCGGGCAAGCGGTGAAGATCCGGGCGGACGCGTGTCCCGCCGCCAGACTGACCGGGCACCTGGATTCAGTACAACGAGGCGCGGGCCAGGCCTTTGCGATTCTGCCACCAGAAAACGCCACCGGTAACTACGTCAAGGTAGTCCAGCGGGTTCCGGTAAAGATCGTTCTGGACAACATCCCGGACGACTGCCTGCTCGGTCCTGGCATGTCGGTCGAACCCCAGATCCGGGTGCGCTAGAGGTGGCCGCCGCTGGCGCTGTGGGAGACGGCGGAGCTGGCGCCTGGACACCCGATCGCTCCGTCGCCGGTGCCCGAAATCCCTGGACCATCGTCGCCGTAATCTCGATCGCCACGTTCATGACCGTACTCGACACCTCGATCGTCAATGTGGCGCTCGATCACGTCGCGGGCAGCCTGGCGGTCAGCTACGACGAAGCCAGCTGGGTCAGCACGACGTTTCTGATTGCGAGTGCGATCGTCATCCCGATCTCCGGCTGGCTCGCGAACGTACTGGGGCGCAAGCGCTACTACATGGGCTCCGTCGCGTTGTTTACCCTGGCCTCATTCTGCTGCGGCGTTGCCCCGAACCTGGCATTCCTGATCGTTGGCCGGATCGTGCAGGGCGCCGCGGCCGGGGGCCTCGCGGCGGTCGAACAGTCCATGCTGGTGGATACCTTTCCGCCTGCAAAGCGCGGCATGGCCTTCGCCGCCTACGGCATGGTGGTCATCACCGGGCCCGTGCTGGGCCCAGTCCTGGGCGGCTGGATCACCGACAACGCCTCCTGGCAGTGGTGCTTCCTAATCAATGTGCCTGTGGGCCTCATCTCACTGTTTCTGGTGAATCTGATGGTCGATGAGCCGCTCGCACTGCAGCGCGACCGGAAGAAACTGCTGAAGGATGGGCTCAGGATCGACTTTCTGGGCTTCGTGCTGGTCGCGCTGTTCTTCGGCTGCCTGGAGATCACGCTGGATCGGGGCCAGGAGGATGACTGGTTTTCCAGTCCGGTGATTCTGACCACCGGCCTCGTCACGATCGTGTCCCTGCTGATGTTTATTCCCTGGGAGTTGAAGCGCAAAGATCCGATCGTCCCGATTCGGATGCTGGGTCATCGCAACTTTGGGCTGGCCAGTTTCTTCCTGCTGCTCACCGGTGTCATCATCTTTGGAACGACCCTGTTCATTCCCCAGCTGCTTCAGCAGGTGATGGGCTACAGCGCGACCGACGCCGGTTTGGCCTTGGGCCTTGGGGGCCTGGCCACAGTCCTCGCGATGCCGATCACCGGTTTGCTGACAGGGCGGGTCGACGCGCGCTACCTGATCGGCGTCGCCTTTCTGGTCCAGGGCTTTGCGCTGCTGAATATGAGCCACTTCAGCACCGACATGACCTTTGCTGATGCTGCCACGGGACGCATGTTCCAGGCCATTGGCATTCCCTTTCTCTTCGTACCCCTGACGAACCTCGCCTACGTCGGCCTGCGGCCCGAGGAGAGCAACCAGGCCTCGGCGCTGATGAACGTGGCCCGCAACCTGGGTGGAACCATTGGCATCGCCGCCGTGGAAACCATGCTGACCCGACGCCAGGAGTTTCACCAGGCCAGGCTCGTGGAGACGCTCAGTCCTCTGAACCCGAATTTCACGAGCGGCCTGTCCCAGATCACGCGGGATCTGATCGGCCACGGCCAATCGGCGCTGGCCGCCTCACCGGAAGCGATCGGGCAGCTCTACGCGGCGCTACAGCGGCAGGCCGCGATGCTCTCTTACGTGGACGTCTTTGACGCGCTGATGATCGTGGTGTTCGCCTCAATTCCGCTGCTGCTCTTCATGCGCCGACCCTCCCGGGCGACACCCAGTGGCGGTACGGCGTGAATCGCCCAGCATTTGCAAGTGGCCTCCTCACGGTCGCAGCTTTAGGACTATGCGGCTGCACCGTGGGCCCAAACTACCACGCGCCGCAGAGCAAAGTTCCCGCCACCTATGTGGAGACTGGGGCTTGGCCCTCGACGGCGCCGCCGAGTGAAGCGCAGGATCTTTCCAGCTGGTGGCGGCAGTTTGGCGATGACACACTCGATGCGCTCGTCGATCGGGCGCTGGCCCACAACCTGACACTTGAAGTCGCCGCCTCGCGCATCCGGGAGGCCCGGTTCCAGCAGATCGAAGCCGGCGCGGCCGAGTATCCAAGCCTCAGTGCCTCAGGATCTGCCCTGGCCTACCGATCCAACGCCAACGCCGCGGGTGCGGCCAGTTCCTCGAATGGCTCCTCCTCAGGCAGCGCAGGCCTGTCGCTGCCGTCGCACCTGAACTTCTATTCGCTGGGATTCGATGCCTCGTGGGAAGTAGACTTGTTCGGCTCGACACGCCGGGCTGTTGAAGCAGCCAGCGCGAACAGCGAGGCCAGTGTCTGGACGCGTCGTGATGGCGAGGTATCTTTGACTGCGGAACTCGCCAGCGACTTCTTGATGCTGCGTGCCTACCAGGCGAGGGTCGCCCTGGGAAAGGCAGAGCTCGAGCGCCAGCAGGATCTGTTCGTGCTGATCAAGGCGCGTCGCAGCACGGGTTTTGTAACCGATCTCGACGTCAATCAGCAATCGACCCTGGTGGACACAGCGGCAGCACAGATCCCGCAGCTTGAGGCCGAGGCGCAGGTCAGAATACATGCCATTGCCGTCCTGCTGGGCGAGCCACCTGAGGTTCTTGAGCGGGAGCTCGCCACCCGTGCCGATCCCATTCCTAATCCGCCCGACCTGCCACCTGGGCTGCCCTCCGAGTTGCTGCGGCAGCGGCCGGACATTCGGGCGGCCGAGCGACGTGTCGCCGCCAGCTCGGCCGAGATCGGCGTCAAGACCGCCAGCCTCTACCCCAAGCTGGATCTGATGGCCCTGGGAAGCTTCGCAGGGATGTCCTTAAGCGATCTGCTGTCCAAGCAGAACCTGATGGCGGCGGCGCTGGGCATGGCAAGCGAACCGATATTTAACGCCGGGCGCAATCGTGCCAGTGTGGGCGAGGCCAGGGAACAGTACACGCAGGCGCTTCTGGCCTATCAGGCCACCATCATCGGTGCGCTACGGGACGTCGAGGACGCGTTGGCGCTCCATCAGGCCGAGCAGGTGCGCCGTGACCGGCTCGAGCAGGCGGTGCGCGCCGCCGAAAGCACGCTGGAGATCGCCAAGGCCCGCTATCAGCTGGGGTTCAGCAGTTTCACCGATGTCCTGCTGGCCCAGTACGCGCTGCTCAATGCCCGCGACCAATATACGCAATCCCAGGCCCTGGTCGCGACCGACCTGGTCGCCCTCTACAAGGCACTCGGCGGTGGCTGGTCAAAGTAGCGCGGTACGCACAATCAACTCGCAAATCGAGGTATTCAATCCACTTTGTCGTACAACCGCTCGTCATAGAGTGCCCCCTGCATGGGCAAGAGGCCCTGGCGAAATTCTCTTGTATGCGCCGCCTGGATATGCGCATCAAAAGCACTCTTGCTGGTCCACACTTCGAGAACTGTAAGGTGGTTCGCTGGATTCGCCTGCTGCAGAACATGGTAGCTGATGTTGCCCTCATCCTTCGCGGCCCCATTGCTCATGCCCTTTAGTAATGTCAGAGCATCGTCCAGGTGGTTTGGCAGTACATCCACGTGCGTCAGGACATAGATTGCACGGGCTCCGTCTTTGCACTTGCCGGACCCGAGGTAGAGACTGCGCCCCAAGCGCTCGTCATAGGGCGCACCCTGTATGACCTTGAGCCGGTCGCGGAAGCGCAGCGTACTTGCCGCGCTTTCATGACTCTCGAGCGCGGCCTCATCTGTCCAGGCCTCCAGAATTGCGAAGCGACTCGGGCGTGCGATTTCGTGTAGAACGTCAAACCGCAAGTTACCCGGCTGCGTGCGGCTCGCGTTGCTGTAGCGCTTGAGGAGCGCCATTCCCGAACCTACTTCATTCGGCATCAGGTCGATATAAGTGCTGAGATAAACCGCGCCATCCTCGGCTTGCGCGGATGATGTGGGTACCGATGCCAGAACGGCAATGGCGCAGATCAATGGCGAAAATAGACGCATGCGAATGTCCAAGAGGTTGGTGGTTCGGCTCCAATCATGGCCACGCGGAGCAGCTTTCCCAAGCTTCCTCCTTCGGCACGTCACAGCCGCACAGAACACGGCATCGAGGTTGGCAGGCAAGCTCACGCGCAAGAATCCGTAACCTTAGCAGAGCACACTGGATTTGACCGCAGCTGCCGGAGAAGTGCCAACCCTGAGTGTTTCCAAGCCGCGGGCGCCTATTGAGTTTCGCCATCAGAAGTCCGCGAGGAGTAGATCGGCCGCTTTGCGCTCGCGCACCTTGCAAATCCAAAACTGGAGGTCCGACAGCAGTCCAAGATTCGGCGCTGCCAAACCAGTTGTGGGTGTGGAGCTTAGCGCGCCGGCAGGTCAACTGCTTCAAACAACTTGATCACAGCTGCGGCATCGCCAGCCTCGCTCACCCTGTCCACGCTTCGCCGGTCCAGATGCGGGGCAAACAACTGCAGGAAGTCCTACATGTAGCGGCGGATCAGCATGCCGCGCCGGTACCCGATCCAGGTCGTATGCCCCTGGAACAGCCCGGTCGCATCGACAGGAATCAGATCCGGGTCCTCCTGCGGGTTGAGTGCCATATGGGCCACGATGCCGACACCGAGGCCCAGTCGCGCGTAGGTCTTGATGACATCGGCGTCTCGCGCCGTCAGTACCACGTTGGGCTCCAGTCCCGCCTCGGCGAAACTCTCCTTAAGCGAAGAGGGTCCAGAGAAGCTGAACGTGTAGGTGATTAACGGGTAGTCCGCAAGCGTGCGCAGCGTGATGGAGCGAAGTTCGGCGAGCGGGTGGCCCTTGGGAACCACCAGCGTGCGGTCCCAGTGATAGCTGGGCAGGATCGTGACATCAGGAAACAAGGTCTCGGAGCCGGTCGCGATCGCAAATCTATCTGGTCTGAGCGCATCATGTCGGCGATCTGCTCGGAGGTACCCTGGTGCAGATGCAGCCGGACCCTCGGATAGCGCTCTCGGAAAGCCCTTATGACCGGTGGCAGCACGTAACGGGCCTGGGTGTGGGTTGTACCGATAGAAAGCGTACCACCAGCTTCGTTGCTCAGATCCTCGGACAGGCGCCGTATCGACTCGATCTCATGAAGAATGCGCTGAGCACGCGGCACGACCTGCTGCCCTGCGGGCGTAACGCGCGTGAGAGCGCGGCCCTGCCGGGTAAAGACCTGAAAGCCCAATTCGGTTTCGAGCAGCCTCAGTTGCTTGCTGACACCGGATTGCGAAGTGTGAACCTTGTTGGCCGCCGCCGTGACGTTGAGGTCGCTTCCGGCCACGGCGAGCAGGTAGCGCAACTGATGAAGCTTCATTTCAAATTTGCCCTGGTCAAATATCCGCGGACTGCACCGCGGCTGCCGGTGCCCTCCCCGAAGTACGCCGCGTCGTGCCGCATCGTTTACGATGCGCATTTGCCAGCGAACGATCTTGCGAACCCAGGCCCATGCTCATCAGCACGCAGGCCGCGGCTCACTCGCCGGCGGCGTGAGGGTCGATTTCGTGGATAGGCAAGTCGTAGTGTGCGTCGATGAGCTCCCAGCGCTGATTCTCCGCATTGCGATAGGCACTGTGATCCGGAAACAGTTCCTTCTCGAGGGCCCCACCGTGGGTTGAGCTCAGAATGTTCTTGTACGTGATCACCACCCGGTAGTTCCAGCGCGAGTCCTCGCTGGTGTGCAGTCCGGGCTTGTAGACGTGGTAGGAGAGCACGTAGCCCAGCTCCTTCTCCCGATCGAGTACCGGGATCTGGCTCTTCTGGAATATGCGCCAGAACTCCTCGTCGTGCCCCCACTTGACCCGATACACCCATTCGACTTCGTACGGTGGCAGGGCCTCTATGGAAGCGGCGCTCGTCGATTCGGCAGATCCGGCCGCCAATGCCGGAGCAAGTACCGCCAATTGCGGCAATACGAGCAGCAGCCAGATCGCCGGGCGCATCATAGGTTGGGCTGCGGGGTGATGCGAAGGTATGGGCGGATCACCGTGTGACCTTTGGGAAACTTGGTCTTGATCACATCCGCGTCCTGAATCGAGGGGAGAATCACCACGTTGTCGCCCTGCTTCCAGTTACCCGGCGTCGCCACGCTGAAGTGATCCGTCAGCTGGAGCGAGTCGATTACCCGCAGAATCTCCTCAAAATTGCGCCCGGTGCTGGCCGGATAAGTAATGATCAGGCGCACCTTTTTGGCAGGGTCTATCACGAACAGCGAGCGCACGGTGGCCGTCGCGCTGGCATTCGGGTGGATCAGATCATAGAGCTCGCTGACCTTGCGGTCGGCATCCGCAATAATCGGAAAGTAAACCGTCGTATGCTGGGTCTCATTGATATCGTTGATCCACTTTCTGTGGCTCTCGGCCGGGTCGACCGAGAGTGCAATCACCTTGACGTGACGTTTCTTGAACTCCTCGCTGAGCTTGGAGGTCAGCCCCAGCTCGGTCGTGCACACCGGCGTGAAATCGGCCGGATGGGAGAACAGTACGGCCCAGCTGTTACCCAACCAATCGTGGAACTTGATGGGCCCCTGGCTGGAATCCTGTTCAAAATCGGGGGCGATATCGCCGAGCTTCAAGCTGGACATGAACTACCTCCGTCCTGGTGTGGTACTTGGGCCGCGCGGGACGGCTCCGGAGCGACACTCCGTCCCTGCATGGCCCTGCGGGAGCCGAAGCTTACGCGCGAAGCAGTGACCTCCGAAGCTACCGCCTGGTGACAAATGAATGACATTGTCGGCGGGGAACATCCGGCCCTTCGGGATATCTGGCCCTGACTGCGAGCGCGCCTTGCCGAGTGGATCTAGAGGATTGCGCCGGCGTAGCCTTGGCTGGCGGCGGACTCATTGGTTACCATGAGAGGTAGCTGCTATCCAGCGCCAGTGGGGTAAGATCTTGTCGCCGTCAGATGCACGTGGCTATGAGCGCCTCGATGACACGAGTCTGCGCCAGTGGCTAAGCGGCCACCCCGCCTTGAGCGAGTCGCTGGGTGGGTCAGCCCAGGACTGGCTTGTCAGCGAGGTCGGCGACGGCAATCTCAACGTGGTGTTCCTTGTCAGCGGCCCGCAGGGAGGGCTGTGCGTAAAACAGTCCTTACCTTATGTGCGAGTGGTGGGCCCGAGCTGGCCCATGCCTCTGGAACGCGCCTACTTCGAACAGTTGCATTACGCCACCATCGGCCGATTCGTGGGCGCCCTTGCACCGCGGCTGTTGCACTATGAACCGCGCCTGTTTGCGATGGTGCTGGAACTGTTGCCGGATCATCGGATCCTGCGCCAGCTCCTCATAGAGGGACAACGCCTTCCCAGCAGCGTACGTCGGGTCGCCGAGTATGTCGCCCGCTCCACGTTCGCGACATCCGTGCTGACGCAGTCCTTCGAGACGGTCAATCGCCAGATTGCCGCATTCCTGCCCAATGAGGCGCTCACGCGCGTTACCGTGGATCTGATATTCACCCACCCGTATATGAGTCACGAGCGCAACCGCTGGACCTCCCCGGCCCTCGATACGGTTGTGGAGCAACTTCGTTCGGACAGCGAGCTCAAGGGCGCGATTGGCAGGCTGGGCTACCGATTCCTGACCGCGCACGAGGCTTTGTTGCACGGTGACCTGCATACCGGCTCGGTCATGGCAAACGCCACGGATACCCGGATCATTGATGCCGAGTTTGCGCTCTATGGCCCGGTGGGGTTCGATCTGGGGCTCTTCACGGGTAACCTGCTGATGGCCTACTTCAGTCAACCGGGACATGAGCGTATTGCGGGCGAACGGGACGACTACGCAGAGTGGATTCTGGAAGAGGTTGTCGCCTTCTGGCAGGCGTTCGTGGACCATTTCTCACGGCTCTGGTCGCAGACCGTCTCTGGCGATGGCTACCCCCCCACCCTGTTCGCCGCTCGAGCCGATACCCTCGTCATGAAGGCCGAGCAGGATCGATGGTTTCGCGGCGTGTTTCGCGATACGCTCGGATTTGCGGGCGCCGAGATCGTGCGCCGGATCGTCGGATTTGCGCACAATGCGGACTTCGAGAGCATCGCGGATCCTGCGGTCCGTGCTGGTCTCGAGCAGCGCGCGCTACGCCTGGCCCGCACCTTGCTCGTGACCCCAGAGCGCTTTGCTTCGGCGCAGGAATTGGTGCTCGAGGCGCGGAGAGACCGCAATCTATGAATTCTGTTGTCGCAGCAGCGGCTTCTGTGGAACTGGCGATCGAGGCGGTCATTGCCGCCGGCAGCTACGCGGCCACTCGTGGCTGGGTACCCGCCACGGCGGGCAATTTCTCCGTCCGCGCTGGCGATTACATCGTGATGACCCGTACTGGCCGTGACAAAGGCGCGCTGAAGCGTGGGGACCTCGCCGTCGTGAAGCTGGCTGCGCCCGAAGGCAATGATCTCTCGGCCGAGGCTCCGCTGCACTTTGCACGTTACGCGGCCGACCCGGAAGTGGGTGCCGTATATCATATTCATACGCCGCTCGCTGCCGTGCTGGGGCGCCGGCATCAGCAGGACGGTGCGCTATTCCTCACCGGTTGGGAACTGCAGAAGGCGCTGGCCGGAGTCACCACGCACGAACAGACCGTGCGCTTGCCCATCGTGCTGAACAGCCAGGACACGCGGGCGCTCGCTATCGTGGCAGAAACTGAACTGGCTCGCGCCGATGTAGCCCTGACGGCTCCCGGTTACCTCGTGGCCGGCCACGGCCTGTATGCCTGGGGACGGCGGCCGGCCGATGCGCTGCGCCACCTGGAGGCCCTTGACGCACTGCTCTTATTATATTCTCAATGGTCGGGACCCCAGTCATGACTACGCTGGCCGCCTACAGCGAAGAGGACACCCGTGTTCCGGTCCTCGTCACGACCGATGGCGATCAGATCCGCTCCTTGCTGGCGCAGGTAGGTATCGAATTCGAGCGCTGGAAAACCGACGAGCATGTCACCGAAAAGGATGCCCCCGAGCGGATTCTGGGTGCCTACCGCAGTTGGATTGAGGATCTGAAGCGCCGAGGCGGTTATGCAACGGCAGACGTCATTGCGCTGACGCCGGATCATCCGGAACGTATGGCGCTACGGCAGAAATTTCTCGACGAGCACATTCATACCGAAGATGAGGTGCGCTTCTTCGTGGCGGGGCGCGGTGCCTTCTACCTGCATATAGGTGGGCGCGTGTGGGTCATAGTCTGCGAGCGCGGTGATCTGATCCGGGTACCGGCGCGCACGTTGCACTGGTTCGATATGGGACCCGAGCCCAGTCTGGTGGCCATTCGCGTGTTCACCAATCCGGCTGGCTGGGTGGCTGAGTACTCCGGCGATGGTATCGCAGCGCGCTATCCACGCCTGGAGCCGGGCGGCCTCCCCGTTGGCTAGACCCGGCGCGCCGCTCGCCGTCGTTCTGGATCTTGAGGGCACGATCATGCCCACGGCCTTCGTCAGGGATACGCTGTTTCCGTATGCGCGCGAACGCCTGTCAAGGTTCGTCCACTCGCATCGGGCTGAAGAGCGGGTCGGGGCGCTGCTGGGTGAGGTCGCCGCGCTTACCGACGGCGCGGCGCAGGATGTCGATGCGGCGATTCGGCAGCTGCTGGCATGGAGCGATGCCGATCAGAAAATCCCGCCCCTCAAGGCCCTGCAGGGCATGATCTGGGATGAGGGATTTTCGAATGGCACGTTCCGCGCTCCGCTGTATCCTGAGGTTGGCCTCACGCTGAAGGCCTGGCAGAGCCGGGGTATTGCGCTCTACATCTATTCATCGGGATCGGTCGAAGCTCAGCGGCTGCTCCTGCGTCATACGAGCGCCGGAGACCTGAGTCCGCAGATCCGCGGTTATTTTGATGCGACGATCGGGCCGAAGTTGAGTGCCGCTTCATATCGTACTATTCAAGGATCCATTGGATTTCAGCCCTCTGACATCCTGTTCCTGTCCGATCACCCAGGCGAGATCCACGCCGCGCGCCAGGCCGGCTGGCAGGCCGTGCTGATCGAGCGCGAGGGCCCGGTCACTGGCCGGGAACCACCGGCCGCGACGGACTTCATCCAATTGGCGCTATAGCTGGGGCAGCCACGCACCGGTGTCGCCGGGTGAAAAGAGCCCGCGTTCTGTTATCAATCCCGTCACCAGCCGCGCCGGCGTGATGTCAAAGGCGGGATTGCTCACCGGAGTATCCTGGGTCGCTGTCTGCACTCGCAGGTACCTCCCATCATCACTGCGACCCCAGACAGATATCACCTCCGCCGCGCTGCGCTCCTCAATGACAATATCCTCGCTGCGAATCGCCGGGTCGAAAGTACTCGAAGGCACGCAGACGTAAAAGGGCACGTCATTGTCCCGGGCGGCGAGCGCGAGCAGATAGGTCCCGATCTTGTTGCACACATCGCCGCGCGCCGTGACGCGATCCGCCCCGACAAGGCAGGCGGCTATGCCACGCTGCATACGGTAGCCGCCCGCGCCATCGACCTGCAGCGTGTGTGGTACGCCGTGTGCTCCCAGTTCCCATGCAGTAAGACGCGCCCCCTGGTTGACTGGTCGGGTCTCGT
>Ga0181537_10001576_pt1 | contig 20806 bp, 18 predicted proteins | sample PEATcosm2014_Bin_39_FD_119765 | JGI IMG/M metagenome (GOLD analysis project Ga0181537, IMG submission 119765) | Peatland microbial communities from MTU Mesocosm Facility, Houghton, MI, USA - PEATcosm2014_Bin23_10_metaG | ecosystem: Environmental > Terrestrial > Soil > Wetlands > Peat | place... | reverse complement strand
CGGCGCCTGCGGCAGCGCGTAGAATTTTCCCGGATGGATGCGCGACGGCACCAGATAATCGCGCGCGCCTTCCGGCGACGACGCGGTCAGGATCGGCGTCTGAAATTCGAAGAAGCCCTGCTCCTTCATGCGCCGCCGGATCGAATCGATGACCTGGCCGCGCTTCATGATATTGTTGTGCAGATGCTCGCGGCGCAGATCGAGGAAACGGTATTTCAGCCGCGTCTCCTCCGGATATTCCTGATCGCCGAACACCGGCATCGGCAACTCACCGGCCGGGCCCAAAACCTCGATTTCGCGGATGTAGACTTCGACCGCGCCGGTCGGCAGTTCCGGATTCTCGGTGCCGCCGGGCCGGCGGCGGACCTTGCCGTCGACGCGCACCACCCATTCCGAGCGCAACGTCTCAGCCACTTTGAACGCCGGGCTGTCGGGGTCGGCGACCACCTGGGTGAGCCCATAATGGTCGCGCAGGTCGATGAACAGCACGCCGCCATGGTCGCGGATGCGATGGCACCAGCCCGAGAGGCGAACCTCGGCGCCGATGTCGCTGTCACGAAGCGCGCCGCAGGTATGGGTGCGGTAGCGATGCATTTTCAGGTCCGCAGATGGATGAAATGGAGGCGCACAAGCACATTGTGGCCGCTGATTTGTCAAGCGGGCCCCATTGGCGATGCCTCGACAGATCGCCGCCAATCTGCCACTAGGCCCGCAAGGTAACAAAGATGCAGAAGAAAAAGCCGGCGCCGGGGAAAAGGCCAAAATTGCGCGCGTCCCCGCGGAAGCGGGGACCCAATCTGACGTCCCGCCTGCCCAAAAATGAATGGAGCTCCGGGCTTACGCTACCTGCCAAAGAGATGACCGCCGCGGAAGCGGTTGTTGCCACGCTCTTCGCCCACGATCTCGATACGGTCTATGCGCTGCCCGGCGTGCAGAACGATCTGTTGTTCGAGGCGCTGTTCAAATTTTCCGACCGGCTGCGCACGGTGCATACCCGTCACGAACAGGGTGCGGCCTATATGGCGCTCGGCGCGGCGCTGGCGACCGGGAAGCCGCAGGCTTACGCGGTCGTGCCGGGGCCGGGCTTCCTGAATTCCTCGGCCGCGCTCCTCACCGCCTATTCGATGAATGCGCCGGTGCTGGCGCTGATCGGCCAAATTCCCGACGCCGATATCGGCAAGGATCTCGGCCATCTGCACGAGATCCGCGACCAGGCCGGCATCATCAAGCGGCTGGTCGACCATTCGGCGCTCATCCGCACGCCGGAGGAGGCGGCGCGCGCGACCGCGGTGGCGCTGCGCGCGATGCGCGCGCGGCGGCCCGGACCGGCGGCGCTCGAATGCGCCATCGATGTTTGGGGCAAATCCGCGCCGGTGAGTTTGCCGGCACCGCTGCCGATCCCGGCGCCGAAGATCGACACGGCGGCGATCCGCTGTGCGGCCAAGCTGCTCGGCGCCGCCAAACGGCCGCTGATCGTCTGCGGCGGCGGCGCACAGGATGCGAGCGCCGAAGTCACCGCACTATCCGCGCTGCTGCAAGCACCGGTGCTCGGCTATAGGCGCGGCCGCGGCGTACTCGACAGCCGCGATCCTTTGAGCGTGACGCTGCCGCTTGGCCGCGATCTGTGGGGCGAGGCCGACGCGGTGCTCGCCGTCGGCACGCGGCTCCTCATGCAATTCCGGCAATGGGGCAAGAGGCGCGAGCTTGCCGTCATCCGCATCGACGCCGACCTAAGCGAGCACGATCGCCTGCACCGGCCCACCGTAGCGCTGACCGGCGATGCCAAGCCAATTTTGCAAAAACTGCTCGAAGAAGTGCCGGCGCACAACGTCAAACGTCCGCCGCGGCGTGACGAGATGCAGGAGCGCCAGGCCGGCTGGCGCAAGCGGCTGGAAAAACTCAGCCCCCAGATTGCGTTTCTCGAAGCGATCCGCGCCGAACTGCCGGAAGACGGGATTTTCGTCGACGAGGTGACGCAGATCGGCTTTGCCGCGCGGCTCCTGTTTCCGGTGTACAAGCCGCGCACGTTTCTCTCGCCCGGCTATCAGGACAATCTCGGCTGGGGCTTTGCCACCGCGCTCGGCGTGCAGGACGCGCGCCGCGACGTGCCGGTGGTATCGATCTCGGGCGACGGTGGCTTTCTCTTCACGGCCAACGAACTCGCGACCGCCATGCGCCACCGGATTCCGCTCACCACCATCGTGTTCAACGACGGCGCCTTCGGCAATGTGCGGCGCATCCAACAGGAACGCTTCGGCAACCGGCTGATCGGCAGCGATCTCGCCAACCCCGACTTCGTCAAATTCGCCGAAAGTTTCGGCGCCACCGCGGAGCGCGCGCGAGGCCCGGACGAGCTGCGCGCGGCGCTGCGCCGGGCCTTTGCCCGCCGCGACGGCCCAACCGTGATCGAAGTTCCAGTCGGACCCATGCCGAGCCCCTGGGAGTTCATTCACATGGAAAAAATCGTGTAGCGGCGCGGCTGCCGCGTCGCCAGCCCTTGCCACCCGCGGTCCACCTGAACCACACTCACCCCCAATGGCGTTAGATTTCGTTACCCCCGCTGCAATGCAACCGATCACGACGACGACGGAACTGACCGCTGTCTGCCGGCGAATGGCCGCGCATCCGTTCGTGACGGTCGATACCGAGTTTCTGCGCGAGACGACCTATTACCCGCTGCTGTGCGTCGCGCAGATGGCGTCGCCCGATGAAGCCGTGGTGGTCGACGCGCTGGCGCCGGGCATCGACATGGCGCCGTTCTATGCACTCATGGCCGACGAACGCGTGATGAAAGTGTTCCACGCCGCGCGCCAGGACATCGAAATCGTCTGGCACGCGGCCAAACTCATTCCGCATCCGATCTTCGACACCCAGGTCGCCGCCATGGTGCTCGGCTATGGCGATTCCATTTCCTACGACCAGCTGGTGCAACGCATCACCGGCGACGCGCTCGACAAATCGTACCGCTTCACCGATTGGACGCGGCGGCCGCTGTCCGACGCGCAGCTCACCTACGCCATCTCCGACGTCACGCATCTGCGCGACGTCTATCGCGCGCTGGTCACCGATCTCGGCCGGCGCGGCCGCGCCGACTGGGTCGGGGATGAAATGCGCATTCTCACCTCGCCCGACACCTACCGCATGGAGCCGGACAACGCCTGGCAGCGGCTGAAGACGCGGGTGCGTAAGCCGAAGGAGCTCGCGGTCCTGATCGAGGTCGCCGCCTGGCGCGAGCGCGAAGCGCAATCGCGCGACGTGCCGCGCTCGCGCGTGCTCAAAGACGAGGTGATCGCCGATATCGCCATCCAGGCGCCCAATACGATCGAGAAGCTGAAACACCTGCGCTCGCTGCCCAAAGGCTTTGAGCGCTCGCGCTGGGGCGAAGGCATCGTTGCCGCGGTGAACCGCGGGCTCAACCGCGATCTCAAAACGCTGCCGCACCAGTCGCGGGTGCAGCCCGCGGCCAACGGCGCCGCCATCGTCGAGCTCCTCAAGGTCCTGCTGCGCATGGTCTCGGAGCACAATCACGTCGCCGCCAAGGTGATCGCCACCGTCGACGATCTCGAACGCATCGCCGCGAGCGACGATGCCGACGTTCCGGCATTGACCGGCTGGCGGCGCGAACTGTTCGGCAACAGCGCACTGGCGCTCAAGCACGGCAAGCTCGCGCTCGCCATCGAGAAGGGCCGCGTCGCGACGGTGGAGCGATAGTCTAATCCCCTCTCCCGCTTGCGGGTGAGAGAGTAACAATTACCCCATCAGCATCACCGGCTCGCGGCCGATGAGGCGGGCGAGCGAGCGGAGCCGATTGAGCACGCGCTCGCCGGCGAGCGCCGAGAATTCGCCCGGCATGCGCAGCGCCAGACGATGCCGCTCGATGGCGAGCGAGGTTTCGGGCAGAACGGCCGGCATCGCCGCGGAAATCACATAAGCCAGCCGCATCGCGGCACCGAGCACGCGGGCGCGGTCGAGCAGCCGCGTGGAGACCAGTTCCCGAAGTCGCGGCGACAATTCGTCGTCCATGACCAGCCCGACATGGCGGAAGAATACCGCGAGCGCGAGATAGGCACGGCCCTGATGATCGATGCCGGAAAAACCGCCATGGGCGATGATGTTGAGCGACTGCTCGCCGCGGTAATCCGGATGCGCGCGCCAGCCGATATCGGCGAGCAAACACGCGGCATGGCGCAGCCGGCGTTCTTCGGCGGTTTCCTCCAGGCCTGACGTCGCCATGAAACGGTCGGTCCATGCGATCAGCTCCTCGCCGTTTTGCGGCGAGCGCGAGCGCAACTGGTTGAGATGGCTCGCCGCCTCGATCAGCGCGTCTTTCTCTTTTTCCTTCTTCTTGAGCAGCGAATAGAGCAGGCCTTCGCGAACGCCGAGCGCCGAGAACACGATCTGCCGCGGCTTGCCGATGCGCAGGATGTATTCGAGCACCAGCGCAGCATAAGGCAGCAGTGGGCGCCGCGCGTTGTTGACGACATCGATGTTGGACAGCGAATTGACGTCGACCCGGTGCACGAGCCTGGCGAATTCGAGCGCCTCGTCGGCATGGATCGAATAGCCGTGCATCACATGGAGCGGATAACCGGTCTGCCACATGTGCAGCCGCGCCAGCGACCGCCAGGTGCCGCCGACCGCATAAAAGGTGCGGTCCTCACAGGCCCTGAGCACCGCCAGGCCGTTGAGCGACTTCTTGACGAACTTCTCCGCCTTCTTGATCGACTTCGATGAAATATCGGCAAGCGCCAACCCGCCAAGCGGACGGGTGAGGCCGTGGCGGGCGCGGGTGCCGTGCACGTCGACGAGTTCGAGCGAGCCGCCGCCAAGGTCGCCGACGACGCCGTCGGCGCGGTGCACGCCGGAAATCACCCCGAGCGCGGTGAGTTCGGCCTCGCGTCCGCCAGACAACACGTCAATGCCGGCGCCGATGGTGCGCTCGGCAAGCTTGATGAAAGCGGGGCCGTTCTTGGCGTCGCGGCAGGCGGCGGTCGCAATCGCCAGCGTCCGCTTCACGCCCATCGTCTCGCACAGCGCACGGAACCGCCGCAGCGTGGCGAGCGCGTGCTGAACCGCGTCCGCAGCGAGGAGCCGCGTCGTCTGCACTTCACGGCCGAGCCCGCACAGCGCCTTTTCGTTGAACAGCTCGGTCGGGGCGCGCGTCAGGCCCTCATAGACGACAAGACGCACGGAATTCGAGCCGATGTCGACGACTGCGACCGGCGGACCGTGATTCAGGCGTCCCTTGGCATCAATTTTCGCGCGGCTCATTGCGGTCCCGGCCTCGCAAGCGGCGGCACCCTACGCGATTCGCGTCACATACGCTCCGGGCGATGGCGCAGCCGCGGGATCGAATCCTTCGACTTGCCGCGGCCGGAGAGACTTGGATTGGTCATGAAATAGGTCGTGCTGTTGAAAACTTCCTCGCCGGCAGCCGGCGCGATGCGCGACGACGAACCGTCGGCGAGAAGCCGCCAGCTCTGCTCGTTGTCCTTCAGATTGGCGACCATGATCTGGTCGAGCACCTGCTCGTGCACGGTCGGATTGAGGATCGGGCACAGCGACTCGACGCGGCGGTCGAGATTTCGCGGCATCATGTCCGCGGACGAAATGTACACGGCCGCCTTCGGATGCGGCAGGCCATGACCGGCACCAAAGCAGTAGATGCGGCCATGCTCGAGAAAACGGCCGATAATGGATTTGACGCGGATATTGTCGGACAGACCAGGCACGCCGGGGCGCAGACAGCAAATGCCGCGCACCACGAGATCGATCGGCACGCCGGCGCTCGAGGCCGCATAAAGCGCGTCGATGATGCCGGGATCGACCAGCGAATTCATTTTCATCCAGATGCCCGCGGGCCGGCCGGCTTTGGCGTGCGCGATCTCTTCCTCGATGTGATCGAGGATGCGCTTGCGCAGCGACAGCGGCGATACCGCCATGCGTTCGAGCTCGGCCGGCTCGGCATAGCCGGTGATGAAATTGAAAATCCGCGCCACGTCGCGCCCGATGGTGGCATCGCAGGTAAAGAACGACAGGTCGGTGTAAATGCGCGCCGTCACCGGGTGGTAATTGCCGGTGCCGACGTGAACGTAAGACGCGAGCGCGGTGCCCTCGCGGCGGACAACCAGCGACAGCTTGGCGTGGGTTTTCAGCTCGATGAAACCGAATACGACCTGCACGCCGGCGCGCTCCAGGTCGCGCGCCCAGCGGATATTGGCTTCTTCGTCGAAGCGCGCCTTGAGCTCGACCAGCGCGGTGACCGATTTGCCGGCCTCGGCGGCTTCGGCCAGCGCCTTGACGATCGGGGAATCGGCGGAGGTGCGATAGAGCGTCTGCTTGATGGCGACGACGTCGGGATCGCGCGCCGCCTGTTGCAGGAAATTCACCACCACATCGAACGACTCGAAAGGATGGTGGACGACGAAATCCTTCTGCCGGATCGCAGCGAAGCAATCGCCGCCGTGATCGCGCACGCGCTCGGGAAAGCGCGGCGTGTACGGCTCGAATTCGAGGTCGGGACGATGCACACTGCCGATCTGCCCCATTTCATTGAGCGCGAGCACGCCATCGACGCTGAACACGCTGTCGTCGGAGGCATCGAGCGCGGTCTGCACGAAGCGCCGCAACTCCACCGGCATGGATGCTTCGATGTCGAGCCGGATGACGGTGCCGCGCCGGCGCCGCTTGAGCGCGGTTTCGAACATACGCACCAGATCTTCGGCTTCTTCGAGGATTTCAACTTCGGAATCGCGGATGATGCGAAACGCGCCGACGCCCTTCACGGCGTAGCCGGGAAAGAGCTTGCCGATGAAGAGACTCGTAGTCGCCTCGACCGAGATCAGTCGCACTTCTCCGCTGCCGGCGTCGTGCGGCAGTAAAACGAAACGCTCGATGCGGTTCGGCACGCGGATCAGCGCATTCATCGCCTTGCCGTCCTTGGCGCGCGTCAGATGCAACGCGACGGTAAAGCCAAGGTTGGGGATGAACGGGAATGGATGCGCCGGATCGATCGCGAGCGGTGTCAGAAGCGGAAAGACGTGGGCGAGAAAGTAATCTTCGAGCCAGGTCTTTTCAGCCTTGGTGACGTCCTGAGCGTCGACCAGAACGATGCCGACTTCGGCGAGCGCGGTGCGCAGTTCGCGCCATTGCGATTGCTGGTCCTCGACCAAGACGGAAACCGCTTCGGAAATGCGCGAAAGCTGCTCGGCCGGCGTCAGTCCTTCCGGACTTTCGGTGGTGATGCCTTCGCGCAGCTGCGCGCCAAGGCCGGCCACGCGCACCATGAAGAATTCATCGAGGTTATTGGCCGAAATCGACAGGAATCTGAGCCGCTCAAGCAGCGGGTTTTTCGGGTTGGCCGATTCCTCGAGGACGCGGCGGTTGAAATTGAGCCACGACAGTTCGCGGTTGATGAAGCGGTCGGGACTGGAGGCAAGCTCACAGGGAGGCGGCTTGGGGCTTGAGTCCGGCACCTGCGGCGGCTCTTCCACACGCCGGGCGGCTCCGGATTCGCGCGCAGCGGCAGTGGCTTGGCCGCGATTAGCCATGGCGGATCCGTGCTCCTCAAGCGCTATGTTCGCCACTGTGTGTAACAATCCGATGAATGCGGGTTCCCAAGCATAAGGCGGCGGCCTGCAACCCCCGTCAAGCCCGCAGGCAATTTGGCGGTCAAAGTAAACGAAATAGGGGCGTTGGCGGCTGACCCTTAGGCGGTATCGCGGAACAGTTCTGCAGCCAAAGCGCGGCTGGGCGCCCGACCCTGCCGTAATGCCTCCTTATCGAGCGCAATGACCGCCGCGCGCGCCGCGGCGAATGAACGCTCAATATGGCTCAAGAGATAGGCGACGATCGTCTCGTCGAGCGGAAGCTGGCGATCTGCTGCGTGTTTCACCATGACCCCGCGCAGCATGGCATCGTCCGGCACCTGCAAGGTCACGACCGGCAACGCCCGCAGCCGCGATGCCAGATCGGGAAGGCTCGCGGGCCACAGCGGTGGAGCGGTCCGCGCAGTGAAAAGAAGATAAGCGTCCTCCTCGCGGGCCAGATTGATGAGATGGAACACCGCCCGCTCGTCGGCCATGGCGGCTGCGTCCTCAACCACCAGCGCGCCGGTCGCAAGCGCGCCGGGAAGATCGGTCTCGGCGAGCGCGCGCGCCGACGTCACCCGCGCGCCGGCCGCCGCCGCCCAGATTGTCGCCAGATGCGTCTTGCCCGATCCTTCCGGCCCGACCAGCGCGATGGCGCGCGCCGGCCAGTCCGGCCAGGCGTCGACCAGCCGCAGCGCATCCTCGTTACAGGGACCGGAGAGAAAATCCTCGCGCGCATAGCTCTCGGCATGATCGAGCGCGAGCGCGAGCTGGCGCGGGCGCAGAGAACCAGGACTCGAACTAGCACCTGGCGACATGTTCTCCGATACCACGGCGCTCACGACGGTTCGCTTCCGGTGTAAAGCGGGCTCGCGCGATAGCGCCGCAGCGCAAAGCGGATCAGCACCGCGGTTGCGGCGGCAAGCGGCACCGCGAGCAGCAGTCCGACGAATCCGAACAGATAACCGAAAGCGAACAGCGCGAACATCAGCCAGACCGGATTAAGCCCGACGCTGTGACCGACAAGATTCGGCGCCAGTACGTTGCCTTCCATGAACTGGCCGAAGAGCACAATGCCCGCGATGACCAGGACGTGGCCCCATTCCGGGAAGAACTGCGCGACCGCCACGCACAATGAAACGACGAACGCGGTGAGAGAACCAACATAAGGAACGAAACTGATAAGGCCGCTCACTACGCCGATCAGGAAACCGAAATTCAATCCCGCGAGCGTCAGCCCGACCGCATAATAGGAGCCGAGTATCAGGCAGACGCCGGATTGGCCGTGCACATAGGCCGAGATCGACGCGTCAATTTCGCGGGCAAGCGCGCGCACGGCTTCGCGCTGGTGCACCGGGACGAGATCGTCGATGGCTCTGACCATGCGATCCCAATCGCAACCGAGATAGAATGCGACGACCGGCGTGACGACCAGGAGCGTGAACACCGAAATCAGCGCCTGGCCCTTGGTCCACAGCGAACCTAGAAATCCGCTCAAATAACCTATCGCCTGGCTAATCAGATCGCTGGCGGAGCCCGAACCGAGATTGTCGCCGACCAGACGTTTGAGCCATGGATAGTTCGGGTCGCTGGCGAGGGTTTGCAAACGCTGGGCGTAAGCAGGCGCATTGGCGATGAAGGCGGAAAGCTGCTTGATGAGTTCCGGAATAATGAACAACAGAAGGAGCGCAATCGCGAGCGTCAAACCGGCGAGAATGGCGAAAGACGCGACGCTGCGGTTCATGCCGTATCTGGTCAGCCGCCGGTTGAGCGGCTCGAACGCATATGCGATCGCCATGCCGAGCACGAACGGCAGCAGGATCGGGCTGAGCAGCCACAGCAAGCCGACGAAGACGATGAGCGCGGCGGTCCAAAAAACGACGTTGCGCTCAAAGTGCATCGCGCTTCCTTAAAGCCGCAATCAATGCCCGGCGCCGAACGAGTTCATGTGGCGGACCCACTCGGCGAGATAGAAGGCGATCGACAGCAAGGTCAAGATGGCGACCAGCCCCATGAGCATTTGTGCCGCGACTGTGGCGTCGAAATTGAACGCCTGCTCGGCCAATACGAGAGTGGCCAGCACGATTTGCGCCACAGTATTGGCTTTGGAGACCATGAGCGGCTTGACCGGCATCGGCTTGCCGACGAGCCACGACAGCAGGAAGGCGCTGATGATCATGATGTCGCGCGATACAACCAGGATGACAAGGAAGATCGGCAGCGCGCCAGAAATCCCGAGCGAAACATAGATCGACACGATCAGGGCCTTGTCGGCCAACGGATCGAGATAGGCACCGAGCTCGCTCGTCATGCGGAAACGCTTGGCGAGAAAGCCGTCAACGGCGTCGCTTATGCCGGCGGCCAGGAACAGCAGGAAGGCGATGCGCATCTCGCCGGAAATGATCGCCCAGACCACTACCGGCACCAGAAGAATGCGCCCCAACGTGATGAGATTAGGAATACTCAAACCAGCCCCGGCGCGACGTCCTTGAACGATGCCAATAATATAACGGCGCCCGCGCGCTTGCGCACCCGGCGATTCCGACGTAGGAGGCGCGGGCAATAGCGTACCCCGACGGGGAAACTCGTCTATCCGAATTGGTGATTTCGTGGATGAGGCGCGCTACGCGGCCGCCGGTGTCGATATCGATGCCGGCAACCGCATGGTGGAATTGATCAAGCCGTTGGTGCGGGCGACGGCGCGCGCCGGGACCGGCGCCGAGATCGGCGGCTTCGGCGGCCTGTTCGACCTCAAGGCCGCCGGCTTCTCGGATCCGATCCTGGTGGCCGCCACCGACGGCGTCGGCACCAAAGTCAAAATCGCGATCGAAACCTCCCGGCACGACACGATCGGCATCGATCTTGTCGCCATGTCGGTCAATGATCTTGTCGTGCAGGGCGCCGAGCCGCTCTTCTTTCTGGATTATTTCGCCTGCGGCAAGCTCGACCCGGCAATCGGTACGGCGGTGGTCAAAGGCGTCGCCGCGGCTTGCCGCGAGAGCGGCTGCGCGCTGATCGGCGGCGAGACGGCGGAAATGCCCGGCGTCTATCAGGGCAATGACTACGACCTTGCAGGCTTCGCCGTCGGCGCGGTTGGACGCCAGGACGTGCTGCCGCGGCCGGACATTAAAGTCGGCGACGTCATCATTGGATTGGCGTCTACCGGCGTCCACTCGAATGGCTATTCGCTGGTGCGCCGGGTCGCCGCGAGCGCGGGACTGAAATGGGACGATCCGGCGCCGTTTGCGCCGAAACTAAAACTGGGCGAGGCGCTGCTGACGCCGACGCGGCTTTATGTGCGTTCCTGTCTCGCCGCGATCCGCGGCACCAAAGCGGTGAAGGCGCTGGCGCATATCACCGGCGGCGGCTTTACTGAAAATATCCCCCGTGTGTTGCCGCAAGGTTTGGCGGTTTCCCTCGACCTCAACCGCGTTCCGGTCTTGCCGGTGTTCAAATGGCTCGCGGCCGCAGGCAAGATCAGCGAGACGGAGATGCTGCGCACGTTCAACTGCGGCATCGGCATGGTGGCGGTGCTGGATCGAAACGGCGCCGATGCCGCATCGAAGTGTTTTGCCGAGAACGGCGAGACCGTGGTTCGTCTCGGCGAAGCCGTGGCGGCGTCCGGCGGAAATCCGGTGCAGTATCGCGGGCACCTCGATCTGTCGTGACGAAAGGCATGACCAGGAAGCGCGTTGCTATTTTAATTTCAGGCCGCGGCTCGAATATGGCGGCACTGATCGAGGCGGCGAAGGCGAAAGATTACCCGGCGGAAATCGCGCTGGTGGTCTCGAACCGATCCGACGCTTTTGGCCTCACGCGCGCGCGCGAAGCGGACATCGAGACGGCGGTCATCGACTCACGATCATTCGGCGATGACCGCGAAGCCTTCGAACACGCACTCGATGCGGAGCTTAACACGCACCGGATCGAGCTCGTATGCCTCGCCGGCTTCATGCGGCTGTTCACGCCATGGTTCGTCACGCGCTGGAGCGGACGCATGCTCAATATTCATCCGGCGCTGTTGCCACAATTCAAGGGACTGCATACGCATCGGCGCGCGCTGGAAGCGGAGGTGAAACGACACGGCGCCACCGTCCACTTTGTCAGCCCGGAAATGGATTCGGGTCAGATTATCGTTCAGGACTCGGTGCCGGTGCTCGCGGACGACACTGAAGAGTCGCTTGCCGCCCGCGTGCTCGAAGTCGAGCACCGCATCTATCCCGAAGCTTTGCGGCTCGTGGCCGAGGGCCGCGTCAGATTCGCAAAATAAAAAGCCAAAAAACGAAAACCCCCGGTGCAAGACCGGGGGCTACGAGATCCGGGTCGCCCCGGCATTGGCTCATGCAACCTTCAGATTCTCCGCTGAGGTCCGGCCGCGATTGGTGACAAGTTCGTATTCGATCGTTTGGCCTTCGTTGAGTGTGCGCAGGCCAGCACGCTCGACAGCGGAGATGTGCACGAACACGTCCTTGTCGCCGCTTGCCGGTTTAATGAACCCGTAGCCCTTCGTCGGATTAAACCACTTGACGGTGCCCTTCTGCATCGTCTGTCTCCTAATTCATTCAAGATGTCGGTGAGGACGCGCTCGCGGCACCGCACGCCGCGTGCAGTTTTGCGAATCGCGCCACAAGCCAGATTTTGGGGAGAGTCCAAAGCGATAATGTCGGCAAGACGGCACCAGCCGGATTGGCCCAAATCCGATTGCCCGTCGAGGAAGCCTCAGAAATACGGCGCAACCATGGCTGCACAAACAGCGTTGCAACGGCCGCGCGCGAAGTTTGCGATCACCGTAACAATGTTATGTAGCGAACAGCGAAAATGTGCAGCAGTTTTGCAAAATTTGCGGGCGCAATTTCGCCATCGTGCGTCAAATTCTACTGGTGTGCGCGCGCCACGGTCCGCGTCCTGATTTCATGCCAACGCCGCCACAGGCCGCCGGAAGCGATTACCAGCGCCGCGCCAGTCGCAGGCGCCGCAGTTTCCATGTGCTGCGCCAGAGTGGCGCCGAATTTCGGCGCCAAATGTCCCGCCAGCGCCGGATCGGAGGCGATGGCTTCGCCTGCGACCCAGCCAAGCAGACCAGACCCGGTCCAAATCAGAATCGGAAAACGATCGAGCAGCGCTCCGATGAAAGCCGCACCGGCGATGATCAGCGGAATCGACATTGCCAACCCGATACCGAGCAGTAGCAGATCGCCGCGCGCCGCGGCGGCGATGGCGATGACATTATCGAAGCTCATGACAAGATCGGCGGTGACGACAATGCCGACCGCACGCCACAGATGCGCGACCGCTTCGACCTTGTTGCGGTCGTGAGACTCCGGCACCAACAGGCGCGCCGCGATGACCAGCAACGCCAGACCGCCGATCAGCTTCAGATAAGCGATCAGCAGGAGCCGCGCGACAATGCCGGTGAAAATGACGCGCAGCGCAATCGCGATGCCGGCGCCGATGAGGAGACCCCAGCGTCTTTGCCGCGCCGGAAGTCCGCGGCAGGCCATGGCGATGACCAGCGCATTGTCGCCGGACAGCAGGCAATTGATGAAGGCGATTTCGAGAACCGCGAACCAGAATGTCGCGAAGCCCAACTGACCGACGCCGGCGGCAAACCAGTCGCGCCACAGCGCGGGATTTAGATAGTCAGGAATCGCGGCGATCACGTCCGGCCTCAGCCGACGATTTCATTGCCGGAAAAGAATTGCGCGATTTCCTTTTGCGCCGTGTCGGAGGCGTCGGAGCCATGCACGGAATTTTCGCCAATCGATTTGGCATGCACCTTGCGGATCGTATTGGGCGCAGCCTTGGCCGGATCGGTCGCGCCCATCAGATCGCGATAGGCGCCAACCGCGTTGTTGCCCTCAAGCACCTGCACGACGACCGGCCCCGACGTCATGAACTCGACGAGCTCGCCAAAAAACGGCCGCGCGCGATGCACCGCGTAAAACATCTCCGCTTCGGCGCGGGACATTTTGATCCGTTTCTGCGCCACGATGCGCAAACCCGCTCTCTCGATCATGGCATTGATGGCGCCCGTCAGATTGCGCGCCGTGGCATCGGGTTTGATGATCGAAAACGTACGCTCGACCGCCATCAGATCGTCCTTTGGGAAATTGAAAAACAGGCCGGAAACGCCGGGCTTATAACCTTGGCTTAACCCTGCGGCAAGTTCGGCCGGCGGTGATGCTTCACGGATGCTTGACCGCGTGAACCTCCGGGCCCGCCGACTCCACCAACGCATATCGGACGTCCAAAGACGTCAAACCACGGAGAATTCAAATGCTGCGCAAGGCCATCCTCGCTCTCACCGCGGGTGCTGCGCTCGGTGTTGCAGCGCTCGCTCCCACATCCGCATCGGCTTGGGGTTGGCACGGCGGTTACGGTTATGGCGGCTGGGGCTATCATCCCTACATCCGCGTCTACGCCGGCCCGGTCTATGGCTACGGCGGCTGCACGGTGCGCCGCTGGGTCTACACGCCGTATGGAGCCGTGCTGCGCTGGGTCAATGTCTGCTAGCGATCCAAACTCGGTAACCGCAAACAATCGCCGCGGCCTCATAAGCCGGGGTGATTGCTTTATAGCGATGTCGCAAATGCCGACAGGACCCCGTCGTAGCGGCTAGGTTTGATTCTTCGCCGGGGTCTTGGCCGACTTGGACGGCTTTTTCTTAGCCGCCACCTTCGGCGGCGCCGGTGGCGGCGCCACGGCATCCATTTCCATCAGCTGACCGCGCTCAAAACGGTAAATGCCGGGGCGCGGGCCGGCGTTATAGGTCAGGACCGCGGTGCGGTCGCCGCCCGGATTTTGGCCGATTTGAACCGAGTTAGGCTGCCCGGCGCGAAACACCACGTCGCATTCGCTCATGCCGAGCGCGACAGCGGTGCCAAACAAAGCGTTCGTGCCGGCGGCCGGCGCCGCCGCATCCGTTGCCGATGTCCCCTGAGCCGGAGGCGCCGCGGGCGCGGCAGCGGCCACCACCTGGCTCGCGGCCGGCGCCGGACAAGTACCATTGCTGCTGACAAACTCGTTCGCGGTTATCACACGTTGGTGCTGTTTTGTTTCCTGGAGTTCCGAAAACGTGTAGCCGGCATTACGCCCGGTCAAATCGAGGGGCTTGGCAAACCAGGATTGCGGGGTGGTGAAATCGACATCGGCGCAGCCGCACAGCGCGCCGGCTGCCGCCAGCACTGCCAGCAAGACGACCCCATTCGATCGTGGCTGCACCCGAAGTCCCCTGGAACTAACCCGCCGGAAGCGTGCGCCCAATTGATGGTCCGATCATGGCGCGGCAACCGACTTGGCGCATTACTTCCTTCGTCTCCTAAAATGACCCGGATAAAGGTTAAAATCAACGAGACAACAAAGGTTTGCTTTGATTGGCGAAATCCGCTGGGCAATCGCCCCGTTGTGATACAGATCACAGAAGCTCGCACCATCAGGCCTGACACTAACCGTCGGCGTTCGCAGCGTGAGGGCCGCAACAGCCGCGACGGGTGTTGGTAAATTACGTGGGAGCGGGCATGCATCTGCAATTCGTCGGCTGCGGCGACGCGTTTGGTTCCGGCGGACGATTCAATACCTGCTTTCATCTGGTCGGCCGGGACTTCAATGTGCTGATCGACTGCGGCGCAACTTCGCTGGTCGGGCTGAACAGGCTTGCGATCGACCGCAACGACATCAGCACGATATTCATCACCCATTTTCACGCCGACCATATCGGCGGACTGCCGTTCTTTCTTCTTGAATCGAATTACGTCCTCAAACGGCAGCGCGGATTGACCGTCGCCGGGCCGCCGAGTCTGAAAACACGCTACGCTGAAATCATGGATACGGCCTTCCCCGGTAGCGAAACGGCGGAATGGTCGTTTCCGCTGACGCTGCGGGAAATGGAAATCGGCAAGCGCCAGGACATCGGCAATGTACGGATAACGCCGTTTCACGTGATGCACGACGATCGGGCCGGGCCGTGTCTCGGCTTCCGCATCGAGGCCGAGGGCAAGGTGATCGCCTTCTCGGGCGACACGCAGTGGACGGATGCCGTCGCTACGATCGGACGCGACGCTGATCTGTTCATTTGCGAGGCCTATACGCGCGACAAACCCGTCGCCACCCACATGGCTCTGAATTTACTGGAACGCCATCTGCCGCAAATCCGGCCCAAGCGCCTGATCCTCACGCATATGAGCAACGACATGCTCGCGCGCCGCGCCGAGCTGCCCTACGAGACCGCCGAAGATGGAAAGATCGTCGAGCTTTAAGCGCGACTGATCAGCCGCCGAGCGCCGCCGCGATTGCCGCGAGCGCGGCGTCAGCCTTCGAACCGTCCGGCCCGCCGGCCTGCGCCATATCCGGCCGTCCGCCGCCTTTGCCGCCAAGAGCTTCGGCGCCCTTGCGCGCAAGATCGACGGCGCTATAACGAGTCACGAGATCATTGGTGACGCCGACCACAAGAGAAGCTCTTCCGTCAGATGTCGTATTGGAAATGGCGACAACACCCGATCCAATCTTTAGCTTTGCCTGATCGGCCAATGGCTTCAAATTCTTTGGATCCGCATCCTTCAGCTGAATGATCATCAATTTGGTGCCATTTACGAGGATAAAGTCCGGCCCGCGATCAGGGGAAGCGCTCCCCGACAAGGCCAGTTTTTGCTGCGCCTCCGAGAGCTCGCGCTCTTGTTTCTTACGTTCTTCAAGAACTCGTTGAATTTGCTCTACGACGCTTTCCGGAGCGGTCCGCATTGCGGCAGCTGTAGCCCGAACTATGGTAATAAAATTATTCGCATTTTTGCGCGCTGCATTCGCAGTCAACGCCTCAATGCGGCGCACTCCCGACGCGACCGCGGTTTCGCTAACTATGGAAATAATACCGATGTCGCCTGTACGCTGCACATGCGTCCCACCACACAATTCTACCGACCAACCCATGGCATTTCCGACGCCCTCGCCCATTGCGACGACACGGACTTCGTTGCCATATTTCTCACCAAATAGCGCACGCGCGCCCGACTCAATAGCTTCATCACGGCTCATGAGCCGCGTAATAACGGGCGTATTCTGTAGTACAATTTCATTTGCTTTATATTCTACACGCTCCAGTTCTTCAGCCGATATTGGCTTCGTGTGGGAGAAATCAAAGCGCAGACGATCGGGCTCAACTAATGAACCCTTCTGCGCCACATGATCACCGAGCACATCGCGCAATGCCTCATGCAATAAATGCGTGGCCGAATGGCTTCTTCGTATTTCGCGGCGGCGCTCGTGGTTTATATCGAGACGTACAGCATCGCCCGGTTTTAACTGACCATTGTCTACCGTAATATAGTGCGCGAATAAGTCACCAAGCTTTTTCTGTGTATTGATTATTCGCGCTAGAATAAGTGCGCTGTTTGAATCGCGCCGAATGACGCCCGTATCACCAACTTGGCCGCCAGATTCCGCATAAAATGGTGTCTGATTAAAAACGACTATGCCGCTTTCACCGTCGTTGAGTTGCCCCACTTCCTGATGGTGCTGCACTATTGCTTTTACTACGGCTTCTGCACTTTCGGTTTCGTACCCGAGAAACTCTGTAGGGCCGAGTTTTTCACGTAGAGAAAACCAGATTGCCTCTTCGGCCGCTTCACCCGAACCCGCCCATGCTGCCCGCGCCTTTTGACGTTGTTCTCCCATTGCCTGATCAAAGGCTGACGTGTTGACGGTATTGGCCGTCGACTTCAGTGCATCTTCGGTGAGATCAAGCGGGAACCCGTAAGTGTCATATAGGGTGAATGCGATACGACCATCCATCTCATCGCCCGGCTTTAGCTTCATCCTTTCATCTTCGAGAATTGAGAGTCCCCGAACGAGTGTTTCTCGGAAACGCTTCTCTTCGAGCTTAAGCGTATCGGTTACGAACGTTTCGGCGCGGTGCAGTTCCGGATAAGCCTGGCCCATCTCGCGCACCAGCACCGGCACCAGCCGCCACATCAGCGGATCCTTGGCGCCGAGCAATTCGGCATGCCGCATGGCGCGGCGCATGATGCGGCGAAGCACATAACCGCGGCCTTCGTTCGATGGCAGCACGCCGTCGGCGATCAGAAACGAACTGGCGCGCAGGTGATCGGCGATGACGCGATGCGAGACCCGGCGGTCTCCATCGGAATCGACGCCGGTCAAATCGGCGACAGCCTCGATCAGCGCGCCGAACAGATCGATTTTGTAATTGTCGTGGGTGCCTTGCAGTACCGCGGCGATGCGCTCGATGCCCATGCCGGTATCGATCGACGGCCGCGGCAGATCGATGCGCTTGCCGCCGACAAGCTGCTCGTACTGCATGAAGACGAGATTCCAGATCTCGACGAAACGGTCGCCGTCAGCATCCGGGCTGCCGGGCGGCCCGCCGGGAATGTGGTCACCGTGGTCGTAGAAAATCTCGGCGCAGGGACCGCACGGGCCGGTGTCGCCCATGCTCCAGAAATTATCGCTGCCGGCAATGCGCAGGATTTTCTTTTCCGGCAGCCCCGCAATCTTTTTCCACAGCCGGAACGCGTCGTCGTCGTCGATATAGACAGTCACCAGCAATTTTTCCGCCGGCACGCCGAATTCCTTCGTCACCAGCTTCCAGGCGAGCTCGATGGCGCGTTCCTTGAAATAATCGCCGAACGAGAAGTTACCGAGCATTTCGAAGAAAGTGTGGTGGCGTGCGGTATAGCCGACATTGTCGAGGTCGTTGTGCTTGCCGCCGGCGCGAACGCATTTCTGTGCCGTCACCGCCCGCACATAGGGACGCTTTTCGAGGCCGGTGAAGACGTTCTTGAACTGCACCATGCCGGCATTGGTGAACATCAGGGTCGGATCGTTGCGCGGCACGAGCGGCGACGAGGGCACGATCTCGTGACCCTCGCGCGCGAAGTAGCCGAGGAAGGCCGATCTGATGTCGTTGACGCCGGTCATTTATGAGCAACTCTCTAGCGACGCGGTGCTTCCGTGTCCAGAAAAGTGGGTGAAGCGGTGGGCTACGGCCAAATTGATGTAACGCTCTAAAGCATATAAGCGCTTGGACTTAATTCTGCCCGGCCGAGCACCGAATGAACGAACAAAGCGCCCCCCTGCCCTCCTCGCTGCAAGACAAGCTGCGTGCCGGCCGATTCGTCATGACCGCCGAGCTGGCGCCGCCGGTGTCGTGCGATGCGCAGGAGTTGCTGCGCAAAGCGGAAGGGCTCAAGGGCATGGCCGACGCGGTCAATGTCACCGATGGCGCCGGCGCCCGCGCCCATATGAGCGCGCTCGCGGCGGCAGGCCTGCTTATCGGTGCCGGCATCGAGCCGATCCTGCAAATCACCTGCCGCGACAAGAACCGCATCGCGCTGCAAAGCGAAATGATGGGCGCGGCCGCGCTCGGCATCAAAAATCTCCTTTTGCTCACCGGCGACGACCCGAAAGCCGGCGACCAGCCCGACACCAAGCCGGTGTTCGACATCGATTCAAAGGCGCTGATCGAGACCGCGCGCCGCCTGCGCGACGACGGCACGCTGCCGACCGGGCGTAAGGTCGGCGGCAAGGCGTCGTTCTTTATCGGCGCCGCCGATCTGCCGATCGATCCGCCGGTGAGCTGGGAGCCCAAAAGTCTTTTGGGCAAGGTGCAATCCGGCGCGCAATTCGTGCAGACGCAGTTCTGCATGGATGCGGCGATCGTACGGCGCTATATCGGCGCGCTCGACAAAGCCGGCATCACCAAGCAGCTTGCGATCCTGATCGGCGTTAATCCGCTGCGCTCGGCCAAATCGGCGGCGTGGATGAAAAGCCACCTCTACGGCACGATCATTCCTGACGCGTTCATCGAACGGCTGGAGAAAGCGAGCGACCCGGAGCGCGAGGGTGTGCGCATCTGCGTCGAACTGATCGAGGAGCTTTCGGCCGTTCCCGGCGTCGCTGGCATCCACATCATGGCGCCGGGCAATGACGCCGCTATTCCGAAAGTAATCGCGGCGGTGCGAGCGAAGAATAACTAGCCGGCCGCTACCTCGCCGCCGCCTCAACCGTCCGGATATTGATCTCCGACGTCAGCGTCCGGTGCACCGGGCATTTGTCGGCGATTTCGAGGAGCCGCTTGCGCTGCTCGGCGTTAAGGTCGCCTTCCAGCGCGATGACGCGCTCGATGCGGTCGAGCATGCCTTCTTTGGTTTCGCATTCGGCGCAATCGGTGGCGTAAATCCGGCTGTGCCGCAGCCGCACCTCGGTACGCCGCAGCGGAATCTTTTTCTGGTCGGCGTAGAGCCGCAATGTCATCGAGGTGCAGGCGCCGAGCGCCGCCAGCAGAAGATCATAGGGACCCGGTCCGGTGCCCAAACCGCCAACTTCTGCCGGCTCGTCGGCGAACAGCTTGTGCGCGCCAGAAATGATTTCCTGCTGGAATTTGCCGTGCCGGGTTTCGCGGACAATGACGGTGTTGGGTTGAGTTTCTTCTGTCAAGAACGCCTCCTCTGCCTTGCGCGGGTTAAGCCCGCGCATGACGATCGAATAAACCTATCGTCCTAATTCCCGCATCGCCGCGTCGAGCCCCTCGATCGTCAGCGGAAACATCCGGCCGCCGAGGATTTGACGCATCAGGCGGATCGAGCCGGTCGTGTCCCATTCGCGCTCGGGCACCGGATTGAGCCAGACGCAGGACGGATAAGTCGCGGCGACGCGCGCCATCCACGCCTGGCCGGCCTCCTCGTTGAAATGCTCGACCGAGCCGCCCGGCGCCACGATCTCGTAAGGCGACATCGAGGCGTCGCCGACGAAGATCACCTTGTAATCGTGTGGATAGGTGTGCAGCACGTCCCAGGTCGGCGTCGTTTCGGTCCAGCGCCGCGCATTCTGCCTCCACACTTTCTCGTACAGGCAATTGTGGAAGTAGAGATGGATGAGATGCTTGAACTCGGTCTTGGCGGCGGAGAACAATTCCTCCGTCGCCTTGACGTGCCAATCCATCGAGCCGCCGACGTCGAGGAACAACAGCACCTTGATGGCGTTGTGCCGCTCCGGCCGCATCAAAATGTCGAGATAGCCCTTATGCGCGGTGCCCTTGATGGTGCCGTCGAGATCGAGCTCGTCCGGCGCGCCGGTACGGGCGAATTTGCGCAGGCGGCGCAGCGCGATCTTGATATTGCGCGTGCCGAGCTCGACGTCGCCGTCGAGATCCTTGAACTCGCGCTTGTCCCACACTTTCACGGCGCGGAAGTTGCGGTTCTTGTCCT